>Ga0181526_10004401_pt1 | contig 10951 bp, 6 predicted proteins | sample PEATcosm2014_Bin_35_FD_119750 | JGI IMG/M metagenome (GOLD analysis project Ga0181526, IMG submission 119750) | Peatland microbial communities from MTU Mesocosm Facility, Houghton, MI, USA - PEATcosm2014_Bin06_30_metaG | ecosystem: Environmental > Terrestrial > Soil > Wetlands > Peat | place...
AGGAGTGCCGGCCGAGATGGTCCAGCTGTACGGCGGGGTTCCGCCGGTGGCGGTGAAGACTTCATTGTAGGTGTTCCCCTGCTGGCCCTGGGGAAGAGTGCCGGTGGTGATGGTCAGCGGCGGGTTGTCCACAGGGTCAACGGTGACAGCGGCACCGGCTGACTTTGTGAAATCGGCATTGCTGGTAGCGGTGACAATCGCGTTGGACTGCGAGCTCACTGTCGGCGCGGTGTAAAGACCGTTGCTATCGACCGAGCCTGCCGTCGCCGACCATGTCTTCCCTGTATTGGAGGTTCCGCTGATTGTGGCGGTGAACTGCTGCTTCTGGTTAGAGGACAACGTTACACTGGATGGAGACACAGTGACACTGACATTCCCGCCGCCGGTACCGAGTGCTCCGCAGCCGATCATGAACGGGACGACGGCTAGGGATATCCAATCAAAAGGTATGTCGTGGAGTGCTCTGTAGACTAGGCACGCGAGTGTCGCTGAGATTGCGATGTAGGTGAAACCAATGAGAGAGTGCGCAACCACATCAATCCACACCTGTCCCAGCTTTCCCAGGTGACACTGAAGGTGCTCCGAACATTTCGAAGCGGAAATGCTGTCGGCAAGGTTGGGCCAAAGGATGAACGGAATGATCCCAATGGTCGATACCAATGCAATCGCATAAAATAATTGGCGCTTTGAGAATCGTGATGGCTCAAACAGACCGGCTACACGGGGAGGCATCGACATATGCCCTTCTGCAATTGCTTGGCTGCTTTGGTACCGTCAGCCGTTGCGCGACTGCAGCAGTTTGGTGCGCACGGAACGCGCCGTTTGTACCTGCGGTGCGACCATTCGTAAGTACCGGAGAACGGGCCTAGTGCAGGTTGTGGATAGTGCTGCACGCTAAGTGATAGGTAGTGATGAAAAACAGAAGAAAATACAGGTGTAAGTGATAGCGACGCTCCCGGAACATAGGTTCAACCGGAATCCAGTTCCTAGACGCCAGAAAAATGGTTAACTACGGTCAATCTCCGATACGGTCGGGGATGGCATTCAAAACGAGATGTGACATATCCCAAAAAGGGAAAATAGCGACGATTGAACTAGCCCCACGCGGCGCTGTGCTGGAGATCGACGAAAACCTATGGAGGCAAAACTGATTGACCTGGCTAGACAGTCAAGACGGCAGTCTCTGAGAGAGACACGAGGGTCGAGTTTTCCGCCCTCGGAGGTGTGTGAATGTGGTAAGCGCGACTGCTTGTTGAAAGGGGACTCTTATGAACCGCTATCCCGATAGAACGACACTTCCCCTGTGCCGTGGGTGGCCGCGAAAGCCAGCATCGGTCGGGACAGCTTCCGGTGGTGCAGACCAAGCGGGCGGACCGCTTGAGGGTGTTCTCCGAATGTTGAGCAGCCTTTGACTGCGCAACCGACTGAAGAGGGCTTGGTCGACTTGGGCCTCCAGCTCTTGTAGAAACTGTTTTCTAACGGCAGTCTGCTGAAGCCAAGTCAAGAGTGCGCCCAAACCCGCTCCCAATAGCAAGATACCGATTGCTTGCAAGATATTCATTCAACATCCCTCGTCAAAGAAGGGCGCCGAGTCGTCGATTTCAACGCACCGCACTTAGCCGCGCTTGCATTTGGAGTTCCGGAATGATCCGAAAGAAGCACGTCCGATAAGTTCTTCTGTTTGAATAAGTACGGTGGAGGATGCCCCGTTTCTCGCGGCTTGCATGCTTGCCATTTGGCAGCCCTGCCTATTAGTCGGCACTCTGGCAGCCGATTCTGTGTACTCGCCATTCGATGCTGGCAATCGGGATGTGGACCCTGACGCGAAAACGGCATTGCCAACATTTGGGTAGGTGATGGGCGAAATGTGCGTTGAAGCTCGGCCAATTACCCCGCTGCGGTCCGCTCCAGCGGCGAAAGGGTTGTCTTGGAAGTACATCTGGGACGGTCGTTGCGCGATGACAAATAAAGCGGTCGCTACGTCATAGCCGGGGTTGTCGGAAAGCGAAAGTTTCGGTGGAACGTCCTAACGTCCGGCAGTACCGAACAGAAATCGAGGTCCGATAGGTTTCGATGGCTCTAGCCTCGGAAACAGATGCCTGCAGGATCGGTGTGCACTTCTCCAGTGTACTTTCGTGAAGCTGCCTTTGCGCAGCAGGCGTTTTCTGGCATCGCTCTCGCACCTTCGGCTCTTTGGGGATCTGCCCCCCGATGGCCACGTGGCAGCCGAGGGTTCCTGACCCGCAGACCTTTTATAAAGCCGTGCCTCGGGGTCAGCGCTTGATGCGTGGGTTTCGTTACTGCGCGGCTCGCCGTGAAAATCCCCTCCGCGTCCCGAAGTCCTTGGACATCCCCGTCAATGCCGCATCCACCAGCTTCCTCACCCCTCGCGGAGGATGATAGGCCGGAACCGATCTTCCAACGCCACATAACTGACCATTCCCGGCGCAGTTGTTGATCGTCTCCACGGATCTCTACTTCTTAACAGAGCTCCCTTGTGGAATTGCTGCGGTTTTTGAACAACCTCCTAGAAAGCTACAGGCGGGCATTACCCGTCACCAGTGACGAGTTGGCGACGGGTTTCCCCCCGCATTTTAAAAGGACACAATAACGCACAAGCTGCCATATGTCGGACAGCCAATCTCGTCTATGCCTCACGATCGTCGTTACTTGGGACGTTTTACGGGGTTTGCCGCTTGTCTTATCGACTCAAGAGAAGCGTTCTGTTTGCCGGGTTTTGTCTGTCACGATCCGCCTCTTCAGGAGAGGTTCTGCCCTCTTGTCCTTAGTGCTCTGTCAGGCTAGTCTCCGTCTTGACTGATCAGAGAGGACTCTGAATCGGGACAACCTATGGCCACGGTAGCGGTCCAACACGTGAAACGAATGCGAGGCGGCGCGCAGAGTCATCTTATGCGCTGCGAAGACGGTCATTACTATGTCGTAAAGTTTCGGAACAATCCGCAGCATCAGCGGGTCCTCGCCAACGAGTTATTCGCAGCCAAGCTCGCGGGGCACATCGGGCTGCCGGTTCCGGCCGCCGAAGTGATCGAGGTGTCCGACTGGCTGGTCATGCATACCGCGGAACTGAAGGTTGTGATCGGGAACCAAGAAGTCATGTGCGAAGCGGGGCTACAGTTTGGTTCACGGTACGCTGTGGACCCAGAAAAAGGCCAAGTGTTCGACTATTTGCCATCGGAGGCTCTGGCTCGAGTTAGGAACTTGGATGACTTTGCTGGAGTCCTAGCGCTGGACAAGTGGACTTGTAATGCCGACGGAAGACAGGTGGCGTTCTGGCGGAGGCTGCGAGAAAAAAAGTACTCGGCCGCATTCATCGACCAGGGATACTGTTTCAATGCCGGGGAATGGACATTCCCCGATTTCCCACTCCGGGGCGTATTCCCAAGGAATGAGGTTTATTCCGGGGTGACGGGTTGGGAGTCCTTTGAGCCGTGGCTTACGCGAATTGAAGAGTTGGAAGACGACCGGGTGTGGGGGGCGGCGCAGCAGATTCCTCCGGAGTGGTACAGCAATGCATGGGACGACCTTGAAGCATTAGTGGACACGCTGCTCCAGCGAAGACGGTTAGTGCGCGATTTGATTTTAGCGTTTCGGAGTTCCCCACGACGGCCGTTTCCGGAATGGGCGAAAGCGGCGTGACTCGGAGTCGCCTCGAGGACAACACTCGTGAGCATCGTTGCAGTAGGCCGGCGGCCAGACTGGCAGGAGCTTCATATCTCAAATCGTTTAGGAGGATATATGCAGCACAGCGCACAACGAACAGCAAGCCTCGGAGAAGTGCTCTTGTGGACGAATTGGATTAAATGCTCGAGCCGAATGCTGTCCTTTCCTCAACCGCCGGCAGAACTTCTGGTTCTCTTAGTCATACAATCCATGCAGCTTGCACATGCTCTAAGCGCTTCCCATCATAGACGCTTGCCTAAAAAGGTCGTCGATGGTCACATACGCGGCTATTTGCTGGACAAAGTATGGTCGTATCACTTAGTGACCGCACTTGTTAAAAGAGATGTCTTGGCCCGTGGTTCGAGGGTTGCGCCGATCGACTCGGCGCGGCTGTTGCGGGCGTCCCGGGCAGCGGTCGCGCGGGTGATGCTTCAGAAAAAGAGCCGAGCTGCCGGTACTGTCATTCGCGTGATGGCACGTCGAACTGTGCTACGGAGCTTGGAGCATTCACTTCGCAAGGTAGAACCATAACGGACCAGATCGGGAAAAAGTTGTCCTTGTAGCATTGACGACAATCCAGCCAGAGACCTGCGACTCGCGCATGAGTCGAGAATAACCCTACTTCGCAAGATCGGCATTGTGCTGAGTTACTGCCGGTCACAGGCGTTGAAACGGCGGGAGGCCGAGAGTCGTTCTTGGCCGACGGTAGCTGAGGATTCGTCACAAAGGCAATGGTTGCTAATCACAGACACTTTTCTCGACGCCGATTAGATTCGTACTTAGAGATCTCCCAGTCTCTCCCCTCCAAGACACATCCCTATGTCAACTGCACCCTCAATTCGTCTGGTCATCGTTGACGATCATGGAATTGTGCTTGCTGGTCTCAAAGTTCTGATCTCTCGACATCGCGGCATGGACTGTATTGGCACCGCCGCAAACGGCGACGAAGCTGTCGAACTGGCCAGTCGACTCTGTCCGGATGTCGTGATCATGGACATCAAAATGCCGGGGTGTGATGGTCTGGAGGCTACGCGCCGTTTAAAAAGGCATGTGCCTGAAACGAAAGTGCTGGTATTTAGCATGCGACCAGCCGTTTCCGTGGTTGTGGCTGCTCTGCGAGCAGGCGCCTTGGGCTACGTGTCGAAGTCGTCAGAAAACGGCGTTTTGATCGAGGCAATCCAGGTGGTTGTGAAAGGTGAGCGATTCCTCGATCCACATCTCACTGATTCGATGCTTCGAGCGATCCTCGACGACCCGCCACTCGGAGAGCCGTCTACGCTCACAAGGCGCGAGCACGAAGTCCTACTTGGCGTAGCTTTGGGTTTCACGAACCATGTGATCGGAGAAGACCTCGCCTTAAGCACGAAGACAGTCGAATCCTACAGGGCACGAGCATGCGAGAAATTGGATCTCCCCGACCGACCGGCGATTGTCAAATTCGCACTTATGTCGGGATGGATGGACGAGGAGGAGTAAGACGAGTCCGCAAGGGCCGTGACCAGAAATATCAATATCTGAAAGGATCCGATGTACTTGGGAGGCGGTATCGCCGGTCTTAATATGTGGCTCATCGTTCGCGAATTCAGTTTTCCGAATTTCCTCGTAGTCTATTGTGTTTCTCTTCTCTCGTCGCACGCGGCCGGTGTGGCTACATCCTTAGTCTTTGTTGAGGAACTAGCGATTGTCCTCAACTGCGGGTTAGCGGCAATCTTCGGGGTTGCCGGCCTTCGCCGTCACCGCGGCCTGCACCTCCACATTCACTCCAGATTGCCTGCGCGCAGTCTTTACTCGGCCGCTGCGATTGCGAGCCTTGTTGTCGCCACGCTTCCCTTGGCGCAGCTCTTGACTGGCAATCCAGAAACTGCCCGGGGAATGGCCATGTGGGTCATCTACAGCTGCTTGCTTCTGACGGGTTTTCTCTTTCTCTTCTCGCGCTCTCAGCGCTCTGGCTTAATTGGCGCGACATTCAGCGGCTGCCTATGCATTTTGGCCAGTGCAGAATTGATAGTGAGGACCGTCAATTGGTCAGACACCCCTCTGGTGATCAGCGTCCCATTGATTTTCTGGCTGTGCGGTTTGGTGCAGCTTGAGCTCTTGTGTGATCGCTCTCTTCCTCTTGGTCTTTGCGATTCTATCGCGGCCCGAAGAGGACTTCGGCGGCTTCTGCCCCTGATGTTTGTTGTGTCTGTGGCTATTGTCGTTCTTGCGGCGACTGTGGAACGCCTGGGGTACTGTGATCGCGGTAGCGGTGAGGCCATCGCAGCATCAATCTTCTGCGTCGTTATGGCAGGCATAGTTGCGTTTGTTGCCGACCTGCTTTACCAGATTGAACAGGGCTTTTGGAAGCTCTTTGAGGACGGTGACGAGGCGATGTTGATGGTCGACCCCACAACGCACCATATTCAGAGCGGCAATGCCAAAGCAGCCCAATTGTTCGGCGGTTGCGTCCGCCATTCAGGCACCTGCTTGCTTGAGGATCTGTTTCGCATGACGCCAGGTGAACAATTGCGTAACCTCGGAAGACCGCACGCGGAAGGCTCGATTCGAAAGGCGATCAAAGTTCCTTGGACGAACCTCAACGGACGCGAGATTTGGCTAGAATTAAGCGGAACTCTTGTGCCGTTCAGAGGCACTGACATGTTGATGGTGCACGCGAGGGATGTTTCAGCGCTTCGGAATCTGCAGCTGGCGCAATCCCAAACTGAGAAAATGCGAGCACTAAGTCAATTAGCTGGCGGGGTGGCGCACGATTTTGGCAACCTGTTTCATGGAATGCATATGTGCTCCAACTTGTTGGCAGAACAACTGGCAGAGGGCAGTGAGTCTCAAGAACTCTTGAAGCACATTGACTCGTCAATTGACAGTGCCCTACGGATCACAGACTGGCTACTGGCGTATTGTCAACAGCACCAAGTATCGTACCAAAACACAGATCTAAATCGCGTGGTTATTTCCGTTGCCGATCTCATGCGACGCACGCTACGGTCCTCAGTTTCCGTGCGAACCAATCTCGATGAACGCCTGGGACAAGTGCGAGTGGACCCCGTACAAATGGAAGAGATGCTCATCAATTTGGCCATCAACGCCCGCGACAGTATGCCGGACGGGGGCACTTTGCGTTTTGAGACCCAGTCTATGAAATTGAGTGCTGCCGATTGCCACAAGCCCATTCCGCCTGGACTCTACGTTCTTCTTTCGGTTATTGACACCGGCGTCGGCATGAATGAAGAAACTGCTTCGCTCGCATTTGAGCCTTTTTTCACAACGAAGAAGCGAGACTGCGGTACTGGTTTGGGTCTGGTCGTGGTCGATGGCATCGTGAGGGAGAGTGGGGGGTTCATTCGTTTGGAGTCGAGCGTCGGAAAAGGAACTAAGGTTGAAATCTTCTTACCTCTTTGCGACGAAAATGGCGGATCAGGAATTGCGAGCAGCGCTGATGCTGTCGCGTGACCGACAATCCCGCTCGTAGAGCCTTGCTCACTAACTCAACCAATGAGTTGACACCCATCTCCGCACATTTCCGAGCAAGGCCTGTCTTCAGCACCCACGCCTGATTACGACAACGGTCAATCCTCCAACCAGCCGAAGGGTTCGACTGCGAGGAACCGTATTTCAGAGCGACCTAAAATGAAACAGGAGGCGCCCTTTTCATTGGCCCAATCGAATGGATGTTAGACACAACTAATTTGTTCGGGGACGCCGCAATTCTTTGAACTCGCGGGCTGCGCCGGCTCCGCATGAAAGCGTACGGACGTAACAGGCGTTGCCCCAGCGAAGCTATTGGGGGGAAAGAACTTCGAGAAATCAGAACTCGGGGATCGCGGTTTCGATGACCATTCGTGCGATTCAAGGACCATCTATTCTCCGCCAGGGTAATTGAGCTGCTTACCGAGAACCGACCGCGCTTACCCTGAGGAGTCTATGTCAACGAGAGTATTGCTGCTTGTCCTTCTTCTGTCGGCTATCGTCGTCTCCGCGCAAGAAAAGACCGCAAGGCTTCAGAGCATTTCAGATCAAACACAATTGCCCAGCCCCCCACCCACCGACGTTCAGAGCTCAATTCCACTTGTAGTGAGGTTCACCGGCAGCTTGCGTGATTTGCAGGGGCAACCGAATTCAGCACCCATTGGTGTAACTTTCGCCCTCTACAAGGAGGAGAACGGAGGAGTTCCACTTTGGAACGAGACGCAAAATGTGACCGTTGACTCTCGGGGTCGGTTCACCGTTCTTCTCGGTGCTGCCTCGGCAGCAGGTCTGCCCACCGATGTATTCGCGTCTGCGGAAGCCCGTTGGCTAGGGATGACGCCCGACGGCGGAATAGAAGGGGCAAGGGTGATCTTAGCAAGCGTACCATACGCCTTCAAAGCTGTGGACGCCCAGACCGTCGGCGGGCTGGCCCCCGATGAGTTCGTAACGCGAGAACAACTTGGCCCATACCTGCAAAACTCCTCTCCCTACCGACCAGTCGGACCAGCCCCGAGACTTTGCCTTTGGGAAGTTTGCCCTGTTGTAGCTACTTCGACAGCCAACACATTCGAAGCAATTGCCTCAGCCGGTCCGTCATTTATATCCGACGCCGCCACGGGCGCTCCGTTTCGAATCGCCTCGAATGCTCTGGTCCAGAACCTCAACGTGGATCTTCTGCACGGGTTCACGGATTCCGATTTTGCCAAACTCAATTCGAATAACCAATTCACTCTTAGTCAGCAATTCAATGACGGCGCAGTTTTTCCGCCAATCCCGGGAAACGGCAGCACCTCCGAATCCTCGAGCCCGCAGGACTTCGAGGCGATGGGCAATTCCAATGCAGCTCTGATCAGCCAGATATTCCGCTGGCAAGTAAACGGGTCTAGCCAGACTCTAGCGCAGGCACAGCTCAGTTTATTGTTCGGTTCGGGCGGACAGACCCCTCAGCCTACCGGATTTTCTTTGAACTCGGACGGCACGATCAACTATGCGCCTGGGCAAACGTTTCCCGGTAATGCAGTTTGGACTGCAATAGCTCCCTTCTTAGGATCCGGAGGAGGACCTCCTGGAGGTCCCGGAGGAACCGGAGGGAGCACCGTTACCGAGACACCGACCGGCAATCAACCGATCACACAACCTCCCGGGACAAGCTTGAACGTAAACACTCTCAACAATGTGCGCACCCTACAAGCCAGCGATAACTGGTTAGTAGGCAACATTGCCACTACGCTAACGGCTGGCATACAGGCCACATTAACGCTAACGCCTTGTCCAGCAGGGGTCGATACTAGCGGCAGCCCAGCTCTCGGCGGCCCAAACGGGGGTTACCCGATTCGTATAATTGACGGTACGCTTCCGAACACCAATTCCGAATCGGTCTATGTGACAGGAGGGACGTGCACCTCGGCGGCAACCAGCGGGACAATCATCTTCACTCCGTACTTCTCCCACACCACGTCGACTTACACGATTGGCAGTGCCTCGTGGGGCATCCAGGAGGCGATCAATGGCGCTTGCGGAACGAATACGGTAACGTACCAGAACAGCGGCTGCAACGTGGTTATCCCGCCCACGGGACCGCAGGTCGGTAGTTATTCCGGCTACGATGTTTACGACACAATTTATTTCCATGCGAACGGCTCGGTGTTGAGCGGTTATGGCGCGACGCTAAACTGCCACGAGCGAGGACCCTGCCTCCAGGTGGGTGATCTGATCAATTCCAATGACTATGGCAACGACGCGATTGAGGGCATCTCCTTCAGAAGTGTGGACAACCGTCAATCCGATCCAGCCTTCAATGGCTCGTTGATACAGTCCACGCAGAGGACTGGTGGGACGATCACCATCCAAACCGCAGCGCCTCACAATTTGCGGACTGGCGACCGAGTCACGCAAATGTTGACAGACACGGTGAATTACTGGGGCGACGTACCCTCCATCGTGGTTACCGACGCAACGCACCTTACCTACACCCGCCTAAATACGGCGGATATTCCACTCCAGGCGACTCCTGGGATACTGGCTCTCAGTTATGAGGCTGTGCTGGACAACGGGAGCTCAACGAGCCTTGTCGATCTCCAGTATTCAAACACCGCCGAGTATGGTGCGTTCAACCACTTTTTTGACTTCTGGGACGACGAGAATGCGCAAATCAACAGATTCAATAACAATGCAGCAAGTCTGAATCGCAATTCTAAGTGGACAGGATCGTTTGTGTGGTCGGGCGGAGCACTGAACCTGCCGAATACGAGTCACCAGCTAGCACCGGTGATCACGGTCAATAATTCGAGTTTCACAGCCAACGGCTCAAACTGCGCCACGGTTTACAACTCAAACGGGTTTTACTTCCAGAACAGCGTGTGCCAGGCTCAGGGTCCGTGGGAGTTCTTGGTATCAAGCGTTACCGGGAATTACCAAGGAGCAGATTTCCAAAACATCTACTCGGAAGCCAGTCTTAGCGTGAACCCTGCCAGTCCGGTACTATCTCCATGGCCGGGACTGGGCGTCGCAGGTCTTATCGGCGGACCCACCTCCGGAGCCGGAGGCTATAGCCTTAGTGGACAAGGGGGTTTTGGGGGTGCTCTGCCCACAGTCGGAAGCGGGTCCACCACCTATGTCTATTACGTCGTTGCCACGGACGTGACGGCCGGGACCCAAACGTCGCCTCTTCCTTTCATGTACGAACAGGAAAACTCTCCAAGCCAAGTCACGGTGCAATGGCCGCGGCTTGCCTTCGGGACAGACACGATTGTCTACAGCGTAATTCGGAACCTCGCGCCAGTCGGCACAATTAATGCGGCGGGGGGCGCGTATGTGGCTCCCTATGCGGGAGGCTGCAACGGAGGCAGCACATCGGCTTGCGGTTCTGTCGCTACGGGGTTGGCACAGTGCTCTGGTTTTGTCTGTAGTTTCGGAGATAACACGGCGAACGCGACCTCCGCGTACGGCATTAAGAATGGGACTTTCATGCCTAATCCGACTTTCTGGCCCGGCACGGCGGTGCTCTCCAGCACAGCTCTCCAGTCGGCTGACGAAGTACCCGTAACGGGGATTGCGTTCAACGGGACGCCCACACAGTACGCGAGTTACTGCAGTGATAATGGGGCCAGCGTCTCGGGTGGGTACACGGTGTGTCTCGGGTCCCAGACGACATCGAACAACTCGGTACCCAATCAGGCACCCTTGATGCTCACGGATGGGGGCAGCGCTGGCGGTGGTGGAGTCCCAGGAGCCAAGGGTCGGCTGATCTTTGAATCCACTGCTACCAGCGAACCCAACTTCCATCAGATCATCACACTTTACG
>Ga0181526_10004402_pt1 | contig 10949 bp, 6 predicted proteins | sample PEATcosm2014_Bin_35_FD_119750 | JGI IMG/M metagenome (GOLD analysis project Ga0181526, IMG submission 119750) | Peatland microbial communities from MTU Mesocosm Facility, Houghton, MI, USA - PEATcosm2014_Bin06_30_metaG | ecosystem: Environmental > Terrestrial > Soil > Wetlands > Peat | place...
AACTGGCTCCTGACCTTAACGCCATGGGTCGCTGCAATCTATTCTTAGGCGATTACGCCGCCGCCGAAAACATGTTCCGACGGGAGCTCGAAATTAATAAGAAGATTTCCGAGGGAAAAAACGCCTACGTTGCTGCGGACCTTGGGAGCTTGGCGCTGGTTTACTCAATGGAGGGCAAGAAGCCAGAAGCCGAGAGCGCAGCGCAGCAGTCGGCCGAGGCATTGCTCGAACCGTTAGCGGTGGCTAATCCACAGGCCACTAATTTTCTTTCCATTCTTCTGGAGTTCTACTTGCTTGAAGGGGAGCAAGAAAAAGCCAGGTCCCTGGCTCAGCAGGCCGCCGAAAATGGTGTCATGGGGGCAAAACAAGCACTGTGGGACATCAGGAAAGGCTCGGTGCAACTGGGCTCTCCGCTGGACCTCGCGCTGTGGGAGCGACGCGCACCCGAGGGACGCCCCGTTGTCCAAAACACCATCGGCATCGCATATCAGGTCGGAATGGCAACGCATAGGAATTATGTGGAAGCTCTAAAGTGGTACCGCTTGGCTGCCGAGCACGAATATGCGCCGGCCGAAAACAATGTTGGCTGGATGTATGAATATGGTTTGGGAGTCGATGCCGATCCTCGGGAGGCATTCCGATGGTATAGCCAAGCGGCACGACAGGGGGATCCGGCAGCTCAAAACAACCTAGGAGTGTTGTATAGGAATGGGAACGGTGTGAAGCAGGACTATGACGAGGCCTTGCGGTGGTTTCAACGATCAGCTGAGCAGGATCATTCTCCGGCTCAAGCAAATCTGGGGCGGATGTACAAAAAAGGTTTAGGGAGCAAGCAAGATTACGGAAAGGCGCTTGAATTGTTTTCGAGAGCGGCGGAACACGGGAATCCCTTTGCCTACTCAGACTTGGGTGGGATGTACCAGCACGGATTCGGTGTCATGCTTGATGCTGTCCAGGCCTATGCCTGGTATCTGTTGGCGGCCGAACAAATGGCTGCTTTGTCTGAAGAAGGGGCTACAGAGGCAGAGGTGGTCCAGTCAGGGTTGGACGCACTCGACAAGCAGTTAACTCCCGAGCAGATCGCAACGGCGAAGCGAAGAGCCCAAGATTGGAAAACCAAAAATCGACTGGTGGTACGTTCCGATTAACCATCTGGTATTTACAAATGTTGATTGCCATAAAATGAATCAAAACACTCCAATCGTCTCGGTTATTGGCCATCCCCTGCTTCGAGAGATCAACCCTGCAAGCTCGATGAAGCCGATGATACAGGACTCGGCTGCCCTCCTTCGTAACGGAAAGAAAGCCGCTCGAGTCGTGGATGTCGCCTTGGTGGAAGCCAATGACAGCATCAATCGTTTCTATTTTCCGCGTCAGGGTACGGTTCGGCCTGGAGACAAAGAGTTGATGTTCCGATTTGAAATTCATGAGACTGTCGTCGAAGCAAAATTCACCCTGAAGGACGTGATATTGAAAGGCAAGGCTGCATTGTGATCCTTGTAGCTCTCCGAGAACCAGTTTCGAGGTGCAGCGTGTCCCGGCGCCAGCCCCTAATTACAGCCGCGCCTCTCCCTTGCTCTCGAGTGATCGGCAAGCTGAGACATCAATTGAGAGCGGGCATTTTCGCAAACGGACTACTTGTCGCTCTGAGCTTTGCGCTGATCTACACGCAAGATGCCGTTGCGCAAAGCCCAAAGGATTCTCCGATCGCAAAGTGGAACCTGAAGTGCTCCTGCAATGAGCTGCTACTGGAACCAACGGCTCTGGTCTCCGCCCCCAGGACTGGGCATTTTTCTTCCTCCTCCTCCAACTACTCCAACTACACATCCTCCTCCCACTCCTTCTTCAACTCCTCAGGCTGCATATCTAAAACTGCGAAGGATCAAGCAGAGATCAACTTTGAGCAGTCTAATCTGGGAACCATTCCCCTCGATTCCATAACGGCGATCATCAAGGAAGATATCACGCAATGGCCCGTTAAGCAGGCAATCCAGCAAACCACCTCATCCCTCAACACGGAGAACATGGCCGAAATGATCAACCAGGACCCACGGAGCCTCGTAGTTCTCCCTCTACTTCCAGTAATAGTCGGCGTTACGGCGGGAGCAATGGAGCCGTTCCACGGCGTCAAGACGCACCAGAACTCCGTCCGCATTCTATGGACAGAAGACGGCGCTCCTCGCAGCACGAACTTCTACCTTTCCCAAGGAAGTGCCACATCTCTTCTGAACCACTTGGAAAAGCTCACCGGCAAAACTTGGACGTCCGTACGCTTCGACAATGGAAGACAAGCAGGGCAGGCGTCGGAAGTCCTTGTACACTTCGCTCAGCCAGTCTCTGCGCTAAACATCACCGTAGGACCGGGGAACTTCAGGTTGCTGACGTTCAAGGGCTCGGATGCCACCCGCCTGGTATACCTTCTCTCCGAAGACAGCAAAGACGTATTAGCGGCTTTCTACGCGGGTGCATCGCCCCTCGGCGAGGAAAAGCAGTGGATATTGCGGCTGGCACGCTCTGCCGACGGTTCCTGGTGTCTTTCCGAACTCCAAACCAACCTTGAGCAACTCAAACTCCATGCCTGTCAGAATTAGCCAACCATCGACATGGAAGGATTCTTGCCAGACCGAAGAAGACCGGTGCCATTCCAGAGCACAACGCCAAGCCTGATCGAATATGACATCGAAAGTACTTCTGTGTTAATTAATTCTCGGGTCCGGCTCGTCACCGAGATGCCCTGCCACGGTTACCCACAAACACAAAACAGACATAAAAGAAAAAGCTCGGATTGTAATCTTGCCGATCCAGAACGACGATGCGGTGGTCAAATCAATACATCACAATTGTCTTTTCAAGACCCACCCGGCGAAGGAGGGTTTGGAAGCGCGGGTCAGAGCGAATGGGATCGAAAGAGGGTTCGATGGCAAGTTCGGTCATGGAGAGAGAACGCTGTTCGTAGGCCTTTTCAAGGGAATCAAGAGCGTTGGACTTCTCACCAAGTTGGGCATAGAGAATCGCGGTGCCAAAGGACGAGTTGTAGGCTTCGGGTGGATTGAAGGGGAGTCGCGTGAAATCGAGGAGTTGCTTCCAGTAGCCTTGCGAGCCGCCGGTGGAAAAGGCGTGGCGGAGCGCTGCTTCCTTTTGCAGGGCAGAGTGTTCCTCTTCGCCGACTAGCAATCGTGCTTTTGTGTCTTCGTCGATGGCGTCCTCAAATTTTCCCAAAAAGGCAAGGAGCTGTGCCAGACGTTCGTGATCTATGGCGAATCCGGGGAACATTTCAGCGGATCTGCGGTATTCCGCGAGGGCTTTGTCGTACTGGCGAGCCCAGATGTATGTGCGGCCGAGGAAGGATTGCATGGGGGCAGAGAAGGGATCAGCGGCGATGGCTTTTTGCATTTCAGCGATGGCTTCCGCGTGGCGCCCAAGGGGAGAGAGGTAGCTGTTGGAATAGAAGAGGTGGGCGTAGGCGTCGTTAGGATTTAAATCAAGAGCGCGCTGATATTCACGTTCGGCGGCGGGCCAGTCAAAATCGAAGTGAGCCAAAATGAAGCCGAGAGTGGAATGCCCGGCGGCGAGAGAAGGGTCCAGAGTGACGGCGCGAAGAGCGGCTTCCCTGGCCATGGGCATGGATTCCATGGGAGTCATGGCGCCAACGACAGGAGCTAGGCTGTAGACGCGAGCTAGAGCAGCATGGGCGGGAGCGTAGTTGGGATCAAGAGTGATGGCCTGTTGGAACTCTGAGATAGCGCGTTGGAAGGAAGGTTTAGTGCGGAGTTCCGAGTCATTGAGACCATGAAGGTAGGCTTCGTAGGCTGCGCCGTTGAGGGGAGGGACGTCGGCGAGACGGGCGCGGGCGGACGGGGAAAGCGTTAATTCGATCTTGGTGGAGATAGCGAGGGCAAGGGCGCTTTGGAGCTTTAGGACATCGCTGAGGTCGCGATCGAAATCAGCGGCCCAAAGGTGAGTTTGATCGCTTGCCTGAATGAGTTGGGCGGTGACGCGGACGCGCTGGCCGGAGCGCCGTACGCTGCCTTCGAGCAAGTAATCCACACCAAGTTCACGAGCGATCTGGCCGGCTCCCTTTTTGGCATCTTTGTATTGCATGGAAGAGGTGCGGGCAATCACCCCAAGGTGTTGAGGATCGAGTGTGCCGAGCTGGGTAATCATCTCTTCAGTCATGCCATCGGCAAAAAAATCCTCATGGGGATCTGCGCTCAGGTTTACAAACGGGAGAACGACGAGCATCTCTTTTTTCGCCAGACCTTTCGAAGGCTTGGTCAGACGCGAACGAAGAATGAGTCCGGTGGTTGCGAGAACGATGAGAACGAGAGCAACGAGGACGGTCCAGCGGACCTTAGGCGTTAAAATCCCTGAGATTGGGGAGCTTTTTGGAACGGCTGAAACTGCGCCCGGGCGGGAACTGTCGATGATGGGAGTTGCAGCCTCGGACTGTGTGCTAACTACGGCGGTGAAGCGATAGCCTTTTCCGGGAATGGTACGGAGAAAGCGCGGATTTTCCGGGTCTTCCTTGAGGGCCTGGCGGGCCTTTCGAACAGCAGTGTTGATGCTGTTGTCAGCGTCGACAAAGACGTCTTTGCCCCAGATGGCCAGGAGGATTTCCTCGCGGGTGACAAGACGCTCGCGGTTTTCGGCGAGCAGGAAGAGAAGCTGCAAGGGAATGCGTTCGAGTTTGACGAGATGACCGGCCCGGCGGAGTTCGAAGGAGCGTGGGTCGAGTTCGAAGTCTTCAAATCGTATGGTTTCGTGGGGCATGCGGGCCATACCCTCTAGTACGGCCTCATTCTACGTGTTCACCGGGCGGAGACAAAGGGATGAATTCCGTGGATTGTCGGGATGAGGTGGAGAGGAACGGCGAGGGAATCGATGTAACGATCAGAAAAGAGAACACTTCGGGCTTCAGGGGATCTTCAGGGAAACTTCAGGGCCGCTCCATTGCGGGGCGACGGCGTTGTATTGAATATGGCGGCTTCCGCAGCTCGACTGGCGGGAATTCGAAGAGGGGACTGGCTATGAAAAACCTTGTTTGGAAAGTGATGGTTACAGGAATCTTTCCGTTTGGATTTCTGAGTGTTGGGCTAGCGCAACAGGCCAGCGTCTCGTCTCGTCCTCCTGGCATTGTGTACGTCAGCAACGGAGGCGGAGGGATCAGCGAAGTCAACACGTCGAACAATGCCGTGATCGCCACGGCGCCATTTCCGAACAATGCCAACGGAGTGGTGATCACTCCCGACGGGCGGCGGATGTACGCGAGCAATCGCGACGTGGGCCAGGTGACGGTGTTTGACACGCAGACGAATGTGCCGCTGACGATCATTCCGGTAGGCAATGGCAGCAATGACAATCTGGGTTTGGCCATTTCGCCAGATGGCGAGCTCGTGTATGTGGCAAACCAAGCGTCAAACACGGTCACGGTAATCGATACGCAGACGAACAACGTCAGTCAAGTGATTCCGACAGGTTTGCAGCCCATCTGGATCACGTTTTCGCCGAGCGGCTCGCGAGCCTATGTGTCGAACCAGGCAGACGGATCCATCAGCGTGATTGCCACGGCCTCCGGCATGGTAATAAATAACATAGGCGGTTTTTCCTGCCCCTTCCAGTCCGTGGTGACCCACGATGGCTCGAAATTGCTGGTGTCCTCGCAGTGCGACAACTCGTTGAAGGTGGTGAGTCTGGATTCGAACACAATCGTTAATTCTATCCCGACGGGACCGAACCCACGCGGGATCGCGCTCACTCCGGACGCCAGGCATGCCTACGTGGCGGACTTCTTCGCCAACACTGTGGACGTCATTGACGTGGCCGCCCAATCAAATCTCAATACGCCACTCACCGTGGGCGCCAATCCGTGGGGCGTGGCGATGACGCCAGCTGGAAAACTCTACGTTGCCAACTTCGGCGACAATACCATTTCGGTGATCGATTCCTCCACGAACGCCGTGACCGCAACGCTGGCGGCGCGCGGCAATCCTGAGGATATTACAGTGAGCACGACGACGCGGCCGACGATCTTAGGCTACAACTTTCAGACGATTGCACCGACGAGCTCTCCGTATTCGCTGGTGCGATCACTGAATGCGCAGGGCGATGCCGTGGGAGACTTCCTGGATGCGAACTTCGGGTTCCATGGATTCCTTCGCACGCAGTGTGGCGCGTTCCAGTCGATCGATCCACCAGGCGCGGTTGCAACCAGCGCATTTGCCATCAACGACCTCGGCACGATCGTCGGCGCGTTCATCGACTCAAACGGGGCCCTTCACGGTTTCCGGCGGAGCCCCTCGGGCGCATACACCACGGTGGATTTTCCCAGCGAACCGGATTCGCAATTGACCGGGATCAATAACGGGGGCCGAAGCATTGGTGTCTACGATCTCGGAAGTCGGGACAGCACGCAGTGTCCAGGTCCAAGTTGTCAGGCGATTAGCTTCCTACTGCACTCCGGTCAGTTCACTTCATTTCAGGATCCGGCGGCGGTGGCGGGCGTGACTTTCGCGCAATCCATCAATGACCTTGGCCAGATCGCCGGGTTGTTTCAAGATGCGGCCGGCAACGTGAAGGGCTTCCTACGCAGTCCTGTTGATGGAAGCTTTCGCACGATTCAGTTTCCATTCGCCAACGCGTTCAGCTATGTGGAACAGATCAACAATCTGGGGATAATGGCCGGAGAGTATCACATTTCTTCTGTGGAACAGGGATTTCTGACGGATGGCACGAACGCTCTTTCCGTGGATTATCCCAATTCCAATGCTTCGGGCTTACGGGCCGTCAACAGTCTTGGAGAAATTGGCGGCTTTCAGGTTGCGACACCCGGTGGTCCGGAGCAGGCCTACATCGCAACGCTGGTTGCGGCCACACCGGCAGACGAATAGCAGCGAGCACGATGCCAACGCTTTAGACTGCCCAAGATTACTTACGGTATGAATTTAGAGGTGAGACAGTACCCAGGAAGGGAGAAACTATTGGCGCGTGCACTCTCCTATCTGTCAGTTCTGTGTTTCGCTTCCCGCTCACATGAACATGGTCGGCACGAAATCGAGTAGTTCGCTGATGCAGGCGACATCGGGATATGAGGTACCCGGGATCCGGGGCAGGCGGGTACTGGGAGGAACTTTAGTGATCACCGGGCACCGCCGCCCCCCCACCTGTCGGCCCTGCGTTTTTTCGGTGCTGTGGTAGGAGTGAACATGCGACTCCCAAGAAATCTCTTCTTTCTAGCGCTAGCCCTCACCATCGTTTGGGTGTGTTCGGCGCAAGATAATCAGAACCCAGTCCCAAGGAATGAATTCGAAAAGAAAGATTCGGGGACAACCATCAAGCCTCTCGAAGCTGAAAGCAGCGAACGTTCCACCGAACAGAGCACCAGTACGGCGAGAATGGAATTGGGCAGACTCGCTCGTCAGGCGAATGGCCTGTCAGCGGATCAGGCGAATCGGCTAGAGGAAAGTCTGATCCGCGATCCGAACGATTTGGCCGCTCGGGCACAACTGCTGGGTTACTATTTTGCGGCGAGCCCTCGGCTCAACCCTGAGACCGTGCACGAAGCACGTGTCCGGCACATTCTCTGGCTCGTGCAGAATGAGCCGGAATCAGAACTAGCGGGCATGTCAGAGGCGACTATTGATCAGGTTGGGGATTCGCTTGCGGACCCTGCGGGATATGAGAAAGTCAAAGCGCTCTGGCTCGAACAGGTGAAGTCCAACCCAGACAAGGTCATGGTGCTCGTCAATGCCGCATGGTTTTTCAAGCTTCCGGATAAAGCAATCGCTGCAGATTTGCTAACGCGAGCGCACGCTATTGACCCCGGCAATCAGAATGCGTCGGCTGGCCTGGGCCTCGTTTACGCGGCTGCAATCGTGGGGCTGATAGGGATGAATCAGAATCGCTTCCCCACTGAAACGAAACCCGAAGAAGCGAGTAGTCCGTTTGCTCAGAAAGTGCGAGAGGAACTGAACAAATCGCAAGACGCCCAGGTAATCGGTACGGCTGGCTATTACCTCAATTTTTGGGGAAGTATTTTAAGTGCGCAGGGAAAAACTCTTAAGGATTACGAGGATTTAGCGGAAAAGTGCCTTACCAAGGCTCAGACACTCGACCCAGGGAACCCGGAATGGGCGAGAAATCTCGCAAGCCTTTACAAACTGCGAGCGATGAAGGCTAAGTCCCCGGAAGCGCGAGCGAACCCCCCGGCAACTACGCCCCAGGCGAAATCGAGTTCAGAACAGGACACAACGTCGAACGTCCGGTCATTAGCAACTGAGTTTTTGAAATATCCTGCAGTGGCAAGCTGCTCGAAGAAAGATTGCAGCATTCTTGTGACAAATTTCGTTCTGCCGGACGGGAATACTTCGCCGTATGGAATGCAGCTGGCGGATGAACTCTCGAAGGAACTGGCAAGCCAGAATCATAAGATTCAGGTCATCGACCGTGGCCTTCTCCAGGACTTCCTGGCAAAGGACCTAGTCCCTGCGAAGTCCGTAAATGCAGGACTTGTGCGCTCGATTTCCTTTGCACTGAAGGCAAGATTCGTGGTCCTCGGCACAACCAAACGAACCGATGACAATGTAGTGCAGCTTTCCACCCGTCTGTTTGACGTGGCCGACAAAAATGGGGGTGGATACAGCGCGGTGGTCAACCTCCTCGCTCCAAAATCGAGCGTGGACTTCTCTCCTTCAAAACCCTTTGCCTCTCTTCCGCCGATTACATCGACTGCGAGCGGGGAATCTATATATTTCGCCGGAGTCGACGGCGTGTCGATGCCAAAGTGTACTTACATGCCGAATCCCTCATCCGAAGAGGCTACAAAGTTTCAGCTGAGTGGAACCATCTTAGTTGACACCGTTATCAATTCTGAGGGCAAGGTTGAGAACGTACGCATCGTCCGCGGACTGCCAGACGGCTTGAACGATAGGACTGTCGCCACCCTGAAAACTTGGCGGTGCAATCCGGCACTCAAGGACGGTAAGGCTGTTCCCACCCGAGTCCAGATGGAAGTTCATTTTAATTTTCGTCCCAACTCATCGGGATATGAGGTGTTCGATTCCGGGAAACAGCTCGAAGCAAAAGGCGAGCATGGAAACAGCATGGCTGAAATGAGTTTGCCGCAGGATGTGACATGGACGGATCCCGGAACAGGCTTGATGTGGACGAAGGTGGACAACGGCAGCAGGATCAACTGGAATGAAGCCAACCAGTACTGCCGCGATATGAAGGTGAAGGACTACTCTGATTGGAGGTTGCCGACGATTGAAGAACTAGGCGGGATCTTCGATAAAACACAGAACGTCGGTGGTTATCACATCAAAGGCGGGATTCACCTTAGCCTGTGCTGCGAGTGGAGCAGCAGCACTGGGCTGGATTCGAATCAGAGGTGGCTGCTGCATTTCATGGGTGGCGGGCGCGTATCCGGGCGGCTCGACTACGCCTTCCCAGTCTTGTGCGTGCGCAATGCCGCAAAATGAGACGGGTGAACGGAGCAACCGGCGAACGAACTGATACAGTACGCAGTTCTAATCTCTTGACTTGCGCGGCGTGGCGAAGAAGCAGGGCGGGTATAGTAAAGTGCCGTTTCCGAGTCAGAGAGGAGTTCAGGATAATGCATTTATTGGGACGGGGACCTACGAAGCGAGGTCGGCTCTTGGAGGGGTGCCTTTTCGCCGCAGCCCTGGCTTTGAGCTTTTGCTGGATCGGCTGTGGTGGCGGCGGCTCTTCTACACCTCCCGTACTTCCCACGCCTCCACAGGCGCCAGCAGGTTTGGGCGGCTCCGACTACGGTTGGTATTATTTAGCTCCGGGCTGCAACCGGGAGCCTTACGGTGTCGTCTACAACTACAATACCGCGACAGCGACGATCAACACCCAACTGCAGCAAATGTACAACAGCGGCCAGCGGCGGCTTAGAATACCGATTTATCACGCCCGGGGCCTTGACTCCGGAACCATCATGGATTCGACAGGAGGCAACTTTCCGCCGCAGTTCCAGACCAACCTCGCCAACCTGTTAGCGGCGATAAAAGCCGCTGGATTTGTGGAGATTGAGGTCAGTTTTCATCCCCAGAGCAATAACAACCCCACGGTTTGGACCACTTTCAGCGACGATTACTTTCAGGAGAATTGGAGCCTGATTCAGAATCTACACCCCATCATCGCGGGAGCCGGCATTTCATATCATATTGATCTGATGAATGAAGGTATTCCCCCGCTGGGATGGGCTGTGCTCCTGCAGTATGACCAAATGCTCTGGAACGATTATGTGGCGGAGTTCGGGAGCCATGACACGCTGGGCTTTTCGATCATCGCCGATTCGGCGCATGTAGGCCAAGTCAGTGCGGTCTACGGGCCCAGCCCGTTCGGGAACGAAGGCTCACCACAACTTTTCGACGTCCATATCTACGATGAGACCGGGAGCGAATTTGCAACGGCTTTTAGCGCCCTGACGAGCCAGGGATATCAAGGGGTCCCCTGGATCATCGGTGAAGCGTTCTACAATGACGCGGCTGAGGCATCGTCACTGCGTCAGGAAGCAGACAGCACCGGGCAGAAGGTGCTTTACTTGACGCAATGGCCCTTAACGTCCGACGAAAGTTGCAGTAATGCTGTGAATGTGGCTCCGCCGGTGAACTTTTCAATTTACCAGGCTCAAGGTTTTTAAGACATCCTCGTTCGTGATCATCGGGGCCCACAACTGTTCTGCTAATCCCAGGACGCTCCTTCATGCCCGACTAGACGGAAAAGCATCCTGTCGAACCTGGGAACAGGAATCAAATCACTTCAATAAGAATCTTCGCGACGCAGCAGTTCCCAACTAGGCGTGTCTTGGTTCAGTCTGAAATGGAGAAGAACTTCTTCCCGTTAGTGAAGATTCCGCCCCTACGGGGCGGGGATTTTCGAGGCATGAGGATCTATCGTGCGATGCCTGTGTTCCGCTGTTTTGC
>Ga0181526_10004403_pt1 | contig 10945 bp, 8 predicted proteins | sample PEATcosm2014_Bin_35_FD_119750 | JGI IMG/M metagenome (GOLD analysis project Ga0181526, IMG submission 119750) | Peatland microbial communities from MTU Mesocosm Facility, Houghton, MI, USA - PEATcosm2014_Bin06_30_metaG | ecosystem: Environmental > Terrestrial > Soil > Wetlands > Peat | place...
CGACCAGGGCAGCATGAACTTCGCTTCAAACACCGCATCGCTGCCCACGATCCGGCCGTCGAGTGTTGCCGCCATCCAGCGGATCGCGGGATGCTGCAAGTGACGCTGGATATCCGTGATGGCCGCCCTGGTATTGAGCTCGTACCAGCGCCGGTTCAGATCCTCGGTCGCGACTCCGAGCTGGACGATGAGGTTGCCCGATAGATCCTCAGGCTCGATCTCGCCCCGCTTTTCCCGCCACAGCCGCACCAGGGCGGCCTCGTCCTTGCCCATGATGATGCGGGCATCCGAGCCGCCGATGAATGAGCGGCGATCCCCAAGTTTTCGTGGGGTCTGCGTGGTTTCAATCATTTTCGATATCCCCTTTTCTCGCGATTCCGGTACCCTGACGGACCGAAAAAGAACAACTGCAGTAATGATCCAAAAAGGATCATACCTAATGATCCTTTTTGGGTCAAGGAGAATTATCGGGTGTTGACGATTGAGCAACTACGAGCGGCACGCGGACTTGTCGGTTGGTCGCAATCAGAGCTTGCTAGACAGGCAGGCTTGTCCTTGCCAACGGTAAAGCGAGTAGAAGTCGGGACAGGTCCAAAGGTCTCTGACGAGGCTCGAATTAAACTGCGTCGCGCCTTGGAGGCCGCCGGCGTCGAGTTCATCGACGAAAATGGCGGCGGTCCGGGAGTACGCCTTCGAAAACGTACATTGAAACGCGGCAAAGTGCTGGGTGGGAAAGCGCGACTTTAACTGATGGTGATGGTTGCCGCCCTTAGTTCCGCCTGATACCACCCCGCCATGGTGGATAGACCCGAAAAAGCCAACAAGCTCAAAGCTCGGCTGCCCCGCGGGCTGGCCGACCGCGGCCCGGGCGAGATCGCGGCGACGCGGGCGATGATCGAGAAGATCCGCGCCGTCTACGAACTCTACGGCTTCGAGCCGGTGGAGACACCCGCCATCGAATACACCGACGCGCTCGGCAAATTTCTGCCCGACCAGGACCGGCCTAACGAAGGCGTCTTCTCGTTCCAGGACGACGACGAGCAATGGCTGTCGCTGCGCTACGACCTCACCGCGCCGCTCGCCCGCTATGTGGCGGAGAATTTCGACATGCTGCCAAAACCCTACCGCAGCTACCGAGTCGGCACCGTATTCCGCAACGAGAAACCGGGCCCGGGCCGCTTCCGCCAGTTCATGCAGTTCGATGCCGACACCGTGGGCTCCTCCTCGCTCGCGGCCGATGCCGAGATGTGCATGATGGCGGCGGATACGATGGAGGCGCTGGGAATTCCGCGCGGGTCTTACCTAGTGAAGGTAAATAATCGCAAGGTTCTGGACGGAGTGCTTGAGGCCATTGACCTCGGAGGCGAGGCGAACGCAGTAAAGCGTCTGACTGTCATGCGCGCGATCGATAAGCTCGATCGCCTTGGCAAAGAGGGCGTCCGACATCTCCTAGGGCAGGGCCGCAAAGACGAAAGCGGTGATTTCACGAAGGGTGCAGGCCTTAGCGATAAGGATGCAAATTTAATTTTGGAATTTGTTGCGCCGGCGTTACCGACTGAAAATTTGTCCGGCACCAAGCCGGGTGAGAGTGACATACTCTTTATTATGCCGCGCACTTGGGACGCGTTGGCAACCAATCCGAAATTTCGTGAGGGGGGTCAAGAACTCTTGACCATCAAGAGACTTCTTGAGCAAGCAGGTTATGACCAGGATCGCGTCGCTATCGATCAAACAGTCGTCCGCGGCCTTGAATACTATACAGGCCCCGTGTTCGAAGTGGAACTGACCTTCTCGACCGACGGCAAAGACGGCTCGCCGCGCTTCGGTTCGGTCGGGGGCGGCGGGCGCTATGATGGGCTGGTGTCGCGGTTTCGCGGCGAGCCGGTGCCGGCGACGGGTTTTTCTATCGGTGTGTCGCGGCTACTCGCGGCGCTGGAATATCTCGGCAAGGTCGATCTCAAATCGGAACCGGGCCCGGTCGTCGTCACCGTGTTCGATCGAGCTCGCATCGCTGATTATCAGAACATGGTGTCGGCACTGCGCAATGCCGGCATCCGCGCCGAGCTTTATCTCGGCTCCGGCAAATTCGGCCCGCAGATGAAATATGCCGACCGCCGCAATTCGCCATGCGTCGTCATCCAGGGCTCCGACGAGAAGGCCAAGGGCGAAGTCACCATCAAGGACCTGATCGTCGGCGCCGAGCTCGCCAAGCTGGAAAAGGGCCGCGACGAATATCTGCAGAAGCAAGCCGAAGCGCAGCGCGCCGTGCCGGAGGCCAAGCTCGTCGAGGCCGTGCGCGAAGTTCTCGCCCGCCACGGGCGGTGAGTGCTAAATCTTCTCCGACCCCTCCGCCTGCATCGCCCACAGCACCGCCGCCATAATTCCCTTGCAGCGCGGCAGGAGAAACAAGGTCAGCCCGACAATCAGCGGCAGGAAGACGGCGAGCATCAGCGGCAGCGGCGGCTGGAAATTGATCTCGGTCAGGAGAACAAACGGCACGGTGACGTGGCCGACGACCAGGATGGTCAGCCAAGGCGCGGCGTCGTCGGTGCGGTAATGGCCGTAGGGCTCGCCGCAGACCGAACAGCAATCGACCATCTTAAGGTAATGATGCAGCAGTCGGCCCTCGCCGCAGCGCGGACAGCGCCCGCGCCCCCCGCGCCAGATCGCGGTCAGCGTCGAGGCGCGCTCGGTGTCGGTTCCCGCCATCGCATTGCGCCTTTCCGGTCCACGGCCGTGGCGGTAACATTTTCGCGCTGGTAAGGGAATTTATTCGCCGCTAACGTGTTATAGTTTTCGGGTTCTCGGGACGGGGCTTGGACGGTGCGGTTCTCTCGCGGTCAACACTCCCTGCGGCGGCGCGTTACTGCGATCGTGGCCGCCTATGTGATCGCGCTGTCGAGCCTGGTCGCAAGCTTCGCCGCGGCCCAGGCCGCGGTGGGCGCAGCGGCCGGTGCGGGCGGCGTCATCTGCCACACCGATCGCTTAGGCCAAACCGCGCCGTTCCCGGGCGACACCAACAGCAAGCTCTGCGTCGATTGCTGCGGCGCCGGCTGCGTCATGCTGATGGCGGCGCTGCCGCCGCCCCCGGCAACGGCCGTCGCCATGCCGCGCGCGACGAGCGAAGTGGTTCGCCGCTTCGACACCGCCGTATTCGCAAGCGTCCCCGAAACCAAAGCCCACCGCTCCCGCGCCCCTCCGCTGCCGGTGTGAGTAAGCGCGCCCTCGCTTCGGCTCGAAGCGATCGGCGCCACTTTTCACGCCGCAATGGAGAATTTTCATGCCCCGCCCCCCGAGGGTTCCGCGCGCGCCTGCGCTGGCGCTCTTGTTCCTCGCTTTGTCCTTCACCCAGGCTGCCGCGCATTGTTTTGTCGGCGCCCGCTTTCTGCCCGCGACGCTTGCCATCGACGATCCTTGCGTCGCCGACGAATTATCGCTGCCGACAATCTCGTGGTCGAAGACCGGCGATGTTCCGCCGGCCAGCGAATGGGATGTCTCGGCCGAACTGTCCAAGCGCATCACCGAGGATCTCGGCATTTCGATCGGCGATACCTGGTCGCAAACACGCCAACCGGGCAGTCCGAAACTTTCGGGTTTTGCCGATCTCGAAACCACGCTGCAATATCAACTGCTCAAGGACAGTCCGCACGAACTGGCGTTGCTGCTCGGCCTGATCGCCGATTGGGGCGGCACCGGCGCCAGCAATGCCGGATTCGGCACGCCCTATAGCGAGCTCACGCCGACTTTCTATTTCGGCAAGGGCTTTGGCGACCTGCCCGACAATGCCGGGTGGCTGCGCGCCTTCGCGGTGACCGGTCAGGTCGGCTATCAGTTTCCGACCTCGTCGTTCAACGTGGTGCAGGGCAGCTACATTCCGCAGGTGCTGGTCTATGGCGGCTCGCTGCAATACAGCATGCCCTATCTGAAATCGGAGATTCAGGACTTTCAGCTTCCCGACTTCATCAATCATCTGATCCCGATCGTCGAAGCCCAGTTGTCGACCCCGGTCGCCAATAATTTCGGCAATAGCCCGGTCACCACCGGCACCATTAATCCAGGCCTAATCTGGGTCGGCAGCTATTTTCAGGTCGGGCTCGAGGCGCAGGTGCCGGTCAACCATGCGAGCGGCACCGGAGTCGGCGTGCTGGGGCAATTGCATCTTTATCTCGACGACATGTTCCCGAGTACCATCGGACAGCCGCTTATCGGCGGCGCCGGCACCCCTCCCCGCAAACTTGGCTTCTGAGGTCACGCTATGCGAATGCTCATCGCCGTCGTCTCGTTGTTCCTCTTGGCATCGGCCTCTGCGGCCGAGGCGCACGCCTTTCTCGATCACGCAAGCCCGCTGGTCGGCAGCACGGTGCCGACCGCGCCGCATCAAGTGTCGCTCACGTTTACGCAAAATCTTGAAGCGGCGTTCAGCACCGTCGAGGTCACGGATGCAAACGGCGTGCGGGTCGACCAGGGCAAAGCCCAAGTCAGCGGCAACACCATGCAGATCGGCCTAAAGGCATTGCCGCCCGGCAGCTACAAAGTGCAGTGGCACGCGCTGTCGGTCGACACCCATACCACGCAGGGCGCCTTCAGCTTCCGCGTCGGCGCGCCGTAAGCAGGGTGCGAGGCGCGCGGCGATGGATTGGCACGACACCATGATCTATGTGCGCGCCGTGCACTTCGCCGCCTGCATGCTGACGGCGGGCGTGGTGTTCTTTACTGTGTTCATCGTCCCACCGGTCTGGGCTGACAGCGATTTCGTGAAAGGCCTGCCCGCGTTCCGGGCACGTTTGCTCGCGGCCGCCTGGATCAGCCTCGCGGTGTCCGTCATCTCGGGCGCGCTCTGGCTGCTCTTCACCGCGCAATCGATGAGCGGTGAGCCGCTGCCGGACGTGCTGTCGCAGGGCGTGATCTGGACCGTGCTGACGCGCACCGAGTTCGGTAATGCCTGGCTGCTGCGCCTGGTTGCCGGAGGCCTTCTCGCCGCGACTTTCGCTGGGCTCTTCCCAGCCCAGCGCAGACCGGCGCGCGCGATCGCCAGCGTCGCTGTCGTCCTGGCCGCTGTGTTTGTGGGCGGCCTCGCCTGGGCTGGCCACGCCATCGGCGCCTCAGGCCTGGAAGGTACGATTCATCCGGCGGCGGACGTCTTGCATCTTATTGCCGCGGCTGCCTGGATCGGAACGTTGCCGTTTTTGGTGCCGCTGTTCGCGGCGACCGAACACGGCGCCATGCCGATGGCGCTCGTGCGAGCGGCGACCTTGCGCTTTTCCGCGCTCGGCATCGTCAGTGTCGGCACGCTGTTCGCAACCGGCGTGGTCAATAGCTGGTACCTGGTCGGCAGCATCGCGGCGCTCACCGAAACGTTTTACGGGAAGCTTCTTCTTGTCAAAGTGGCGCTGTTCTTCGGCATGGTTGCGATCGCAGCCGTCAACCGGCTTCGCTTCACGCCCCGTCTAATGGGCAATGGAATAGCCGCGTTCCGCCAGTTGCGGCGGAACGCCGTCATCGAGACGCTGGGCGGCGCCATCGTCGTTGGCGTCGTCGCCGTGCTCGGAACGCTGCCGCCGGCAAGCCACGCCCATCACCACGCGGCCTATGGGGCGGTTCCCAAAGGGGCCGCCTTCGTCCACATCCATACCGAAGAGGGCATGGCGGACGTCACCATCAAGCCGGGCCATACCGGCGAGGCGCACGCCACGATTCGGCTGTGGAACGGCGATTTCGAATCGCTCGATGCCCGCAAGGTCACGGTCACGCTCACGCCGCCCACACCGGGCGGCAAAGCGGCCACCCGCATCGCCGTGCAAGACGCCGATGGAGCCTGGCAGGTCAATCGGCTGGATCTTACAGAGCCCGGCAATTGGACGGTGACGGTCGACGCCGCGCTCGGCCCCGACAGCCATCTCGTCCTCGACGCTCCGATCGTCATCGACCCGGAACAATAGAGCGGCTTAAAACTGCGCGTGCAGCCGCGCGCCGACGACCGACACCGGGCCGCGATCCTCGTTGTAGCCGGGATTGACGATAAACTGATAATCGAGCGTCAACCGGAAGTACGAAACCGGCAGCGCATAATAGGCCTCGACGATCTGTTCCGGACCGGGATGCGGCAGCATGCCGTCGCCGACCAGAATGCCGAGCCCGCCAGCGTTGAGAAATTGCTCGTGGATTTTGGTGATGCCGTTGACTACGCCGGCAATCCCGACGGTGTCGTCGGGACGGCCCCATTGCTTGCCGGCGAGTTGCAGGCCCGCCGCAGCGGTGCGATCGACATCGGTGAAGTCGTAGGGCTCGATATTGCCATCGGCGACGCCGGCACGGGCAAAGACGCCGAGTTGTTCGTTGATCTGCTGTTCGAGATTGAGGCTGACGCCGCCACGGCTGCCATATTGGCGCACGGCGCTGATATCCGCCGGACCGCCGGTCACGGCGGATAGCGCAATCGCATCGGCGAAATTGCCCATCCGGGCGCGGGTGAGGAATCCCGTGACTGCCAATCTGCCCGGTTGTCCCCAGGCTTCGTAGCGGTGCTCGAGTTCGCCAACCCATTGGAATTGTCCGAAACTGGTATCCAGCGCGGAGCTGTTCGGCACGACGGATTGATCGAATATGCCGCCGCGAACGGTCCAGTCGCCCTGATACCATTCGGCGGCGGCGCCATAGCTGAAGCCCCAGGCATCGGCGGCATAATCGAAGGTCGCGGTGTCGATCAGCGCCCAATTCATGAAATCGCCGCGCGGGTCGTGGGCATATTTGTTGTTGTCGAAGATGTCGACCACGGAAAATTTGCCGATGGTGAGCACCAGGCGGTTCGCGGTCTCGCTATCGCTGAACTGATTGGCGGCGGCGTCCACTTTCTGCACATCGCCGCCGAGATCGATGGTCTGGCGAATGAAGGCCCGCGGCACCCGCGCATAGGGCACCGAGGCGCCGACCTTGTAGGCCTCGCCGCTCGGAAAGCCGGCGACCCCCAGCGTGCCGGTCAAGCCAAAGCCTTGGTCGATCTCCGGATCGACCCAGAACTCGGCGCCCGACCACAGCCGCATGCCGAGAAACGCGGTAGCGTCCCAGGTCTCCCGGCCGAGGTTCGGAATGAGGCTGTTCGGCCCGGCATAAGGCGCATGGAACGGCGGGTCGTATTGCTCGAGGAAAGTGGTCTGAGCGTGGATGGCGAAATTGTCGGCCTGCAGCGCCGGCGGCGTGACGGCTTTATCGGCGGACCCCGAACCGTCGCCGTTGAAGCGATAGTTCAGGCCGAAGCGCAATTCATTGAGCGTCAGATTGGAATTGAACGTCTGCGCGCCTGCCGGGAAGGTGACGCTGCGGCTCGCATAATCGGTGAACAGATATTGGACCTGCGCGGTCCAGTGCGACGGCAGGGCCAATTCGACACCGGCGCCGACCGCGCCACCGGCGCGTGGCCGCAAGAACGAATTCTCCACCATGCCGGGCACGGCAGTGCCGCCAACCGGGACGCCGGCATTTTGCGTGCGCGTGAACTGATCGTAGGTCCAGGCGAAACCGCCGGTGGCGTAGAACAGCCAATGACCCGGCGCGTAACCGACACGCCCGAGCACGTCGCCCGAAAATTCCACCCGATCGAGATAATTCGCCGCGCCGCTGAGCGCCGACGAATAGCTGCGATCACCGCCGACGAAGCTCGGAAACGACATTTCGGCCGCAACCCCGAAAAGCCAGCGCGAGGCCGCCATGTAGTCGTAACCCGCTTGCAGCCCGAGCGCATAACTGCCGTCGCCGCTGGAGAAGTTGTAGGCATTGGAAAAGTTCAGCGAGCCGTTCGGACCTGGTGTCGCCGTGTAGTTCGAGGTGCCGAAGGCGTAGGAGATATTGCCGCCAAGATAGAAGCCGGTCCAATCATAGGCAGCCTGCGCCACAGGCGGCGGCGCCTTGGTCGGCAATGCCGCCGACAGGTCGGCCGCCTGCGCGCCGCCCCCTAGCACCACCAGGCCAAAAACGGCTCGGCCAATTCCCCGCATCTCGATCCCACGCCCCAAACTGCACCACGAAACGCGCGCCTGCCGAAGTCCCGCCGTCCGACGACGTTGTGCTGCCATCGCGCAGATGACAATAGCGTGACAGCCGCAAGCGCCACATCGCAGCGACGCCGCCGGACGGAACCCCGGTCGGACGGTCTTCATCCAAGGGTACAGTCTATAGCCTAGGCTACATCTTGCAATATGTTCTACAGTAACAAATGGATTGCCGGGCGCCCGTCTCCCACCGCGCGACTAACCCGGGATGAACATGCAGAGCGCGGCGACGCCCATGACGGCCGTCGCGATCCAGCCAAGCGCAAGGATCGGCCGCCCCACGGTGAAATCGCCCATCACGGATTTCTTGGCGGCGAGAAGGATGATCACCGCCATCAGCGGCACGGCGACCACGCCGTTGATGACCGCGCTCCAGAACAAGGCCCGCATCGGACTGATCGGCGAATATTGAATGACGAGGCCCGCGAGTACGCTGACGGCGATAACACCGTAGAATCCACGAGCCTTGCTCGGCTTGCGTTCAAGGCCGAACTTCCACCCCATGGCCTCGGAAAGCGCGTAGGCGGCGGAGCCCGCCAGAACCGGCACCCCGATCAGGCCGACGCCCAAGATGCCGAGCGCGAACAGCAGGAAGGCGAAATCGCCGGCCAGGGGCCGTAGCGCGCTCGCTGCCTGCGCCGCCGTCTCAATATCCTTCACGCCCGCCACGTTCAGCGTGACAGCGGTCGCCAAGATTATGAAATAGGCCGTGACATCGGAATAGAGCATGCCGCTCCAGGTATCCCAGCCGATGCGCCGGAGTTCCGCCGGAGCCGCACGGGCGTTCTCGGTCAGCGCTACGGCGCCGCGGCGGCGGCCCATGTCCTCGATCTCCTCCGACGCCTGCCAGAAAAACAGATAGGGGCTGATGGTGGTCCCGAAGACGCCGGTTACCATGGTTGCGGTTTCGGAATCGAATTTGATCTCGGGCCAGATGGTGCGGAGCGCGACCTCGCCCCAGGGAACGTGAACCGTGAACAAGACCGCCGCATAGGACAACAGCGAGAGCGTCAGCCACTTCAAGAAAAAAACATAGCGGTGATAGGGCACGAATACCTGCAGCAACAGCGTCGCCACCACGATCAACAGCGTCATGAGGTGACGATCGATGCCACTGATCAGTTCCGAGACCTCGCCCATGGCCGCGACGTCGGCGGCGATGTTGAGGGTGTTGGCGACCAACAGCGACACCACGACGCCATAGAGGATGACGGGCGGAAAACTCGTCTTGATATTGGCGGCAATGCCCTTCCCGGTCACTCGGCCGATGCACGCGCAGATCGATTGGATCGCCGCCATCAGCGGGTAAGCCAATGGCATCGTCCACAGCATGTTGAGGCCGAACTGGGCGCCGGCCTGAGAGTAGGTCGCAATCCCGCTCGGATCGTCGTCGGCAACGCCGGTGATCAGCCCCGGCCCGATCCGCGCCAGGGGGTGCTGTTTCAACCGGCTCCAAAAACCGCTTGGAGCGCTCACGCTAGGCGTCCGTTAGCGCGACGGCGGCGCCCGGCGATGCGTCCTTCATGACCGGCGCCAATTGACGCGGCAGGCGGGCGATGAAGCGCGAGCCTTTCCCCTCCTCGCTCGCGACCTCGATAGTGCCGCGATGCAGATCGATCGCCATTTTGACGAGGTAGAGGCCGACGCCGGTGCCGACGATACCCGATACGTTGCTGCCGCGGTGATAGCGCTCGAACAGATGCTCGAGATCACTCGCCGGGATGCCGATGCCGCGGTCCGAGACCGCAACGACGACCGCATCGGGCGCCGCCTCGGCCTCGACCTCGATGGCGCCGCCGGCGGGCGAATATTTGACGGCATTGGCCAATAGATTGCTGAAGACCTGAAACAACAGCTTGGCATCGCCCGTGATCGGCATCGGCCCGGCGGCAAAACGCTCCGCGATCTGCGCCGTCGGCACCATCTCCCGGTGCAACTGGCAGACCTCCTGCAGCAGCGCCGTCATGTCGATCTCGGCCGGCTGGAGATAAAGCTCGGCGCCGCCGTCGATCAGACGCGACGAATTGAGCAGATTGTCGATCAGATGCGTCATGCGCAGCACGGCGCCGCGCACCTTGCCAGCGCGTTCGGCGATTTCTGCAGGCTTTACAGTATCCTTGATCTTATCGAGCCGCCGGGCGTGACCGTCGATGACGGTCAAGGGCGTGCGGAACTCATGCGACGCCATCGACACGAAATTCCTTTGCATCAAGGCGAGCCGCTGCTCATGCGCTAAACGCTCCTCGAGCAATGCCGCCTGCCGCGCCAGTAGCCGCTGGCTGCGCATCAACTCGATCGCGTTGTTGCGAAACACGACGGTCGCCTGCGCCATTTCGCCGATTTCGTCCGGCCGTTCGGTCTCGGGAATGTCGATGCCGGTCTCGTTGCCGGCAAGCCGGCGCATGCGGTCGGCAAGCTCGAGGAGCGGCGCGGAAATATAGCGGCTGATATGGACGAGCGCGCCGACGACCAGCACGGCGGCGATGATGATGGCGAGCAGAATGAGCCAGAAGGCGGACCGATAGGCGACGGCGAGCCGGTCGCTCGCGGCCTGGGCGCTGGCGACGGCCTGGTCGGTGAGTTGGCCGAGCGTATCGCTCGCCGCATTATAGGCCGTGCGCGACGAACTGCCATAAATCCGCAACGCATCGTCCCTGCGATCGGTGCGCGCCAGGACCAGCATCTGGTTGACGATGCCCCGGTAGTCGTTCCAGTCCTCCTTGAACCGGTCATAAAGACCGTCCTCCGCCGCGTCGTGGCGAATCCGCTCGAAGTTGCGCTCGGCCTCGGCGATGGTCCGGTCAAGCTCTTCCATCTCTTTCTCGGTGGCGGCGGCGTCGGACGGCGACGACGCCAGCAGCGCGCCGCCCTCGAAAGCGCGGAAATCCGATGTATAATTA
>Ga0181526_10004404_pt1 | contig 10945 bp, 16 predicted proteins | sample PEATcosm2014_Bin_35_FD_119750 | JGI IMG/M metagenome (GOLD analysis project Ga0181526, IMG submission 119750) | Peatland microbial communities from MTU Mesocosm Facility, Houghton, MI, USA - PEATcosm2014_Bin06_30_metaG | ecosystem: Environmental > Terrestrial > Soil > Wetlands > Peat | place...
ACAGCACGAATTCCCGGATTAAACAATCGGAAACTGTGAATTGAAGATTATAGGTACGAGGGGTAGCCTCTTACCGGCGTTTTCAGTAGCCAGAACTATGCTTGATCCGAATCCAGGTAGCGGAGGTTTAACCATGTCAGGTTTGGGGAAGGAGAAGCGGTCAGGCGCCGATCGCCGTTCCGGCAAAGAGCGGCGAAGCGGCATTGATAGCCGTACCGAGGCGGAAAAGCTGATCGTCGGCGAAAGGCGTTCGACGATTGACCGTAGATCCGATTCGGATCGCAGATTGAATCCCGTCAGGAAGCCGTCTTAGTCTGGCGCTTTCAGCGATTGCAATTCGTCATAATCCACCGTCAGTGAGACCGCAATTATGGACTCTGTCGCAAGTGCAAATAGCACAGAACCAGAAGTGCTTGACGATCGGAGACAAACGCCGGATCGAAGAGTATCGCCACGAAGGAAAGTCTTAAGGGGCGGCCGAACATTCTGGCCCAATGGCGATTCTGCCGAGTGCACTGTTTACAATTTTTCAGAAACAGGAGCAAAGCTCGAGATTTCTGGTTTCGCCCCTAATGCCTTCGAACTTGTCGTCGATGGCGACCCGGTGCGCCGCGCGTGTCTCGTAGTCTGGCGCAAAGCAAATTTTGTCGGCGTTAAATTTCAAAATCCGTCGCAATTATTGGCCTCGTCGCCCGGAAATGCGACGAGAACTACAGCTGACTTCGCAAAGTATGTCGAAGAGTGCCAAAGACTAGCTCAGCGTGTGGGTCCGTCGGACAGCAAAATGCTCCTTGAAATGGCAGAGGCCTGGAAAATAGCGGTCCGGCGCCTTCGCAAGAAGGCGCGTAACGTCAGCCTCTGAAGCGATCACGGCTCCTCGGCATCCGCCGTAGCGCGACGTGTTTGACGTGGCGCTACACGTCAGTAGTGGCGAATGTGGACAGTGTCAAAAATCTGTGCATGCCCCGCAACTACCCAAATTTGTCCTCGGTTTTGCCGAATCTCCATTTAATGCTCGCGACTGCACGCATGAAGTCATTGAAGCGCAACGACGATGACTATTCGGCGGTTATCGCTATCATATGAAGAATTATCGCGCGCTGGCCGCGATGAATTAAAGCGACTTGTCGAAGCGGACTTGCTCGACGAGGCAACTCGCGCCCGATGCGTGCACCTTGCGAGGTTTTTTGCAAAAGTAAGCCAAATGGCGGGCCCGATGGAAGTCAGCGCCATAGTCGGAGACGTCCTATCGGAAGAGCAATTGCAGAAAATCTGGCGTGAAACGACGGAGGAGGGGGCATCCCCGCTCACTGCAGGGCTGAGTCCCTCAATTCACTGAGGCGAAAGCGGCAAAGCGAGCATGCTAACCTTGCGCCGAGCCCTGCCACTGACGGGGGTCATGCTGATCCCTGCGACACCCCCCAATGTGCTTCGTGGCGGCGGAGCTCACCTTCGACAATTGTTTCGACTACCGCAACACGTAGGCCTGCCCTGCGCCAGCTCGGCGACATTTTTGTCAGCTCCGCGGCAATATTCATTCGAGCGCCTTGAACTTTTGGAATGGTTTAGAGTTTCACTCGGGTAAGTTTGCCATATGCAAATCACTCTTCTCCCCATCTCGATCGGGAGGCGATATGAGATTCTTCGGCGCCGCGCTAGTTTGCATAGCTGTCCTCTACGGGTTGGATGCTTATTTCTATAATGGCCGGTACTTCGCAAGCCTACAGCGCGAAATTTCCGATATTTACCAGCGCTGGTAGTCGCCCTTGGCTGCCCACGCTGTGGGTAACTGCCGTGCCGCAGGCTACGGCGGGCACCTGCGTTCCGAACTCAGTCGACGATGAACTCAAAATGAGGTGGCCGACCGCACCACTATTTTGCGAACCTGGCGCCAACCAATTCCCCTAGTCGCCAAATGACCAAGCATCGATGCTCAACTGCCTCTCCGTCAAACAGTGTGAATTGATCCGAAGCTAATCCTCCGGGGACCACCAGCTTCACGCCCGTACTCGAGATGTCCCTGATCGTGCATTCACGCATGGGCGGGCTTTCCTGCAATTTGGCTGCCCGGTTCACAACGTGTCGTACGTTTTCGCGCCTGTCGTTCAGCATCGACCAACCTCGAAAAAAGCGACGTAATAGATTTCACGTAAAACTTTGACGTAGCGTTCAGGTCACCCAGAAGAACCGAATTTAAATAATACGCTCGGATTAGCATCTTGCTAGTCACTAACGAAACTTTCGCGGACAGCGCGGACCCCTGGTCGATGCGCACCAGCCACTCCGCCATCGTCGTGTTGCGACCTCCGGGCGCCATTAGCGCGGCTATAACGTCCTATGAAATGCGCGGCCAATGGATTGTCGAAAGCGAAGCAATCAATTCATGTTTGACTAAATCCAATCTCGATCAATTGAATACTTTCATTACACCTCCCTTTTTATCGTGGGGGGTGCGCTCGCATATTCCTTCGGGCTGGAGGATCAGATATGGATGTCAAGACTGACCGGTTTTCGGATGCAAACGTTCTGTCATTTCCCAATGTTTCACGAAACGACGGACAATTGCTGCACACCGTTTTGAATAATATGTCGCAGGGCGTGCTGCTATTCGATTCAGAACTAAAACTGGTAATCTGCAATCAACGCTACATGGAAATGTATGGATTGTCCCAGGAGAGCGTAAAGCCCGGCTGCTCCCTTCGCGATCTTCTTAATAGTCGCATACAGGTCGGAACCTTTTCGGGCGATCCCAAGGACTACGTCGCTCGGCTTAAGGAGTGTATTGTTGAAGGAAAAGTTTTTAGTAATATCACAAAGCTGGCCGACGGCCGCATTATTTCACTCGTAAACAAGCCGATATTCGGTGGGGGGTGGTTGTCCACGCATGAGGACATAACGGAGCGGCAGAGCGCCGAAGAGCGAATTGGCCACATGGCTCGGCATGATGCATTGACCGACCTACCCAATCGCGTGTTGATGCGCGAACGTCTGGAACACGAGCTCAAGCGTGTCAAACGGGGCGAGAATTTGGCTGTGTTATGCCTGGACCTCGACCATTTCAAAAGCGTCAATGATACGCTTGGCCACCCGATTGGTGACGAGCTGTTGAAGCTTGTTGCCGATCGTTTGCGCGGTTGCACCAGAGAACCTGACACGATTGCGCGCTTGGGTGGCGATGAGTTCGCGATCATTATGACCAAGATGCAGAAAGCGAACGACCCTGCGACGCTCGCGCGGCGCATTCGGGAATCCATAATTAAGCCGTACCAAATAGAAGGCCATCAGATTATTACGGACATCAGTATTGGTATTTCACTCTCGCCGGACGACGGGACGGAACCAGACGAGCTACTGAAGAATGCCGATATGGCATTGTACGGCGCCAAAGCCGACGGACGCGGCACATATCGATTCTTCGAGTTGGAGATGGATGCGCGGATGAAAGCGCGGCGCGATCTTGAAATGGATCTTCGCAAAGCGCTGGGTAACGGACAGTTTGAACTCCATTATCAGCCTCTCGTAAATCTTCAAACGAGCGAAATTACCGCCTTCGAAGCGCTATTGCGTTGGCAGCATCCTACGCGCGGGATGATTTCGCCAGCGGACTTCATCCCGGTCGCTGAAGAGACAGGACTTATTGTGCCGCTCGGCGAATGGGTCCTCAATACGGCCTGTGAGGAAGCGGTCAATTGGCCGGGTCATGTCAAAGTCGCAGTCAATCTCTCGCCCGCCCAGTTGACCAATCGCAATCTGGTAAACGTTGTAAAGATGGCCCTGGCCAACTCGGGTATGGACGCTCGCAGGTTGCAGCTTGAAATTACCGAAACGGTCTTGCTGCAGAACACATTCGCGACGTTGGCGCGATTGCATGAGCTTCGGAAACTGGGTGCGCAGATTGCGCTGGACGATTTCGGAACCGGATACTCGTCGCTCAGCTACCTTCGCAGTTTCCCATTCGACAAGATCAAGATCGACCAGTCATTTATTCAGGACATGTCAAATGGCGCGGAGCCGCTCGCCATTGTCAACGCCGTCGCAGGCTTGGCCAAGTGCCTCAATATGATATCGACCGCAGAGGGTGTCGAAACGCAGCAGCAAATGGACACCGTTCAGTCAATGGGTTGCACCGAGATGCAAGGCTATCTATTCAGCCGCGCTCGACCAGCCACGGAAATAGGACAGTTTTTTTCCGCTAACGCTGTGGCAGCGCCCAACGTGGCATGAATGATACGCCATCGTGCCCTTTATCGGAGGTCGGCCTGGCGTGCGTGCGGCGGAGCTGCCGGACTGCGCCGAGGCGGTGAAGTGGAATGTGACGTTGGCCAAGCTTCTTCGCCCACGCGCCTGATACAGGCCCGCAAACATGTTTGATGCACTGGAAGCAGGTCGAGCCCAAAATACACCGTGCCATCGGTCGTCAAAGTGCGCTGAGGCTGAACTCGATGCCAAGCGAAGAGAGCTCGGTGTTGCAGACGAACTCATGGAGATTTCCGGCATCACGGCGCCGATGCTTGTGGCGTTCGGCGAACAAGGCATAAAATCAATCGAAGATCTCGCGAGTTGCGCTACCGACGATCTCTTCGGCTGGATCGAGGAGGAGGCGGGCAAGGTCACGAAGCATAAAGGCATTCTGCACCGTTTCTGGATCTCGCGTCGGGAATGTGACGCCATGATCGTGCAGGCCCGCATAAGCGCTGGTTGGATCAAACGAACCTGAGTGATCCTTGAAGATCGGCCGTGCCCGGGCGGCGCGGCTGGGGCTGCCCCTCACTTTTTGCGAGATGAGGCGGGCTACCGCAGACAAAGTAGAGCCGCCGCAGCCGGTAAGCGAATGCGATAAAATACCCCCCGATCGAAAGCCCGCTCAATGGTCTGACCGAGGATGTCGAAGACATGAAGTGCGGTCGCTATGCCTCTGAGAGCGGACATTTGTTGCCGCGCAATATTGGTCGCCAAGGGCCGACCCATAGCGACACTTCGGCACCGCTAATTACCGCATCGCGAGAGGTTCACCCGATCACCTCGTCGGCGGTCGCGAGTAGGCTTCATAGCGTCAGCGGTTGAGAAGCACTGTGGCAGCAGTGATTGCCAGGTGCCTTCGGGGGCTGATAAATGGTTGTCACTGCGCAGCCGCGCAATGTCATTGCAAGCACCGCCGCAAGTGGCTCAAGTGGCCGGCGCGCAAAACACCGGCGCCGCGCCAAAGATTCCGTTCGGGCCCGCGCATGGCAGCGCGCCGCAGGCTCAAATTGACCGCGGAGCAGCGCAGCTCAATCGCGCGCAAAGCCGCCCACGCCCGACACCAGCGCCGGGACAAGTAGGAACCCCAGACAGAGGCCCGAAGCCCCGAAGCGGCGGTTATTTAAGCGCAGTCGAGACCGTTGAGAACGTGTTGTTCAAATTGGTGCCGAGCGCCTGCACGGTCGCAATGATTGCTACCGCGATACCAGCGGCGATGAGGCCATATTCAATCGCCGTTGCACCCGATTCGTCCTCGCAGAACTGACTAAATAGCCGAAACATGATCAGCCCCTTCTTGGCTATCAATTGTCGCCCGCGAGGAAACTACAATTTCGCTCCGTGAAATACGTAAAAGCACCTAGGGCAATTTTAATTAAGCCTCACGGGACCACATCTTCGTCACCCCAAGGCTACCAATTAGGAAACGCACTGCTGGAAATTTCATCCAGGCAGCGCCGTCGACCCAAACAAAGAATCCCCCGACAGGCGATGCAGTAAGTGCGCGTAATGGCAATGTTACACGCAAGACGAGCAAACGCGACTATTGTGAAGCTCATGCGACAGCGCTTTCTAGGTGCGGGGCTTCTCGATTAGGAACATACAATAAACAGCTATGCCAAGATCAGCGAAAAGGCCGAAGCGTGAGTTTCACCTGAAATGGGGAAGGCCGAATTGTGCTACCAGACCGTAATGGAATTATTAATTCTGAGTGATCAATTGATGAAACCCCCAAAGTGGGCACTGAAAATTTCTGCTTTGAAGAAATCACGACCTAGATAATTGACAGTCGATTCCACCGCGAGCGCATCGATCAACTCGTCGTTCGACTAAGCCACTCCTCCGCAGCGGGGCGGCGCTCCTTAACAGTCTTTTCTAATAATAATTCAACCCAGTTAGATAGCGTGCGCTGATCCCGCGCCAAACGCTCTATCTCAGCCTTGAGTCTGGCCGCAGCCGCATATTGAGAATCGCTGACCGCGTTTGATTGGTCTTCATTTGGCCCCCTGAGGCACCGCTGTCGACGATAGATACCGGTGTAAGTAGCAGGCGACTAGAATACATTTCGGTTTGACTATTGCGACGCCAAAAATGCTTGGATGTTCGCAATTGATCCGCTGCTTTTCTGCGGTGCAAAATGTCGCTCGTGGCCCGTCAGTTAGTGCAACGCAGAGATTTGGTCGCTATCGGGGCATAGCGGATGTGGCGCGGACACCGCAATTCGGTCGTCATCACCCAATGCGGCCGTCGGTTTGGCCCTCAATTTGCGCTGCAACACAAATTCGTCGGGTGACAAACGTCCCTTGGTGCGGCGGAAGCGAATTTCCGCTTTCAAGGGCAATTGCGGAAGGGGCTGGAGCGCGGTCGATACGGCACTGTTGATCTGAGTGTATGGTCCGACCGCGCGTTTGCAGGAGTCTTCGTCGAAATATCGGTTACCGGTCTTGCATCAATGTATCCAGCCTTCAATTTGTAATGCGGGGCAACCACGAATCTGCTAATGTTCGCCTGGGCTGAAGGGGCATCCAATAAGGTATGACTTTAGCCTCCACGCTGTACGTTCGCGACCCGCGAAAGTCGGCGATAAGCTCGTAACGCGCGACTTCGGCACTGGGACACGCGGCTTCGCCGCCGCAGATGATCCCGGACAAGCAGTATGTGTGATGCCGGGAACGGAACTAGCCTTCGCCGGGGAGGTTGCGTGCCTATCGAATGGTCTACTCTGGTGGAAGACGAAGACGATCAAACACCAGACGGCGATCTTTCGACAAGTCAACAAAGAGACGTTAGCCGCCCATCACGATGCACTCGAATTTCCGGATGGGCGTACCGTGTTGCTGACGTTCCTCTGCGAGGGTCAGGCGGCAACCGTGCTTCAGCTCCCGGCGCAGCCAGCGACCGCAGCCGAGGCTCAAGCCCAGAAGCGCGTCACCTACGTTGGCTGAGGATTGAGGACGGACCTGAGTAGGCCGCCTTATAAAGAGGCTAAGGCGGCCACTCAGCGTACGACCGAGGCGCGGAAAGGAGCTTAGCGGTGCCGAACATACCGATAGATTGGGCGAGCGTGAACTGGGCTTACCTCATCTTGCTTTTGCTGTTTGTTTTTTTCTGCGCGTTGATCGGGAATGTCATTGCCTTTAAACGCGTGCTTTTGGGAGCCGTGTTGGCGACATTTTTGTTTGCAGCGGGCTTTTTTTTCTGGACGTATTACCCGCACAACCTGCCGCTACCGACTTCGCCGGTCGGACTGAAAGCGGCAACGCCCGTCCAAGCGGCGCCGCCGCCTACTCTCGCTGCCCCGAGCCCTCCGGCGAAGCCCAACAATCCGGTAAGGGACATCACTTCACCATCGACCAACGTGCACTGGTTGGCGCCGGCCGTGAACATCCGCACGCCGCGATTGTATACGGTGAATGTGTCGCCGGCGAAGACCGGGGGAAAGCAGCCCCACGGCGAAGGATTGGTTGTTTAGACCCAGGAAATCTGCCGAAATGATAAAGTTTGGCCGGGCAGTGCTTCAAATAGCGCCAGTTAAATGTCGCATTTACTCGCTATTTGAATAGGCCATGGAAGGCAGGTCATTTTGCATGCGTACGTTTTTCACTCGAGCGCATGTCACATTGGGTCTTGCGGCAGTAATCTGCATCTATTGGATGATCACAACAACCGCCGCGCTTTGTCAGGATTCTGGAAAACCGAGGAAGTTGGACAGGGAAGTCGAGCACTGCAGTCGCATTAAAGACGAGCGGGAGCGGATGCGCTGCGAAAAGGAAGAAGATTCCGGGCCGTCAGCCAATGTTTCTCAGCAGCAGCAGCCCGAGCCTGGAACTTGGCAGCTTGCTCGAACGCCGAATCCGGCTGGCGGTCCAGAATCGATTTCGATCATGAAAAGTGCAAATACAACTGGATCCGATCAGGACATTGCAGGCCTGATGCTCCGTTGTGGCGAGGGTGCCACCACACAAGTCCTGGTCGTTCTCATTGAACCCCTGCCATTGCGGTCGCACCCCAATGTGACTGTCGTGGCGGGCGCAACGACCACAGAATTCATTGCAAGCGTAGTGACACCAGGAGCTTTAGTGCTTCTTCCAGAGAAAGCATCTGCGCTGGTCGAGGACGCTTGGCAGTCCGTGCCTGAGCTTACGGTATCGATCTCCGAGTACCGCCGCTCACTCCATGGTATAATTCCGCTGGCCGACATCGGTACCGCGATGCGGACGCTGCAGTCGAATTGTGCAACGGCAGTCCCTGGCCGGTAATCGGTTGTGCTGCCCTCGCGGCTCCGCCAGCGAAGTGCCGCCGCAGCACTTTACGGAGTCGCTGCCTGCCCCGCGTTTAGCCGCGTACAGCAGATAGCAATGTGGCCAGGACGCACAGACCGGCTAAAGCAGCCGTACCAATCATCTTCAATAGTGGATGGACCCGCTGTTCCGGGAGCAAGTTGGTCGTAGGTGGTCGTGCGCAACTGGCGCAGCCGACCTTTCGGCAACTTGAGCGAACGCTCGCACAAGAGCGCCTTCGAGTTTGCCTTCCATTTCTTGTAGGATCTTGAACGCCCGCACCGGGTCCATGGCTTGCTTGTACGACCGGCGCTCGATCAGCGCCGCATAGATGTCGCAAATCGTCACGAGGCGCACCAGATCGTTGATTTGTGGGCCTGCGAGACCGTCAGGATAACCGCTCCCATCGAGCAGCTCGTGATGCCGCAGCACGACGTCGAGCAGCTCAGGTTCGTACTCGCCCGTATCGCGCAGGACTTCATAGCCAAATCTGGCATGTGTGCGCATGATTGCCGCTTCTTCGCTCGTTAGCGCTCCGGGCTTGTTCAAAATCGCGAGCGGGATTTTCGCCTTGCCGAGATCATGCAGCAGCGCCGCTCTTACAACCCTTTTCTGGTCGTTCCTCGCAAACTGCAGGCTGCTGGCGAACTCTGCCGCGAGGCCTCTGACTAGCAGACAGTGCTGATAGGTGGCCTCGTCATAAGTCCAAACGACTTCGAGCCATTGTCGGATGCCGCCTTCTGTAACCGCAGCCATAACGTGCGCTGTCGTGTTGTCAACAGTTGTCTTGCTGAATGACTCGCCGCGCATGGCTGCGTTAAACGGGCTTGCTCGATGTTCTGCGCCGGTGTCAAGCTTGTGGCCGGCGCGCTCAAGGGGGTCGACGATTGAATAAGCGGTTCAAGCACCGCGAAAATTTTGAAGACTGGTACACTCGCAGAAAATAGGGACGTAGCGCCAACTGCAGCCGCTTGAACGCGGTCCAGGTAATTATCGCCCCGTAGGAGTGCCACTATTGGCGTGGACAATGCACGTGGCTGCGACAAGATGTAATGTAGGCGCTCGATGTCCGAGGGATGGCGAAAGCCGACATCGGTAACAACTGCTGTAACGGGCCCGGCAGTGCCGACCTGTTCGTACAGTCCGATCGTCCGGCACGTGAAACTGCTGCCGAGCCGGCCAGCCAGTTCCTGGCTTCGGTCTGGACGATCCGAAATGAGAAGGATCGCGCGGTCGCCGGACATAGTTGTTGCGCCAGAGCAGGCGGCCTTCAGCTCGAAAAGGGATCTAATTCCACAATGGGGGGGCTTACCAATATTTAGTGAAGCATGGCGGCCAATTTCCGCCTCGCGTCGGACGGACACGAGCGACATGGTGCCTCTCGGCCTCGCCGACTGGGCGTCTTCGTGTCCGTTTTTGGACGAGCTTTTTACACCTCGCCATAACTCCGCCCCGTCCGGGCCTGGGTTGGCGGTCATCCGCGCTAACTATTTGTTTATGAGATTGCTGGAAAATTATACACGACCTAGGGTATTGCACGCATGTCCGCTGATCGAAGAAAGGGCAAACGTCGCTACGTCAATAACGGCGCAAGAATAGTCTGCGACAGCGACTCTCATCTGCAAAACTGTCGGATGCTGGACGTGTCGGCCTTCGGCGCGCGGCTTGAGTTGGAAACGCCAACTACGCTACCAGACAAGTTTGTGCTGCTGCTTTCAAATGATGGTAAGTTCCGCCGTCAATGCAAAGTAATTTGGCGAACCGAAAATGCAGTCGGGATTGAATTCAACCCACCGTTTCCAATAAAGTTGAATCTGCGCCGACAGGCTATTTAACTGCGAAGCTTGATAAAAGCCCGCCCGAATTGCGCCTTCGCAACCACGTTCGCGGCAGAGTGCTTGCCTCCGTTGGTGTGATCGTCGAGCAGCGCCTGGACCTCGGCCACGTGCTCGCAGATTTGCCACGGTGGATCGTCGACCATCGACGGCACTCCTGCGGCCCGGCTAGAGGCTAAAGCGCGTGCCGGCAGAGGATCACCGCGACCACGACTGCCGCGCCGGTGATCAAAGCCAGCAGTATCAAGCCGCCGTCCTTGTATCTCCAGTGTTTTCCAAGATCGATGCTTGGGAAGCATTTTCGGCCGAGCAAATTTAGAACTCCTTGATTTACCGGTAGGACACACATGAGATTAGTGCGTGGGCTTTACTGCCCTAGCGTCTCTCGCTCATGATTTTGCCGCGGGGACGCTTTTTCCTTAGGCCGCACAGCCAAGTTCGCCAGCTTCTCCCATTCGGCTGCCATTCGATGCCAGAATGCTTGGTCATCTTCATCGGGCTCGATGGCCGCGAGTTGACGGCACTCTTCGGCTCTTTGTTTCGATTCATTTGGATCCGCCATGACACGCTCCCACGCATACGGCCGCTTAC
>Ga0181526_10004406_pt1 | contig 10942 bp, 11 predicted proteins | sample PEATcosm2014_Bin_35_FD_119750 | JGI IMG/M metagenome (GOLD analysis project Ga0181526, IMG submission 119750) | Peatland microbial communities from MTU Mesocosm Facility, Houghton, MI, USA - PEATcosm2014_Bin06_30_metaG | ecosystem: Environmental > Terrestrial > Soil > Wetlands > Peat | place...
TGTTGCGCGCAGGCGTCGATAAGCTGTGAACCGTCACCGGCCGCCGGTCGCGGTCGGGTGCGCCCGAGGCCGGATAAGCCTATATTCCTGCTGCCTCGGCCGGACGCAGACTTCATGTTCTTAGTATTAAACTACTCATAAGCCATTGATAAAGTAGGATATGCGAGGAAAATTCATCACCTTCGAGGGCGGTGAGGGCACCGGCAAATCGACCCAGGCCGCCATGCTGGCGCTGCGGCTTGAGTCGCTCGGGCTTGCCGTACAGTTGACGCGCGAGCCGGGCGGATCTCCGGGCGCAGAAATCATTCGCCACGTGCTGCTGTCGGGCGCTGCAAAACCGTTCGGCCCGGAGGTCGAAGCCATGCTGTTTGCGGCGGCGCGCGACGACCATGTGCAATGCACGATCCTGCCGGCGCTTCGGGCCGGCAAATGGGTGATCTCCGACCGCTTTGCCGATTCCACGCGGGTCTATCAGGGCAGTCTTGGCCGGGTCGATGCGCGGCTCATCAGGGGTCTTGAGCGCGTATCGATCGGCGACCTCGCGCCCGATCTGACCATTGTCCTCGACATTGCGGTGGAACTGGGCCTGGAACGGGTCAGACTCCGCCGCGGCGATGCCATGCCCGACCGCTTCGAGGCGGAGAATGTCGAATTTCACCAAAAACTGCGCGAGGCCTATCTCGCCATCGCGGCCGCCGAACCGCGGCGCTGCGTGGTGATCGACGCCGGGGCTGCGAAGGAAGATGTCGCGAAGCAGATTTGGGAAGCGGTGCGGTCGCGGCTCGAACTGCCGGCGCCGCGGCGCGTCGTCGAGGACGCCGTGAGCGCGGTCCCATGAGTGCCGTCCCATGAGTGCCGTCCCATGAGGGCCGTCCCATGAGCAAAGCCGCAAGCGACGACGAGGCTATCGACGCGCCGCCGCCGCGCGCCACGGCCGTTCTGTTCGGCCATGCCGCTGCCGAGGCGACGCTCTTGGCCGCCTATCGATCGGGCCGCATACCGCATGCCTTTCTGATCGCGGGGCCGAAGGGAATCGGCAAGGCGACGCTCGCCTACCGCATGGCGCGCTTCGTGCTCGCGCATCCCGATCCCGAGGCGCGCGACGTAGAAGGCGCAGCCTCGCTTGCGGTCGCCGCCGATCATCCGGTGGCGCGGCGGATCGCGGCCCAGGCCCAGCCCGATCTCCTCATCCTCGAACGTACGCTCAATGAAAAGGGCGTATTGCGCAATCAGATCGCCGTCGAAGACATCCGGCGCACCGTGGGATTTTTCGGCTCGACGGCAGGCGAGGGCGGTTGGCGGATCGCTATCGTCGATGCGGTCGACGAGTTGAACCGGTTCGGCGCCAATGCGCTCCTCAAAGTCCTGGAGGAGCCGCCGCAGCGCGCGCTGCTCTTCCTCATTAGCCATTCTGCCGCACGGGTGCCGGTCACGCTGCGTTCGCGCTGCCGCATTCTCACGCTCCGGCCGCTCGCCGAAACCGAGGTCGCAGCAGCCGTCGCGGCGGCGATCGGCAGCGCCGCCGACGACCCGCGGATTGCCGCGGCCGCGGCTGCCGCCGAGGGCTCGGTCTCCCGCGCGCTTGCTTTGCTCGACGAGGGCGCCTTGGCGCTCCGCCAGCAGGCGCTCACGCTGCTCGACCGCCTGCCGGCCCTCGACGCCAGAGCGCTGCACGCGCTCGGCGAGGCGCTCGCCGGCACCGATCCGCAGCGGCTTGCGGGTTTCGTCGATACCGTCAATGCCTGGCTGTCGCAGCGGGTCGGCTCGGGGCAGGCCGAAATCGGGCGGCTTGCCCGTTTCGCCGAGGCCTGGCAGCGCATTAACGAGGCCGCGCGCGACGCCGAGACGTACAATCTAGAGCGAAAGCCGCTTGTTTTCAACGTCTTCGGCTTGCTTGCCGAGGCCACGCGCGGTTGATACCAACCCTCATGTCCGCAAAACAAGATTTGTCCGGCAAGCCCTATTACATCACCACCGCGATCGCTTATCCGAACGGCGCGCCGCATATCGGGCACGCCTATGAGGCGATCGCCACCGACGCCATTGCCCGCTTCATGCGGCTCGACGGCCGTGACGTGTTCTTTCTCACCGGCACCGACGAGCACGGCATCAAAATGCTGCAGACGGCGAACCGGGAAAAGCTGACGCCGCGCGAGCTCGTCGAGCGCAACGTGCCGCGTTTCCAGGCCATGGTGAAACGGTTCAATTGTTCGAACGACGATTTCATCCGCACCACCGAAGCCCGCCATCACGCCTCCTCGGTCGCGATCTGGGAGCGCATGCAGGCAAACGGGGATATTTATCTCGACAAATATTCCGGCTGGTATTCGGTGCGCGACGAGGCCTATTACGACGAGAGCGAAACCCGCCTCGACGACAAAGGCCAGCGTCTCGGTCCGCAGGGCACACCGGTCGAATGGGTCGAGGAGGAGAGCTACTTCTTCCGGCTGTCCGCCTTCGCCGAGCGGTTGCTCGATCTCTACAAAACCGTGCCGGATTTCGTGCTGCCGAAGGAGCGCATGAACGAAGTCGCGAGCTTCGTGCGCGGCGGTTTGCAGGATCTGTCGCTGTCGCGCACCACGTTCGACTGGGGCATCAAGGTGCCCGGCAACGACAAGCACATCATGTATGTGTGGGTCGACGCGCTGACCAATTACATCACCGCCGTCGGCTTTCCCGACACCGACAGCGAGAAATTCAAGAAATATTGGCCCGCCGATTTGCATGTGATCGGCAAGGACATTGTCCGCTTTCATGCCGTGTACTGGCCGGCATTTTTGATGTCGGCGGGGATTGCGGTGCCGCGCCGCGTCTTTTCGCACGGATTCCTTTTCAACCGCGGCGAGAAAATGTCGAAGTCGGTCGGCAATGTCATCGACCCGTTCGCGCTGGCCGACGCCTATGGGGTCGATCCGTTGCGCTTTTTTCTGTTGCGCGAAGTGCCGTTCGGCCAGGACGGCAATTACAGCCATGAGGCCATCGTCAATCGCATCAATGCCGATCTCGCCAACGATCTAGGCAATCTGGCGCAGCGGTCGCTCTCCATGGTCGGCAAACAATTCGACGGCGTGCTGCCGCAGCCGGGCGGCTTTAGCTCAAACGACCAAGCGATCCTCGCCTCGGCCGACGCGCTCCTCGGCAAGGCGCGCGAGGCGATGGCGACGCAGCAATTGCATCAGGTGCTCAATGCGGTGTGGGCCGTGGTTGCCGACGCCAACCGCTATTTCGCCGGCGAAGCGCCATGGGCGCTGGCGAAGACCGATCCGGCAAAGCAGGGCACGGTGCTCTATGTCACCGCCGAAGTGTTGCGCCAGATTGGGATTTTGGCCCAGCCCTTCATGCCGGACTCCGCCGGCAAGCTCCTTGATCTGCTCGCGGTGCCTGCCGGGGAGCGCATGTTCGACTATCTCGGCGCCAAGCATCGCCTGCGGGCGGGCACAAAACTTCCGCCGCCGACGGGGGTCTTCCCGCGTTATGTCGAGCCCGAAAAAGAAGCGGGGCGGTAAAGCACCACCATGCTGATCGACAGCCATTGTCATCTCGACTTTCCGGACTTCGCCACCGAACTCGATGCCGTCGTCGACCGGGCGCGCGCGGCCGGTATCGAGCGCATGGTGACGATTTCGACGCGGGTTGCGCGCCAGCCGGATCTGCTCGCGATCACGGAGCGCTTTGCCGAGGTCTATTGCTCGGTCGGCACGCACCCGCATAACGCCCATGAAGAGCTCGATGTGACCACGGCCGGCCTCGTCGCGCACACCCGCGCCGCCAAGGTCGTGGCGCTCGGCGAGGCGGGCCTCGATTACCATTACGACAATTCGCCGCGCGACGCGCAGGAGCTCGGCTTCCGCCGCCACATAGCGGCGTCGCGCGAGACCGGATTGCCGCTGGTCATCCACACCCGCGAAGCCGACGCCGATGCGGCGCGGATTCTCGAAGAGGAGACAGGGAAGGGCGCCTTCCCGGCCGTGCTGCATTGTTACACCGGCGGCCCCGACCTCGCCCATCGCGCCATCGCGCTTGGGCTCTATATCTCCTTTACCGGCATCCTGACCTTCAGGAACTCGACGGCGCTGCGGTCGATCGCTGCCGGCTTGCCGGCTGACCGCATTCTGGTCGAGACCGATGCGCCCTACCTCGCGCCCGGCAAATTTCGCGGCAAGCGCAACGAGCCGGCTTTTGTGGTGGAGACCGCGAAAGTTCTGGCCGAAACCCGCGGTGTGTCGTTCGACGAGATCGCGCGGCAGACCACGGCGAATTTCTATCGGCTGTTTAGCAAGGTGCCGCGAACGGCTGAGGCAAGTCAGCCCACGCTCTCCGCGCCAAGCCAGTCTTCCGCCGCATGACTTTGAAATTCACCATTCTGGGCTGCGGCTCGTCGAGCGGCGTCCCGCGGCCGGCATTGGGCTGGGGCGACTGCGATCCGAACAATCCAAAGAACCGGCGACGGCGCACGTCGCTTTTGGTCGAGCGCAAAGCACCGTCGGGGGTGACGCGAATCCTCATCGACACCTCGCCCGATTTGCGCGAGCAACTGCTCGACGCCGAGGTCGATTGGGTCGACGGCGTTTTCTATACCCATGAGCACGCCGACCACACCCACGGCATCGACGATCTGCGCTCGCTGTTCATCAAGCGGCGTCGGCGGGTCGACGTCTATCTCGACGAACAGACCGCGGCCATGATGCGGCTGCGCTTTTCCTATTGCTTCAAATCGCTGCCCGGCAGCGAATATCCGCCGATCGTGACCGAGCATCGGCTCGCCTCCGGAATGCCTGTCGTGATCGAGGGGGAGGGCGGCGCGATCGAGGCCCTGCCGTTTCGCCAAGAGCACGGCGATATCGCGTCGCTCGGCTTTCGCTTCGGCAACCTCGCCTACTCCTGCGACCTCAGCGGCATGCCAGCGGAAAGCATCGCGGCCCTGGCCGACCTCGACGTCTGGATCGTCGACGCGTTGCGCTACCGGCCGCACCCGAGCCATTTCTCGCTCGACGACGCGCTCCGCTGGATCGAGCGGCTGAAGCCGCGCCGCGCCATCCTGACCAATCTTCACGCCGATCTCGATTACGAGACGCTGCGCGGCAAGCTTCCGGTCCACGTCGTGCCGGCCTTCGACGGCATGAGCATTACGGTCGCGGAGGCTTGATATATCGGATGAAATGCGTTATGTTCCATAATATGTCTTATGCGAATCTGACATAGAGCTTCGACATATACAATTTGATCTAAATCACTGGTCCCTCTCACCAAACTCCGGGTATCAGCCGCCAGCGAATGCGGGCCGCGTAGGCGGCGTAACCAGGCAGTTGCGCCTGCAGCACGCGATCTTCGGTGATGGCGCGGTAAAGCAGAAACGGCAGGCAGGTGACGACGAGCACAATGGTGGCCAGCCAGGAGCCGAGCGCGATGCCGCTCGCCAGGATGACGACAATCCCCCCGCTATAGCCTGGGTGCCGGATGACGGCGTACGGCCCGGTCGAGATCACGGTTTGACCGCGGTCGCGCTGAATTCGTACCACCGAAGAAAAGAACCGGTTCACGCGCATCGCCCATAGACAAAAGCCGTAGCCGGCCCCGAGCGCGATCAAGCCTGCGAGCTGGAGCCAAAGCGGCACCGTGTCGCTCCAGTGGAATCGGCCGCGGTCGAGGCCGGCGACAATCCAATGCGCGAACATGGCGAGCGAAAACAGCTTTAGCGCTACAGGCGGCTTTTGCCCGCCCGGCCGCATCCGTTCGCGCAGCAAATCGGCGTCGAGGACCGCGAACGAGACGACGAAAACTGCCGCGAATATTGCGAGATAGGCCCAGAACACCGGGATTGCCGTCGTGCCGGCCGAGGCGAACAATGCCACGGCCGTCAGAATGAAAAACACCACCGTCTGCACATAAGCCGAGATTGCCATTGGTCTTTCCCCGCTCTGTGCGGCGCGCGACGCCGATGGAACGAAAGGCGGCATGCCGACGTTCATTGGCAAGTCCGTTCCCCGCTCTTCGGCAGCCGAGCGTGGGCGGACCTATCCGCCTCCCCGCCCCAATCCGCAAGGTGATGCCATGAACAATAAAGTCCGTGCCCTCGACACGCGCCGCAAGGTGGCCCCTTCGCTCGATACGCCGACCGACTTCAGCAATGAAGCCGTGCGTGAACTCTCGGCCAAATTGAACGAGATCCTGGCCGATGCTTTCGCGCTCTATCTCAAGACCAAGAATTTCCATTGGCATGTCAGCGGCCCGCATTTCCGCGACTACCATCTGATGCTCGACGAGCAGTCCGAGCAGATTTTCGCCACCACGGACGAGATCGCCGAGCGTGTGCGCAAGATCGGCGGCACCACACTGCGCTCGATCGGCCATATCGCGAAACTGCAAACCATCAAGGACAACGACGAAAGTTTCGTTCCGGCGCAGGATATGTTGCGCGAGCTGATGGGCGACAACAAGACGGTCGCGGCCTCGATGCGCGCATGCCATGAACTTGCGGAACAGCACGAGGACGCCGCCACCGCGGGGCTGCTGGAGACTTTCATCGACGCGACCGAGCGGCGCACCTGGTTCCTGTTCGAGGCGAGCCGCACGGCGCAGAAGCCGTAAGGCTGCCGTCATTGCGAGCCCGAAGGGCGAAGCAATCCAGATCGCTGCGCTGGATTGCTTCGCTGCGCTCGCAATGACGAGATGGCATTGGGTCTGGTAGGGTCCGCGCGATCAATGCAGGACCTCATCATGACCCCTTCGCGCGACATCGGACGCCTTCTCGACATCATGGCGGCCTTGCGCACGCCCGGGACCGGCTGCCCGTGGGACCTGGAACAGAATTTCTCCACCATTGCCCCCTACACGCTTGAAGAAGCCTATGAGGTCGCCGACGCCATCGCGCGCGGCGATCTCGCCGACCTCAGGGATGAACTCGGCGATCTCCTGCTCCAGGTCGTGTTTCACGCCCGCATGGCCGAGGAACAACGCTCCTTCGATTTCGGCGATGTGGTCCAGGCCATCACCGAAAAACTGATCCGCCGCCATCCTCATGTCTTCGGTGAGGTGAGTTCGCACACGCCTGAAGCCGTCAAAGGATTATGGGAGCGGATCAAGGCGCAGGAGAAAAAAGAGAAACGCGACAAGGCGGAGCGTCATGGCGGTGAGAGCGAGGACGAAGGAGCGCTCGCCGGCGTGCCGGTGGGGCTCCCTGCCCTGACGCGGGCGCTGAAGCTTCAGGCCAAAGCAAGCGCCGTCGGCTTCGACTGGAACGATCCGCGCGCGGTGTTGCGGAAAATCCGTGAGGAAGCCGATGAAATCGAGGCGGAGCTCGATGCCGCGCCTGAGGCCGCGGCAGCCGAGGTCGGCGATCTATTGTTCGCCGCGGTCAACCTCGCCCGCCATCTGCGCGCCGATCCGGAAGCCGTTCTGCGCGGGACCAATCGGAAATTCGAGCGCCGCTTTGCGCTCATCGAGCGGGCGCTCGCCGCCCGCGGCAAGGCGCCGCAAGATGCGACGCTCGCCGAGATGGATGCGCTATGGGATGAGGCCAAGGCTGCGGAGTAAGCACCTACTTGCTAGCCGCCGCCGGCAAACCTCGCCCTCACGCCGCCAGCCTGCTCCGGCGCCGTACGCACCGTCATGGCGAGGCGGCCGTTTTGGTCCATCGCTTTGCTGATCACTTCGGTGTGGCGGTGGAGCCAGCTCACCCCGGCGCCGTCGGCGGGGTCGAGGTCGAGGTCGATCAGCACCCGGCCTTCGGCGAGCCGGGCCTCGATGCTCGCGTTGAGCGTGTCGATGCCCTCGCCTGTGATCGCCGATACCAGCACCGGCCGCTCGGTGATCGGTTGGCGTTCGGCGATATTTTGCAGCCGCGCCCGCTCGGACTGGTCGACGCGATCGATCTTGTTCCAGACTTCGATCAGCGCCCGCTTGTCAGTCTCGCTGTGCGGATCGATGCCGAGTTCGTTGAGGATTTTCTCGACGTCGTGCAATTGCGCCTCGGCGTCGTCATGCGAGACGTCGCGGACATGCAGGATGACGTCGGCCTCGATGACCTCCTCGAGCGTGGCGCGAAAGGCCGCGACCAGCATGGTCGGCAGGTCGGAGATGAAGCCGACCGTGTCGGACACGATGATGCGGGAGCCGTGCGGCAGCGCAATGGCGCGCAGCGTCGGGTCGAGCGTGGCAAACAGCATGTCGGCCGACAGCACGGCGGCTTGCGTCATGCGGTTGAACAGCGTCGATTTGCCGGCATTGGTGTAGCCGACCAGGGCTACTATCGGATAAGGCACGCGGCGGCGGCTCTCGCGATGCAGTTCGCGGGTGCGCTTGACCTTGACGAGTTCGCCCTCGATCTTGGCGAGGCGCTCCTCGATGATGCGGCGGTCGGCTTCGAGCTGGGTTTCGCCGGGGCCGCCGAGGAAGCCGAAGCCGCCGCGCTGGCGTTCGAGGTGGGTCCAGGTCCGCACCAGCCTGCCCTTTTGATAGGTCAGATGCGCGTGCTCGACCTGCAGCGCGCCTTCGCGGGTGCGGGCGCGCCGTCCGAAAATTTCCAGGATCAGGCTGGTGCGGTCGAGCACCTTGGCGTTCCAGGCCTGTTCGAGATTGCGCTGCTGTACCGGTGTCAGCGCGCAATCCATCACCACGATGCCGGCTTCGAAGCTTTTCACAAGGCCCGCGATTTCCTCGACCTTGCCCTTGCTGAGATAGGTCGCTGGATGGAGGGCCCGAAGCGGCACAATGCCGGAATGCGCGATGTCGAGATCGATAGCGCGCGCGAGCCCGACGGCCTCGTCGAGCTTGGCCGCGGCCGAGCGGTCGGCAAGGTCGGCGCGCGCCTCGGCGCGCCGCAGTGCCGGCTCAATGACGAGCGCGCGGGCGGTTGTCGAGCGAGGGCTGGCCGAGTCTTTGGGACTCAGCCTGTTCGCAGCTTCGCGGCGGCGGGGCTCCAATAAACCCTAGTCCCCAGCCGGCGGTTCTTCGGCGCCTTCGAACAATTGAACCGGGTGACCCGGCATGATGGTCGAAATCGCGTGCTTATAGACGAGTTGCGAATGCCCGTCGCGACGCAGCAGGACGCAGAAATTATCGAACCAGGTCACCACACCCTGCAGCTTGACGCCGTTCACCAGGAAGATGGTGAGCGGAATTTTGTTTTTACGAACGTGATTGAGGAAGGTGTCTTGTAGATTCTGTGCGCGGTCGGCTGCCATGGCCGTTGTTCCGTTCTTTGTACCGCGGGCCCCTACCCCGCGGGTCGTTTCTTGTCCCCTTCGATCGTTTCTTGTTCTTACGCGTTGCCCGCTAAGCCGAATCCCAAAACGCGGGTTCCGGACTTGCCCGAAGGAGCAACCATTAGAGGGCGCGGCGGGGGACGATGCAAGCCCAAGTTAGGGGTCAACGCCTGGGTTCAAAGCCGGGCCGGGGCCTGCCTCCGGCCGTGTCAGCCGGCCTCGGCATAACGGTGAAACACGCTGCGCAGGCCGGTTGCGACCGGGCCGGGTTTGCCGTCGCCCACGGTATGGCCGTCAATTCGCACCACCGACAGGACGATCTGGCTCGCCGCGGTGACGAAGGCTTCGCGCGCCGCGTAGGCCTCTTGGAGCGTGAAGCCGCGTTCTTCGATGGCGAGCCCTTGCGCCCTGATAGCGTCGAACAGGACGGTGCGGGTAATGCCGCGCAAAATGGCGTGGTCGGCCGGCCGCGTCACCACCGTGCCGGCCGTCGTGACGATGAAGGCGTTGGACGAGGCGCCTTCGGTGACGGCGCCGTCCGAGTCGACGAACCAGGCATCGCGCGCGCCCTGCTCGATCGCCGTCTGGCGCGCCAATACGTTCGGCAAAAGGCCGGTGGTCTTGATATCGACGCGGCCCCAACGGTTATCCGGCACGCTGATGACCGCGATGCCCTTTTCGGCGAGCGCATCGTTGCGCGCCATATTCAGCGGCCGTGCGGTCACCACCAGGCTCGGCGGCAGCGTTGCCGCCGGAAAACCGTGATCGCGGCGGGCCACGCCGCGGCCGATCTGCAGGTAGACGATGCCGTAGTGGATGCGGTTTCTCGCCACCACTTCGCGCAGCACAACACCGAGCGCGCGCGGCGTCATCGGCATGCGGATGCGCAGTTCGGATAGCGAGCGTTGCAGCCGCTCGATATGACGCCGCTCGTCGATCAACCGCCCGCCCCTCACCTCGCAGACTTCGTAGACGGCGTCGGCGAATTGATAGCCGCGGTCCTCGACATGGACCTTGGCGTCGCGCATCGGCAGATAGCGGCCGTTGACATAGGCGCAGCGGGACATCGAAGCTCAATCTATCCCAAGCGCCTTGAGCTTGCGGTGCAGCGCCGAGCGCTCCATGCCGACAAACTCGGCGGTGCGCGAAATATTGCCGCCGAAGCGATTGATCTGCGCCAAGAGATATTCGCGCTCGAACACCTCGCGAGCCTCGCGCAAAGCCAGACTCATCAAATGCTCGCCGCCGTTGCCGTTCGGCATGTTCGGGATCATTGAGCCGACGTCCTGCGGCAGCATCGAGGCGGTGATAACGGCCTCGGGATCGCCGCCGGCGAGGATCATCAGCCGTTCCACATTGTTGCGCAACTGGCGGACATTTCCCGGCCAATCGTGCGATTGCAGCACCGCGAGCGCGTCGGCGCCGACGGTGCGCTTGGGCAGCCCCGTGGTCTGCGAAATCTGCGCCATGAAATATTCAACGAGTTCCGGAATGTCCTCGCGCCGCTCGGCGAGGCCCGGCACCCGGATCGGCACTACCGACAGCCGGTGATAAAGATCTTCGCGGAATTTGCCGAGCGCGATATCGGCCTCAATATTGCGGCTGGTCGAGGACACGATGCGGACATCGACCGTGACTTTGGTGGCGCCGCCGACGCGTTGGAACGTCTGATCGACCAGCACCCGCAAAATCTTGTTCTGCGTTTCGCGCGGCATGTCGGCGATCTCGTCGATGAACAA
>Ga0181526_10004410_pt1 | contig 10939 bp, 5 predicted proteins | sample PEATcosm2014_Bin_35_FD_119750 | JGI IMG/M metagenome (GOLD analysis project Ga0181526, IMG submission 119750) | Peatland microbial communities from MTU Mesocosm Facility, Houghton, MI, USA - PEATcosm2014_Bin06_30_metaG | ecosystem: Environmental > Terrestrial > Soil > Wetlands > Peat | place...
CCGGATCGCGATCGATCAGCACCACTTCGATCCCGGCAAGCGCGCTCACATAGGCGACGCCGGCGCCCATGAAGCCCGCGCCAAGCACGCCGATTTTCTTGATCGGCCTCGACGGCACACTGGCCGGCCGCCGCGCGCCCTTATTGAGGTCCTGCATCGAGACAAAGAGCGAGCGGATCATCGCGGCGGCTTCGCCCGAGCGCAAAATCTTGGCGAACCATCTCGATTCGACACGCAGCGCCTGATCCATCGGCAGCTGCAAGCCCTCATAGACGACCTGCATGATGGCGCGGGCGGCGGGATAATTGTCGTAGGTCTCGCGCCGATAGATGGCGTTGGCCGGCGCGAATACCTGCAGGCCTGCCTTCGAGTAGACCGGACCGCCCGGCAGCTTGAACCCATCCACATCCCACGGCGCCTTCGCGGTGGCGCCGGTCTTGAGCCAGTCCTTCGCCGCCGTGATGAGATCGCCGGGCGGCACCACCGCGTCGATAAGCTTCATCGCCTTGGCGCGGCCGAGCTGAAGCTGGTCGCCCTTGAGCAAGAATTGCAGCGCGTCGGCCGGCGGCAGCATGCGCGCCACGCGCTGCGTGCCGCCGGCGCCGGGGAAAAGACCGATCTTGATCTCCGGCAGCCCGACCCGCGTGCGCGGATTATCGGCCGCGATGCGGCGATGGCAGGCGAGCGTCAGCTCGAAGCCGCCGCCGACCGCGGTGCCGTTGATCGCCGCAACCCAGGCCTTGCCGCAGGTTTCGATGCGGCGGCAGAGCAGCGACCATTTCCGGCTGTCCTCGAACAGACGGGCGTTCGCCGCTTCCTCGCCCCGCGACGCGACCAGTTCGGCAAAGCTGCGGCTCAGGCTCTCCAGCACGCTCAGATCGGCGCCGGCGCAGAACGAATCCTTGCCCGAGGTGATGATTGCGCCCTTGACCGCACCATCGGTGGCGATCTCTTCGACAATGGCCGAAAGCTCTTCGGTTACCGCCGCGTCGATGACGTTCATGCTGCGCCCGGGCGAATCCCAGGTGACCAGCGCGATGCCGTCGCCGTCGATGTCGAGGCTGAAATTAGTGTAGCTCATTGGCCGCCCTCACTCATACGGATCGCCGTTCTTGTGCGTATAGCGCATGCCCTTGTCGTCGCGGATGACCATCAGATCGACACCCGGATAGTCGACGCGCTCATGTTTCGAGCGCGTGCCGATCTCCAGATAAACCGCGTCGCGATCGGATTTGTTGACGAGGTGGTGGCCATTGCGGCTGTTGGCCTTAAAGCCCGCGGCATCGCCGGCCTTCAGCACCGTTTCGCCCTCGTCTTCCACGAGCACGAGTTCGCCTTGGAGCATATAAATCAGCTCGTCTTCCTGTTCGTGCCAGTGCCGCAAGGCCGACGCGGCGCCGGGTTTCAGCGTCGTCAGATTGACGCCGAACTGGTCGAGACCCGCGGCATTGCCGAGCCGCTTGCGCTCGCGGCCGACGACGACACGGTCAAATGGCGCCGGATAATTGGTGCGGCTATCGGTAGGCAGTTGGCCGATTTCGATCTTCGGCACGGCTCAGACCCGCTCGATAATCGTTGCGGTGCCCATGCCGGCGCCGATGCAGAGCGTGACCAGGCCGGTGGAAAGATTGCGCCGCTCAAGCTCGTCCACCAGCGTGCCGAGGATCATCGCTCCAGTCGCGCCGAGCGGATGGCCGAGCGCGATGGCGCCGCCATTGACGTTGACCTTGGCATGATCGAGATCGAAGGCCTGCAGATAGCGCAACACCACGGACGCGAACGCCTCATTGACCTCGAAGAGATCGATGTCGGAAAGTTTCATGCCGGCCCGTTTCAGCGCCTTCTCGGTCACATCGACCGGGCCGGTCAGCATCAGCGCCGGATCGGAACCGATATTGGCGAAGGCGCGCACACGGGCCCGCGGCTTGAGGCCCGCCTTCTCTCCGGCCTCTTTGTTACCGAGCAGCACGGCGGCGGCACCGTCGACGATGCCCGAGGAATTGCCGGCGTGATGCACGTGATTGACGAATTCGACTTCCGGATGTGCCTGAATGGCGACCGCGTCAAAACCGCCGAGTTCCCCCATTTGCACGAAGGAGGGCTGCAGCGACGCCAGCGACTGCATGGTGGTGGTGGGCCGCATATGCTCGTCCTTGGCCAGGATAGTCAGGCCGTTCGGATCCTTGACCCGCATCACCGAGCGGTCAAACCGGCCGCCGTCCCAGGCCGCGGCGGCGCGCTTCTGACTCTCGACCGCATAGGCATCGACGTCGTCGCGCGAAAATCCGTATTTGGTGGCGATAAGGTCGGCCGAGATGCCCTGGTGGAGAAAGTAATGCGGCACGGCGATCGACGGATCGACCGCCCAGGCGCCGCCGGCCGCGCCAATGCCGACACGGCTCATCGATTCGACGCCGCCTCCGATCGCCATGTCCTGCTGTCCCGACATGATCTGCGCCGAGGCAAAATTCACCGCATCGAGGCCGGAGGCGCAGAAGCGATTGATCTGCACGCCGGCGACGCTGTCGCCGAAGCCCGCAACCAAGGCCGCGCTACGCGCGATATTGCCGCCGGCTTCGCCGACCGGATCCACCACACCCAATACCACGTCGTCGACCAGAGCCGGGTCGAGGTTATTGCGGCTCTTGACGGCGCCGAGCGCTTGGCTCGCCAGATTGAGCGCGGTGACTTCATGCAGCGCGCCGTCGACTTTGCCGCGGCCGCGCGGCGTGCGCACGTGATCGTAGATGAAGGCGTCGAGCATAAAATCCACTCCCTTCCATTCCCGCGAGCGCGGAAATCCCTAGACCTGATCCAATTCGACTGAGCCGGATCAGGGTCTAGCTTCTTCGCTTAGGCATGATCTTATCCGAAAACCGGTTTCCACTTTTCGGGATCATGCTGTAACCGCAGGCCTCAATCGATTTCATTCGCCGAGGTTACAGGTTCCCCGGAAACTACATTGATATAATCATCCATCCCGATAGCTAGAATGCCTCGGCGGGTAATTCCATGGTGCTTGTGGCGCCGGCTTTGATGCGGGCGAGATGCGTCGAGGTGCCCGGCAGCATGCGTTCCATGAAGAAGCGGCCGGTCACCAGCCGTTGCGTCATCCGCTCCGTCCCATTATTCCCCACCGCGGACTTCGGCACTGCTCTGTTCTTGGCGGCTTCCGCGATCAGGCACCACATATAGCCGAGCGCGACCAGGCCGAAGAGCTGCATATAATCTGTGGCGCCGGCCCCGGCTTGATCGGGATTGCCCAGCGCGTTCTGCACGAACCACATGGTGGCCTGCTGCAATTCGCCGAGCGCCTGAGCGAGCGGCTTCACATAGGGCGCCATAGCCTCATCGGCGCCGCGCTCTTTGATGTAACCCGAGACCTCGGCGAAGAAGGCCTGCAGCGCGCGGCCGCCGTCGCGCGGCAATTTGCGGCCCACCAGATCGAGCGCCTGAATGCCGTTGGCGCCCTCATAGATCATCGCAATACGCGCATCGCGAACGAATTGCTCCATGCCGTGCTCGGCAATATAGCCGTGACCGCCGAACACCTGCTGCGCCGCGACCGTATTGGCAAAGCCCTGGTCGGTGAGCACGCCTTTAATCACCGGCGTCATTAAGCCCATGTGATCTTCGGCGGCCTGCCGCTCCTTGGCATCTTCCGAGCGATGCGCGACGTCGCTTTTGAGCGCCGTCCAGATCACGAGCGCGCGCGCCGCCTCGTTGAAGGCGCGGATGCCGAGCAGCATGCGGCGTACGTCCGGATGGACGATGATCGGATCGGCCGGCTGCTGCGGAAATTTCGCGCCGCTCAAGGCGCGGCCGGCGAGCCGTTCTTTAGCGTAAGCGGCTGCGTTCTGATAGGCGACTTCGGATAACGCGAGCCCCTGCACGCCGACGCCCAGCCGGGCTTCGTTCATCATCGTGAACATCGCCTGCAACCCGCGATTGGCTTCGCCCATCAGCCAGCCGGTGGCGTCGTCATAATTCATCACGCAAGTCGCGTTGCCGTGGATGCCCATCTTCTCTTCGATCGAGCCGCAGCTCACGCCGTTGCGCGCACCGAGCGCGCCGCCGGCGCCGGGCAGAAATTTCGGCACGATAAAGAGCGAAATGCCCTTGGTGCCTTCGGGCGCGCCCTCGATGCGGGCGAGAACCAGATGGACGATATTGTCGGTCAGATCGTGCTCGCCCGCGGAAATAAAAATCTTGGTGCCGGTGATCTTGTAGCTGCCATCGGCCTGCGGCACGGCCCGGGTGCGCACCAGGCCGAGGTCGGTGCCGCATTGCGGCTCGGTCAGGTTCATGGTCGCCGACCACTCGCCGGAGACGAGCTTCGGCAGATACAGCGCTTTTTGTTCGGGCGAAGCATGCGAGCTGAGCGCCGCGATCGCGCCCTGGGTGAGGCCGGTATACATGGCGAAGGCCATATTGGCCGAGCACATGAATTCGCCCACCGCCTGCGCCAGCACCACCGGCAGGCCCTGGCCGCCGAACTCAGCGGGCGCGGCGAGGCCGGTCCAACCCCCGGCCGTCAGTTCCTTATAGGCCGCCTTGAATCCGGAAGGCGTGGTCACCGAGCCATCCGTATTGCGGCGGCAGCCTTCTTTGTCGCCAGTGCGGTTGAGCGGCGTCAGCACGCCCTCGCAGAATTTCGCGGCTTCGACGAGGATCGCTTCGATGATGTCGGGGCTGGCCTCGGCGAATCCCGGGAGATTGTTGAAGCGCTCGACATGGAACACGTCGCCCAACAGGAACAACACGTCGTCGACGGGAGCCGTGTAGCCCGGCATGTTCGCTCTCCGCACCTTGTCCGGCTTCTGAAGGCCGGATCGACCGCCTTTAGCCTAGCCGATTCACACTCGACTCACGATGGCGATTTAGGCCGCCTGTCGGGCCCCGAAACGCTGATGAAGATTAAGAGATTTGCCTGTTCGGCCCGCGTCTTAACCAGTTGTTTACTCTAATCCGGAAAAGTCGGCGTCAAGGACAGAAGACCGCGCCCTTCCCTTCGTCTGTTAACGGGCCAAGCTCTGTTGGCGAGTCAAGGCTCAAGACAGGGCCATCCCTCGTCCCTCGATGTGGTTGGGCGCGCAATGAAATCCGGTGGTCCGTGGAACCTCAGAGGCCTCCGTCCCGAAACCCGCGAAGCCGCCCGTGATGCCGCGCGCCGGTCCGGCATGTCGGTAGGCGAATGGCTCAACAGCGTCATCCAGCGGGGAGACGCCGATTACGGCGACGAGATGCGGTTCGCTGAACAGGACGACGACGAAAACGACGGCTGGCGCGACGATGCGCGCCGCGAGCAGCGTCGCGATGAAGAGTACCGACATGCGCCGCGTTCGGAATATCGCGGGCCGCGCCGCCGCCGGCGTCCGGAGCGCGAGCGGGAACCCGACTACGTGCGCGAGCTTCCGGTCGACCACGGTGCGGCGCTCGCCCGGGAGGAATTCGGCGAAGTCAATGCCCGGCTCGATCGGCTGACGCATCAGCTCGAACGCTTGGCGCAGAGCGGTGCGCAGCGGCTGACCGGCGCCCCTGTCCCGCCGCAGCGCGGCCGCCCCGCGCCATCGCCGCAACCGCGTCCGACGCAGCGGCCGCCGGCGCGCGGCAATGGCGCAGCGGTCGACGACGCCGTCGCCGAGATCGCCGAACGACAGCGCGCCCTCTACGGCGAACCCGCCGCCCCGGCACCGTTTATTGCGCAAGCGCCATTGCCGGAAGAGCCATCGCCGCCAATGGCGCCGCCGGATTTTCGGCCTGCGCCCCCGCAGCGATCGGATCCCGGCGTCGATATTTCGGATCTCAAAGAACAATTGCGCGACATGACGGCGCGAATCGAATCGCTGCGGCCGACCAACGATCTCGGCCGGGCCATCGCCGCCATTCACAACGACCTTGACGAAATCCGCCGCCAGCTCACCGAAGCGCAGCCGCGCCACGTCGTCCAGTCGCTCGAGAACGAAGCGCAAGCGCTCGCCCAACGCATCGACTATTCGCGCGACGCCGGCGTGGATCCTGCTGCCGTCGCCGGCATCGAACGCGGACTGGCCGAGGTCCGCGACGCACTGCACGGCCTGACGCCCGCGGAGAGTCTGGCCGGTTTCGACGACACCGTGCGATCGCTCGCGCAGAAGGTCGATATGATCATCGCCCGGGAAGATCCGGCGGCGCTCGAGCAGCTCGAAACGGCGATCAGCGCGTTACGCGGGATCGTGTCCCATGTCGCCTCCAACGACACGCTTAACAGCGTGGCCGAGGATATTCGTTCGCTCGGCGCCAAGGTGGACGAGCTCGCCCATAGCGCGGTCAGCGGGCAGGCGATGTCGACGCTGGAAAACCGGATCGACACGCTCACGCAGGCGCTCGCCGTCTCGGCCGAGGCCGGCCAATCGGTGCCGCGCGAGCTCGAGAAATTGCTGTCCGGGCTGATCGAGAAGCTCGAATGGGTTCAACTCACCCAAACCGATCACGCGGCGCTGGGTAATCTCGAAGATCGCATCGCCCAGTTGATGAAGCGGCTCGACGCTTCCGACGCCAAGCTCGGCAATCTCGAAGCCATCGAGCGCGGGCTCGCGGATCTGTTGGTGCATCTCGATCAAGTCCGCGGCGGCAGCGTCGCCGAAATCAAACGCAGCGAACGCCGCACGCAAGATTCGCTCGAAGCGGTGCACGGCACCGTGGAGCAGGTGGTCGATCGCCTGGCTATGATCGAAAGCGGCATCCACGATGCGCCGCGCCAGGCTGCGCCGACCCCCGTTGCGAGGCCTGCGGCCGCCGAACAGACCCCGCCATCGGCCGTCGAAGCCGAGGCAGCACAGCCCGCCGCCCCTGCGCCCTTCGCTCCGGTGGCGAGTTCCGCACCATCCCCGGCGCAAGTCGCTGAGGCGGCAGCGCTCCGCGCCACACCGCGAAAACCGATCGACCCGAACCTGCCGCCCGATCATCCGCTCGAGCCCGGCTTCACGGCCGGCTCTCGCGGCGCACCGTCGGCGGCCGACCGTATTGCGGCGTCCGAAGCAGCCGGCGGTTATGGCAAGCCTCCGGTGATTGGCGAGCCCGGAGAAAAGCCGAATTTCATCGCCGCCGCACGCCGCGCCGCGCAAGCTGCAGCCGCAAGCGCGCCGGAGCGCCAGCCGCGCGCCGAGATCGAGGGCCTGCCCGCGGAAAAATCGACGCCGAGGCTGCGCAAGGTCTTGGTCGCCGGCGGCGCCATCCTCGTGCTGTTCGGCTTTGTGCATGTGGCTTTGCACATGTTTCAGGATAGCGGCGCCACCGTCGTGCCGCCGCCGGCAGAAAAATCGGCGCCGCCCGCGGTGCTGCCCGATTCCGAGCCGTCGCGATCATCCCCGCCGCCGTCCGGGCCGCTGGTACTGCCGATCCCCGGCGGGGCTACCGACACCCCGCCGAGCGTATTACCGGGCGAACCGCAAAGCATAGCGCCACAGGCGCTCCCGAACGAACAGTCCATCGCCCCGCCACAGCCGGCCCCCGCAATTTCTCCCGCACCAGCAGCACCCGTGGCCCCCGCGCGACAATCCTCGCTGCCATATTCGACCGACATCACCGGCTCGATACCGCCCCGCGCGCCGGCCCCGCCGCCAGCCATCATCGCGCCCGCTCAAGCGCCGTCGAACACCATGGCGATCGAGAAACTGCCGGTCGCCATCGGCGGTCCGATGCTACGCGCGGCAGCGCTCGCCGGCGATGCCGCGGCTGAATTCGAAGTCGCGACCCGCTTCGCCGAGGGCCGCGGCCTGCCGCCGAGCAATGAGGAGGCCGCGCGCTGGCTCGAACGTGCCGCGAAGCAAGGACTGGCCCCGGCGCAGTTCCGCCTCGGCGGGTTCTATGAAAAAGGCATCGGCGTAAAGAAGGACCTTGCGGCGGCGCGCGACCTCTATCGGGCCGCGGCCGACAAAGGCAACGGCAAGGCCATGCACAATCTCGCCGTGCTCTACGCCGAAGGCATCACCGGGCCGGCCGATTACCGCACCGCCGCGCATTGGTTCCGCAAGGCAGCAGACCACGGCATCACCGACAGCCAGTACAATCTCGCCATCCTCTACGCCCGCGGCATCGGCGTGGAGCAGAATTACGCGGAATCCTACAAATGGTTCCTGATCGGCGCCTATGCGGGCGATAGCGAAGCGGCAAAGAAGCGCGACGAAGTCGCTTCCCATCTCGACCCGCAATCGCTCGCCGCGGCCCAAGCCGCCGCACAGAAATGGACCGCCGAGCCGCAGCCCGATGACGCCGTCAACGTCAAACTGCCGCCCGGCGGCTGGGATCCGCAGCCCGCCGCCAAGTCGAAAGTACGCGTCATCGGCGCCAAGCCGGTTACGCCGGAATCCAAGCTGAACTGAAACTTAATCCGCGAGGCAGTGCGCGGCGGGAACGGCATAGAGCCGCGACGCGCCGAGCATATGCGCGGTGAACGACAGGGCGCCGAACACCGACACGATGGCGCGATCGCGCACATTCAAGCCTCCCGCATAGGCGCCGAAGGCCGGCATGATGAGGCGCTTGCCGTCGCAGGCAAAGCAGCGCCGGCTCACCGCCCGGCCGCGCCGCGCCACCCGCGCCTGCGGATGCAAATGCCCTGCGATTTCGCCGTCGCTTGGTTGCGGCGCCGGCTCGTGGCGGAAGTTCAGTGCGCCGAACGCCAGCGCATCGGCGAAACTCCCGCCGATATTTTCCGCCGGATCGGGATCATGGTTGCCGGCGATCCAGACCCAGTCGCGCCCGCGTTGCAGTGCCGCGAGCGCCGCCCGGCTGATATCGGTCATGCGCGCCGGCCCGCCGCCGTCGTGAAAGCTGTCGCCGAGCGCGATGACGACACGCGGCGCATAGCGCTCGATGGCACGGGCCAGCCGGGCGAGCGTCGCCGTCGTGTCGTAAGGCGGCAGCAGTACGCCGCGCGCCGCAAAGGCCGAGCCTTTTTCCAGATGCAGATCGGCGACTAGGAGTAGCTTCTCGTCGGACCAGTACAGCGCACCGGTCGGATCGGCGACGAGCGTGACGCCGGCGAGCGCGATCTCTGTCGTTCGTGCTCGCCCTTCCCCTCCACCTTTTGAGGACGGGACAGGGGTGGGGCTCGTGATGTAAGGCGCATGCGTCGACGTGGGTGGGTCGCCTCCCGACCCCCCTCCCCAACCCTCCCCCACAAGGGGGGAGGGAGGAGTCGACCGCAGTCGCGGAGATCCAACCCTCACTGCATCGCCTCTTTCACCAATTCGGCCTCGGTTTCGGCGAGCAGCGCGTCGCCGGCTTCGCCGTAGACCGCCTCGCGGCCGATTTCCAGCATCACCGGAACCGCGAGCGGCGAGACATGATCGAGCGCTTTATGGACGATTCGGCCCTTGATGCGCGAGAGCATTTCGCCGAGCCGGCGCACATCGAGGAGGCCGGTCGCCGCATCGGCCCGCGCCGCGCGCAACAGCACATGATCGGGCTGGTGGCTGCGCAGCACGTCATAGACAAGGTCGGTCGATATCGTCACCTGCCGCCGCGATTTCTCCTCGCCGGGAAAACGGCGGTCAATCAAGCCGGCAACGATCGCGCAATTGCGGAAGGTGCGCTTCATCAATGCCGATTCGGCAAGCCAAGCTTCGAGATCGTCGCCCAGCATATCCTCATCGAACAGCGCGGCGAGCGAGAGTTCGCCACGCTTGAGCCGCAGCGCAACATCGCCGAGGCCCCAGACCGCAAGCGCATATTCGTTGGCAACAAAACCAAGCGGCCGCTGCCGTGCGCGTTCGAGGCGGCGCGTCAGCAACATGCCGAGCGTCTGATGCGCAAGCCTGCCTTCGAACGGATAGCAGACGAGATAATATTTGTTGGCGCGCGGAAAGGTCTCAACCAGAAGCTCGCGCCGGCCGGGCAATTGCGAACGCCATTGCTGGATTTCGAGCCACTCGCCGACCTGCGCCGGCAAAGCCTTCCAGGCCCGCGGATCGGACAGGATGCCGCGTACCCGGTCGGCGAGATAAGTCGAAAGCGGAAATTTGCCGCCTGCATAGGCCGGCACTTTCGGATCCTCCGAGGCCGCGCGCGAGACATAGACTTCGTCCTCGACCAGCGTCTCGTATTTGAGAATTTCGCCGGAGAACACAAAAGTGTCGCCCGGCACCATGGTCTCGACGAAATATTCCTCGACCTCGCCGAGCAACCGGCCGCCGCGCGGAATCATTTTCGAGGCGCGGGAGCGGACGAGCCGCACTTTCAGCATATCGGCTTCGACAATAGTGCCGACATTGAGCCGGTAGCGTTGCGCCACACGGGGATTGGCGACGCGCCAGAACCCGTCTTTGCCCTGCCGGATGCGGGCGAAACGCTCATAGGCCTTCAGCGCATAGCCGCCGCTGGCGACGAAATCGACGACGGCGTCGAAGTCAGCGCGGCCGAGCGCCGCGTAAGGCGAGGCGGTGGTCACCTCGGCGTAAAGTTCGTCGCTCGTAAACGGCGCGCCGCAGGCGCAGCCGAGAACATGCTGCGCGAGTACGTCGAGCGCGCCGATCCGCGCGGCCGGCGTGTCCTGCGCATTTACCGCGATGGCATCGAGCGCGGCACGGCATTCCAGGACCTCAAAGCGGTTGGCCGGAATGAGAATGCCCTTAGACGGTTCGTCCATGCGGTGATTGGCGCGGCCGATGCGTTGCATCAGCCGCGACGCGCCTTTCGGCGCGCCGACATTGACCACGAGATCGACATCGCCCCAGTCGACGCCGAGATCGAGCGAGGAGGTGCACACCACCGCGCGCAGCCGGCCGTCAGCCATCGCGGCTTCGACCTTGCGCCGCTGCGCGACGTCGAGCGAGCCGTGATGCAGCGCGATGGCGAGATTGTCGTCATTGATGCGCCAGAGATCCTGGAAAATGAATTCGGCCTGGCTGCGGGTGTTGACGAAGACGAGCGTGGTGCGGTGCGCCTTGATGAGCCG
>Ga0181526_10004413_pt1 | contig 10932 bp, 11 predicted proteins | sample PEATcosm2014_Bin_35_FD_119750 | JGI IMG/M metagenome (GOLD analysis project Ga0181526, IMG submission 119750) | Peatland microbial communities from MTU Mesocosm Facility, Houghton, MI, USA - PEATcosm2014_Bin06_30_metaG | ecosystem: Environmental > Terrestrial > Soil > Wetlands > Peat | place...
ACGGTGGAACCGTTCTTGGCGCAGCCGGCCAGCGCAATGAGTGCGATCAGCGGCAGTTTTCCTAGGATTTTCATCAGATCTCTCAGTTAGTTACGACAATTTCTTAACAAACTCATCAGGAGTCAGCGTTTCCATCGCCACGGCGTGCAGGCCGCTCGCGAACAGCGGCGAGAGGACCTCGTTGACGAGCCGGTGGCGCTGCAAAGGCTTCAGCCCGGCGAAGCAGGTAGACACGATCCTCAGGCGGAAGTGCCCTTTGCCCGCTCCCGCGTGACCCACGTGTGCAGCAGACTCATCGCGCACCTCGAGGTGCGCGGGCAGCAGACGCTGCTGCAACAGATGCTCGATGCGCTGCGCCGTGGCCGTTGCGGAAGAGTTCTCGCTCATGAGGCGCGCATGCTCACGAGGCCTGCGCCGCGCGCACCTCGGGTCGCGAGGCCAGCCACGCGGCCTGCACCATTGCAAACAACGCGAAGGCGATCGTCAGGCCGAAGAATTTGAAATTCACCCACTCGCGCTCGCTGCAGTGATAGGCGATCCAGAGGTTCGCGCCGCCGAGCAGCACATAGAAGCCGACCCAGATCCAGTTGAGCCGCAACCAGAGTGCGCGCGGCAGAGCCTCGCTGTGCGCCACGATGGGTTGCAGCAGCCGCTGCGCCAGCGGGGCGGCGCTGAACCAGGTGCTGACGATGGCCGCCGCGGCCACGAGCCACAGGAAGATGGTCGGTTTCCACTTCAGAAAACGCGTATCGCGCAGGATCAGCGTCGCGCCGCCGAGCAGCAGCACCAGCGCCGCACTCAGCAGGTGCAACGGCGGAATGCGGCGCAGCCGCAGCAGGTCCACGAGCAGCAGCAGCACCATGGCGAGCATCAGCACCGCGGTGGCGACATAAATGCCCCCGAGCCAATAGGCCACGAAAAATGCCGCCACAGGCGCAAGATCGAGCAGCGCTTGCATCCAGCTATGATAACGAAACTACCCGGGACCTGTCGGCAATGAGCCAGTACTTTCGCCTGCATGATGTCAATCCGCAGCTGCGGCTCATACGCCGGGCGGCCGAGATCGTGCGCGCCGGCGGGGTCATCGCCTACCCGACCGACTCCTGCTACGCGCTGGGGTGCCACATCGGCGACGCCGAGGCGCTCGAGCGGCTGCGGCGCATCCGCGGCGCCGACAAGAACCATCATTTCACGCTGGTGTGCCGCGATCTGCGCGAGATCGGTCACTACGCGCGCATCGACACCTGGCAGTTCCGCCTGCTGAAATCGGCGACCCCGGGGCCGTTCACGTTCCTGCTGCCGGCAACGCGCGAGACGCCACGCCGATTGCAGCACCCCAAGCGTCGCACGATCGGCATACGGGTGCCCGATCACATCGTGCCGCGCATGCTGCTGACCGAGCTCGACGAGCCGCTCATGAGCTCGACGCTGCTGCTGCCCGGCGATGAGTTGCCGCTCACCGACGGCGAGCAGATCCGCGAACGGCTCGAGCATCAGCTCGATGTCATCCTCGACGGCGGGCATTGCGGCATCGAGCCCACCACGGTCATCGATCTGGCGGTGTCCCCGCCGGTGCTGGTGCGTCAGGGACGGGGGAAGCTCGCGGGCGTCGAGTGGGAAGTTGCCGCGAACTCCGTATAATCAGCTCTGTATCGACAGAGGCCCGTCACCCACGCGGGTAAACGACCACGGTGAGTGCTGTTTCGCAAGGCAAGCGCGTGCTGTCCGGCATGCGCCCCACCGGCGCGCTGCATCTGGGCAACTACCACGGCGCGCTGCGCAACTGGGTAGAGTTGCAATATCAATACGAGTGCTATTTCTTCGTCGCGGACTGGCACGCGCTGACCACGGGCTATGAGGACACCGCGGGCCTTCCGGAGGCGATCCGCGAGGTCGTGATCGACTGGCTGGCCGCGGGCCTCAACCCCGGCGTGGCGACCCTGTTCGTGCAGTCGCACGTGCCCGAGCACGCGGAGCTGCATCTGCTGCTCTCGATGATCACGCCGCTCGGCTGGCTCGAGCGTGTGCCGAGCTACAAGGATCAGCAGGAGCAGCTCAAGGACCGGGATCTTTCCACCTACGGGTTTCTGGGCTACCCGCTGCTGCAGAGTGCCGACATCCTGCTGTACCGCGCCGCCTTCGTGCCGGTGGGGGAGGACCAGGTCGCGCACATCGAGATCACGCGCGAGGTCGCGCGCCGATTCAACCATCTCTATGGGCGCGAGAAGGACTTCGAGCAGAAGGCCGAGCGCGCAATCAAGGAGCTCGGCGGGCGCAACATCACGCTCTACCGGCAGCTGCGCCGGCGCTTCCAGGAAAGCGGCGATCAGGCGGCGCTCGAGCGCGCGCGCGCGCTGGTGGGCAGCAACTCGCGCCTCACCGTGGCCGACCGCGAGCGTCTGCTCGGTTACCTGGAGGGTACCTCGGTCAGCATCCTGCCCGAGCCGCAGGCGCTGCTGACGGCCTCGCCGAAGGTGCCGGGGCTGGACGGGCGCAAGATGTCGAAGTCCTACGGCAATACGATTTCGCTGCGCGAGGACCCGGACATCGTCGCGGCCAAGCTCAAGACGATGCAGACCGATCCGGCGCGCGTGCGGCGCACCGACCCGGGCGATCCCGAGAAGTGCCCGGTGTTCGACCTGCACCGGCTGTACTCGGACGAGGCCACACGCAAGTGGGCCAGCGAGGGCTGCCGGACGGCGAGCATCGGATGCCTGGACTGCAAGGCGCCGCTGATCGAGCGGATCGTCGAGGAGGTCAAGGGCATGCGCAAGCGCGCCCAGGAGTTTCAGGAGAACCCCGAGCTGGTGTCGAATCTGATTCACCAGGGCGGCGAGAAGGCGCGCGAGGCTGCGCGCGAAACCCTCGATGACGTCCGCCGCTCGATGCATCTGCGCACTTGATGCATCCGCGACTTAACTTGTCGGTCCCCGCGGGTTAGGGTGGAAACATGAAACCAGATCTGAAGATCGTCGTGTCCAATCCGAGTCCGCAGCAAGCGCTCGAGACCGCACCGGAGCAGGCCGAGATGCCCTTCGCCGTGGTAAACGGCGAGCCGATGACGCAGCTGCCGCGGGATCTGTACATCCCGCCGCAGGCGCTCGAGATCTTCCTCGAGGCCTTCGAGGGACCGCTCGACCTGCTGCTCTACCTGATCCGCCGCCAGAACGTCGACATCCTCAACATTCCGATTGCCGAGATCACGCGCCAGTACACGCAGTACATCGAGCTCATGCAGGACCTGCAGCTCGAGCTTGCCGGCGAGTACCTGGTCATGGCCGCGACGCTGGCCGAGATCAAGTCGCGCATGCTGCTGCCGCGTCCGCCCGGCGCCGGGGACCTCGGAGAGGAGGATCCGCGCGCCGAGCTCGTGCGCCGGCTGCAGGAGTACGAGCGCTTCAAGCGCGCCGCGGCGGACATCGATGGCATGCCGCGCCTCGAGCGCGACGTGTGGCAGGCCAGCGCCGAGCTGCGCGACCGCCCGCCCGTGCGCGTGCTGCCACAGGTCACACTGCGCGAAATGCTCGCCGCCTTCCACGAGGTCGCGCTGCGCGCCCAGATGTTCGCGCACCACCACGTGCAGCGCGAGCCGCTATCGGTGCGCGAGCGTATGAGCAACATACTCGCTGCGCTCGAGCAGGGCAGCTTCGTCGAGTTCTCGCACCTGTTCGCGCCCGAGGAGGGCCGCGCCGGCGTCACGGTCGCGTTTCTGGCCGTGCTCGAGCTGGTGCGCGAGGGCCTGATCGAGTTCACGCAGACCGAGCCGTACGCACCGTTGCACGTGCGCAGCGCGTCGGCACACCGTACACTGCATCTGGTCACCGACAATGACGCGGTGACTCCGGACGGCGAGCCGCATTCACCGGCGGCCGGCAACGAGCAGGGCGATGAGGACGCAGCCTCATGAGCGAATCCGAAATCAGGAACATCATCGAAGCGGCGCTGCTGGCGGCCGGCCGGTCGTTGAGCCTCGTCGAGCTGGCGCAACTGTTCGAGGACCGCGAGCGGCCCGCGCCGTCCGCGGTGCGCGCGGCCATCGAAAGCCTGCGGCAGGAGTGTGCCGCGCGTCCCATCGAGATCTACGAGACGGCCGCGGGTTACCGCATCCAGGTGCGCCGCGAGTACGCCGCGGCGGTGTCGCGCCTCTGGCCCGAACGGCCGCAGCGCTATTCGCGCGCGCTGCTCGAGACGCTGGCGCTGATCGCCTACCGCCAGCCGATTACGCGCGCCGAGATCGAGGCGGTGCGCGGTGTCGCGGTCAACCCCAACATCGTGCGCACGCTGCTCGAGCGCCAATGGATCCGGGTCGTCGGCCACCGCGATCTGCCCGGGCGCCCGGAGCTGCTCGGCACCACGCGCGATTTTCTCGACTACTTTGGCCTCAAGAGTCTCGACGAGCTGCCGCCGCTGGCGCAGCTGCGCTCGCTGGGTGAGATCGATCCGCAATTCGAGCTGCCCGTGGGGGGCGAGGAGGAGCCTCTGGTCGCCAGCGGCATCGCAGCCGTCCCTGCCGAGGGCGCTGACGATGAGTTCAGCGATTCGGAGCTCAGCGCGGATGCCGACTGCGGCGAAGCCGATGAAGATCCGCCCGAGCAGCGCTCCTCCGGCCTCGTCGCCGCGCCCGCTGACGACGCCGACTGAGGCTGCGGACTTCCGCCCCAATGGCTGCGCCGCCTGTGGCACGCCCCGGTGCGGCCGAGCGCGTTCAGAAAGTTCTCGCAGCGCTCGGGCTGGCCTCGCGCCGCGAGGCCGAGCAGTGGATTCGCGCCGGGCGGCTCACGGTCAACGGCAAGCCGGCGGCGCTCGGCATGCGCGTGGTAGCGCAGGATCAGATCAAGCTCGATGGCCGGCTCATCCGCCGGCGCGCAGCCTCTGCCGACGTCCCGGTCTTTCTGTGTCACCGCTCGCCCGGGGAGGCGCTGCTGCCCCCGCGCACCGGCCATGCCGATCACTCCACGGGCGCGAGCCTTGCCGCGCGGCTGCCGCGTCGCTCGGGCCGCAGGTTCATCAGCGTGAGTCCGCTGCCGCTGGTCGATGGCGGGCTGGAGCTGCTGACGGCCGATGGTGCCATCGCCTCGCGGCTGCAGCGCGCGATGCGGGGCATGGAGATGGAATTCAGCCTGCGCGTGCGCGGCGAGCTCAACGCCGAGCAGGAGCAGTCCATCCGCGCGGGCAAGCTCGATGACGGCAGCGTCGTGCGTGTCGCGCAGCTCGAGCCGAGCGGCGGGGAGGGGAGCAACCGCTGGTACCGCCTCATCGCCGTCGGCGCCAGCGGCAATGAGATCCGCCAGATCTTCGAGCGCGCCGCCGTCACGCTGGTGCGCGTGCTGCGGACGCGCGTCGGACCCTTGAGCCTGCCGCGCGCCTTGCCGCGCAGCCACTGGCGCGAGCTCAGCGCCGAGGAACTCGCTAGCCTGACTGGCAGTCCAGGCTCTGCCCGCTGACGCCGCGGCTCGCCGCGCTCAGCAGCCACAGGTACGGGCGCAGCACCTCCTCGGGCCGCGCCAGCGTGGCGGGGTCTTCGGCAGGGTAGGCCTGGGCGCGCATGCGCGTGCGCACGGGTCCCGGGTTGAGCACGTTGGCGCGAATGCGGCCGCCGCTCGAGAGCTCATCGGCCAGCGTGCGGCTGAGCGCCTCGATGCCGGCCTTGGAGGCGGCGTAGGCACCCCAGTAGGCCCTCGAGCGGCGACCGACGCCGCTGCCCGTGAAGACGATCGAAGCGTCGCCGGATGCATGCAGCGCCGGCAGCAGCACCTGCGTGAGGGCGAAGGCAGCCGTGAGATTCACATGCAGCACCCGGCACCACGTGGGCACATCGTATTGCTCGATGGGTGTCAGGCTGCCGAGGATGCCCGCGTTGTGCACGAGACCGTCGAGACGACCGTAGCGGCCCTGCAGCGCATCGGCCAGAGTGTCGTAGTCGCGTGCGATGGCGCGCTCCAGATCGAGCGGCGCAATCGAAGCCTCCGCGCGAGCGAGCGCGGCGATGCGGCGGTGAGTCTCCTCCAGTTTGCTGACCGTGCGCCCGATCAGGACGAGCTCGGCGCCATGTTGCGCGAGGTTGAGCGCGAGCGCTCGGCCGATGCCATCGCCGGCGCCCGTGATTGCGATCACGCGGCCTTCGAGCGCATCGGCCGCGGGCTGGAAGCGTCGATAGGAGTCGGCGGCCGGCGGTGCCTCGTTCACGGGGTGTCGCTCTCGCCTGCGGCCCGCAGCGATCGCACCGGCTGCTCGATCAGCTCGGGGTTGGCCACGGGCTCGCCCGTGGCGACGCCCAGCTCGCCGAACTTGCGCGCTCCGGGCAGCACCTGGCGCTCGAGCGAGCCGACGGCACTGTTGTAGGCCTCGACCGCACCGCCGAGCTGCCGCCCTGCCTTGCTGAAATGCGCAGCAAACGTGGCCAGACGGCGATGCAGATCCTGCCCCAGGTCGCGAATCTTGGCGGCGTTCTCGGCCATGGAGTCCTGGCGCCAGCCGTAGGCGACGGCCTTCAGCAGTGCGATCAGCGTTGAGGGGGTCGCGATGATCACGCCGGCGCGCAGTGCGCTGTCGAGCAGGTCCGGTCGCTCGGCGAGCGCGCTGCTGAGGAACTGGTCGCCCGGCAGGAACAGCACGGCGAATTCCGGGCTGCGCTCGAGCTGCGACCAATAGGCCTTCGATGCGAGCTCGCGCACGCGCTCGGCGACCTGCTGCGCGTGCCGCGTCACGGCCACTGCGCGCAGCTCCTCGGTGGGGGCTTCGATCGCTTCGAGGTAGGCATCCAGCGGTGTATTGGCATCGACCACGAGGTCGCGGCCCTCGGGCATGTGCACGATCAGATCGGGCCGCTGGGACTGGATACCCGAGCCCACGGCGGGCTGCTCGTCGAAATCGCAGTGCGCCGACAGCCCGGCGAGCTCGACCACGCGACGCAGCGTGAGCTCGCCCCAGCGCCCACGCACTTCGGGCCGGCGCAGCGCCGTGACCAGATTGCGCGTCTCGCGCTGCAGCGCCGATTGTCCGAGCGCGAGCGTCTCGATCTGCGTGCGCAGCGTGGCGTAGGCGTCGCGCCGCTCGCGCTCGAGCGCGGCCGCCTGCGCCTCGGTCTTCTCTATGGCGCCGCGCAGCGGCTCGATCAGCGCGTTGAGCGCGGTCTCGCGCTCGCGCAGCAAGCCGTTGAAGTCGGCCTGCTCGCGGCCGAAGGACTCGCGCGCGAGCTTCAGGAACAGATCCGTATTGTCGCGCAGCGCAGTGCTCGCGAGCTCCTGGAAGCCCGCGCGCAGCCGTGCCTCGGTTTCGGCGAGCTCGCGCCGGCGGTTGTGCGCCAGGACACGCAGGCCGAAGGCGGTCGCCGCCGCGCCGAGCAGCAGCGCTGCGAGGATCACATAGGCGAGCTCGCTGGTGCTCACGTGCGCCCTAAGGCAGCACTGCGGTCGGCTGCGGCACCACAGCGCGCCTGAGCCCGACCCAATCGAGCAGCTCGAGCGGGGAATCGATCCACGCGGTCACGGGCCAGTGATCGGTGTTCTCATCCGCGCCGATATAGCCGTAGCGCGCTGCGAGCGCCGTCATGTTGGCCGCGCTTGCGGCCTGCATGTCGCGCAACGCATCGCCGAGGTACAGGCAGCGCCCGGGGTCGACCGCGATGCGCTGCGCGGCGGTCAGCAGCGGCAACGGATTGGGTTTGCACACGGGCAGGCTGTCGCCGGAGAGCACGCAGCTGGCGCGCTCGTACAGGCCGAGCGCGCGCAGCAGCGGCTCGGTCAGCCAGCCGGGCTTGTTGGTGATGACGCCCCATGGAATCCGGTTCGCCTCGAGCGCGGGCAGCACCACCTCGAAGCCTGCAAACAGGCGCGTCTCGACGGCGATCTGCTGGCGATAGGATTCCAGGAAGTGGCTCTGCAGCGCAGCGATCTTGAGGGCGTCCGCGCCCGGGAAGGCGACGCGCAACACCGCCGCGGAGCCGTGCGACACGTGCGGACGGATCTGGGCGAAGGGGAGCGGCGCGAGCTGCGAATCGGCGCGCAGCTGATTGGCGACACGCGCCAGGTCCGGCGCGGTGTCGAGCAGCGTGCCGTCGAGATCGAGCAGCACCGCAGAGAGTGGCGTTAAGCGGTCCAAGCGCCGCTCAGTCGCTGCGCTGGAAATGCGCCAGGTAGTTGACGCGGGCGTCCGCGCTCAGGCGCGCGCTGCGGGCGAAGGGGTTGTACTCGATGCCGCTGACCTCGCGCAGCGTGAGCCCCTGCGCGCGCGCCAGGCGCGCGAGCTCGGCCGGACGCAGCAGCCGCGCGTACTCATGGGTGCCGCGGGGAATCAGGTTCAGCACGTACTCGGCTCCCACGATCGCCAGCAGGAAGGAGCGCAGATTGCGGTTGATGGTCGAGACGAACAGGTCCCCACCCGCGCGCAGCAGCGTGGCCGTCGCCGCGAGCAGCGCGGCTGGATCCTCGACGTGCTCGATCAGTTCCATGCAGGTGACCACGTCGAATTGCGCCGGTTCGCGCTGTGCGAGCTGCTCCGCCGAGGCGATGCGATAGTCGATGGCCAGCGCGCTCTCGTGCGCGTGCAGCCGGGCCACCTCGATCATGCCCGGCGCCAGGTCGATGCCGCAGACCTGCGCGCCGTGGCGCGCGAGGCCTTCGGCCAGCAGGCCGCCGCCGCAACCGATGTCCGCGACGCGCCGCTGCGACAGCGCACAGCGCTGCGCGATGTAGTCGAGCCGCACCGGATTGAGCGCGTGCAGCGGATGAAATGCGCCGCGCGGATCCCAGAATTCGTGCGCCAGCGCATCGAATTTCTGCACTTCGGAGGACAGCCCTGCGGCCGCATTCTGCGAGCTCATGGGAGTCAGTATAGCCGCGCACACCACGCGCGCGGCGGGAGTCCGCGCGGCACCGGCACAGTGCGTCGCTGTGCTATAATTTTCGGCTGCAAATTCGCCTCGAGCAACCAACGCAAGATCATATCGCGTGACCGAAATAGCCCGTGAAATCGTGCCCGTCACTCTAGAGGAGGAGATGCGGCAGTCCTATCTCGACTATGCGATGAGCGTCATCGTCGGCCGCGCTTTGCCCGACGTGCGCGACGGGCTCAAGCCCGTGCACCGGCGCGTGTTGCACGCGATGCGCGAGCTCGGCAACGATTACAACCGGGCCTACAAGAAGTCGGCGCGCGTGGTCGGCGATGTGATCGGCAAGTATCACCCGCACGGCGATGTCGCGGTGTACGACACCATCGTGCGCATGGCGCAGCCGTTCTCGATGCGCTACCTGCTGGTGGACGGGCAGGGCAATTTCGGCTCGGTGGACGGCGATGCACCGGCGGCGATGCGCTATACCGAAGTGCGCATGTCGAAGCTGGCGCACGAGCTGCTGGCCGACATCGACAAGGAAACTGTCGATTTCGTGCCCAATTACGACGAATCCGAGCGCGAGCCCTCGGTGCTGCCGACGCGCCTGCCGAATCTGCTGATCAACGGCTCCTCAGGCATAGCGGTTGGCATGGCCACCAACATCCCGCCGCACAATCTCACCGAGATCGTCAACGCCTGCCTGGCGCTGCTGGACGATCCGGGGATCTCGCTGGCCGGCCTCATGCAGCACGTGCCCGGTCCGGACTTTCCGACCGCGGGCATCATCAACGGCGCGCAGGAAATCGCCACGGCCTACAAGAGCGGCCGCGGACGGCTGTCGATCCGTGCCAAGGCCGAGTTCGAGGAGCTCGACGATCGCGGCCGCCAGTCCATCGTCGTCACCGAGCTGCCCTACCAGGTCAACAAGGCGCGGTTGCTCGAGCGCATCGCCGACCTGGTGCGCAACAAGGACATCGATGGGATTTCGGAGCTGCGCGATGAGTCCGACAAGGACGGCATGCGCGTGGTCATCGAGCTCAAGCGCGGCGAAGTCGCCGAGATCGTGCTCAACAATCTCTACGCGCAAACGCCCATGGAGACCGTGTTCGGCATCAACATGGTGGCGTTGCTCGACGGCCAGCCGAAGCTGCTGTCGCTGCGCGAGATGCTGGATGCCTTCCTGCGCCACCGGCGGGAGGTCGTCACCCGCCGCACGATCTTCGAGCTGCGCCGGGCGCGCGAGCGCGCGCACGTGCTCGAGGGCCTCGCGGTCGCGCTGGCCAACATCGACGCCGTGATCGCGCTCATCAAATCCTCGCCGACGCCGCTCGAAGCGCGCGCGGCAATGCTGGCGCGCACCTGGCCGCCCGGCATCGTGCCGGAGCTGCTCGCCCGCGCCGGGGAAGTCTCGACGCGCGATGAGAGCATGGCGCTCGAGGGCGGACTGGAAGCTGCCGGCTACCGCTTCAGCGAGACGCAGGCGCAGGCCGTGCTCGACATGCGCCTCAACCGTCTCACGAGTCTCGAGCAGGACAAGATCGTCGAGGAATATCAGGGACTGCTGCGCGAGATCGTGGATCTTGCCGACATCCTCGCGCGGCCGCAGCGGCTGATCGAAGTGGTGCGCGGCGAGCTCATCGAGATGCGCGACACTTATGGCGATGCGCGCCGTACGCAGATCAGCCTCGATCACCTCAACTTGAGCACCGAGGATCTGATCGAGCCGCAGGATGTCGCCGTGACCCTCTCGCACGCGGGCTACGCCAAGGCGCAGCCGGTGTCGGATTACCAGGCGCAGCGGCGCGGCGGACGCGGCAAGTCAGCGACGGCCGTCAAGGACGAGGACTTCATCGAGAAATTCTTCGTGGCGCACACGCACGACACGCTGCTGTGCTTCTCCAACCGCGGCAAGGTCTACTGGCTGCGCGTGTTCGAGCTGCCGCAGGCCGGGCGCGGCTCGCGCGGCAAGCCGATCGTGAACCTGCTGCCGCTGGAGGAGGGCGAGAAGATCAGCGCCGTGCTGCCGCTCAAGCAGTTCGATGAGCATCACTACGTGTTCATGGCCACGCGCAGCGGCACCGTCAAGAAAACCCCGCTGGCGG
>Ga0181526_10004417_pt1 | contig 10929 bp, 3 predicted proteins | sample PEATcosm2014_Bin_35_FD_119750 | JGI IMG/M metagenome (GOLD analysis project Ga0181526, IMG submission 119750) | Peatland microbial communities from MTU Mesocosm Facility, Houghton, MI, USA - PEATcosm2014_Bin06_30_metaG | ecosystem: Environmental > Terrestrial > Soil > Wetlands > Peat | place...
CCCTCATTGCCTATCGCGGCGAAGGTTCCATTGCGGAGATTGCGGAAGAGTATCGGCTGGCTGCGCGCAGGAAAGCGGCTGAAAACGCGCTCTAGTTCAGGATAGACATTCCCGGTGACGTAGAAAATATCCGGCCATCCATCATTGTCGAGATCCAGAATGCCATCACCCCAACTCACAAAGCGACGCTCGGTACCGATGCCCGATTCCACTGTCACGTCGTCGAAATCTCCTTTACCCGTGGCGTGATAAAGGCCGTTTGACTGCAGCTGGTAGTGCGTCTTGAAGATGTCGATATGTCCATCGAGGTCGTAGTCGCCCGACGCGATGCCCATTCCCGCCATCTCCTGACCGTTGCTGCTCACGGCGAGCCCGCGGACCAAGGCCTCCTCGCGAAATGTGCCGTCGTGATTGTTCATGAAGAGCAAACTCGGCGTGGAGTCCGCCGCAACCATAATGTCTGGCCAACCATCTTCATCCACGTCGAGCGACACAGCCGTAAGTCCGTAAGAGGTTTTCAATGCGGCAATGCCGGAAGCCTTCGATACATCTGTGAAAGTGCCGTCGCCGTTGTTGCGATAGAGCGCATGGGTTGGAATGGGAAGTCCACGCGGGCCGCAGTAGACGGCAACTCCCTGATACGAGCACGTCGCTACGTGAATACTTGGCTTCGGCGCCGTCGCCAAATCGAATTCGACGTAATTCGCCACAAATAGATCGAGATGACCGTCGCGATCGTAATCAAGAAACGTGCAGCCCGTGCCAAAACGATCGCCACTATGTAACAGTCCCGCCCGCGTCGTCACGTCAATAAACGTGCCGTCGCCATTGTTGCGATAGAGCCTGTTGTGGCCGTAGTACGTGAGAAAGAGATCCTCAAACCCATCGTTGTTATAGTCGCCCACACAAACGCCGTTGGCCCAGCCTGGATCGCCCAATCCCGATTTTGCCGTGACATCGGCGAATGTTCCGTCGCGATTGTTGCGGTAAAGACGATTGCCCGATCCAGATGGCACGCTATCGAGAAGACGGCCGCCGAGGATGAAGATGTCCATCCAGCCATCGTTGTCGAAATCGAAAAAGGCGCAGCCACCGCCCATCGATTCGATAATGTAAGGCACTTCGCCCGTCGGACCATACACAATCGCTTGCGTGAGACCAGCTTGCTCCGCGACATCTGTGAATCGAGAGAACGACGGAAGAGAAAGTGATGCCGCTTGTGCGGCGCGCGCAAGATTTGGAGCCAAAACCGGTGCGGCTGCCATCGCGCCTGTCTGAAGCAGGCGGCGACGAGACCATTGACGATTGTCAGAAGAAGCCATGGATTCGTTAACGCGGCCTTCGAACGGATGTACTGCTCGTACTGGAGCCGGTGCGGTTGCTGCTCGCCGCGGCAGCCAGCATAGCACGAAGGCGCAGGGCATCCGCATCCTGCGGATCGATCCGCAGTGCCGAGTCAACGGCGGCGAGCGCTTCAGAGAAATGTAATTCGCTGGCGAGAGTCGCTGCCAGGTTCACCCAGGCTTGTCCAAAGCGGGGATTCGCCGAGACGGCGGATCGTAAAAACGCTTCGGCCTCGCGGTCACGTCCTTGCTGGCCGAGAAGTGTGCCCAGATTATTCGCCGCTTCAGCGTAGCTCGGTGCTCGGGCAATCGCATCGCGGAAGTGCTTTTCTGCTGTGGAATTTTCTCCTGCACGCGCGGTCACGAGGCCTAGTTGATTTTCCGCCTCAGCAAAGCCTGGCCTCAGTTGTAGAGCCATTTCGAGCGCGGCGCGCTCTGCGGCCGCGTCGCCCACCCGCTCCAGTGCAAGCGCAAGGTCATACTCAAGCACGGCGTCCTGGGGCAAGGCATCGATTGCTTCGCGATAGAGTGAGATCGCCTGCGTGGCGTTTCCGGCGTCAAGAGATTGCGCAGCCTGGCCGGCCTTCGTTTGGCCCAGAGCAAGCATGGTGGTGGCCTGTTGACACCGTTCAAAAAGCTTCAGCTGTGCTTGCGCATCCGCGGTTCGACCGAGTGAACGTAGTACCTGCGCCAGATGGAAATGAGCTTCAGCCTTCGAAGGATCGAGAGTCACAGCCTTCGCTAGCTCATCGCGCGCGGCCTCGTTCTGTTTCAGGTGCGCGTACGCCGTACCGAGATTGAAACGCACATCGTAGTGTTTTGGATTCAATCGAGCCGCGGCCCGCAAATGTTCAACGGCTGCGGCATATTGTTGCTCATCATTCTCTACAACACCCGAAAGATAAAGTGCGTCGAAATCCTGTGGGTGCTCGGACAACATTTTCTGCGCCAACGGCTGCGCGTCGGTATCGTCATCCTGGAGCACAAGCAGCCGCAGGTAGAGCAATTGGGTTGCAACGTCATCGGGATGGGCATTCAACGTGACATGAATCAGGTTCGTTGCGTCCTGGTAACGGTGCGATTGGACATACACCGTCGCGAGTGCGCTGCTGATACGCAATGAGGCCGGCGATCTCACAAGAGCAGTACTCAACGTGTCTGCGGCCTTATCGAAACTTCCCGATTCGGAATAGGCGAGGGCAAGATCGAGCGTAAGATCCTCGTCCGCAGGCGCTGAAGAGAGCAATTCAATCGCGGCCCCGAATTGACCGTCCGCGATCCGTGCCTTGGCCAGCCAGTCGAGCGCCGTCGTCGAGTTCGGATCAATAGCCAGAGCACTCTCCCAGGCTGTCTCCGCATCGGCGGCACGGCCCAATTGGTGATACGCCACGCCAAGAGCGAGACGTGCTTGCACATCGTTCGAATCCAATTCGACAGAGCGATGAAGCTCCGTTATCGACGCATCGACCTGACCAGATGAGTATCGGGAAAGTCCGAGGAAGTAGTGCATGCGGGCCGAATTGGGATCGAGTCTGACAGCCGACTCAAACGCAGCAATCGCGCATGCGTAGTCGTGCCGTTCGCCGAACCACCCACCAAGTGCTCCCCAGGTGCGGGCCGAAGGATGAGCGAGAACCTGCGCTTCGAGGACGTCCGGCCCTTTGCATGGGCCGGACGCAGAGCGAGCCGTTCCCCCAACACCCAACAGGACAAACACGAGAATGGTGAGCTTATGGGCCATCACGGAGCGAATCAGCTCGTTGGGGATCCTGGATTGCCGCCTTCGCGGAGGTATCGCTATCACTACGCCAGAATGAAGCCGCACCGACAAGCGGAGCCTTATCAAGCAACCTCGATGTTACCAACTTGAACCCGAAACCGTTGAGCTGATTTCGCGCGAAAGGAAGAAAAAGCCTTGCAGAACGAGAGATTCCGCCCCCAAGAACTACAACGTCAGGACCGAAAGGAGCGAGCACATCGCGAAATATCTGTCCGAGGGTGAGTCCAAACCTTTGGAACACAGCTCGTGCCTCCGGATCGGAATCGGCTCCCGAGGCAATCGATATCACGTCCTCGTCTCTTCCGGTGAGCGCAGCATATCCTCCCTTGATCGCGCGCGTCGAAAGCAAATCTTCGACGATCCCGTTGACGTAAGGGAGATTCCAGATTTCGCCGCCCTCCGGTATTCCCTCGCCTTGCGTGACCCACTGGCCATCGCATGCAAAGGCGGAGCCGATTCCCGTACCGAGAACGATTCCGATTGCTCTCCTGGCGCCGCGAGCCGCTCCGCAATGGACTTCACCAAGAAGGAACGCGACCGCGTCATTGACAAAAAGGAATTGGCCCGAACCCCATCCCAACCGCTCTGCCAGCGCTTTTCGCAGGTTCACGCCGTAGAGTGATTTTAACTTGTGCTGCATGTAGCTGACGCCGGAAACGAGATCGAAAGGGCCCGGAACGGCAAGAACCGCCCCAACCGGCGCCGACGAATCCGGCAACATCTCGTGACTGAGACTGTGAATCAGGTCCAGAAATTCGTCGCAGGAAGGGTCCAGCGGGAGCGCGGTCCTGGCAGTCCGAAGAATCCGAAAGTCCTTGAGATTGCAGCGTGCGACCGTGATGTGACTGCCACCAACATCAAAGGCGAGAACAGAACGAGCATCGGAAAGATCGACCGCCACAGAAGCTCCAATGATTTCGATACCATTTTTAGCACACAAATAGGCGATTTTGTCGAATTACAAAAAATCCGCTTGACAAAGGTACTTCCGAAGCCTTATCTCTTCTGTTCGTCGATGATAACGCTATCATGGCGACACGAATGATAGCGATATCGGATCGCAGATTCCAGGGAGCTCCTTCCATGGCTCCCGCAATTGCGTCCGTCGTCCATCGGCATTCAGGAGGCAGTATGCGACTACAACATTGGTTCAACAGCCTGATCGTCCTCGCCTTTCTGGGTGTCTTCGCGCATGCACAGACGCCCACCGGCATCATCCAGGGGTTGGTAACCGACAAAACAGGCGCGGCAGTTCAGGGAGCCACGATCACCATCACCAAGACGACGACCAACGAGGAGCGCAAGACAACCACCGACGCGGCAGGCCGCTTCAACATTCCCTTTGTAGAGCCAGGAACCTACCTCGTTTCTGCTTCCGCAACAGGCTTCCGCAGGAGCGAAGAGCAGAACGTCCTGGTGCAGGTGACTGAGACGCGGGCGATCAACTTCGTTTTAGAAGTCGGAACCGTCTCCCAATCCATCGAAGTCAACGCGACAACCGAATCGCTCGATGTCGACACATCCAGCCTCGGACAAACCATTCAGAGCCAGACATTGCTCGAGCTACCCGACAACGGGCGCAATCCCTTCGACTTCGCCACGCTGGTTCCAGGCGTCACTGTCAGCAACAATTCAACCGGAAATGCCTCCACACCGCATATTGGCGGCAGCCGCAACGGCAACAATGAGCAGGAAATCGACGGCATGACCAACATTCTTCCGGAGAACAACGTCGGCAACAACGAATCAGCTTACCAGCCGATCGAAGACTCGATCCAGGAAGAGAACGTGACGACCAGCGTACCGCCGGCCGAGAACGGACGCTTCTCGGGCGGTATTATCAGCCTCGTTACCAAGAGCGGCGGCAACACATTTCACGGCAGTTTCTTTGAGTTCATCCAGAATCAATCGCTCGACGCTCTGCCCTTCGGCGCGCCCGGCGTAGCAAATCCCAACGAAAAAAATGCGGCTGCACACCAATACCAAACCGGTGGCACGATCGGCGGACCGATCCTTCACGACAGAGCCTTCTTCTTCTTCGATTTTGAGGATTCACGTGCTTCCGCTGGCCAGACGAGCACTTACTCTGTGCCCAACCCGGCGTGGTTTAGCGGAGATTTTACCAGTCTTTATGGGTCGACGACGCCCATGCTCTTCGATCCCGACACGGTGACTAAGAACGCCAGCGGTGTCTATGAACGCACCCCATTCATGACCAACGGAGAGTACAACGTCCTGCCCCCAGCACGCATCTCGCCCGTGACGCAGGCCGCCTTGGCGTATTTTCCAAAGCCCAATGTTGCAGGCGCGGGCACATACAACAACTACCAGCAGACGGGATCCGTTCCAACAGACTACTGGCACTTTGACTCGCGCGTCGACGTTGACGTGACAAAGAAGTGGCACTCGTTCCTGCGTTATTCCGAGCTGAACCAGACCGGCTCCACGCTGAACGACTATAACAACGCCGCTTCGCCAGGCAACTACGGCGGCACTTACCATACTCCAGACTTCAGTGGTTCGTTTAATAACACGTTCACCTTCACCCCTACTCTTCTCGGCGAATTCCGTTATGGCTACTCGAAGCAGAATTACAACCGGGTACCGGTGGGCGGCAACTTCGATCCGGGAAAGCTCGGGTTCGATTCCGGCTTCGTGTCGCAGTCGGCTCTCGAAGGCGAGATGTTCCCGCACTTCGGCTTCGGAGGAAATGGGAGCTTCTCTGACCTGGGCCCATTGGGCTATGAGGAATACCAGGAAGACCCGCTGGCGCAGAGTATTAACGCCAGCCTCGTGAAGATCGTCGGTGCGCACAGCATCAAGGTTGGCGGAGAATTCCGCGCGTTGCGGGAAAACTTCTATCAGTGGAGCTACCCCTCCGGCACCTTTACCGGAGATGACAGCTGGACGCGCCAGTTCCCGCAGAGTGCCGATAAGACCGGCTTCTCAATCGCCTCGTTGCTGCTCGGTTTGCCTTCGGGTGGCGACATTACCGAAGACGAAAAGACCATTTCGACCAGCCAATACTGGGCCTTCTACGGGCAGGACGACTGGAAGGTCTCTCCCAAGCTGACTCTCAACATCGGCCTACGCTACGACTTCGATACTCCTCACGTGGAGTACAAGAACCAACTGACCTACTGGGACCCCAACGCCCCATCCCCGCTGCAGGGCGCAGGCATCGCGGGCAACCTCACTGCCGGAGAATCCTGCCCCGCTTGCAGCAACCTGCTCGGCGCCATGACGATTGTGGGCACACCGGGCGCGAAGTATGGCAGGCGCCAGGTGCCGTTCCCCAAGAAAGACTTCGGTCCTCGCTTCGGCTTGGCCTATAACCCGACGCCGAAGATCGTGCTTCGCGCTGGCGCCGGCATCATCTTCCAGCCATCGGCCTTCCAGGCTTCCGGAACCACCGGTTCGCCGGGCAACGAAGGATTCTCGACGCAGACCAACTTCAATCCGTCGTTTACCAACCAGGACAGCCTGCCTGTCGCCACTCTGTATAGTCCGGATCCTGTGATTCTGGCAGCAAATCCTGGCGCGGGGACACCGTTCCCGTCGTATGCCTCTCCGCAGGGTCATCAAGCTTCGTGCCTGGCCTCCGCGGCGTGCGTTGCGGGTATCGACCTCGGCAATGGCCTGCAGAACTCGTTTTTTGACAACGACCGCACCCCCTACTCCATTCAGTGGAACGGCAACGCGCAGTTCGCGATGCCATTCAACATCAAACTTGAACTCGGATATCTAGCCAACAAAGGTGTTTTCCTCATCAATGGCGATCCGGGCAAACCCTACGACCAGTTGCCGCTTTCCACGCTGGCGCAATATGGCTGCACGCCTGGCGCGCCATCTAGTTCCTGCCTGTTGCTGAACCAGGTGACAAATCCCTTTAACGGCGTAATCGGCCCAGGGACGGTATACTCGGTGGCGTCTTCCGGCCTGACCAGCAGTGCAACTATCGAGCAGGCTGCGCTGTTGAAGCACTGGCCGCAGTACTCGGGCGTTTCGAGCTTCCGCAAGCCGGGTGCGGCATCGATGTACAACGCCTTCACCCTGCGCGCGGACAAACAACTGACGCACGGGCTGACTTTCACTGCCTCGTTTACTGACGGACGCGAGTACGACAATGCAGCATCGGCGGTGAACTACCTGGGTAATGCCAGCCAGACCTACGCGGACCAATACAATCCGAAGGCTGAGTGGGGCATTGGCACTCAAAACGTCTCCTACCAGATCGTTTCGAGTTTCCTGTATCAGCTTCCGTTGGGCCATGGACAAATGTTCCTCAACAACGGTGGCCTTGCCGACAAGATCGTCGGCGGATGGGGAGTGAGCGGTATCGAGACTTGGTACACGGGAACGCCGGTCTATCTCGCCTCTGCTGACAACGGCACCACCAAAGAGACCGATCAGAATCCATTCGGTCAACGCCCCGCGTGGACCGGCCAGACTGCAAAACTGCAGTCTCCGACCTATAAGCAGTGGTTCAACCCCAACGTCTTCAGCATGCCCGCGTCCTTTGCTATCGGCAATGCACCGCGCGCTCTGTGGGACGTCAACAATCCGAGTTTCCAGAATTTGGACCTCGCGATTTTGAAGAACACGATGTGGGGCAACAGCGAGCGTTATAACGTCCAGTTCCGGATGGAGATGTTCAATGCGTTCAATCACCCCTCACTCGGCACTCCAAACAACAGCATCACGTCCGGCCAATTTGGCGTGATCAGCGGCTTCAACGGCACTGCGCGTCGAATCCAGCTGGCCGGCAAGTTCTACTTCTGAACCAAATGGAGTCCGGTTCCGCAAATCCCGGACTCCGCAAACCTGAAAATTGGAAGAGGGGATCAGCTTCAATCGAGGGCCGGTTGAAGCTGATCCCAGCAATTTGAGTCGGGAAAGACACTCTCTATGCATCGGGTTGGAAAGAGGACGCGGCCACCTTTCAATCCGATCTTTTGCTTTTTGTTGCGGAGCCGCAACCCAGCAAGACGAGTTCAGTTGAAACACATTAGGATATTGCTCGCGATGCCAATTCAATCTATTCCTGCCTTGAACCTCCGTCTTCCCTCTTGCGTACGCAGTTTTCAACTTCACTTTGCCATCGGCGCCATGCTTTTTTCATTCATGGCGTCGGCCGGCGTTGCCTGCTCGCAGGAGATTCCAGCTGAAATCTACGGCCCATACAACGCGGTGTTTTTGCCCGACGGCCCCGGACTTACAAAACAATTGGCCGCTCCGTCGCTACTCGACAGCCGAACCGCCGCGTTGCTGGATCGCCTCGGGTTGAACAAGGAACCGGACAAACGCGACGTATTGCTCGAAGGGCGCGCCACCTGGACTCTGGCCTTCTGGTTCCGTTCCTCCGAACCGCTGCAAGGTTCGTTGCTACTGGCAGGCATCGGTGACCCGACGGCCGAAGACGCGCGCTTCATCGGAGCGCTCGATGGGCGGCTCGCCCTTTGGCTCGGACATGGCGACGGATCGGCCAAGCTGCTCGTAGCTGACAACGCGTTGAGCAATTCCCCATGGCATTTCGCAGCCCTCGTCGGCGACGGCCAGAACGTCACACTCTATGCCGACGGCAAGACAGTCCTCACCCACGTGCTTGCGCAAGGCGACGTCGCAGGCCGCCTGGAGATGGCGCCCGCGCGGCTTGATGGCTTAACGGACCATCACTTCGGCGGCCGGATTTGCGGGCTCCGCGTCTATCGCGACGCTCTAACTGCCGCACAGATCCAGGCAATCGATACTGTGCCCCCGGACTTCGCGTTGCCAACTTACGAAGAAGCCTCGCGGCATTGGCCGGTGCAGACCTTTGCCCAGGCCGGGTATGCTGCTCCGCAGGACCCATCCACTTACCCACGCGGCAAAGGCGGAATTCAGAAACCTGCGACGAAGCCGCCTCGTCCGGAAGACCTTCATGCACAATTAGTCGGCCAGAATCCTTGGACCATTCAAGGCGGCTGGAAACTTGCAGCCGCGCCAACAGTGAACGCAACAGGCGAGGAGATTTCGAAACCGAATTTCGCAGCAAAAGACTGGTTGACTGCGACCGTGCCTGGCACGGTTCTCACCACAATGATCGATCGCGGAATCTATCCCGATCCCGATTATGGCCTCAATAATCTCGCCATTCCCGAGACCCTCGCGCATCAGGACTACTGGTATCGCGTCGCGTTCAAAGTGCCTGCGGCAGCGCGCGGCCAGCATCTGACGCTTACCTTCAATGGCGTCAACTACGCCGCCGAAGTCTGGCTCAATGGCAAAAAACTTGGCGGATTCACCGGCGCGTTCCTGCGTGGAAAATTCGACGTCACATCCCTCGTCTCCGCGTCGGATGAAAACGTGATGGCAGTCCGTGTGAGCCCGCCGCCGCACCCCGGCATCGCGCATGAGCAGTCCATTAAAGCCGGGCCCGGTGAAAACGGCGGGATCGAGGTAATCGACGGACCAACATTCTCGGCAGCCGAAGGCTGGGACTGGATCCCCGGAATTCGCGATCGCAATACCGGCATCTGGCAGGATGTCACGTTGTCCGCGACCGGTCCAGTCGAAGTCGGCGACCTGCAAGTCATAACCACGCTGCCCAAGCCAGACCGCAGCGAAGCCGACATTGAGATTGATGCGCCTTTAAGCAACACTGCCGAGACGGCGATTGACGGAGACCTGACTGCGAGCTTCGACAACGTCAGCGTCACAAAACACGTGCACCTTGCGCCCGGCGAAACCGTCGTCCGGCTCGAGCCCGCCGACTACGCGCAACTCAAAGTGCAGAATCCAAAACTGTGGTGGCCTAACGGCTGTGGCGAGCCTGCACTTCACACACTGCGCGTGGGCTTTTCCATCGGCAGCAAAGAAAGCGCAGAGCGCCAGATTGACTTTGGTATGCGCGAAGTGAGCTATGAGACTTCTCTTTTCGACGCAACCGGCCATTTGCGCCGCGTCGAAGTGCTGCCTGCCCGGACCCATGATTCGGGCCTTGCGCTCATCGATGAGAGCCACGAAGGGATCCGTCAAATCGACGACAAAACACCCAATCAGATGCCCCCTGGGCAGCCGTTGCCGGAGTACTTCCGCCATGCCTGGGTGCATTCACTCGCGCCTGGCGCGCTCGACTCCCCGTCAGTGCGCGCCGTAGAAAGCGGTTGGCCCGGAACAGACATCGTGATCAAGGTGAACGGCGTACGCATTGCCGCCCGCGGCGGCAACTGGGGCATGGACGACAGCCGCAAGCGCGTCAGCGTCGAGCACCTCGAGCCCTATTTCCGCCTGCATCGCGATGCGCACGTCAACATCATCCGCAACTGGATGGGCCAGGATACCGAAGAAAGTTTCTACGCGCTGGCCGACAAATACGGCCTGATGGTCTGGAATGATTTCTGGGACTCGACGCAAAACTACAATCTCGAAGCCCAGGATCCGCAGCTTTTCCTGGAGAACGCGCGCGACACAATCTCGCGTTTCCGCCACCATCCGTCCATCGTCGTTTGGTGCGGCCGCAATGAAGGAGTGCCCCAGCCCATCATCAACGAAGGTCTCGCCACGCTGGTGCGCACGCTCGATCACACGCGCTACTACACAGGCAGCTCGAATCAAGTGAACCTGCGCAACTCAGGTCCCTACCAGTTCCAGCCGCTGGAAACCTACTACCGCATCAATCGCGGCTTCAGCGTTGAGCTCGGCATCCCCAGCGTCCCCACGCTCGAGAGCCTCGAGTCCTTCATCCCCGAATCGGACCGCTGGCCCATCAGCGATACCTGGGCGTATCACGATTGGCACCTGAGCGGCAACGGCGCAGTAGCCCCG
>Ga0181526_10004419_pt1 | contig 10922 bp, 13 predicted proteins | sample PEATcosm2014_Bin_35_FD_119750 | JGI IMG/M metagenome (GOLD analysis project Ga0181526, IMG submission 119750) | Peatland microbial communities from MTU Mesocosm Facility, Houghton, MI, USA - PEATcosm2014_Bin06_30_metaG | ecosystem: Environmental > Terrestrial > Soil > Wetlands > Peat | place...
GACTCCAGGCCAGGAAGGCGCGCGAGGGCAAATCGTTTGCGCCACTTGCTGACAATCTGGCGTGGGGTGTCCAGGCGCGCAGCGATGACATCGTTGGAGAGCCCTTCGGCAGCGAGCAGCACGATTTTTGCGCGGACTACATCACAATACGGTGACGTATACTGCCGCGCCTGAGCCTGCAACATGGTACGCTCTTCCTTGGAGAGAACTATAGAGAATGGGCTTTGTCTTGGCATGGAGAGCAATCTCCTCCATGCTAAGAATACCAGAATCTGCCCTCTAAAGAGTATGTAAATACGTCATCGTATTTATGAAAAGGAGCACTTAGCTAAATTATTAGACTATGACTTAAACCCTGCTACTCACGCCCAAGAGAGCTACTTGAGGAGCTCCCGCTTCATAACTACTGGAGGCTGGGGAGAACTCACCTCGGTCCTGGGAGGGTTGTGGTGCAGGCCTGGAGCGATTCCTCAATCATTGAAAGGTCAGCGTCGAAGCGGTAGAACCCGGATTGCCATTGATCGCCCAGTTCCTTGTCGAATACCCGAAGTACGGCAAAATCAACAGTCTGATTGTGGATCGCCGCGGGGAGTTGCTGCCCGGCGTATTTGGCAGAGCGTTTACTGAGAAGGCATCTGCTCTGTTCCGTAGACAAAACCGCCCGCAGGATGCCCGGACCACAGCTGGTGGCTTGGCAGTAATAGATGTTCGGCACTGTATAGCTATTCTAGGGTATGGTAGCGGGTATTGCTATAGTTTCGAGACCAGACATTGCCCCACGGAAACTGGCGAGCAACACAACAGCGCTTGTCCTTATATGGTCAGAGGGTAAATGGAAGCAACGCTGCCACCCGTCGAGAGTAGGCTTCATACGACTCGCCGAACTGCGCGCGCATCCATTTCTCCTCAAGGCGTAGCTTGTTCCATAGCGCGCCGAAAACAAGGGCTACAGCAAGAAGCCCGCGCCATTCACCTCGCGCCAAGGCGGAACCAAAAAATCCCAGCAGAAGCCCGGTATAAATGGGGTGGCGAACCAGCGCGTAGGGGCCACTGGTAATCAGTTCGTGATCTTGCTTCACCGTAACAGCTTGGCTCCAGTTCTTTCCGAGGTGGCGGCGCCCCCAGACAGAGAAAAGCAGGCCAGTTGCGGTAAGTACCGCGCCGCTCCAGAAGCACCAGGCGCCAAGAGGAAGGAATCGCGCATTGAGCAACGCAAACGGAACACTGGGAAGCCAGAGAAGCGCCACTGCGCAGACAATCGAAACAAGGCGTGCAAGCCGCGACGTCACAGATTCGCTGCGCTCGGTTTCCTTGACATTCGTCGACATGGCCCACCAATAGGCTATGTAACTTAGCCACATGGCAGGGAAAAGGTAGTCATAGATGAGGCGCATGAATATTCCTGATGATCCCTTCCAGTTCCCTGGAGTCCGCTTCAAGCTAACCGGAGGAAGGCTATCACAACGGAAAGGAGACCCTATCTCGGCTGATGGTCAATGCAGGTGCGGCTCTAAGCCCCCTAAAGGAGAGAGCGTACATCTGGCCACCGTGGGTCCAGAGATTGTTGGGGCCGCGCGCCAGCTGCATTAGCGAGGCTGAGCCAAGATCTCGCTCGAAGATTTCGCTCTAGTTGCCCACGGCTTCGATGACACGCGCGGCCCAAGCGTCGTCGAGCCCAATAAACTGCCCATAGCCACGTTGGATGCCCAACAAGCGGCGGATTACGGGATCGCCGCACTTCTTCATTTCCGCGAGATTCGCCGGCGTAATACCGCTCTCCTCGGCCTGAATCAATGCTTCGACTGTCCAGTTCACGATGGCCGCCCATTGCGGGTCATCGAGGCGGTATGTGAGAGCCAACGGAATTTCAAGATTTTTGGCTAATTGTTTGAACGAGGTTTGCTCGTAGGCGAGTTGCGAAGCATCTGCGGTGATGGCGGCGCAGTTTCGGGACTGCAGCACGGTCTTGCCATTCACGTCGGTGACCGACTGGGGAATCAAGAATGGAGAGATGCTGCCAACCGTGCCGTTTGTTACGGACGATGGGCTGGACAAAACCGGGAGTTTCGCTCGCGGGTTGCGAGAACTGTCCGCGTGCCCCGGGATAGATACCGAAGTAGAAGTCAAAGGAACGATTCTCCTGAAAGAGAGCGATGACATAAGTGATCTTTTTGCGGAGCAGATCGAGTTTTTGATCGTGACTGAGATAGGGCGAGTCCGCAGCGCCAAACGTGTACTTGGCGACCTCTTCGCTTGATTTCGTGGCGATTTCCACCAATTACTTCTGGTCCGCACCCTCGTTATTATTTTCATCTTGGGCAAGCGTAGTGAGCGGCTGAATCATCAACGCAACGCCAATCAGGGAAGCGCAAATGGCCTTACCCATTGGTTCATACACATATACACTCCTCTCTCGAATGGAAAGTTTTCACGAACGCAGTTTTTCCGGAGTTCCCCGGTTACCACCTGAACGTGGGAGGTGCGCTGCGAGGAAAGATTTTGCACGAATGTGAAGCGGAGTTAAAGGTGGGATGAACATGCGAATAGTGGCAAGATGGCCCGTCCTCGGGGGGAGAGGAAGGGATGGGATTGGGGCGAGTAGGTTATAGATGGGCCGATTAGACAATTTTGTGGGTCGCACTCCTTGCAGTTGGAGGATGCGGTTTTGTTTAGCTGCGGGATATCAGGAGGTTACGTCATGAAAACGCTCTTAGGAGTTGTCGTGGGGCTGTTCCTAGGCATATGGAATCTCTCCGCGCAGATTGAATCGGGTGCACAAGTCCTTCTGCGGGAAGGATTGAATGCAAATCCGGCAGCCAGCGCCGTGCCATCGGCGAGCGAGCCGGTCCTGCGCTATGTGGATGGCTCGACCAGCAAGGTTGAGCAGCTTCTTGGCGAAGAGGACAAACAACTGCATCGACCAACGCTTAGCCAGACCGTCACGCGATACGGGATCGAAGGGACGGATTTGGGCAATTCTTTCGAGCACGGAGGTCGCTTGTATTTTCTATTCGGCGATACCGTGGGCCGTTTGCGGCGGGCACTCGACACCATCGCGACAACTGATGCCGTCGACCCGGAGAGCGGTGTTCGATTGGATTTCCTGAAGTCCGGCAGCGATTATTTGACCATTCAGCCGCCAGGAATCAGCATGGGGCCGTTCGAGGTGCCGGTGGCAGGAATCAGCCTGGGCGGGCAAATATATGTAGCCGTCTCGACGAACCACTCCGAGGATCGCTCGACAGATCGGTCTGTGCTAACGAAATTCACACCAGCGGCAAATTTCCAACCGCTACGGACAATCTCTCAACTTCCTGAGGGGCGCTTCGTGAAGATGTCGTTGCACAGCGAAGCCGGGAGCAGCGCAGGCCTGCCTTCCGGCGGACCGTTCATCCTCGCATGGGGCACAGGCGTGTACCGTAAGAGCGACGCGTATTTGTCGATCGTGCCGGCAGCCCAATTCGAAAGTGGCAAGGGGACGCGGTATTTCGCAGGATTGGACGCGAAGAGAGCTCCGATCTGGAGCGACAAGGAATCGGACGCGAAGGCCATCGTGCAAAACGGCACGATCGGCGATATTTCCGTAACGTGGTGCAAGGATCTTGGCTTGTGGCTGATGACATACGACAGTCGAGACCCAGCGCCGCGTGGCATCTTGTTTTCATATTCGCGAACTCCGTGGGGACCGTGGAGCGAGCCGCAAATCATTTTCAATGCAATGCGCGATGGGGCCCTGGGTAAATTCATCCACAATCCGCAGGCTAATCCAGACGATGGGCTGGCAGGACCGGTAATTGGGAAGGGTCAGGCGAATCCACAAGCCGTTCATGGCGGTGCCTATGCGCCGTATGTCGTGGAGCGATGGACGAAGGTGAGGGGCTCCGAACTAAGCATCTACTATGTGCTGTCTACATGGAATCCGTACGTTGTCGTGCTGATGAAATCGCGGCTGCAAATCGAGTAACCACCTAACTGGAGTGTTAGTAGCCCCGCGCGTCCATCCTCCGATGCATCTCTTTCGGTGCCACTTCCTCCTTGAGCGTCGCAATGGTCCACACGTTGCCGAAAGGATCCGCCACCCGCCCTTCCCGTGAACCGAAGAACATGTCCGTCATCGACAGGATCTCCTTCGCGCCAGCGTCAACCGCACGCTTGAACAATTCGCCAAAAATAGCCCGACCGGTCCGGCGCCGACGATCAAAACATCGGTCACGATTGCCGCGTTCGGCATGAACTCTCCTCGGGCTCGAGAATGCAGGAGGCTGGGCACATCGTAGGCAATTTGCCGCCCACTTTACGTGCCGCCCCTCACAGAATCAGAATATCACTCTTGCAATTCCATCCACCTCACCAGGGAACGCGCCAGGTGAGGGCCAATCCAAATTCGAGACCCACGCCCACCGTGCAAGAACTGTTACACTGAGTCCTTGCGGACAGAGGGCATGGCCAGGGGAAATTTCGGAGAACGGCTAAGGCGCGAGCGGGAATTGCGAGAGGTGACCCTGCAAGAGATCACCTCGGCAACCCGCATCGGACCTCGTTTTTTGGAAGCCCTAGAAAATGAAGATTGGGAAAAGCTGCCCGGAGGCGTGTTTAATCGAGGATTCGTGCGATCCATCGCGCGGTATCTCGGGCTGGACGAGGAAGCGCTGCTCGGGGATTACGACCTTGCGCATGGCGCGCAAGTCACTGCCGAAGAACATGCCGAACAGAAAATACCTTCGCCGCCCCGATGGCTGCCCGCTGCGATTGTTCTCGGCGGGCTTCTGTTGCTTGCGGGAATTATTGCCGGGGGCATCTATGCGTGGAGACACTTCGCTGCGCGCCGCAGCGTAAAACAAACATTGGAGGCCATTGCGCCAGCCCCGGCGCAACCCGCGTCGCAAATTGTGCCCGTTGCCGAGGAAGTCCCCGTAGCGCGGCCGAAAGTGCCGGCAAAGATGGATTTCGGCCCGCTAAATTTACTGCTGTCAACGAGCGCGGCCACACACCTGCTGGTCCTGGTGGACGGCAGAGTGGCTTTTTACGACGAGGTGCATGCCGGAGAAAACCGACATTTTACCGCCGATAAAGAATTTGAAGTGACCGCGGCGGACTCTGGAGCGGTGTTGCTGGAATTGAACGGCCAGGCCATGCCTCCGCTTGGCGTGCCGGGTTCGTCCGGTACAATTAAATTGAGCCGTGATAATTTGAGGCAGGCGAATGGCGGAAACTCTCAGCCCTGAAGTTCTGGAAGATTTGCGGCACGGCCGAGCTCCTCGCGAACGAAAACTTGCCGTATGCGGAGCCGGTGGCGCCCACATTCCCCCTGCGGAGCGGGTAGAAATTCTCGCAGTGTTGAGCCACGATACGGATGAGTTGGTGGCTGAGCGAGCGGGAGAAGCGCTGCTTTCCACAGTGCCGGAACATTTTGTTGAGTCACTGAAGCGCGAAATCGCATTGCCGGCTCTGTTTGCTTATGCTGGAAAAAATCTCGGGAAGCATGTCGCAGTAGTCGAAGCGATGCTCGCGAACCGTACTTGTGCCGGCGAACATCTGGTGCCGCTGGTGCCGGTGCTTTCTGCGGAGCAAGTGCAACTGCTAATGGAGGAACTCGATCGAGTTTCCGCTTCGCACACGCTTGCTGTGGCGATGGAACACTCTGCGCACCTTACTGCAGATCAGAAAAACACTCTTCATGAATTGAGCAGCACCGCGGTCTCCGATGACCTGAAGCATCTGGCGGACGCGGCCGCGGAAGCGGAACCCGATGCGCAGCGAAGGCAGACCCTGCTGCAGCAGATCAGCAAGATGACGGTGGCGCAGCGTGTGCAGTTCGCGATCAAGGGAGGATCCGAGGCGCGCCGTACGCTGATACGCGACTCGAATAAGGTGGTGCAGCGCTCGGTGCTGCAATCGCCGCGCTTGACCGATCAGGAAGTAGAAGCCTTTGCGGCGATGGCCAACCTTACCGACGAAATCCTTCGACTGATCGCCGGCAACCGCGTGTTCCGGAAAAATTATGTCGTGGTGCGAAACCTCATGAACAATCCGAAATGTCCGCTGGACCTGACGCTGCACATGCTACCCATGCTAAACCCCGCGGACCTGAAAAAACTTGCCATGAACAAGAATGTTCCAGAAACGCTGCGGACATCGGCCGGCAAGTTGATGCGGACCCGGGCGGATCTAAAGAAGTAGCCCTCCCTGTTCCTCTGAATTGAAACTGTCGCAGGTCCTTACGACATATTGCTTTGGCCGCGCGAAATGGAATATAGTCCCTCCACGCTCAGTTTTTCCGCCTTGGCGTAGCAAAAAAAAGCTGACTTCCGCCTGCGTGTCCCTGCGGCATTTGCGGCAATTCGCCGCAAGCAGGGGGCCCCGCTCCGTTCGAAAAAATTCCAGAGAGGAGTTCGCTCCATGTTCAGTCTCCTGTGGACCGCGTTAATTGGCATGATTGTCGGAGCTGTCGCCAAGTTGCTGATGCCGGGAAAAGATCCGGGTGGGTGGATCATAACAATGCTGTTGGGACTGGCGGGTTCGTTCCTCGCCGGATATCTGGGACGGATGGTGGGTTGGTATCGGGAAGGACAGTCGGCGGGCTTTATCATGTCGGTCCTCGGCGCAATCCTGCTTTTGTTCCTGTACCGAATGCTTATCGCCAAGAAAACTGCTTAAAGAAAGGTACTCTGCCAAGGATTGAAGAGGATCGTTTGATGTTCATTTCCATGCATTGTTGAGTGTTGATTTGCAGCTCAGGAGGAACTTTTGTGAAACATCTTTCGGCTTCCCTGTTGTTTGGCGTTACGGTGGTCTTTGTAGCATCATGCGCCTCCACAAACAAATCGGCTGCCAACACTCCGAAGCCCACGGGTTCGCAGATATCTCTTCCCGGTACGGAATGGGTGCTGACAGATCTTGCGGGAACTCCGGCACTGCCTGGCGGAAAAGCTACCCTGTCGTTTCTGGAAGCGGGGCGTGTAGCGGGAAATGGTTCGTGCAATCGCTTTGCCGGCTCAGTTGCAATCACAGGTGAAACGTTGAAGCTGGGGCCGCTCGCTTCTACGCGGATGGCGTGCGTCGATGATGGTGTCAGCCAACAGGAGGACACCTACCTCAAGGCCCTAGGTGCGGCAACACGTTATGCATACCAGGACCCGCACCTTTTGATTTATGCGAACGGATTCGATAAGCCGCTGCGCTTCACCCGCGCCACTTCTCATCAGCCTTGATTCGCGGGAATCCGTCCGGCGAACGCCGCTCTTTAGGCGATACAATATGTGTGGCTGTCGCCCTGGAGGGTAGTCTCATGAGCTCGCGCCGTGCGTTTCTTGGCTGTTTGCTGACCGTTTTGTCACTTCTCTTTTTCGGGTTGCCGCCCTTTTCTCTTACGCGAGCGCAGAGCTCCGCGGAACCTTGGACTGCAGCACAAACCGTTCAGGCGGCTGATTTCGCGAAGGAACTGGTGGGTGGCAAGTCCGCGCCGACGATTTTGTTCGTTGGGTTTCAGCGGCTGTACGCCGCCGGCCATATTCAGGGGGCGCAGTATCACGGGAGCGGAGGCAGCGCGGAGGGACTTGCGGAAATCAAGAAGTGGGCCGGTTCGCTTCCTCGCTCTAGCAATGTGGTTATCTATTGTGGATGCTGCCCGATGGAACGATGCCCAAATGTGCGGCCAGCGTTCGCGGCTCTGCACGAGATGGGTTTCACAAAGGTGCGCGTGCTGATTCTTCCGACGAGCTTTGCAGTGGATTGGGCGGATAGAGGATTGCCGTACGATAAGAGGTAGTAGGACTCCACGCTCATCCATTACTAGGTCTACAGCCGCAAAGCAACTGCCGCGGATTTGTACCAATCGAACAATTCTCTGGTATCCTCACAGGCGCATTTTCCAACAGGAGGCAGCGCTCATGTCTCGGAAGCAGTTCATTCTTGCGGTTCTGTTGTGTCTTTCAACAGCGGTATACGGGCAATCGCCTGCTGTTTCGCATTTCGATGGCGATTCCTGGTGGGCGCACGTGAAATTCCTCGCGGATGATTCGCTCGAGGGGCGCGACACAGGCAGCGAAGGGCTGCGCAAAGCCCAGGCATATGCCGTGCAGCAATTCGAAAAAGCTGGACTGGAACCTGCAGGCACAAAGGGTTTCTACCAGCCGGTTTCTTTCACACAATTTGAGGTGGACGAAGCAAAATCGTCGCTGGGGCTGGTGGACGGAGGAAGAGCGACGAAGCTCTCCTTTGAGGACGATGCGTTTATCAGCACGCGCGCCACTCGTGCGACGGCACAGCTAACGACGCCGCTGGTTTTCATCGGCTACGGCCTGAAAATCCCGCAGAAAAATCTGGATGAACTGGCGGGTCTCGATCTGAATGGCAAGATCGTCGTGTATGTCTCCGGTTCGCCCTCGGATATTCCGACAGCGTTGGCATCGCACTACCAGACGGCGGGAGAACGCTGGAAAGCCTTGCGGAGCGCGGGCGCGATTGGAATCATTTCCATTCCAAATCCCGCGTCGATGGACATACCGTGGTCGCGCATCTCTATCAATCGCAATCATCCTTCGATGGACCTGGCCGACCCAGAGTTCAACGAATTGGCAGGCCTGAGGATTGGCGTAACCTTCAATCCGGCGTCCGCCGAAGCGCTGTTTGCAGGCTCCGGGCACACGTTCGCGGAAGTCGCAGCGCTGGCGAAGGATCGCAAGCCCTTGCCGCACTTCCCATTGAGTGTGTCGCTTGACGCGCATGCGGAAATCCTGACGAAACAAGTAGAGTCTGCCAACTTAGTGGCCAAGTTGCCAGGTTCGGATGCGAACTTGAAGAATGAATATGTCGTGCTCTCGGCGCATATCGACCATATTGGCATCGGTGCCCCGGTGAACGGCGATCGTATCTACAACGGAGCGATGGACAATGCTGCCGGCAGTGCGGCGGTGATGGATGTCGCGGCAGAACTGAAGGCGCACCCCGAGAAATTGGAACGGTCGGTGCTGTTTCTGCTGGTCACCGGCGAAGAAAAGGGCCTGCTGGGATCCAAGTATTTTGCAGGACGACCGACGGTACCGCTGTCCTCGATCGTTGCGGACATCAACATCGATATGTTCCTTCCGATCGTGCCGCTGAATGTATTGAAGATTCTGGGACTGGAGGAATCTGACCTGGGCACACGGGCGGCGGCCCTGGCGCAATCGCTGGGAGTCAAACCCATTGCCGATCCCGAGCCTCTGCGGAACGCATTCGTGCGCAGCGACCAATACAGCTTCATTCACAAGGGCATTCCGTCGGTGGCAATGGATGTGGGATTCGAGCCGGGATCGCCAGAACAAAAAATTTTCAAGGACTGGCTGACAAATCGCTATCACGCGCCTTCGGATGATATCAACCAGCCAGTCAATCTGCAGGCTGCGGCGCTGTATGAAGAGATCGTGCGGCGATTACTGATCGATACGGCTGATACCCCGGCACGTCCCGAGTGGAAGCCGGATTCGTTCTTCCGGCGCAACGCGAAGCAATAACCCCGGAAACTCCATCCCCGCAAGGGAGAAGTCCGTCAGTTGCCGGTGGGAATAATCTCTGCGTTCTCCACCATAAGCACTACAGTGCGCAGAGGGGCGCGGGTGCGGTGAAGCACACCCTTGGGAACTACAAAGCCCTGTCTCGGGTTGAGGTTTACGGTTCGTTGTTCCAAATCGATCCGGAGTTGCCCTTCAATCACATAGAAAAACTCGTCATCCTCGTCGTGCTTGTGCCAGTGGTATTCGCCAAGGAAAACACCCAATCGCACCACGGAAGAGTTGACCTGGCACAGAGTTTGGTTGTACCAGCGGAACTCACACTCATCGGCAAGCTTCTTTTCTTCGACGATTTCCAGCGGAGAGTAATAAATGTTCAAGCGCGTTTCGTACGGATAAGAAGGTGTCTCGCTCATGCTTCCTCCTCCAAGCCCTCGCCCGGACATTATCTCACGACGAAAAACACAGTAATTCACTTCCGGTTCAAGAACCTCCGCGCTAGACTGGCTTGTTTTGCACTCACGGCGAGTGTGGTGAACGATGAATATCGATCAACTGCGGAAAATTTGCATGGAATTTCCCGGGGTCACGGAACAAATCCAGTGGGAAGACGATTTGGTGTTCAAGGTGGGCGGCAAAATGTTTGCGGTTGCCCCTTTGGAACCGGCGCGTCTGTGGCTCTCCTTAAAGGCGGACCCGGAAGAGTTCGTCGATCTCACCGAGCGTCCTGGGATTATTCCGGCGCCGTATCTGGCGCGAGCGAAGTGGGTCGCGATCGAAACGCCAGAGATACTGAAAACAACGGAAGTGGCGTTGCTGCTTCGTAAATCCTACGAACTGGTGTTAGCCAAGTTGCCGCGAGGAGCGCGCGAATCCGCGGCTTCAGGAATCGCGGCGAAGAAGCGCGGCGTGCGCAAGGATGGCAAGAAGAAACGACGCTGAAATCGAGTGCCACGGGATCCAGCACGGGGGAAAATCGGAAAAGAGGCCTGAACCAAAGTACAGGAAACGCATTGCGCACGCGTGCCATGCTGCCGCAACTAAAGTTGAGCGGCTGGGTTAGAGTAAGCAAGTGCCCGAAGTGTTGAGCCATCCAGGCCTTTTAGGCGACACCAATCGGCACAGTTCCAAGAAATTTCAAGGAGAACTCATGACGATGAAGTCGATCGCCCGAACTATGGCTGTAGCTTCGTTTTTCGCACTGTTCCTCGCGCTCGGTTCAGGCAGTGCGTTCGCGCAAGGAAGGCATCCCGCCTATCTGCACGCGCTGACGGATCTTCGTGCCGCTCGCGCCCATCTAGATGTGCATAATGGGGGCGAATTGCGTCACGAAGAGAAGGAAGCGATTCACGCGATCGATGATGCGATTGCGGAAATCAAGAGAGCGTCCATCGACGACGGCAAGGATTTGAACGATCATCCGCCGGTCGA
>Ga0181526_10004421_pt1 | contig 10918 bp, 9 predicted proteins | sample PEATcosm2014_Bin_35_FD_119750 | JGI IMG/M metagenome (GOLD analysis project Ga0181526, IMG submission 119750) | Peatland microbial communities from MTU Mesocosm Facility, Houghton, MI, USA - PEATcosm2014_Bin06_30_metaG | ecosystem: Environmental > Terrestrial > Soil > Wetlands > Peat | place...
AGGGTTAAGCAGCCGCGCTAGCCAGTGATCGTCGAGGCAGTCGATGACCCACAGCGTCACTTCGCCGCCGTAAATTGACGCAGTGCGAAAGGCTCAAGCAGCGTCACCCTTGAACGCCGTGTCATGCTTGAAAAACCATTCATGGCCCTTGAGCATGTAATTCCAATAGAAGATTGGCAAAGCGGTGACCTTAATCCACCAGCCGATCCAGCGCTCCTTCGCCGGGTCGAGAGGCAACGACGGCGTGACTTTGCCGCCATAGATGAACTCAGCCAGAATGGCTTTGCCATAGGCAGTGGTGAGCGGGCACGAAGCATAACCGTCGTAACCCGGCTCAACCGGCGTGCCTGCGATCATGCGCAAGAGGTTGCGCACGACGATCGGGGACTGCTTTCGCACAGCTGCAGCGGTCTTGGAATTTGGCGTCGAGCACACATCGCCTAACGAAAAGACGTTTGGGTAGCGGACATGCTGCATCGAGTTCTGATTGACCTCGACCCAGCCAGCCGGGTTCGCCAAGGGACTTTGCTTGATCGCGTCGTGCGGGCTTTGCGGCGGCGAAACGTGCAACATATCGAACGTAATTGTCGTACGCTTTCCCTTGTCGTCGCCGCCCACAGCCTCGAATGTCGCGGTCTTCGCCGGGCCGTCGACCGCCACGAGGTTTTGCTGAAAATGCGCCTTGATCCCGTAGCGCGCGACCACTTTCATTAGTTCACGCGCAAAGAACGGCACGCCGAACACCACGGGAGCATGCACGAAGTATTGTAGGTCGCAGGCCTGCAACGTGCCAGCGCGGCGCAGACGATCAGCGGTCAGGTAGACGATTTTCTGCGGCGCCCCCGGGCATTTAAACGGCAGAGGCGGCTGCGTGAACACTGCACGATTGCCTGATTTCAGTCCCTGGACGCACTGCCAAGTGTAGGGCGCGTGTACTGGGGAATAGTTGCTGCACACGCCGTTCTTGCCCAGGGTCGCAGACAAGCCCTCGATCTTGTCCCAGTCCAGCTTCATGCCGGTACAAACAACGAGGTAGTCGTAAGTAAGCGCGTCGCCGGTTTCGAGCACGACGCTGTTCTTGTCAGGGTCAAACGCTTTGGCGGCTCCGTGGATCAAGGTCACACCAGCGGGGATAAGGTTACGTTCGGGTCGCTGGGTCTTGGCCATGTCATAGGCGCCCGCGCCAACTAGCGTGAAGCACGGCTGGTAATAATGTGTTTCTGACGGCTCAACGACCGCGATGTCCAGCGACCTTGGTCCGCGGCGGCGCAAGCTGGCCGCGACCGTAACACCGGCAGTGCCCCCGCCAACAATCAAGATTTGATGATGCTTAGTGTTAGCCACGGCTCGCCTCCCATCAGTTGTCTGTCGATGCAAGTCTGTGCCTATCGGGGTCGACATTCAATTCGGCGACCGTCGCTCCGCCAAGCCCGGATATGAACTGCCGACGTCCGATGCCGATTGCCATTTGGCCGTCCTGAAACGGCATCAATCCCGTTGCAATGTAGAGAAGGATAGCACGCCTCAAAATGGAGTTCTGTTACGTAATTCACGGCGAAACAGCTGGCTGCTTTACCGCAGTGCAGGAGGCCGTTCCTGGCCCGGAACGGTCGCGCGGAGCGTTCGCCTTCGTGTCCGGTGTTGGAGGTCTAGCTGTCGCGCCAGTCGGTGACGGTCGGGGCAGTTGATGACCCGAAGGCGACATTCACCCCCGCAAATTGATGCATTGCGAAAGGCTCACTCGATCACCTCGTCGGCGCGGCCTAGCAGCGTGATCGGCACGGTGAGTCTCACCGTTGCATCGATAGCGCAAAAGGCGCAGTCTTTTGTCTCACATCAAAGCCGTCCAAAATATAATAAATCGGCTTGGAAGGTCAGGATCAGGACCTCTGGCCAATTGGAAGGAATTTGCACCGGCGTATTTTGCCGTGGTCCGCAAGGAGGACATCATGCGCGTTCGCAAACCTCGTCACAGCGATTCTCCGCCGACGGTCGCCGGCAATGGCCTGCTTGATCGCCGCGCGCTGCTCGGGCGCGGCATTGCTCTCGCAGGGGCTGTTGGCACCTCGCTTACCAGCGCCGCGGCCGAACCGTTGACAAACGGGCCATGGAGCATGGCGCCCGGCGTGCCGGTCCCGCCCTACGGCCAACCGTCGAAATTCGAAAAGAAGGTGGTGCGTACCCTGAGCAACCCCAATCTCGAGCCGCGCGGCAGTGCGGCGCGCACGCCGCACCATCTCCTCAACGGCACGATTACGCCAAACGGCTTGCATTTCGTGATTGCCCGCGGCGGCGAAACCAACGTCGACCCGGACCAACATCGCTTCGTGATCCATGGGCTGGTCAAGCAGCCGATGGTCTACACGCTCGATGCGCTGCATCGCTACCCGATGGTGTCGCGCATTACTTTCCTGGAATGCGGCGGCAATAGTGCGCCGCTCTATTCGAAGGAACCGATCCAGGCCAGCGTCCAGGCGATACACGGGCTCTCCTCCTGCGCCGAATGGAGCGGCGTGTTGCTCTCCACATTGCTCGAAGAAGTTGGCGTTGACCCGAAGGCGAAGTGGCTGATCGCCGAAGGCGCGGACTTGCCGACGATGAACCGCAGCATTCCAATCGCCAAGGCCATGGATGACGCGATGATCGCGCTCTACCAGAATGGCGAGGCCCTCAATCCGTCCAACGGCTACCCGATGCGTCTGTTGCTGCCCGGCTACGAGGGCAACATGAACGTTAAGTGGCTGCGCCGGATCAAGCTCGTCGAGTCGCCCGTCATGGCCATCAACGAGACCAAGCAGTACACGATCCTGCTGCCGAGCGGTAAAGCCTGGCAGTTTTACTTCCCGCAGGAGGTCAAATCCTTCATCACTCAGCCATCGCCGGGGCTCAACATGGCGGGTCCTGGCTTCTATGAGATTTCCGGCATTGCCTATTCAGGAAACGGCCGCATCAGCAAAGTCGATGTCTCGGCCGACGGCGGCAAGAGTTGGGCCCCGGCAGCGCTGCAGGAGCCAGTGCTGAGCAAAGCGTTCACCCGCTTCCGCATGCCGTGGAGTTGGGACGGCCGGCCCGTGATTCTGCAAAGCCGTGCGACGGACGAGGCCGGCAACGTGCAGCCAACGCGCGACGCGCTCATTGCCGAGCGGGGTCCGCCTCGCGGTACTCCGAATGTAGCGGCGTTCACTATGGAACACTTCAATGCCATCACGAGCTGGGGCGTCGATGACAAGGGCGAGGTGAGCCATGTCTACGCTTGAGAAGGTTGTACATGTGAAGTTCTGTGCGGCTATTGCCGTTATATTCGGCCTCAGCGCCGCGAACGCCGCCGATGGCCCGCACTTCGGCCAACCCATTAGCGCGGCCGATCTCGCGCCTTGGGACATTAGTGTCGGGCCGGACGGCGTTGGTTTGCCGCCAGGCAGTGGGACACCTGCGCAGGGTGCCGTGGTCTACGCGGACCACGGGTGCGCAGCTTGCCATGGCGACAACGGCACCGGCGGGCCTGGAGGCCCGCTGGTCGGCGGCGGTCCGCTCAACGCCACCGACCGCACTCCGGAGAAGCTGATCGGCAACTATTGGCCTTATGCCACGACCATTTTCGATTTCGTGCGGCGGGCGATGCCCTGGCAGCAGCCGAAAACGCTCACCAACGACGAATCCTATGCAGTCACGGCCTATATCCTCGCGCTCAACAAGATCATCGGTGAGAACGACGTGATGAATGCCGAGACGCTGCCGAAAGTGCAGATGCCGAACCGGGATGGCTTTGTCAGCAGGTACCCTGACAAGCACTAGGGCGTGTCAATTGAATAGTTTGCAAGAAGCTGATGCCTGGTCGCGGTTCGGCATCTGCAATGGTCCGACCGGGAGTGGCTGCTAGCGCCGTGCCGTGCTTAAGGAGGACAAATATAGCCCGGACCGCTCGGCTTTTTAAAGCACCCGACCGAAACGGGAATGACTTGCTTCGGTAGCCATAACACGACTTTTGGAAAATAGATTGCAAACGAGATAGTGATCAGAAACACGACGTAGATTGGCAGCGCTGCTCGAAGTGCTTTTGAGAATCGTACGCCGACGAACTTCGAGGCCATCAACAACACGAGTCCATAGGGAGGCGTTATCAGCCCGAAGGCGAGAGTGGCGATCAGCACTACGCCCATGTGTACTGGATTGATGTTGCCAGCCTGCGTCAGCGTATTCACCAGCGGCATGAAGATGATGATTGTTGGCACTGGTTCAATGAAATCGCCGATGATGGTGAACAGTGCCACCATAAGCAACATCATCAGATGCGGGTCGTTGCCAGCAATTGAGGTGATCCAATCTGCAATGACCAGCGCACCGCGCAAATAAGCCAGCATCCAGCCAAACGCATTGGCGGCCCCGATCGTGATCAAAGGCAATGAAAAGATAAGACCCGCAAGACAGAAGTCATACGGCAATATCTTGAGATGGCCCCGGTTAAGCGCCGGGATGACCACGAAGATGATCCAGACCACCGCGACCACGCCGGCTTCAGTCGGCGTGAACCAACCCGTCAGGATGCCACCCATCAGAATGACCGGGATCATCAGCGGAAGGGCTGCGTCCTTTGCCGCGAGTCCGACCGCAAAAAAAGACGCGCGCGGTCGGCGCGCGCCGAGTGGACCGAAGAAGTAGCAATAGATCATCAACCCAAAGCCAATCATGAGTCCCGGCACCACACCCGCCATGAACAGGCCGGCGATCGAAACGTTGCCGACCGCGCCATAGACCACTGCTGTGATACTGGGCGGAACCAACGCCGCGATCGTCGAGGCCGCCGCGATGATCGCGGCGATGAAGGGCGGATCATAGCCCTCGCGCTTCATCGGGCCGCCCAGGGCACGGCTGATCACGGCGACATCGGCGGTCGTCGAACCAGACATTTCGGAGAACATCATGCTGAAAACGGTGACAACCTGCGACAGGCCGCCGCGAATGTGGCCGACCAGCGCCAATGCCAGATTGGCAACCCGCGTGACGACATTGGCGGAGCTCATCAATTCGCCGACGAGCAAGAAGAACGGAATGGCGAGCAGCGCCTCACTATCCATCCCGTCAAATATCTTTTGGATGATCGCCGGCATCGACACGTCGGTGAACATGGCGCCGACTAGCACGCCTGCCATCAGCGAGAAGGCGACGGGCACGCCCATATACCCGAAGATCAGGAATAGCGATGTCATCAATGCTAAAATAAGCGGAGCGCTCACAAGAGCTCCCTCTTCGCCACGAGGTCGATCGGCGTGATATGAACCGGCTCTTCGGGCGGCTCAGCATGGTCGAATCCGTTGCGGATTCCGTTGACGAGCTGTTCAATGGTGAACAGTGCAATTAGCACCCCGGAAATTGGGATCGTCGCATAAAGCGAGGCAATTGGCGTCATCGAGGGCATGCGAAAGCTGCCGAAGCCCCGAAGAAAATTGATGTAGCCGAAATAGATCAGGCAGACGGCGACGCCCAGCACCACGGCGCGAATGGCAATTTCAATCACCAGCCGCGGCGTGCCGTGCATCGCTTCCGAAAGCGCGGTCAGGTAGAGGTGATCGTTGCGGCGTGTGGCGACGGCCGCGCCGATGAAAATCGCGTAGATGAAAAACGTCGACGTGACTTCCTGGAGCCACAGCCACGGATGGCCGATGCTGCGGGTGACGATATCCAAGGTCACCGTTGTCGAAAAGCCAAATAGCAATACCCCGCACAGCATCATCAGAACGAGTTCGAGCGCATCAAAGGTGCGCCATTTCAAATGACGCTGGCGCTGAAGTACGAGCTTATCAGCGAATCGCATGCAGCGAGCGCCTGGATAATCGCGACACCGAAAGGCCCGAAAGTTTCTTAGTCCGGGCGGATGACTAGTTGATGCTGCTGACCAGCTTTTCAATCTTGACGGCGTGCGGGCCAAGTTCCACGGAAAACTTGTCTAGATAAGGCGTAGCGATCTTGGCGAAGCCCGACTTGTCGACATCGGTGACGATCTCGACTCCGATTGCCTTGAGCTTACCGATCGATTGGTGCTCCAGCTCGAACGCTTTGGCCGGCTCGTTCTTGTTGACCTCGGAGCCGGCCGTTTGCACCCATTGCCTCTGCTCGGCCGTCAGGCTTTGCCAGAGCTTGTCACTGATCCACACAAGGCTGTTATTCGCCTCATGTTCGGTGAGAGAAAGTACCGGCGCAACCTCGTAATGCTTGTTGACGAGATAAACGTTGATGCCGTTTTCAGCGACATCCACAACGCCGGTCTGCAGCGAGGTGTAGACGCTGCCGAACGGCATATGAACGACCTGCGCGCCATAAGCAGGGAAAATCGCGTCCTCGGTCGGAGTTGCCTGAACGCGAACCTTCAGACCCCTGATGTCCTCGACTTTGTGGATTTCCTTCTTGCTGTACATAGAGCGCAATCCGAGCGTTGCGAGCCCGATCACGTGCGCGCCCTGCACCGTCTCCTCAATCATCGCCTTGACGGCTTCCGAAACTCGCGGGTCCGCGATCGCATTCGTCAGATGTTCTTCAGAGCGGAACAGAAAGTGCAGCGACATCACGCCAGCCTGCGGCGATACGGTCGCTGTGTTGGCGGAAGACGTGATGGCAAAGTCGATATCGCCGGATTTCAACAATTGAAGCACCTGCGGTTCCTGGCCGAGCTGCGCACCTGGATATTGATCGACCAGGAATTGTCCCGCGCTCAGCTCCTTCATCTTGTTGGCGAAGATGGTACCGGCCACGCCGTAGCCGGTCGTCATCGGCTGGTCGTAGGCAAACCGATAGTGCTTTTCCTGCGCGTTGGCACTGAACGAAATGGCCGCGACGATCGCAACAAGCAGGATGCCTCGCAGTGGCGGCGAAAAACGAATAACAGACATTGGACTTCCTCCCATTCGGCGGTGTCTTGCAGGGTGGCTTGCCGCGCCGATCCCTTGCTTTTCGACAAAGCATTTATTGAGCGAAAGGGTTGTCCGCTAATCCGCCTTTGTCAACGACAATACCCTGCTGCGACACATTTTTGGGCGGGTGGTCCTGGGCGGCGACAGGCCCTGCACTCGATCGAATCTGGACTAAGGCATGCGAGCGCTTTGCGACTGAATAACGCCCACGACTTCATCGCCGCGGATGCTTCTATTAGGGGCGGCAAACATGTAGCTTTTTAGGATTGCACTTCGAGTGCGGAGAAAACACGCGATGACAATGTTCGACTTGCAAGATCGGGTTGCGTTCATAACAGGCGGGAATGGCGGCATTGGCCTCGGCATGGCGAAGGGTCTCGCCTCTGCCGGCGCTGCGGTTGTCATCGCAGGGCGAAACAAGGTAAAGGCCCATTCGGCTCTATCGGAGCTGCAATCACTCGGCGCCCAAGCCGAATTTGTGGAGTTGGATGTCCTGAAGGAGGCGTCCTGTCAGCAAGCGATACAGCACACCGTCGAACGATTTGGACGTCTCGATATCCTTGTCAACAATGCGGGGACAAGCGTTCGCGGACAACCGGAAGACCTAACTGCGCAGGATTGGCATCTGGTGATGAATACCAATCTCACGAGCGCATTCCTTTGCTCGCAAGCGGCGTACCCCTACATGGTGCGAGCCGGCGCCGGCAAGATCATCAATATTGGATCGATGATGTCCGTATTCGCATCCTCATACGCAACGCCTTATGCAGCAAGCAAGGGTGGCATCGTGCAGATGGCGAGGGCAATGGCGGTCGCATGGGCGAAGGACAACATCCAAGTCAACACGATATTACCTGGATGGGTTGATACCGATCTCACGCGAAAAGCGCGCGAGCAAGTCCCGGGCCTTCACGAAAAGGTGCTTGCGCGCACGCCAGCTCAGCGCTGGGGAAAGCCGGACGATTTCGCCGGCATCGCCGTCTTTCTGGCGGCTCCTGCTTCGGATTTCATTACCGGTGCGACTATTGCTGTTGATGGCGGATATTCGGTACAGGCGTAGTTACATCTGCCGATGTCGCTCACGGCCCAAAGCGTCACTTAATTCGGCGCAGCGATCTAGTCGCTATTGGGTGAGAAGCGGACATAGCGCGGACACCCTAAATTGGTTGCTCTTGACCCGTAGCGCCATTTCGTCACCACTAATTGCCGCAATGCAAAAGGCTCATTCAATCACTTCGTCGGCGGTGGCGAGCAGCGACTGCGGGATAGTCAGGCCGAACGCCTTGGCGGTCTTTAGGGGGGGACAGCCGCCGCCACCGGTGCAAGGCGCCAGACCGATGCCATAGATCGCCGTGCTGCTGCAGGCGGTGCACTATTGAACGACGTCGAGCTTGACCTTCGCGGTGCCCTGTCCAACAATTCCTAGTGCTGCGGCTGCAGAGGATGAAACGTCGACAACTCGTCCGGGCACGAACGGACCGCGCTCATTGACCCGAACAATCACGGAGCGCCCAGTGGCGACGTTCGTGACGCGCAATTTGGTCCCGAAGGGCAAGTTGGGGTGAGCAGCCGTCAACGCGTTCGGATCAAATTGTTCGCCACTCGCCGTCTCTGTTCCTTCCGAGTAGTAGCTGGCAAGACCATACGATGTGATTCCAGCGGCATGCTTGTCCGTCGCTAGCGACGCGTGGCGATTGGTGGAAAGTAATTCTGATTTGTTTGTGGCAGTAGGAGACTGAGCGCAGGCTGCAAGGGCCGCTGCTGTTAGAGAGGCGACGAAAAAATGAGCAACGTTGTGTCGCCATCGGCCAAAAAGAATACGACGCGTCGATCTAGAACGTTCGATTGAACACATACCGCACCCCACCCTCCGCATATCTAACAGGGCAATAGGGGCGGAAGCATGACCGAACAAATCAAGCATCCGGACCGGATGCACCGAACTGGCAGCCGAGGCGGCAATCGAAATCAAAATTTAATTATGTTTCGCCCGATCCTCATTGGGCGCAGATTTCGATCATTCGCGGTTCTCCAAGTGCTCGTTGAATTCTACGACCTGCTTGCCTGGGCCGTTGATCAACAAGAACTGGTCGAATGCGTGATATTGGCTTGCGCGGTGTGGGTCGTCGGAGTGTCGCTAACGGGGGAAGAGCGGACATCCGGCTGGAGCGACTCTTGCGCATCGGCATCGCTTCAACCGTGCTCGATCCGGCCCTGACCGATCAGATGAAAGTGGCCGTCCTGCTCAGCGACGGCAGCGCCTCCGCGCAGCCCGCTGCCGCGCGCCGGGCGCTCGTCGTTACCGATGATTGGTTTGTCACAAGTCCGCCAGGCGCCCGAGTGCAACCGGCGGGCTTCCCCGGCGCGCACTCCGTCTGCCGCGTCAGTTTGACCTCCGGATCGACCGGGGCGCCAAAGGTGGTTGCCGAAACCGTGGCTTCGCTCGGCGCCCGCTTGCTCAACTTCGACCGGCTTGCCGTCGCCGACAGCCGTGGCGTGCTGTCGCAGTTCAATCTGTCCATGACGTTCGGGCTAGTGATCGGCTGCACAGTGCTGGTCACCGGCGGCACGCTCTACTTCGCTGATTCGTCGGGGCAGGCCGCGAGCATGATTGAGCTCTTCAACATCGACGCCGCCGTGCTCTCCACCGAACATCTGCTCGCCCTTGCCGCCACAGTGCGCCGCACAGGCGTTCGCCTGACGAGCCTGCGGCGCGTGATCAGTGGGGGCACCGTGCCGAGCCGGACTTTGCTAGAGGCGGCCGCCGCGCATGTCTGCAACGACATCTTGTGCTGGTACGGCGCGACTGAGGCTGGCGCGATCGCCTGCATCGCCGTCGCTGACGTGATCGCCAACCCCGGTCTTGTAGGTTTCGTGATGCCAGGCATCGAGGTCGCAATCTTCGAGGGTGACCAGCAGCTGCCGGCCGGGCGAGTCGGCGCGGTCAAGATTCGACACAGGATCGATGCGCCGCAGGGCACCCCCACGTTGAGTTGGATCGATCTGGGCGATCGCGGTTGGCGCGACGATAGCGGTCGCCTGTACATGGTCGGCCGCATCGCTGAAACCGTCGCGGGCAGTCTCGGCATCTCGCCCGTGCACGAGGCCGAGCACATCTTGCGGCTGGAGTTCGACATGGACGATGCCGCCGTGGCGGAAATGCCGGATCCTTCTGGCGGTGAGCCGCAGCTCTGGATTGGCGTCGTGAACAATCGCGATGCGACATCGGTCAAGGTGCAGGCCGCGTTGGCCAGGCAAGGCGTAAGTTACGCGATCCGGTTGTTCGATCTGCAATTCGTGCCGCGTGGCATCAACGGCAAGATCCATCGGGATCAGCTGAAAGTTGCTTTGCTGATGCGTTCGCCCGCAGTGACCTCGCCGTGAGGATACCACAGGCGGGAGGCCAATCCGATGCCTGCGGCGCCATTGGCGCGACGAAACAGTTGATGTCCGGCCGCAACAATGCGCGCGGCAGTGTTGATTGAATAAGGCGCGATTTTGCTGCGCTGCACTTTAGTCGATAATGGCCCGGAACGGCCGCCCCATCCTTGCGACCCGGCGGCAGCTATCGGTGCAAGAACGGACACCCCGGCCGGCGGGAGTCGAGGCAGTTCTCGACCCATAGCGGGCGTTGGCGGTTTGCTCTTATCGCGGCCGCGCGGATCGTCGTTGACGCGCTAAAATCGCACTCACGAGTCCAGCATTATGCTCGGCGATAGCCGACGAGCCAGCAGTCATCGACATCGGGAAGATTTACTACGATGTTCTCCGGCGTACGGCAGGCCAGCCACCAGAGTTCTTCTGTTGTACTCATGTTGACTTCGAGATGTGGGATGAGAGGCGGGACGAACATAAAATCGCCCTCCGACAAATCGACATACTCTTGGAAATCTTTGCCGAAGTAGACGCGGGCGCGTCCTGAGAGGACATAAGCGCCGGTTTCCGCCTCGCCGTGGTGATGCGGCAATGAACGGAAGCCAGGCGGGTTACTGGCCTTCCCAAACCAAATCTTG
>Ga0181526_10004422_pt1 | contig 10912 bp, 8 predicted proteins | sample PEATcosm2014_Bin_35_FD_119750 | JGI IMG/M metagenome (GOLD analysis project Ga0181526, IMG submission 119750) | Peatland microbial communities from MTU Mesocosm Facility, Houghton, MI, USA - PEATcosm2014_Bin06_30_metaG | ecosystem: Environmental > Terrestrial > Soil > Wetlands > Peat | place...
ACGACCCTGAACGCCGCGGGGTCGCCGAGCGCCCGGTCCCGGTCCTGGACGAGGACGCCGCCGACCACCGAGCGGATCTCCTGGAGCGAATCCGCTCCCAGGCCCTCCTTGGCAACCATGAGGCGGAGGTTCTTCTTCCTGCCGAGCGCCGCGAGCGCATCGGGGCTGAAGCGCGGGGCGATGATCACCTCCGTGAAGATGTCGGCGATCAGCGCCGCGAGGGCGCCGTCGAGCGTCCGGTTGACGATGATGATCCCCCCGAAGGGCGCCTGGCGGTCGGTCGCGTACGCCAACTCCCACGCCTCGGCGAGCGTCTCCGCGCTGCCGACGCCGCAGGGGTTCGTGTGCTTGAGTATCGCGACCGTCGGCCTCTCGAACTCGCCGATCAGATAGGTCGCGGAGCTTATGTCCAGGATGTTGTTGTAGCTCAGCTCCTTTCCCTGGAGCTGCTCGAAGTGCTCGCGGAAGGTCCCGTAGAGGGCCGCCTTCTGGTGGGGGTTCTCCCCGTACCTGAGCGGCTGGGCCAGGGCCCAGGACCGGCTGAGCGTGGCCGGGAAGCCCCCCAGGGCGCCGAGGTCCGGCCCGGCCTCCTGCGACTCGAGGTAGCGGGCGATGGCGCCGTCGTAGGCCGCCGTCCTCTGGAAAACCTTGAGCGCAAGCCGGCGCCGAAGGGCCCGGAGCCCGGACGGGTCGCCCGCCATCGCCAGGAGGACCGAGCCGTAGTCGGCGGGATCGCAGACCACCGTGACGCTCTCGTGGTTCTTCGCGGCGCTGCGCAGCATCGACGGGCCCCCGATGTCGATGTTCTCGACCGCCTCCTCGAACTCTACCCCCGGCTTCGCCACCGTCTCCTCGAAGGGGTAGAGGTTGACGACGACCAAGTCGATGAGCTCGATCCCGTTTCTCTCGGCCTCCGCGAGGTGCTGCGGGCTGTCCCGCCGGGCGAGCAGGCCCCCGTGGATCTTCGGATGGAGCGTCTTGACCCGCCCCCCCATGATCTCGGGGAACCCGGTGTGGCTCCCGACCTCCCGCACCGGCAGCCCGCCGGCGGCGAGCATCTTCGCGGTGCCGCCCGTCGACAGGAGCGTGTAGCCGTGGTCCCTGACGAGGGACGCCGCGAACTCCGCGAGGCCGCGCTTGTCGCTGACGGAGAGGAGGGCGAGCTTTGCCATGGTTCGAAGGGCGTTTGTGCGGGCCCCGCGGCCCCGCATCAAGCGGAAAGCCGCTTGCGATGCAACGGAAGCGGCGTCTCCTTGTAGCGTGCCCTGCAGCCCATCGCGTGAAGCGCCCGGCCTGACCGCCAGACTCGACAAGCTGGTCTACCACCACGGGGGCGCCAGCCTGCCCGAGGACAAGCCCCACGCCTTCGTCTATTACATAACGATCCGCAACGGCTCCGACAGGACGGTGACCCTCCTCGGCCGCAAGTGGGTGATCGATTACGACGACGGATCGAGCCAGGTGATCGAGGGCGACAAGATCGTCGGGGAGACCCCGCGCCTGGCGCCCGGGGAGGAGTTCTCCTACAACAGCCACCACGTCACGGGCCGCGACGCCCGGGTGCGGGGGTGCTTCCACGGGGCCGACGAGTCGGGCGCCAAGGTGCACGTGCTCCTGGCTCCCTTCGACCTGGTGATCCCCCGCGGCTGAGGAATCTCGCGCGGGCGGGGCCCCGTGCTTGAGTATTTCGGGGGCACGCCTTTATTTGGGGCCAACGAATGAAGCTGATTGATCTGAACCGCGATGGCGGCATTGGCGCCAACTCGCTGTTCATCCAGCTTGGCGACCTCAACATCCTGGTCGATTCCGGGCTGCACCCGAAGAAGGTGGGCCGCCGGGCGGCGCCGGACCACGCGCCGCTCAGGGGAAAGAGCCTCGACCTGATCATAGTCACCCACTGCCACCTCGACCACATCGGCAGCCTCCCGGTGACGATGAGGGAGCACCCGAACGCCGCGGTCATCATGACGACCTCGAGCCGCATGCTGATCGAGCGCATGCTCCACAACTCGGCGAGCGTCATGCTGCGTCAGCGCGAAGAGGAGGACATCCCCGACTACCCCCTGTTCACCCATGAGGACATCGACCGGCTCGCCCGGCGCCTGACGGGCGTGCCCTTCGGGCAGCCGAAGAAGTTCAAGGCCGGCCGCGACGAGGTCGAGGTCACGCTGCATCCCGCGGGCCACGTCGCCGGGGCCGCGGCGGCCGAGGTCCGCCACAAGCACCGCTCCATCTTCTTCACGGGCGACGTCCTTTTCGAGAACCAGCGCACGCTCCCGGGCGCCAAGTTCCCCGCGGGCCACTTCGACACGCTCGTGACCGAGACCACCCGCGGCGCCACCGAGCGCAGCCCCGAGAAGACCCGCGGCACCGAGATGGCCCGCCTCGTCGAGTCGATCAATTCCACGATCCAGCGCGGGGGCTCCTTCCTCATCCCGGTCTTCGCCCTCGGACGCATGCAGGAGATCCTGTCCATCATCCACGACGCCCGGAAGTTCCGGCGGCTGGTCGACTGCCCGATCTACGGGTCGGGCCTGGGCATGGACCTGGTCGACTACTTCGACGAGATCAGCCGCAAGACCCGGCACATCCAGTTCAACCGCGGGATCGTCAAGGACCTCAAGGTGCGCCCGCTTCCCCGAGCGCTCAAGCCGGGGGAGGACCCGAAGCAGAACGCCCTCTACATCATCAGCTCCGGGATGCTGGTCGAGCGCACGCCGAGCTACACGCTGGCCTCCGGCCTCCTGGGGCACGCCGGCAACACTATCGGCTTCGTCGGGTACTGCGATCCCGAGACACCGGGCGGCAAGCTCCTCGCATCGAAGCCGGGCGAGACCTTCCTCTTCGAGACGGCGCACGTGAAGACGAAGATCAAGGCCCGGGTCGAGCGGTTCGAACTGAGCGGCCACGCCGACCGCGAGGAGCTCCTTCAGTTCGCCGTCCAGACGGGCGCCCGCAGCATCGTGCTCACCCACGGCGACCCGCCGGCGCGGGCCTGGTTCGCGCAGCAGCTTTCCGCGCTCCTGCCCACGGCGAAGGTCCTGGACCCCGTCCCCCTCCAGCAGTACCTCGTCTGAGCCCCTAGCGGACCGAGACAAGGCCGGCCAGGCGCCGGGCCATCGCGGGGGAGCCGGCCACGTAGACGATCCGGTCCATCCCCAGGTCGAAGGAGGTGATCGGCAGCTGCTCGCCGTTCATGAACAGGATCTGCCCTCCCGCCGCCCGCAGGAGCGCGATCGCCGCCGCCAGGTCCCAGATCTTCACGTTGAAGTCGACCGCGCCCCCGAAGATGCCCGCCGCGACATAGGCGAGGTGGAGGGTCGCGCTGCCGAGGCCCCGGATCTTGTAGTGGGAGAGCACGGCGTCGGCGGCCGGCACCAGGGTCTTGTCGGACGGGCTGTGAAAGCCGATAAGGGTCTCCGGGCTGTGCTCCTCCGTCGAGACCCGCGCGGGCCTCTCCCCGTCGAACATGCCGAACCCGGGCCCGCCGTGCATCAGGAGGCGCCTGCCGAAGTCGTAGACCGCGCCGAATGCCGGCTCGCCGCGCTCAATGAGGCCGAGCGATATGGCGCAGTGGGGGATCCCCAGCGCGAAGTTGTTCGTCCCGTCGATCGGGTCGAGGACCCAGGCGAAGCGGGAGGTGACCCTGACCGGCCCCTCCCCCGCCGGGAGCTCCTCGCTGAGCATCTGGTCCTGCGGGAACCGCGAGCGGAGGGCCCGGAAGATGTTCTCCGATATCGCCACGTCCACCGCCGTCACGCGCGTCCCGTCGGACTTCCAGCGGCTCTCGACGCGGCCGAACTCCCGGTGGAGGAGGCCCGTCTCGGCAAGGACCGCGGCCCTGGCGGCCTCCGACCGCTCGGTCAGCTCGGGGGATGGGCCGCTCACGGGTAGTCGTGGAGCCTCGGGTCGCGCACCGGCGCCGCCCGGCGCGCGCGCGGACGGCGCCCGCCCCCCGCGGGGTGCGCCGGATCCCGCCCGGGCTCGGCCTCGGCCTCCCCTCCCAGCTGCTCCTCAAGCGAGTCGGGGTCGGCCCCCTCCTCAAGCTTTCGGACGACCTCCTCCATCTCGCCGTCGATCCGCTCGCCCGTGAGGTCGGCCATCCGGCGCATCATGCGCCCCATCGCCCTCGGGTCGTTCTCGTCCACGCCCGAGAACTCGCGCTCCATCTGGCCCATGGCCGCCTCCATCCGCGCATCGACTCCCGGTTCCGGCGCCGTCCCCGCCCCGGCGTCCGGCTCGCCCGCCCGGCCGGAGCCGGTCACGGCGAACGCCGAGAGCATCTTGCGCATCCGATAGCTCGGGTTGTCGGGGCACTTGGGCACGACCCGGCCCTGCGCGAGGGTCCTCGCGTAGAACTGGTAGATCCTGTTGTTGTCCGGACAGTAGAATTCGTAGATTGGCATCGCCGCCCCGTCCATGCCGGGACCGGCGTCAAACTGCCACGGCGCGTCCCGAACAGTCAAACATCGCTGGCGCGCCGGGCCCGGGAGAGCGATCGGATGCCGGCGGCCGCGCCTCCCTCCGGGTTATGGCCGGGATTGCCATTTCGGGGCGCGGGGGAAGAATCGCCCGATGCAAAAACCAGCCACACTTGCGCTTCTCCTTGCCGCGGGCGCGACCGCCTTTGGTCAGGTTCCCCCCCAGGACCCCGAACAGGCCGCGGCCGACCGCATGCTCGAGCACATCAGGGTCCTTTCGTCGGACGAGTTCGAGGGGCGGGCCCCCGGCACCGAGGGCGAGAACAAGGCGGTAGCCTACATGCAGGGGGAGTTCGCAAAGCTCGGCCTCCTGCCGGGAAACCCGGACGGGACCTACATCCAGGACGTCCCCCTTGTCGGGGTCATCTCGACGACCCAGGCCCGCATCGACTTTGACGGGGCCCCCTCGATGACGCCCGCCTGGATCAACGACTTCGTCGCCGTCACGCGGCGCGACGCACCGCAAGTCGAGGTGAAGGACAGCGGGATAGTCTTCGTGGGCTACGGGGTCGTCGCCCCCGAATACGGATGGGACGACTTCAAGGGGGTCGACGTTCGGGGGAAGACAGTCGTCATGCTGATCAACGACCCCCCGGTCGTCGACCCGAACGACCCGACGAAGCTCGACGAGAGGATGTTCAAGGGGAAGGCGATGACCTACTACGGCCGATGGACCTACAAGTACGAGGAGGCCTCCGCCATGGGCGCCGCCGCCTGCCTCATCGTCCACGAGACCGGGCCCGCGGGCTACCCCTTCGCCGTCGTCGCCGGCAGCTGGGGGCGGGAGAACTTCGACCTGAAGACCGCGGACGGCAACGTGAAGCGGGTGAAGGTCGAGGGGTGGCTGACGCTCGACTGCGCGAAGCGGCTGTTCGCGGCGGCGGGCTATGACTTCGGGGCGCTGAAGGCCTCCGCCGCGAGGAAGGATTTCCACCCGGTCGAGTTCAAGGCGAGGGCGAGCTTCTCCGTCGCAACGAAGACCCGCACGATCAATTCGCGCAACGTGGTCGCGAAGCTCGAGGGATCCGACCCGGCGCTGCGCGACGAGTACGTCATCTACTCCGCTCACTGGGACCATCTGGGAAGGAATCCCAAGCTCAGGGGCGACCCGATCTTCCACGGCGCCGCCGACAACGGGTCCGGCTGCGCAGGCATCCTCGAGATAGCCAGGGAGTACACGCTGCTGGCGCCCGCGGAGCGGCCGAGGCGATCCATCCTCTTCCTCGCCGTGACCGCGGAGGAGCAGGGGCTCCTCGGCTCCCGGTTCTACGCGGAGCACCCTCTCTACCCGCTCACGAAGACGCTCGCCGACCTGAACATCGACGGCATGCAGCTTGCGGGCCCGTCGCGCGACCTCCAGGTGATCGGCTACGGCAACACGACGCTCGAGGACGTGGCCGCCTCCGTACTGGCCAAGCAGGGTCGGGTCATAGTCCCGGACATCGAGCCGGAGAAGGGATACTTCTTCCGCTCGGACCAGTTCGAGTTCTCGAAGGTCGGGGTGCCGGCCTTCTACACGAGCTCGGGCTTCGACATCGTGGGCCGGCCGGAGGGCTACGGGAGGATGCGCCGCGAGGACTACACGGCGAACGACTACCACAAGCCCACGGACGTGATTAAGCCCTGGTGGGACCTGCGCGGCGCGGCCCTCGACGCGGACACGCTATTCCGGATGGGGCTCCAGGTCGCCCAGTCCGACACCTGGCCCGAGTGGAAGGCCGGCTGCGAGTTCAAGGCCCGCCGGGATGCGATGCTGGCCGGCGCGCCCCATTGACGCCGCAGCGCCCGATCCCTTTGCTGGGGGCCATGATCCGAAGTCTGCGGCGCTATGCCGCATTGATCGCGCCGCTTGCGCTCCTGGCGGGGTGCTCAAGGAGCGCGCTGCCGACCGAGCCGACCGACGGCTCGGCCGCCGGTGAGGCCTCGAGGCCGCGGCAGGTCCTCCGCTACGGGAACGGCTCCGAGCCGCAGGACCTGGATCCCCAGCAGGTCCAGGGCACGCCGGAGCTCCACCTGATCGAGGCCCTTTTCGAGGGGCTGCTCGCCGAGGACCCGAAGGACTGCCACCCGGTGCCCGGCCTCGCGAAGTCGTGGGAGGTCTCGCCGGACGGCCTCGTCTACACGTTCCACCTGCGCGAAAACATCAAGTGGTCCGACGGCGTCCCGATCACCGCCAACGATTTCCTCCTGTCGTGGAAGCGCATGATCAGCCCGAGGTTCGCATCCGAGTACGCCTACCTCGTCTACAACTTCGTGAAGAACGCGAAGGACTACTACGAGGGAACGATCACCGACTTCTCGCAGGTCGGGTTCGAGGCGCCCGACGAGCGCACGCTCCGGGTGACGCTAAGCGGACCGACTCCGTTCCTCCTTAAGATCATAGCCAACCACTACGCGTGGCACGCGGTCCCCATCCACACGATCCTCAAGTACGGCGCGCTCGACGAGAGGAGCACGGCGTGGACCCGGGCGGGCAACATGGTCTCCAACGGGCCATTCATGCTCAAGGAGTGGCTGCCGCAGCAGAGGATCGTGGTCGTGCGAAACCCCAATTACTGGGACGCCGCGAGCGTCAAGCTGGACGAGGTGGACTTCTACCCGACGGAGGACACCGCGGGCGAGGAGCGGATGTTCCGCTCGGGCCAGATCGACATCACCACCGACATTCCCATCTCCAAGATCGCCCCCTACAAGAGGGACCACCCCGAGGAGCTGCACCTTGAGCCTTTCCTCGGCGTCTACTACTACCGCTGCAACGTCACCATCCCGCCTTTGAACGACAAGCGGGTGCGAAAGGCCCTCGCGATCGCAATCGACCGCGACGCCCTGATCCGGGACGTGACCCGGGGCGGACAGCGCCCCGCCTATGCCGTCAGCTATCCCGGGACCGCGGGCTACTTTCCGCGGGCCCAGATCACGGGGACGCTCGACGACGCCCGGCGTCTCCTCGCGGATGCCGGGTATCCCGGCGGCAGGGGGATGCCCACGATCCAGTTCATCTACAACACGAACGACAACCACAAGCAGATCGGCGAGGCCATCCAGGAGATGTGGAGGAAGAATCTCGGCGTGAACATCGAGCTCCAGAATCAGGAGTGGAAGGTCTACCTGGACAACCAGCACACCCACAATTACCAGCTCCAGCGCGCGGGCTGGATCGCCGACTACGAGGACCCCCACGTCTTCCTGGAAATCTGGGAGACCGGCAACGGCAACAACGACACCCTGTGGTCGAACGCCGATTACGACCGCCTCCTCCATGAGGCGCTCCAGGCGAAGGACGACGCGGTGCGCTACGAGATCTACCAGAAGATGGACGCGATCCTCGTCGACGAGTGCCCGGTGATACCCATCTATTACTACACGAAGACCTACCTCATGAGCCCCAGGGTGAAGGGCTACTGGCCCACACTCCTCGACACCCACCCCTTCAAGTACATCTACCTCGACAACTGAGGCCCACAGATGATCCGATTCGTCGCCCTGCGCCTGCTTCAGACCGTGCCCGTGATCTGGGTGATAATCACGGCGACATTCTTCATGATCCGGTTTGTTCCCGGCGGACCGTTCACCTCGGAGCGGGCGGTCACCCCGGAGATCAGGCGCAACCTCGAGGCCCATTACGGGATGAACCGCCCTCTCTACCGCCAGTACCTGGACTACGGGTGGAGCGTGATGCGGGGCGACCTCGGCCCGTCGTTCAAGTACCCGACCCGCACGGTGAACGAGATCATTGCGGAGAAGCTCCCGGTCTCCCTCGAGCTCGGCCTCATCTCGCTCGGGATAGCCCTGGGGATCGGCCTCCCCCTCGGGGTCCTCGCCGCCGTCAACCGGAACACCTGGGTCGACTACGTCTGCTCCTCGTTCGCCATGGTGGGGATCTGCGTCCCGACGTTTGTCATGGGCCCGCTCCTCATCCTCGCCTTCGCGATCCACCTTGGCTGGTTCAACGCCTCGGGGTGGTACCAGCCGATCGACCGAGTCCTGCCGAGCACGGTGCTCGGCATGGTCTACGCGGCCTACGTCGCCCGCCTGACCCGGGGCGGGATGCTCGAGGTGCTGAGCCAGGACTTCATCCGGACTGCCCGCGCCAAGGGGGCGGGAGAGACCCGCGTCATCCTCAAGCACGCGCTCCGGGGCGGCCTCACGCCAGTCGTCTCCTTCCTCGGGCCCGCGATCGCCGGGATCGTCACCGGCTCCTTCGTCATAGAGAAGATATTCCAGATCCCCGGGATCGGGCGCGAGTTCGTGAACTCCGCCTTCAACAGGGACTACACCCTGGTCCTGGGGACCGTGCTCCTCTACGCCGGATTCCTCATCGCCATGAACCTCATGGCGGACATCGCCCTCGTCTGGCTCAACCCGAAGCTCAAGTTCGAATGAACCCCGCCGAAGCCGACCGCGGCCATTCCCTGTGGAGCGACGCCTGGCACAGGCTGAGGCGAAACCGGCTGGCGCTTGCCGGCGGGATATTCCTTGTCGCCCTGGCGCTCCTCTGCGCCTTCGGCCCGGTCTTCTCCCAGGCCTACCAGGCCCAGGACCTTGAGCTCGGGGCGACGCCGCCCTCGGCCAGGCACTGGCTGGGGACCGACACGCTCGGGCGCGACCTCTTCGCCAGGACTCTCTACGGGGGCCGGATCTCGCTGACGGTGGGCCTCGTGGCCACCTTCGTGGCCCTGACCATTGGCGTCACCTACGGGGCCGTCTCGGGCTTCGCCGGCGGCAAGGTGGACGCCGCCATGATGCGCGTCGTGGACATCCTCTACGCCCTGCCGTTCGCCATATTCGTCATCCTCCTCATGGTGTTCTTCGGCAGGAACATATTCCTCCTCTTCTTCGCCATCGGGGCCGTCGAGTGGCTCACGATGGCGCGTATCGTCCGGGGCCAGGTGCTGTCCATCAAGCGCATGGAATACATAGAGGCGGCCCGCGCCCTGGGCCTCTCCCGGCGCCGGATCATCTTCAGGCACGTGGTGCCGAACGTGCTCGGCCCCGTGATCGTCTATACGACGCTCACGATCCCCGCGGTCATGCTGCTCGAGGCCTTCCTGAGCTTCCTCGGCCTCGGCGTCCAGGCCCCGATGAGCTCCTGGGGGGTCCTCATCCAGGACGGCGCCGAGAAGATGGAGGAGTTCTGGTGGCTCCTTGTCTTCCCGGGCACCCTCTTCTCGCTGACCCTCTTCTCGCTCAACTTCCTCGGCGACGGGCTCCGCGACGCGCTTGACGTGCGGGCGTCGAAGGACTGAACCCCCATGCTCCAGCGCTTCAAGCCCTACCTGCCCTACCTGAAGCCCGTTCGCGGCACCCTCGCCTGCGCGATCCTCTGCGGGACGGTCTATAGCGCGGCCACCGGGGCCGGCCTGCCGCTGATGACCAAGTACATCCTTCCGAAGGTGTTCAACACGAGCGCGGTCCGCATGGATTGGACCCAGATCCTGATCATAGCGCTCTGGCTTCCCGCCGTGTTCACGTTCCGCGGAGTCGCCGGCTACCTGAACAGCTACCTGATCCAGGTCGCCGGCGTCCGGATTCTCGAGGCCATCCGCCTCGACTACTTCCGCAAGCTGCAGGTCCTCTCGCTTTCGTTCCTGCAGAGGCAGACCACCGGCGACCTCATTTCGCGCGGGCTCGCCGACACCAATCAGCTTCAAAACACGCTGACCACGGTCGCCAACGATGGGACGAAGCAGCCGGGGACGCTCCTCTTCGCCCTCGGGACCGTCGCCTACATCGCCGCCCAGCAGAAGGGGATCGCCCTCATGGTGGCCAGCCTCGTAGTCGTCCCCCTCTGCGTCTTCCCGGTGCGCTACATCGGCAAGAAACTCGTGAAGCGGGCGTACCAGATGCAGACGCAGATGGGCTCGGTGACAAACAGCCTGAGCGAGAACCTCGGGGCCGCAAAGGAGGTGCGCGCATTCGGCCTGGAGAAGAGGCAGTCCGAGGCCTTCGGGCGGGAGACCTCCGCGCTCATCAGATTCCAGCTGAAGGCGGCAAAATATGCCCAGGCGCTGACCCCCGCGATCGAGATCATCTCCGCCTTCGCGATATCGGTCGTCTTCATCTACGCCTACAGGGGAAACGTGACGCTGGATGCGTTCATACCGATCATGATGGCGGTCTATATCAGCTATGAGCCGATAAAGAAGATCGGGAACATCAACAACGAGCTCAAGCGCGGGGAGGCCGCGCTCAACCGCCTCGAGGTCGTCTTCAGGGAGCCGGTGACGATCAAGGATCCGCCCGACCCCGTCGCCGTGGGGCGAGTGCGCGGGGACATCTCGTTCCGGGCCGTCAACTTCGCCTACAAGCCCGAGGAGCCCGTGCTGCGCGACGTCTCCGCCGAGATTCCCGCGGGCACGGTCTGCGCCCTCGTGGGCCCGAGCGGCGCCGGCAAGACGACGTTCGCGAACCTGGTGCCGCGCTTCTTCGAC
>Ga0181526_10004423_pt1 | contig 10908 bp, 7 predicted proteins | sample PEATcosm2014_Bin_35_FD_119750 | JGI IMG/M metagenome (GOLD analysis project Ga0181526, IMG submission 119750) | Peatland microbial communities from MTU Mesocosm Facility, Houghton, MI, USA - PEATcosm2014_Bin06_30_metaG | ecosystem: Environmental > Terrestrial > Soil > Wetlands > Peat | place...
CTCGGAAACGACCAGGGAGCGCAAATGGTCTTGAAGCGCGGAATCGATTTCGAGCCCACCGCGAAGTTCATCAAGCGTCTGAAGTCCGAGGGCGCCAAAGATCCGTTCCTGAAATCGCTGCGCGCCAACGAACCCTTCACACAGGACGAGGTGAGCCACATGGTGAAGGCCGGCCTGGGAGATGATTCGGGCGCGGCGGCCATCACCCAGCGCGGCCTCAACTTTACGCCCAACGAGGATTATCTTGATTCCCTGAAGCAAGCCGGAGCGAAAGACTCCTTTATCAAAGCGGTGCGGGAAAAAACGGCGGTCAACCAAGTGCAGGTGGTCGCCGAACTCGCCTCGGATACTTCCACTCCAGATGTTTCGGACATAGTGACGGATCGCGGCGTCAGCTTTACCGTCAGGGACGAGTACCTTCAAGAAGTGCGAAACGCCGGCGGCGGCGATGAATTGATCGCGGCGCTCAAGAGCGCCAAGTTGAAACCGCCTTCCACCGTCAGTACAACTGCAACGAGCGACAAACCCAAGCCCGGCAAGATTAAAAGCATCTTAAAGAAAGCAGGCAGCATCCACCCCCCAAGTGCACCCAAAGCGCCCAGCGCCCCAAGCGCGCCCAGCGCGCCCAGCGCACCGAGCGCACCCAGCGCACCATCCGTCAGCGCACCTTCTGCACCAAGCCCCCCTTCTGCTCCCAGCGCTCCCTCCGCTCCAAGCCTTCCCAGTGCTGGCGGCGCCAAGCCTGCCAACGGGAAACCCCCCGCAGCCGAGTCCGACTCCCCGCAGGCTACCCTGGACGTTGTTGCTTTCCACGTGGCGCAAGGGGCCCAATTCAAAATCAAAGGCCAGTACCCCGACGCGGAAAAGGAATTTCACGAAGCCCTTTCGGTGGACCCCTCCAACGCCGACGTTTATCTGGCGCTGGCGGCTACCGAGGGTCGGCAGAACAAATGGGATGATGATGTCACCGCCGCCCGTCAGGCTTTGAAGCTGAATCCCAACAGCGAGAAGGCGCATTTGATCCTTGGCATGGCCTCTGGAGGTAAGGGCGATTGGGATGGTGAAGAGAATGAGGACCGCGAGGTCCTGAAGATCAACCCAAAGAGCGATGCCGCCCACGCCTACCTTGGAGTTGCTCTGGGCGGAAAGAAGGACTGGACGGGTGAGATTACCGAGGAACGTGAGGCGCTGAAAATAAATCCCGACAACGACTTCGCACGCGCCAACCTGGGAATCGCACTAGTGAATAAAGGCGACTGGGACGGCGCCATCGCCGAATATCACAAGGCGCTGGAAGAAAATCCCAAGAGCGATCTGATCCATGACAGCCTGGCGGACGCGCTCATGCATAAGGGTGACTTGGACGGGGCGGTTTCCGAATATAAGCAAGCGTTGCAGCTGAACCCGAGCAGCGAAGCTTCGCACTCCGGCCTGGCTGCGGCGCTGGGAGCCAAGCAAGACTGGAACGGTGCCATGGCGGAGGACCGCGAGGTGCTGCGCTTGAACCCCAATAATGATCGTGTACTCACCAACCTCGGCGATGCGCTCAGAAACAATGGCAATTGGAGCGACGCCGCCGCGGAATACCGAGGAGCGCTGCAGTTGAACCCAAACAACGACTCGGCCCATGCCGGACTCGGCATCGTGTTGGTTGTCCAAGGCAACCTGGATGCAGCCATTGCGGAAAAACGCGAGGCCCTCCGCCTAAGCCCCAATAACGCCGCATTCCACGCCAGCCTCGGCGACGCCCTCGAGCAAAAAGGAGACCGAGCCGCCGCCCTGCAGGAATACCGCACTGCCGCAACCCTCGACCCCAAGAACTCTAGCTATCAGCAAAACTGCGAGCGCCTCATGGTGCAACCCAACCCCTAGGGCGGCGTGGGATGTTAGCAATGCCTATGGCGAAAGGCCAATCGCTCCGCGATACGTGATTCGCTCCATGCTCTCGTGATACCGAGCGCCCTGGATCCTAATCTTTGAGGCTTAGATCTGACTGTCTGTTTTGATAGATTGCCGATTGCTCCCGGAATCACGGGTGGATCCGGAAACTACTGACTGAAGGCGAGAGCCCTTTGGGCCGACGCCCGAGCGCGGTAGCCGAAGTTGTCCAGAAGTCGGCATCGAGAAAGTTACCGTACCTGCCTGCGATCACTTGGACGTGAAGTCGGCTTGCCACTCCTCTTCCCCTGGCGATGGCGATCACGGACCCACAGAGCGGGTAGGCCGTTTTACGTCAGAGTGCCAGGCTTGCAGAGCCATTGACGATTAGTAAACGGTAGGCGACAAGGAAGGAGCTATTCTTAGAAGGGCGGCTTCCATTCCGGGTACCGTAGGTAGGGCCTTCCGAGCTCGGTGATCTGTTTGTCCGAGAGACCGACTAAGATGCTACAGGCCGAATCCTGAGCTGGGGTCTCAACTGGCCGGTCCGCAGCTGCCTGAAGCGTCCGGGCCAGGCCGCGAGGTTCCCTGGCATCGGAATTACGTGGGCCAGAATGTCAGCGAAACCGGCTCGGCTTGCGGGGCGTACGCGCTAGAGATCTTCTGGTTCGATACAGTGAACCGGCAACCCGGCCGAGTGATTTGTTTCCGAGTGGATTCGCCGGCAGAGGGGATCGATGCATCGCGGAGCCAACGCAAACGGGTCCGGGTCCCGGATCTGTCCTCTGTTAAGCGTAATGCGGGGCGGGCCAGAGGTTCTCGGTTGGCACGGAGCCGCGCTTCTTACTGCAAGGGCGCACAGAATGAGATGGGTGCTTGCCATGCTTCTATGAAAGCGTCACGCACACAAATCGATTCCGGGACCAGGGTGCCCACCGCACCGAGGCCACAACCAAACGACTTGAATCTTCAAATGCTCAAAAAGCGCATAAGGCTAAATGAAGAAACAAAATCTCACTGTAGTGCGATCAGATATCGTCGAAAAGCGGAACGCCGTGATTTTCGCTAACCGGCAAGTGGGGCACTATCGGGGCCTGCGCGTCCGTTCTCGATGGCTCGGATCACGCCCGACTCATCTGTGAAGAAGTGCCTCTTCGCCGATTTTCCAGGTTTTATCGGATCGGCATAAATTTCATAACGGTCTATTCTCGTACCGCTTGTGCCTTTGTGCGGTACATACGTATACTGGTAGCCATATTTGTTTCCGGAGGCGAGCACGTCATCGATGAGTCCGGCATGGGATTCGTCAGGTATGTTCTTAATGTTTGATCCGTCGTCCAGCGACTTCAAGTCCGGGCTGAACCCGTTGTTATATGTGGCACTATAAGTTATTTCTGCGGTATTGAGAACCCGTAACGAGCCGACTACGGACGCTTCGTCTGCCGCAATCCTCGCCGCGGCTAGGTTTCGAACGGCGACGAGCGCAACATAGATTGCAGAAATCAAGAGCAGGGCTAATCCGGCGACTATTATCCGAGTGCGTACTTTGCGTTGCCTCTCTTGCCGCAGCCGGTCGCGCTCCGCGCTAGCACTTGCCTCAATGAACTTTCTTTCAGCATCGTTGAGGTCAGCGCCTGGCTGACCCTTGAATCTCTGGGCCACTTCGAGGGCACTCCCACGTAATAAAAGAGCATGGTCGGCTTGGTTTTCTTCCCACTGCGTGAGGTTGTCGTCCAGCCGTTGTCGCCAAAGGAGAAATGAGCGGTTTTGGTCGAGCCAGTTCTGGAGAAGACTCCAATCTCTAGTGATTGCGTCGTGGACGATCTCTACGTATTCTTCTTTGGCTTCTTGATCCCGTCTTACGACAATTAAACCTGCTTTCGCGAAGGCCTCAATGATAGGAGCGCTAGTAGGAGCTAGTTTGGATCGGCTTGCACGTACTCGGCTTTCAGCGCCTTTCTCGGAGCTTACGCGAACTAAGCGACCCATTAATTGCATCGCAGTAGATTGTTGTTCAGCCGTCAGGCTGGAATACGTGTTGAAGGCAATCCTCACTAGATCCTGGGCTGGGGAGCTCGCTTGGGAGGTAGCTACGTCTTGCCAGGGAGGGGCTCCTCGCAGTAAGCGATCAGTAAGATACTTGTAGGTGCCCGTGAGTGATAACTTGTCGCTTCCGTGCTCGACCAAAACAGCGATTTCTTCCCCGTAGGCATAGTCTGGGACCTGGAAAACTTGAACCTCGTCGAAATAAGTTGTCAGATCACAGCTCGATATGCCGTAAACACGCTTCAAAAGGTCTTGAAAGCGGGGTTGGTATCCGATGCTTGTATCGAGGCGCCAGCGGTCGCGCAGGCTAGGCCGAGCAGCCTCGATGCGTGACGGCAGGGGAAAAACCATTAAAGGCCTCAAGTCATCCGATCGCCTACGATAAGTGGTAGCGCGCCCTACCAGGTCAAGCACGCCGTCCAAGCTTTGAGCGTTAGGGGTGAAAACTGCCACCAATTTGTCCGGAAGGAGCATTGTGCAGATCCCGCTCGTATCGGTAACGCCTGTCCGCGAATCGATGAGGACGTAGCGATAACTCTGAGCGAGCCAATTGGTCAGCCAAGGGATCAGCCACGGCGCGTCATTGTAAAGTTGCTCCCAGTTGAAGGTGTTGACGACACTTGGGTATTCGGCGTTAAAACGTCCCGCTTTCATCAAACTGAGGCGGTCAATGTCGCTGTGCAATACGAATTCTTCCAACTCAACGCTGTCGTGCAAAATCGCTGCCGCATTGGTTGTGATTTCTTCCTTGGATTTTCGAAAGGTCTGAACGACGGATTTCACTTTCGTGAAGAGGTCCATGAGGCCAGGATGGAGGTCTAGCGCTTGTGCGTAATCGTCCTTCGCACCCAATTGCTGGTGGAAACGGTCGCGGAAAAATCGATGCAGGCCGGGAGCTTCAAGGTCCCAGTCTATTACCAGAACACCCCTCTCGCCGGCTTGGCTTTGGCGTTGAGCCAGGAGGCAGGCTACATTGGCCAGCGCCATGGAACGCCCAGTCCCCCCCTTGTACGAGTAGAATGTGTAGATTTCGCCGGTCTGTGGCGCTGAGATCACCGGGGCAGCTCGCGGGTGCGTAAGGGCGTTCCAGAATGGATGACCTGTCTAATCCATGGTTCAATGTTTTGCGCCGGAGGAAGCCTGAAACTGGTGCATCCGCTGAAGGGATCATCGTTGAGCAATTGAAAGACTCTGACGCGATCCGCGATGTACTTACTAATGTCAAACATGTCCTGTTGAAACGCTGGATCAGCGCGCATGTCCGGCTTCATGGTGTAAGCTTCAAAATTCTTGCATAGTCTCCGCGCTTTAATTGCGTGGGGTATCAGTTCAAAACCGCGGATGGCGAGAATAATGATCAGGCTGTTCTGCTTTTCAGCTTCATCGTCAAGCAATTGAAGGCGCTGCGCTTCAAGGTCTTCCATCGCCTTAAATTCACGCGCGCAAAACGTGTACTCTTGAGAAAAATATGTCGGCCAGTAAAGGACAACCATGCATATGCTTTGACATAGGGCTGTCGCCAGCGATTCCTGGTAGAACTCTGCCCCCTTGAGACGTTCCACATCGCGGTACACCTGCTGTGTGACTCTGAATTCCAATTCGGCCTTGAGGTCCTCAACTATTCGCTCCGTATAAGACCTTCCCTTGTATTCAGTCGTGTGGCGATAGCTAATGAAACAGCTGTATTGGAATGGCATGTGCCACCCTAACCCTTCCGTAACCACCGCTATCTAAGCGACGCAGAGAACCGACTCAAGGTGCCAATCAATAATCGCTTCCAGCTGTCCGCGCGCGGAAACTGTAAGCCCGTTAGGAGGCCCGCATGGCCCTTGGCGTAGGTCGGGGAATTTCACCGTATGATCAAATCTAGTCATCCGACCTTGGACGGGATCTACTCTCTTAGCCGCGCGAAACGCAATAAATACGCATTTTATTGCTCCATATTCTTCCAATCGAGCCTGATTTGTCAAGAACGTCACCATCTGATTGGTACAGCGACGATAACGCTGGCAATCAGCCATCCTTCCCAACGTCTGTTGCTCTTTCGCAGTCGCAGTCGACGAACGCGCTAGATCGGGGCCGAAGAACTGGGCAACACTGCAGGCAGCGCATCCACCTACCAGCCAACGAGGTGGCATCAATCTGAAAAGCCGCGGACCATTTGAAACGCAGGCGCGCTTGCCGCTAGCGGACCGGTTCGTGCTGGGTTCTCTTGTCAATGCCCTCAAACGCACAGAGGTGTGCGAAGCGGTCTATGGCACCCCCGGGAAGGTCTTATGCTGACGATAGAAATGGCTCAATTAAACCGCCAGAAAGGCTCCAAGTCGAGCAACCGCACTCACGCCTCGCAGACATCTCCCTCCTCCACGGGTGTTCGGTAATGCCTCCGTTTCTCCGGGCGGACGCGGATAGATACCGATCAACGGCGAAGGGTTTACCGATCTCCCGTCACTTGGTAGTATTGTCGGCTTATCGGTGAAGTGAGAGACACGGCCGAGAGTGGCTGCGGATGCAAGCCGCGGCGGCCCGTCAAACGTCGGGCTATGCTCTGGCGGGAACCCAGCACGTGCATCGTTGCTATACGCAGCGACATGAGTCCCTGCGCATTCGGCTGTAGCGGCGGTCTCCGACCGCCGTCGTCGATCGGAGATCGACGCTACAATTTATGTCGCTCCGTATAGATTAAGTGACAACCCCCGCCCGCGCCCGATTGAGCATCCTGCGGCCAGTTCGTACTGGGGCGAGCTTCGATTTACAGAAACCCGTTTTGGGCAGCATGCTGGTTCGGTTAGGGTGGGAAGGGGAAAAAGGTAGGGAAAGGAGGGGAGGGATCTGACTTATTGCTTCACGTCAATTGATTCTTGCAGGTTGATCGCATCAGCACAGTAGCCGCTATGGGTTCACTAAACCTCAAACTCGAGGGTGAGGGTTCAGATCGCTGCCGAGCGGCTATGGTGAGGAGCGGTTGCCAATTGGTTCCAGCCTCAATTCGTCAATCCAGACTGTCCCGCCGACTTTGTTGTCGAATCTGGTCGACGGCTGGCGGAAGATCCGCACCTGGAGAAGCCTGCCTGCGGTTGGGACCACGATCTTCTGCTCGACATTTGACCACGGTGAGGTGCCAGTGAAGTGTCCGAAGGTAACATCGAGTCGAGCAGGCTCTTCGACATCGGAGATTTGAAATCGGATTCCCTGGTCGGTGGTCAAACCCTCAGTTCGGATCCAGGCGCGGAAGCGATAGACACCCGGTGTCAGAGAGGTTACTTGCGAGGCAGCGACCAGGTCGAGATTCTGAGTGCCTGCGAATTCGATGCGGAGTGAGCATTTCCCCCACCTGGCAGTGGTGCAGTCGCGGGCCACGTCGGCGCCACGAGTGTGGGCGAGACTCCAATCAAAGGGAGACGGGGAGGGCTCCGAATCGAGGTCCCCGTTAAAAAGATAGGTGGACTTGCGATACTCACCCGAGCGCGTACCCAAATACCGCACCCAGGCGGATGCCGCGAGGTCTGGATGGCCCTGCCCGATCAGAAAACTGGCGTATGCACCTGCTGACGCGTCATCAGCGTATCCGCGCTCAACCGCCCACTCCCACGTGCGTTGCGCATCATCCACCCGGCCGCTCTGAATGAGGAAGCGCAGCCAGGACTCCGCCGCGCGGCGGCCTTCCGGAAGGCCGTAACGCAGAACGTCTTCCACGTAGTCCACCAAACGCGCGTACTCACTGAAGATGACCTGGTCGTAGTCGGGAGTGAGCGTCAGGATACGGGCAGTAATGGGAAGTGCTTTGGTTGTTTCTCCAATCTGCAAGTGGAAGTTTGCGGAACGCAGCAGAAGGTCGGCAGAGCTGGGGGCGAGGGCCGGCACCTGGTCGAAGCAGTAGCGAGCATTTTCATCCTGCCCGGCTTCGAGAAATGCTTCACCAAGCTCGGCCCAGTGATAGGGATTCTGAGGGTCGCGCTCCAGGACCAACTTCAATGCAGCAACGGCCCTCTGCGCGGCCTCTCCCTCGACGCTTGCCATTTGCTGCCGCGCTTGGTCCACCAGCGGTTCGTTGGCGCAGAGCAGGAATCGGCAGAGGACGCGGTTTGCGCTCTGGTTATTCTGCCAGAGGCTCTCAGCGAGGATCGCCGCCGAACAGTAGAAGGCCAGGATTGACCCCAGGATCAAGGTCAAGATTCTCATTGTCGAACCGGCAGGGACAGCGGCCCCGGGCGTGGCAGCACCTGGCGCCCGGCGTCCGGAACACCGTGCCTGACCGCTGGCGCTCCTAATGGCAATCGGGGTCGCTTTGCGGGCAATGTGGACTCCGAGGCGGCGGTGGAGGTGGTGGTGGGGGCGGCTTGGGTGGGGGAGGCACCGGCGGCTTGGGTGGAGGGGGTGGGCAGGGCTTGCCGTTGGCGGTGCTCAACGCCGCCGAACGAGCGGTGTCGATCAAGCTGATGCGCGAGCCCTCCGCCCTCTTCAAATCGACCGAACCCGAGACTATGCGCAGCGCCACCGAAGCGTTGTCAGTCTCCAGCTTGATCTTCGAATTGGGCGCGATGGTCGCGCGGCTTTTGTCCGCGAAATAGATCATGGCGGCGGAACTCGAGGTGGCAATCTCGTCACCGGCCACCACCGGCAATGATACAGCCGCTGTCGCCGGCACTGCCTTGCCGTTCAGCATCAATGGCCCCGAACTACTAACCCTGCCCAGCGGATTGGCGGCCATCAGCAACCCAGAGGTCATCATGGCGATAAACAGATAGAGATATTTCATGGCTTCCTCCTGGCTTGAGTGCGTTGTTCATGCCGCTCTCAGCCCCTGAGCGGGTCCCGATGCGAGCTGTTCCCACCGATTCAGGATGGCTGGCGCAGGCCGCGCCTGCGGCGACATGCCTGCGATCCAGGCCAGCAGCATCGCGTTGGCGGGAATATACAAGTTGAAGTCTGCTAGGCTATGCAGCAGAATCGCGGCCAGCGCACCCGCGCAAGCCACTGCAAAATAACGCTCTTCCGGGTCTTGGGACGCGACGGCCTGGTGGAGCGTTGACCTGACCAGGCTACACGCCGCCACGGCAAGCATCGCGAAACCCACAAGTCCAAGTTCCGCAAGCAGTTGCAGGTAATCGTTATGCGCGAAGTCATCCCTGACGAGCGGGTCGAAGGTCTTGAATTTCAGGAATACCGTCTCGTATCCGCCCAGGCCGCAGCCGAAGACGGGGTAGGCCTTGATGAGGGGAATGGTCGCGGCCCAAAGTTTGGCGCGGCCGCCCGCAGTGGGATCGCTGGAAGTGAGCTCGGCAAACCGCAGAATCAACCTCTCGGACGGCAGGAACGCGACGCCCGCCAGCAACGCCACGGCGAGCAATCCCGCCGCTCCCCAACGCCGCTTCCGGGACCTCCTAAACCAGCTAACTGGGCTACTTACAAATGCCAGCGCCGCCATCACCAATATTGAAAATAACATGGCGATGAAACCCATGCGTGAAAAGGAATGAATGATGCCGGCGACGATCAACGCAGCTAGCCCAAACACGCCGCACGCCGCGAGCGAGGGAGCCAGCGACGCCTTCCCGCGCCGGCGCGCCCGGCCAAGGAGCGCCACAGGATACATCACCGCGAAGGGCAGCGCCATCTCCAGGAAGCCGCTGTAATGATTGTGGTTAACGTAAGTTCCCCACTGGGCCGCCTCGCCGGTTCTGCCGAAGTTCTGCCACAGCCCCAGGCCCCCTTCGAGCGCCGCAATCGCCACAATTGGCCACACTGCTAGCCAGCGGCGATCCCACAGGCGCCGCCCCAGAGCGCGCACCAGCAGGAAGACCAACAGGTACCCACAGACGAGCAGGAAGGACTGGAAAGTTGCTGTAGGAGAAGCACTTAGCGAGGCAAAGCGCAGCTTCGCTCCGATCCGCTCCAGGGCGTCCACCGACGGGGCGCGCCCGGGCGATAGCACCCGCAACACTCCCACCGGCAATGGAATCGCCTGGAGCAGGACGTAGCCCAGTAGGACCACCGCCCATCCGACCGCGCGCCCGGCGGGCGGCGCCTCTTCCCGCCGATGGCGCAGGTTCAACAAAATCGCCAGCGCACCCACGGCCAGCAGGACCACGTACTGGTTGCTTCTCAGCACGCCGCCCCACTGAAAGGCGGTATAGCCGAGCACCAGGCCCAGGGCAGCCACACGACCGAAAGACCGAAATTCGAAGCTCGAAAATCGGAAATCGGTGCTGGAAACCGGGCATTTGAAACCCGGTTCTGGAGGGGGTTCTCTAAGCAGTTTTCCAGTGCCCATTTTTTGGCGTTCCGGGGACCGGTTTTCGGGCCTGATTTGCGTATAATTCAGGCCGTATTTTCGCTTCGATTTTCGCTTCAGATTCCGTGTTGGGTCCCGGCACCGAGTTTCCGACTCGGTTTTTGAGCCGAATTTCGAGCGGATTCAGGACTTTACAGGCTGCATTTTGGGGTCAATTTTCGCGTCAGAAATCGTGTTGGAATTCCGCTTCGAATTTCGAATTTCGAATTTCGGTCTCTTAGTGGGACTTTGTGTCGCTCAAGAGCTCCAGCAGGACATCGCACGCGAATCTCGAGCCCAGCGCGAGGTCCCGCCGCCAGAGGCGTCGTGGCTCTTGAGTGAGGCGGAAGAGCCACTCGCTTGGTCCTGCTTTCCGTTTTTCCCGCTCGTCACTCGTCGCTTGTCACTTGTCACTATTTATATAACCGCAGAACTCCAGCGTTTCCCTGGCGCAGCCTTCACCGATTGCAGGTCGAAGCCGTTCCGATTTTCTCAGCGTGTAGGCGGCCAGGCATCTCCCCACCGCGGCGGAGAGCAGCCAGCGCAGCAGAAGAATCGCCAGGAAGGCAAGAATGCGCGGCGCGGGTGAGAAAGGCTGGCGGAGGATGGTCTCGAAAGCCGCGCCCATCGTGCTGAGCAGGCAGACCGCCACCCACGATGCGATGCGAAGGCGCCGCGACTTCCACGCGGGTATATGGACACCCACGCGC
>Ga0181526_10004424_pt1 | contig 10904 bp, 7 predicted proteins | sample PEATcosm2014_Bin_35_FD_119750 | JGI IMG/M metagenome (GOLD analysis project Ga0181526, IMG submission 119750) | Peatland microbial communities from MTU Mesocosm Facility, Houghton, MI, USA - PEATcosm2014_Bin06_30_metaG | ecosystem: Environmental > Terrestrial > Soil > Wetlands > Peat | place...
CTGATCGTGCCCAGCCAGAGATGTCCGCGCATCCAGGTCTGTGCCCGCCCCAGTCGCCAGATTGGAACCTTCTTGCGCGCTCCCAGCAAGCCGGCAAACAGCATGAATGCCGAGCCGATACTTCCATAGGTCAGACCTAAAACACTGCCTCCGCTGACGTGCGCGGAGTTGCGGCTGTACGGCACATACGCCAACGCTGCCACGACCAGCAGTCCCAGGCTGCCGATGAACCACTTGCGGTGCGTCTGATCGATGCGCAAGACTTACTGTCCCCTTTTGGCGGTCGTTTGTTGCTTCAATAAGCCGGCGAAAAATTCTGGTGGATTTACGCGGTGTGCGGCGTCGTGCGGACAAGCGTACACGCAACTAGGTTCCGCATGGTCGGTGCACAAGTCACACGACGTAGCCTTTACCCTGGTACTGGCGATCATCCTTCCCGGATGATCAGGATCGTCCGCCTCGATACTGAAAGGATGCATGTTGATGTTGCCGTACGGGCAGTTGTTGGCACACTGGCCGCAGCCAATGCACCAATCTTCGATGATGACTTCGAGCGAATTGCGCCGGCGTATCGATCCCACGGGGCAGCCGACCATGCATAGAGGATCGCGGCACTGCCGGCAGGAGGTTGCCACCAGATACTTGTCGAAACGCAGCCCTTCGCGAATCAGGCGGCTCACGCCGTCGTGGGCATCGGCACAAGCGCGTACGCACTGGTCGCAGCGGGTGCAACGGTCGAGGTCCAGAATCAACAGACTCTGGGCCTCCATTAATCCCTGATTCAGGAACTGGTCGACCGGAACACTCTCGATCTGCATCAGCTTCTGGCGGTTTGCGGCGACGTGCTCGGCGGCGGTTTCCTCCAGCTTTTGCCGGACCTCTGGAAAACGATCCAGCATGAGGCGGAAGTCATCGCCGGGAATGCGCACCACCTCGACATGATCCAGCGCGGTGCAGGTCGCGGTGCGAGTTGTGTTGCCGAGGAAAGCCATTTCGCCGAAGTACGAACCTCGCGCCAGGTACGCCAGAACAATCTCGCCACCAGGACGGCTTTCCGAGACCTTCACGAAGCCCAGCCGCACAAGGTAGAAACCATCGGCGGCGTCACCCTGACTGCAAATTACCTGCCCGGGCATGTAGCGGATCAGTTCGACGCGCTCCCGCAAACCATTGATGAAGTCGGGCGTCAATGACGCCAGCACGGGGACACTTCGCAGGTGCGATTCCAAGGCTCGCCGCTTGTAAGTGCGATCCAGTTGTTCACGGAAGCTCTTATTGCGCTGCAGGATGTCGAGAACGTTACGCAGCATCTCGAGCATGGTGCAGTCGGTCGTCGCCCGCACCGTCGCGGAGCGCGGGTAGTAACTCATACAAGTCATTTCCCCGAACAGCTCTCCCGGGCCGAGTTGGGCGACCGGCTTTTCATAGGGAAGATCGACCGAAGCGTCGATGGGAATAAAGGAACGTGAACCTTCCTCGATCCGCTGATGTTGTTTGCGGGGTGTCAGCAAACTCGTCAATTTGCTTAGGAAACCACGCGATCCACCTTCGGTCGTAACGTGTGCGATAGGACTCGAAAGATAGACCTCGGCTGTTCCTTCCAGGATGTAGAACGCGGTCGAACCGAACTCGCCCTCGCGGCAGATGATTTCACCAGCGCGAAAATGACGCTCGACGATCGCATTGCGGTTCAGGCCGAGAAACGTTCCGGAAACGTTCTTGAAAAACGGAAGTGTCTGCAGGAATTCGGGATCGACAGCATCGCCGGGTAACTGAGTGCCCAGGATTTTGCGGTTGGTCAATGCGCCCGTGGGGCACGAGACCATGCATTCACCACAGGAGACGCAGGAAGAATCTCCCATGGGCAAGTTATTATCGAAGGCAATACCAGCTTGGTATCCCTTGCCGCGCCGCGCTAAAACCCAGTTGTGGCGGATAGCGTCACAACCGCGAATACAGCGGTCGCAAAGGATGCACGCCTCGTGGTCCACAGCAATGGCAACTGAGGAGTCATCGTGCCCACGCGGAGTGCTGCGCTTGGGAAAACGTGGATGCTCGATGCCGGCATGTGAAGCCAGGGTCTCCAACTCGCAGTCGCCCGAGTGCTGCTGCCGGGCGCACGGAGCAGGATGGTCGGCCATCAGCAGCTCCAGCAAAGTCCGCCGCACGGCCTCCACGGGTTCTGTGGCGGTCTTTACCTGCATTCCGGCCTCGGCCTGACGAATACAGGATGCCGCATACACTCTCTGTCCCACATCCACTACGCAAACGCGGCACACTCCGACCGGGCTTTCGTTTTGCTGGTGGCACAAGGTAGGAATGGCAATGCCGTTCATGCGTGCGGCGTCAAAGATGGTGGTTCCGATGGGGACGGAGACGACCGTGCCGTCGATAGTCAGCTGTATCTGTGGTTGCTCCGCCGGCTTCGTAGCGGTTCCTTCAGCGCTCATGCCGGCCTCGCTGAGTTGAAGCAAACCCCGCCCGGGCAGCGCCGGCGTACGAGATGGTCATCTACCACGTTGGGAAAATGTTTCAGGATGGAGGTAATGGGTACGGGAACGACCTGGCCCAATCCGCAAATCGAGGCGAGACGCATGGCCGTAGATAGCTCATCAAGCACCTGCAGGTCATCCTCAGAACTTTGGCCTTCCGTCCACGCCTTCAGCATCTCCACCATCTTCTGCGAACCCATGCGGCAGGGCACGCACTTGCCACAAGACTCGTTGCGATAGAAGCGAGTCGCATTGAGCGCCATGTCCAACATGCAACGGTCTTCGGCGCATACCACGATGGCGCCTGAACCCACCATGGAGCCAGCCGCCGCTACCGCATTCCAATCCAGCGGAAGGTTTGTCATCGCTGCGGGCAAATATCCTGATGAAGGGCCGGAAGGCGCGAAAGCAAGAAGTTGCTTCCCATCGGGAATTCCGCCGGCATATTTGAAGATCAGATCGTCGTATGTCGTGCCCATTGGGACCTCGTAGATTCCCGGGCGCATGACGTCTCCACTGAGACCGACAAATTTCATTCCTACGGCACCGTTCGTGCCTTGCGACTTGTACCATTCCACTCCCCGCGCCAGGATCACTGTGGCCAGGCAGAATGTCTCCACGTTATTGATGACGGTAGGCTGGTTCCATAGACCGTTGGTGCCGGGAAAAGGCGGCTTGTTTCGCGGCTCTGAACGCTTGCCCTCGATCGCTTCCAGCAGCGCGCTCTCCTCGCCGCAGATGTAGCCGCCTGGACTTACGAAGATCTCAAGGTCAAAGGCTAAATCGCTATCCAGGATTCGCGTGCCCAGCAAGCCGTTCCGATAACAGCGTTCTATCTCCTGCTGCAGAACGTCGCGGGAGTGCTCATACTCGTGGCGTATATAAACAGTTCCCTTGCGTGCCCCAGTTACGAGACCAGCTACGATCATGCCTTCCACCACGAGATAGGGCAGGTTCTCCATGATGAAGCGGTCCTTGATCGTTCCGGGCTCGCTCTCATCGGCATTGCACACAATGTACTTCGTCGTGCCAGGTGCGTTCCGTACAATCTCCCACTTCAGGCCCGTGGGAAACCCGGCGCCGCCCATGCCACGCAAGCTGCTTGCCTTAAGCGCGGCGATGATCTCCTGCCAATCGCGGTTCGCGACAAAGCGGCGCACAACAGCGTATCCACCGGACCCGCTGTAGGGATCGGAAATTGCTCGCTTCCGCTCTTTCTTGACCTGGTGCTCGGGAAGAGGTCTTCCCACCAGCACGTCCCGCACCATAGAGACCGCAGTCTGACTGCTCATCGGCGCGTAGATGTTGTCGTTCACCGTGATCGCGGGTGCGTCATCGCATCGGCCGAGGCAAGACACCTCGCGAATACAGACGTCTTGGGGGTTGGCGCCACGAAAGGCAGTCTCCAGATCCGCCTTCAGTTGGTCTGCGCCGCAGAGATGACAACTCATGTCGGCACAGACGCGGACATCAACCTTAGGTGGCGGCGTGAGGTGAAAATGCGGATAGAAGCTCGCAACCGCATGGATCTGGCTGAGGGGCGTGTTAATGCTGCCGGACAGGATTTTCAGCTGTTCGGCTGGCAAATAGCCGAATTCACGCTGTATGGCTCTCAACTCTTCGAACACGGTAGCAGCGCTCCGTTCCCGAGGATTAATGCCGCACTTCAAGCATGTAAAGATGAGAGCGCAAATCGTATAGCAAAATGGTTTTTCTGTCTATACCTTCCACTCGATGCTGGCGACTATCCTCTAAACGGGGAACCATGGGTGCCTCAGGTTTTCGGAAGCGGCGTGGTCTTTGGGCCGTCTCTGCATGCCGCAAACGCACCCCGGCTTTAGGCTGCCGAGGAGATTCGCCGGGACCTGATCAGTGTTCCCCCAAACGCCACGAAAGTCCTTCCGCACAGCTTCCGATTGATTTCTTTCAGAATTCGTCGTATAAACCCTGCACCCTTAAAATTTCTGTAACCGAGCTGTGGAACTGGAACGTTGGGAGGGCTATGGCGATCGGTGGGAAGGCTGGCTGGGTAGCATCTCTGCCGTTTCTGGTGCTGTTGACGACCGCGGGCTACTGTGCCAATGCGGCTGACGTACCTGCGTCCAGTGTGGGTAAGTACAACGGACCCGGGGGCTGTGCGGCCAGTAGTTGCCACGGTAGCGTGCAGCCCCGGCAGGTAACTCGTATTCTCCAGAACGAGTACAGCATCTGGATTGCCCAGGACAGGCATGCCAAAGCGTTTTCGGTTCTCTCCAATCCCGTTTCCGTTCGCATGGGGAAGATACTGAATATTGGAGCGCCGTCGCAGGCGCCGAAGTGTCTGGCCTGTCACGCGCTGTACGTCCCTCCTGAGCAGCGAGCGCAGACTTTCGAGCTTGATGACGGCGTAAGCTGCGAATCCTGCCATGGTCCCGCCGCGGGATGGCTGGGCCCGCATACGATTCGCGACTGGCCTCACGAGAAGTCTGTGCAGCTCGGTATGTACGACAATCGGAACCTGATCAAGCGCAGCGAGAAGTGCTTGAGCTGCCATCTGGGTACGGCCGACAAGTTTGTTGACCATGAGATGATCGCTGCCGGTCATCCTGATTTGACGTTCGAGCTTAGCTACTTCAGCTTTTACATGCCCCAGCACTGGAAAACTCCGGAGCAGGATAATGTATGGCACCGAGTGCAGACGTGGGGAGTGGGACAGGCCGTGCAATTGCGCGAGTCGCTTTATCGGCTGGCTCGCCGAGCAGAGGGGCCGAATTGGCCGGAGTACTCCGAGCTCGACTGTTACGCCTGCCACCACAGCCTTACCATGGCAGCGGACAGCTGGCGGCAGGAGCGCGGCTATAGCGGACGTCGCGCCGGCAACCCTCCATGGAATCAATCGCGTGTTGTTGTCTTCCGCGATCTAGTCGAGGAACTTCATCCCGACACTGCCAAGCGGCTGAATGATGAACTCACGCATCTGGCTGAGCTGATGAATCAGCTGAATGGCAATCGGCAAGAAATTTCCGCCACGGCCAAACGGGCGGCAGTCCTTTCCGGTGAACTCGCCATACAGCTCGAGGCCCAATCGTACGATCCCGCATTAACGCTTCGCGTTATGCGGCGGATAGCGGCCGATAACAAGGTGATCGCTTCCGAAGGCTGGGGATCGGCAGAGCAGGCGGCCATGACCCTCGACGACCTCTACGCGGCTTACTCCCAGAACACCAAGCCGGCGATGAACCCAGAGGTGCGCACCGCCATCGATGCTCTAATCACGATGCTGCAGCAAGACCCATCCTCTTACTCAGCTCCACGATTTGCTGCGCAGATGCAGAAGGTAAGCGGCACTCTGGGGCACTGACTTGCGGGCCAAGTTCCAAGCCAGAGATAAACGTACAAGGCACGCGAATATATTCCGCACTGATGTGACGTTGGCCAGTTTGGAGCAGCTTAATGAAAGCAACCGCAACCAAGAGCGGGAGTCGGAGCAAGCGTCCCGAGGGCGCAAAGCCACCTGTGCCTCAAACCGCGGAGCATCGGCGACTAGCCGAAGCCCTTACTGGCGGCGTGCCGCCCTGGCGGAGGTGGGGCCCTTACCTCAGCGAACGAGCTTGGGGCTCGGTCCGGGAGGATTACAGCGCCGACGGGGACGCCTGGAACTACTTCACGCACGACCAGGCGCGCAGCCGCGCGTATCGTTGGGGCGAGGATGGCATCGCCGGAATCAGCGACCGCTACCAGTTGCTTGCGTTCGCAATGGCTTTTTGGAATGGCCGCGATCCCATCCTGAAGGAGCGGATGTTCGGACTCACGTGCAATGAAGGCAATCGCGGCGAGGATGTCAAAGAGTACTGGTTTTACCTGGACAATCTTCCGACGCACAGTTACATGCGGGTGCTCTACAAGTATCCGCAACAAGAGTACCCGTACCGGGAACTGGTTGAGGAGAATCGCAGACGGCAATGTGAACGGGAATACAAGCTTCTAGACACGGGCATCTTCGATGACAACCGGTACTTCGATGTTGTGATCGAGTATGCGAAGGCATCCCCGGACGACATCTGCATTCGGGTCGAGGCATTTAATCGCGGACCAGAGCCCGCTACGCTCCACCTTTTACCGCACCTATGGTTCCGCAACACATGGGCGTGGACCGATCCACCTGGCAGCGAACCCATTATTCAAGCCGGTCCTGGCAGTGCAAAATTCGTCAGCTTGATAGCTGACGATTCGATGGCCTCGTCGCTGGAGAATTTGCAGTTTCATTACCACCTCGGCAGGCGATACCTGTACGGCGATGGCGGTGGCGAGTTGCTCTTCACGAACAACGAGTCCAACCGTTCGCGGCTGTTTGGCCCCGACGCCAAGAACTCGACCCCTTACGTGAAAGACGCCTTTCATCGTTACATCGTCAACGGTGAGCCATGTGTCAACCCGCAGCACGTCGGGACCAAAGCCTGTATTCACTACTCGCTTACAGTGCCGGCGTCTGGTTCGACGGTGTTGCGCCTGCGGTTGACGCCGGATGAGATACAAAACCCATTAAAGGATGTGGACAAAACCATCGCCCTGCGAAAACAGGAAGCGGACGAGTTCTACGATGCCATTCATCCGCCGAAGGCAACGCCCGAAGAGAGGATGATTCAGCGGCAGGCGTTTGCCGGAATGTTGTGGGGAAAACAGATTTACCTGTTCGATGTGAATCGATGGCTGGAAGGCGACACCGTTCCTCCTCCGGAGTCGCATAAGAAGATTCGCAACATCCATTGGCGGCACTTGAATTCAATGCGCATCCTTTCCGTTCCGGACAAGTGGGAGTTTCCCTGGTTCGCTGCATGGGACTTGGCGTTCCAGTGCACGACTCTGTCGCTTATAGATCCCGCATTCGCCAAGGAAAATCTCTGGTTGCTGCTCTTTGAGCAGTTTCAACACCCGAACGGACAGATTCCGGCTTACGAATGGGAGTTTTCCGATCTGAATCCACCGGTCCACGCATGGTCGGTGTGGCGCGTTTATCAGAACGAGAAGATACGAACGGGGAAGGGCGATATCGCCTTCCTGGAAAAGTGCGTTCACAAGTTACTGATGAACTTTGCGTGGTGGGTCAATCGTGTTGATCGCGAAGGCAATAATGTTTTTGAAGGCGGGTTTCTTGGCCTGGACAACATCACCGTAATCGACCGCAGCGAGAAAATGCCGGGAGGGGCTGCTCTGGAGCAGTCGGACGCGACCGGCTGGATGGGATTCTTCTGCCTTTACCTGATGCGAGCCACGCTGGAACTGGCCACCTTCGATTCAGCTTATGAAGTTCTTGCCACCAAGTTTTTCGAGCACTTCATCTACATCGGCGCGGCCATGAAGAAGATGGGCGGCCGAAATTACCAGCTATGGGATGAGCAGGACGGTTTCTTCTACGATGTGTTGCGACTGCCTGATGGCACATTCAAGAAGTTCCGTCTGCGGTCCATGGTTGGGTTGATTCCGCTGTTTGCGGTCGAGGTGCTGGAGCGCGAGGATCTTGACCCCCATCCCGAGTTTCTCGCCAACGTGGAATGGTTCATCAAGAATCGGCAAGACGTTGTGGGACATGCGTGCTACTTGTTGGACGGCCAGCGTTACGTGCTCTCCATCGCCGACTCTTCGCAATTTGGCCGATTGCTGGAGCGTATCAGCGATCCCGAAGAGTTCCTGTCCCCACATGGTCTTCGTAGCCTGTCGAAATACCACGAGCAGAATCCATTCTGCTTTGGCGGGCGTTGCGTCGGCTATGAACCCGGCGAGTCCGACGAGAAGATCAAGGGAGGCAACTCAAACTGGCGCGGCCCGGTATGGTTTCCCACCTCTTACCTGCTGATACGATCGCTGGTGAAATTTGACCGGGCGATGGGAGCGCAAGTTGCGGCGAACTCCGCAGGTCGCGCTGGTCAACTACCCACCCCGCGTGCTCTCGCTGGAGAGATCGCCGACCGGATGATTGCCATCTTCAAGCAGGATGAAAATGGCCGGCGGCCATGCTTCGGGCCACATCGAAAATTCCAGGAAGATCCGCACTGGCATGACTGTCTGCTATTCAACGAGTACTACCACGGCGAGACCGGCCAAGGTTTGGGCGCAAGTCACCAGACCGGTTGGACGGGGCTGGTAGCGAATTTGATTGACGAGTGGCGTCGCTGATTCTTGACCGGCTGTCAGTTTTCTCTGATGCGCAAAGGCGCACGACACCAGGTTTGGCATCGTGGTACGATCGCGATTACAAGGATGGGGATGGCGGACGATTCGCGGGTGCGGCTGAGATTCTGGGGCGTGCGTGGCTCGATTCCCGTTCCCGCGGCGGACCACATGGGGCACGGAGGCAACACACCCTGCCTGGAAGTGCGATTCGGTGAAAACATTTTTGTCATCGACGCCGGAACCGGCGCCCGCAAGCTAGGGATCGACCTACAGAACGAATTTGCCGGCTCGAAGTTGGAAATTAATCTGCTGCTGACGCATTTTCATTGGGACCACATCCAAGGCCTGCCTTTTTTTGCCCCGCTTTACTCAGCCAATAATCGGGTCATATTCCATTCCTTCCATCCGCCGGAGAAGCTAAAGCGAATTCTCGAGGGCGAGATGTCGACTCCGTATTTTCCAGTAAATTTTGACTTTCTGGCGGCGAAGCGAGATTTCGTCGACGTTAGCCACAATCCGCTTCGCAACGGGAAATTGTGCGTGCGGGCCTTTCCCCTGCACCATCCTCAGGGCGCGGTCGGCTATCGAATTGAGGCCGGAGGAGTTGTTATTACGCACGCCAGCGATCTGGAGCACGGCCATCCTGAACTCGACAAGACCTTGCGCGAATATGCGCAGGACGCGGACTTGCTGATCTATGATGCGCAGTACACGCCAGAAGAGTATCCATCCAAGAAGGGATGGGGGCACAGCACGTGGCTGGAAGCAACGCGCGTCGCAGCTGAGTGCAATGTCAAGCGGTTGATCCTATTCCATCACGATCCTGAGCATGACGATGCTACGATGCAGGAGATCGTGAAAGAAGCACGGCGTCACTTTGACAACACGGATGCGGCTAGCGAGGGAACAGAAATCATCTTCTGAAGAAGTCCGGTCTCGGCGCCACAGGAAAGCTTACAGCCCCTAAGATAGAGAGCGCCCGGGGGCTGTCTCTACTGCTAACAGCAATACTTCCACTACGGATTCGGTACAACGATTTCGAGAGTTAACTTGTGACGACGCGCAAACGCCTTATCATCGCCTTCAGTCTGCTGTTCGGTGTCGCCACCGTTGCTGTCATTGGCTACCTGCTGATAGGCGGTCCGTCGGTTAGTCTGCTCGACGCCATCTACATGGCAGTGGTTACGCTCTCAGGGGTGGGTTATGGCGAAATCGTCGATACCGCGCATAATCCCATCCTTCGCGTATTCAACATTTTCATCGTACTGATCGGCGTGGCTAGCGCGGTTTACTTGTTCTCCGAGCTGACCGCATACTTGGTCGAAGGCGAATTGCGTCACTTGTTCCGGAGAAGCAGAATGAAAAAACGGATTGTGGACTTGAAGCAGCATTTCATCGTGTGTGGACTGGGCGAAACCGGACGGCATGTCACGGACGAACTGCGCAAAACGCACACTCCTTTTGTCGTGGTCGAAAGCTCGAACGAAGCCGTCACGCGATTGGTGGAAGGTGAGAGTGATGCCTATGCAGATCTGCTCTACCTGGTCGGCGATGCTACCGACGAAAAGCTGCTCGAGCAGGCGGGGTTGGACGTTGCCGCCGGCCTGATCGCCACCCTGCCGAGCGACAAGGACAACCTGGTAATTACTGTCGTGGTGCGGCAGAAAAACCCGTCAATTCGAATTGTGTGCCGTTGCACCGATCTCTCGTTCTCGAGTCGCATGCTGAAAGCGGGCGCCAATTCGACAGTCTCGCCCAACCATATTGGCGGTTTGCGCATGGCGAGCGAGCTCCTGCGGCCAAGCGTGGTCGGCTTTCTGGACCTGATGCTGCAGGAAAAGTCACGTACACTGCGAATCGACGAGATCTCGGTAAGTGAGAAGTCCAGTTGGCTGGGCAGCATGATCGCCGAGCTGAAGCTGGGCGATCGCTATAACCTTCTCCCGCTGGCGGTCAAAGGTATCGGTGAAGCGGACTCCCAACTCGTGATCAATCCACCGAGTACGACTAAGGTTTCCGCGGGTACGGTGATCATCGTGATGGGAGATACGGACAACCTGATTCGTGCACGGGCGGACGCAAATGGCTGACGACCGATCCGACCAAATGCATGAGCATTCCACAAGTGAGAGCAATTATTAGTGTGAATTTGTCCTATTTTTCGCCAAAGGTGAAATTCACACCGGCGAAATACTTGAAGTTGTTCTGATTGGCGCTGAAATTCTGGAATCCGAAGCGAGTTAGCTGATAGTCAAGCTCGAC
>Ga0181526_10004425_pt1 | contig 10904 bp, 7 predicted proteins | sample PEATcosm2014_Bin_35_FD_119750 | JGI IMG/M metagenome (GOLD analysis project Ga0181526, IMG submission 119750) | Peatland microbial communities from MTU Mesocosm Facility, Houghton, MI, USA - PEATcosm2014_Bin06_30_metaG | ecosystem: Environmental > Terrestrial > Soil > Wetlands > Peat | place...
GCCGCCCGCATTCGCCGCCGCTCTAGCGCCTCGAAGTCTCTGCGTACTCCCGCCGGGTTTCCCATGCCCACACAGTAGCATAGAATCTCAGAAAATGTCAGTATATTATGTGATGCTCAATAGATATCGGCAAGATACTGGTTCGCTTTCGGATATCTGTCGGCTACTGGTTAGCTTCCATAGTTACGGAAGGCTATCGGATAACTGATGGATACTCGATAGCCTTCTGATTTCGGTTAGCTATCGGATACCTTCTGGGGTGTTCGGTTGAAAGTTGGAGGGGATACCGGGTAAAGCAGGGTCAGGGTATCCCGCGCGTCAGTAGGGGCAGGGGAGAGATGCCCTAGTCGGCACGGAGACTCTGCTCACGCCGCCTTAAGCGACAATGCAACGCCTTGTTCCCATTCCCGGAGCATGCGGTTGCCAATATCCTCAAAATCAGGGTGGTCTTTGATGTAGGCGCGAAGTTCGTGGGAGGTGTCGGCAATCGCGCCGTTGATGCGTTCGAGGATCTCCCGGACGCGGGCAGGGCTGCCTCCCATGCGCGTCTCGCCAAGGCGCTGCAGCTCCTTCGCACTTGCCCATTTGGTCGTGCCCATGAGGGTCAGCGCCATACTGTCTTTGGGTAGATAGACGGAGGTCGTCACGAGGTCGTAAACGGGGGCGAGCCTTGCTTCGCCCTCAACGTCGTCGTAGACGATGCCAAAATTCTTCAAGTGCGCATCGCCGTTGCGCAGCGCGCAGTTGATGGCGATGAGCGTGAAGAGCCTCTCCAGGTCTTCGCCCACATGTGGGGAGTTCGCAAATTCCGCAAAGCGCTTCATGATCGAGGTTTCGTAGCTGCCACGATATTTTTCATCAGTGCGGCGGGCGTTGAGCACGCAGAAATCCTCAAATCCGCGATAGGTGCCGTCGGAGCGTAAGTCGAATCGGTCGATGACGAGTGCCTGCGCATCTTCGGCGAGCCGGTAAGGAGGGACATCGAGGCCGGATTTCTCGGCGACCTTGAGGCAGAAGAATTCATTGGCGGCGAGCTGCGGGTATTCGTTTTGCTCCCAGAACTTCACGATGTGCGTAGCACCCCGGTAACTCTGGGAGAGCCGGTCCGTGGTCTTGCTGAGCGCAACGGAGGCTCCTTCGTCACGCACCAGAATCTTCGGCTGCACGCCGCTGATGCCGGAGAAGGAGGCGAACTTGTCGATGAGGTAGCGCAACAGGTCGCCGCCACGGCGCTGGGCGAGGATTTCATCGACCGACTGAAAGGGCACGTCCTCCTGTAGCTGCTCCTTCTGGCCGGTATAGCGGATGCGTCCCACCTGCGAGCGCCCTACGATGCCCAGCAGATCAAACTCGTCAAACGTGCCGGTGGCCTTGGCGAAGGCGAGTCGCAGCCTCTCGCGGAGCACGCCTTCAGGCAGGTTCATCTCGAAGATCGGAAGAAGTCCGAACTGCACGGTCCAGGAGGGGAGGCGCACCGGCATGGTGACGGATACGGCGCGCGCGCGCGCGACTTCCGGCAGATAGGCGAAGCTGCTTCCGCGTGTTGCGTACCTGTCGAGCAGGCCCGCTTCAGCGCCGTCGGTCCAGACCTTGATCATCGTGCTCCTCTTCCATGAGTTCGTCGAGGGTCGGCCGGTGCGCGCTTGCTTCCTGCAGCTTTAGCTCAAGGCCAAGGGCCGAAAGAATATTGGTGATCTTGGAATATCCCAGTTCGCCCAATCGTCCGTTCTCCAAGGCGTCGAGCGTGGAGAGGCCGATCTTGGCTTTCTTTGCAAGCGCTGGCTGCGTCAGACGCTGGGCTTTGCGCTTTGTAGCGATCAGCTCGCCTATAGAGGACAGGGTCAGCATTTCGCCTAGTATACGAGGTTTCAATGCCAATAACAAGCCAATAACCTAATATGCTGGGTCTAGCATGCCACAGACTGGGGACCTGAACGTCGGATTTCCAATCCACAACCCAACCCCTGAGAAAGAGGCAAGAATTTCAATAATCGGGGTTGCGGAGGTCGTTGAGCGATAGAGTTCCTTTCTATCGCTCACGTTGTCGCGCAATATGAGCGATAGAAGGATGACCACCGCTACATTTTCTCACCCAGCAGGTGCTTTACTCTCTGCCTCCGCGTGATTCCCGCAGGGCCTTCCCTGGTCGTGTTCTCAGCCCACTTCGTGATTTGCGCGAGTCGAATGCGGTGCTCAATCGGTGGCCGGTCGATGGCGACGGTAAATTCTGTCGTCGGGGCAGGGCAGGGGACCATCGGGTCCTCGCGGAATTCTGCGATGGCGAGCGCGACGGCCTCATACACGGACTCGGCCTGGACATGAGAGGAATGGATGACGCCATCGGTGTCCTCGAATGAGACGCGGCAACGGGCGAGCGGCATGGCGAGATTATAGCGGCAATTTTCGCTTTTTATTCGCCTAAACGTCGATTTGATGGCGCCGCTGAAAAGAGGTAGCCTGTGGGTTGGAGTTATATGGATTCGCATTACTTTAGCCAGAAAGGGGCGAACGCTGAAAAGGTCATCCATGACCTGGCGAACAGGACGTTCTTCGGCGATTGGTGCTATCCCAATCCAAAGAAACCGGATGGTAACGAACTGTGTGATTTGCTCGTGGTATTCGACGACACAGCCCTAATCTGGCAAATCAAGGATTTAAAGACCGACGAGGAGGGTCACTACAAGAAGGCTGAAGTTGAAAAGAACCTTCGGCAGCTCGGGGGCGCCAGGCGCACGCTTTTTGATCTGAAGGCCCCGATTGTGTTGTCGAACCCGAGGCGGGGGTCAGAGCGATTCGATCCAACAACGATTAAGCACGTGCATCTCATCTCGGTGCTGATGGGCGACGGAGAGGAGCCGTTTCCATTCGTGCAGGAAGTCAAGAAGCATGTGTTGCACGTTTTTACGCGGGAGTTTGCGGATATTGTGCTGTCGGAGCTCGACACCGTGTCGGATTTTTGTCACTACCTCCGAGCGAAAGAGGCGATGGCCCGCGATAACAAGATGGTGTTTGTGCTGGGCGGAGAAGAAAATCTTCTCGGGAAGTACCTGGAGCACGGACGAAATTTTGATTGGATGGAGAATTACGACGTAATCCAGATAGATGACACGATCTGGCCTGCGATCTCTTCCAAACCTCAATATATCGCCAAGAAGACGTTGGACGAGATAAGTCGGGGTTGGGACAGCATAATCGAACGGGCTCACGAAGGCTCTTCCCGTTATGAACTCGTGGCGCGAGAGTTGGCGCGCCCGGATCGCTTCACTCGAAGGGTGTTGAGCGAGTCTTTCATGGAAGCCTACTCGGAGTTCATGGCCAGCGAAATGGATATGATTCGGCGGCAGTTTGCGTTTGCCGGCACCACCTACTGTTTCCTGATAACGAACGACACAGAATACCCCTGCAAACGCCGCCGCGACATGTTGCAAGCGATGTGCCTCGTCGCGCGAGGCATCAACCCAGAGAATACCCGAGTCATTGGTATCGCAACGAGTCGGGACAACAGGAACTACGATTTTGGCTTCTTCGATATCAAGGACTGGACGCCCGAGATGGAGGCGGAGAAGAACCGACTGCAGAAGGAGGCGAATATCTTCGTCTCGCCGCGCAGGATCATGGCCTCCAACGATGAATATCCACCGCTGCAGGACCTTCTCAGCTGAAAAGTAGTGACAATGAAAGCGCGGACGCTGGTCCCGCTGTTTGCTGTCACGTGTTTGTCACTAGAGCCCGGTCAACTCCCGTGAAATTGATAGAAGAGCAGTGAAGTGCGTGGCAGGCAATTCGCGTGGCTGGCACGAGGATTTGCTTTGATATGTGCGGATTGCAAGCTCTTGAAAAGTCTGGCGGAGAGGGGGGGATTCGAACCCCCGATACAGCTTTTGACCGTATAACGGTTTAGCAATCGGCTCCCCCGACGCGCCACCACGTAATCCCAATCACTTACAGTCGCGCTCCCTCACGAAAAAGAACGCAATGTTACCTGAATAGTCAGTTATAGGACACCTTTCGGGACACCTGCATAGCGATTCCGAACCAAGCGACCTACGGATTATGAGGCGTTCTCGACGGCTCTAATTGTGCGACGGTTGGGCAACAGGTTCCCACCATTTCTTTTCCTGCTCATCACAACGCCCTGCATCAGCCGGCACTGACACACGCTAGCACCAAGTTGCAAAATAACGCCGCGTGAGTTCTGCGCGGCGAGAGACACTCGCGTACCGGGCCGTATGACGGTCAAACCTTGCCACAGCCCGCGAGACTACGGCAAATGGGGATGTGCATTCTGGGAGCGACGACCACTGTTACCAGTTTGGTTGCCAGGACATCTTTGAGAAATCTAATTGCTTTTGCCACGGCGATAAGGTCATAATCTTGTCCCTCTGGCCGGGGTTTGCAAGAAATCTCTGACTCTCCACCTTAGCAGGAAGGAAGCGAAATGAGGTTCCGCAAAGAGTCGCGGCGCATCGGAGTATGGCTGGGGGCAGTGACCGTCATCGTCCTTGGCTTCAAGGTAAAGCCGACCGTGGTGCAGGCGGGCCTGGGATCGGTACCAGGGCCAAAACAGGCATTCGTTGCCGAGCCGGCAGCTCCGCAGCTAGCCGACTCTCTGGCGGCAACGGCGATCCCCGGCATCGAGGTGCAGGCCGACTCGGTGACCGTGCAGCCGAACCTGGCAAAGGCTGGAGCGAGTGTTGATTTGCCGCCGGTCGAGGAGTTCATCCTGACGCCGCCGAATCCTGGCCACAAGACGAAATTGGCAGTACGGTTTGCGCCAACGTCGGCCGGGCGGCTCGCTTCGTCCGTCCGGGCAATACTTGGCGACCAGAGCGTTGTCTGGCAGCGTTCCTCCGACGATCCCGCGATCTATTCCACCTTTGTCGATTTCGACTGGAGTGCTTTTGCCCGGGAACAGGCGCGCCGCCAGGTACAGGCCGAGGAAGGAAAACTGATTCCGGTATTCGAAGGACATCGCCTGCAACGCGTGGAGCGGATGCAATTTGTCGATCCCGAGGAAATTCGGCAGGCTCTGCAATCCCATCAGCCGATACGATTCACGCCCTTGGTGTTGCAAGGTGACCCGCTCAACATAGTTCCCGATCATGAACTGTTAATCAATAGCATAGGCGTCGTCGAGGACCCTGCGCGCACCTGGGATCCATGTGCGCGCACGGGAACGCAGATGGGCGAATGGACCTTCGGCGCGCTGATGACCGCCATAGCCAACGACAATCCCAGCACGCACTTGATCGCCGACGCAATGGTCCAGTCCTGGTTGGCTGAGTGGAGTCTCCAGCAGAACGTGAACGATTTTCCGGTGTCTGCGCGGTTGGGGATGGTGGGCGTGCTGCGAGGCTGGCGGCTGTTTGCATCAGACCGCAAGGGCAACATCGACATCAGCCAGGCTCCTTTTCAGTTGAACGCGATCGTCAATCGTATCGACGCGACATCGCCCGCCAATCCGTCGGGCGAGCTGAGATTTGTGTTCGGATATGCCCCTTGCCACGGAGGCGAAGGACAGCCGGCAACCTTCAATGTGATTGTGGAGTACCACGTTCCCGTCGCCCAATGTAGCTGGGCGACGCAGTGGCACAGCCTTGATTTGGCGATCGGGGGACCCGCATTTAGCCGTGCTTTGGAGCAGATTACCGATCAGGTAACACCCACCGGCAGCGTGAACTTAGCCAACGTGCGCACGAACGAATCCTTTACCAGCAACTTTGGAATATGGGAGCAGAGGCAGTTTGCCCTTAGTTCAGGTGCGCTAGTGGAGGTGCCCATAGACCAGACTCCAAACGGAGACCCAGCAGCCGGCAGGACAGATTTCAACCAGGAAACCTGCGTCCCCGGTACAAACTGTCAGGCTGCGATCCTCACCAGTTACATCAATACCTTCCAGCAAGACATTCTGAACAACAACTACCAGGTGCCAACGACGTTTCCGAATCCGTCCGATCCTTTCCTTGGCGGCTCAGCTTTCAACGGCGCCTCCGTCAGTCAACTGGTGTTCTGGCAAGGCAATCCCCCTCCCAATAGCAATCAGGCCAGAAGCATTTTTTCTGGGAATACCTGCAACGGCTGCCATGGGAGAGAGACCTTCGTAAAATTCCAGCAAACGGAAAATCGTCAGCCCGGTCCCCCAAGCACTGCGGTGCCGTCCGTTTTGTCCGCGTTTCTGGTAGGTTGTTCAACGTCATCCCAAAATAATCCGCTGACCGACCAGACGGGTCCGTGCCCTGAACCACCAACCAATGCCTGCAACCTGCAAAACACGCTGACACGCAGTCCGGCGTGCATATCCTGGGTGCAGGATCCCGGAGACCCTAGCGGGAACACAATCAATCGGTTTGCCGAGCTCTCGCGGAGAGCGCAGAACTTGTCGACCATCCTTCGAGGCTGCACTTCGGATGGACTACTGCAGTCGCTGGCAGTACATCGTTTGAGTTCTCCTCACTGAGGGAAAGGAGTCGAGCTGTGCCGGTTGGTTAAGAGCTGACGGCTAATTGCTCGCTGATTTCGCTGCGCGCTTCTTGCGCTGGTTGGGATGGACGAACCAGGCAATGCCGATGCTCAGAATGTAAAGCACAATCATGGGCGCGGCGAAGATGCACATGTTCATGATGTCGGTGGTGGGTGTGATGATGGCCGCAATGATGAAGATGACCAAGATGGAGTAGCGGAAGTTGCGCCTGTGGTCCGCAAGAACCTCTGCAAGTCGGAATGTGCCTCCTCCTGGTGCAGATCCCGGCTTTTTTCTGGGATTGTTCCAAAGAACTCTGTTCGGCGTTCTTGCTTTGTGCGAAGCTGATCTCCCATGTTGTCACTTCGAAGCGTTTGGCAGCGTAACTTCCGCCCCATCCTTACTGTCCTCTGGGAGCTGCTGCGGGATGGATTGCAGTTCCTGAACGTCGTGGCCCGTTCCCGAACAGCCGTAGCAGCGGAAGTCCTGTTCTTGCGTAAGCAACTGGCTTACTACCGGGATCACCAGATCCGGCCTCGCCGCCTGACCGACGCGGCACGATTGTCGTTGGTCCTCTGGTCCCGGCTTTTCGACTGGAAGGAAGCGCTTGCCATCGTAACGCCAGCGACTTTCGTCCGCTGGCATCGCAAAGGTTTCAAACTGTATTGGCGTTGGAAGTCCCGGGGCGGTCGGCCACCCCTGCCCAAGGACATACGCCAGCTCATCGCCCGGATGGTAAGGGAGAACATAACTTGGGGAGAAGAGCGGGTTGCAGATGAACTCTCGCTGAAGCTGGGCATTCTTGTTTCGCCGCGAACCGTTGGCAAGTACTGGCCCAAGCAGCTCGGCGGGACCGGGCGCACCCGAACGTCTTCGCAGCACTGGACAACCTTCGTCAAGAATCATGCGCAAGGCATCGTCGCTTGTGACTTGCTGGTTGCGGTGACTGCCAAATTCCAGGTGCTGTTTGTTTTCGTCATGATGGAGATAGGGAGTTGTCGTGTTCTCCATTACAACGTGACCGCGCATCCGACCGCAGAGTGGACACTGCAGCAGCTGCGAGAAGCCATTCCAAGCGACCATCCTTACCAGTTCTTGATCCATGACCGCGATTCGATCTTTTCGCGGGAGCTGGACGAGGAGCTCAAAGGCTGCTTTGGGCTGAGGGTCCTGCGCACGCCGGTGCGTGCGCCGAAAGCGAACGCATATTGCGAACGGCTGATCGGAACGGTGCGGCGCGAATGCTTGGATTTCATGATTCCGCTGAACGAGCGGCATCTGCGGCGAAGCCTGCGATGTTGGGTGATGCACTATAACAAAGGACGCCCACATTCCAGTTTGGGGCCTGGGATTCCCAAGAAAACTCTGAATCGACCTCTGCCGCGACCAAACACGCACCGGCACAGATTGCCGCGTGACTGCGAGATCAGAGCTAAGAACATCCTTGGCGGTTTACATCACGAATATTGGTTGGACCAACGATCGGCGTGACCGCCCGAGGTTTCTGCGGAGGACAGGCGCGTTCGACGCAAAATCCCGGCACAATTGTGGCCGGGCTTCGCCACTTGCGACTCATTGACAACTCTCGCCTCGTTCCTGTCAAATTCCTGCTACTGTCCTCTACGCTCCCTCCGATTTCAATTTCGCGAAGAATGCCTTGCGGAATGCAACTCTTAGGGAAAGATTGCCCTCTGGCTTTATCGCATTCATTCTCGACCGGTCCTTAATCTGTAGACAATTTCGGACTCCGGAGACTCCATGAACCTGCGACTTGTCTGTGTTGCCCTCGCCCTGCTGTCCGCACTTCCGTCAATGACGGCCCAAACATCAACCAGCAACATTACAGCAGCAACCGCTCAGGTGCCGCGACTAGTGAGGTTCAGCGGGGCAGTGCAGAACCTTACTGCGGATATGGCCGGAGGCGGAGCTGTCGCCCGCGACGGCGCCAGCGTTCCTGCCAATACTGTCGGGGTTACCTTCTCTCTTTACTCGGAGCAGACGGGCGGTGTGGCGCTGTGGTCCGAAGTGCAAAACGTCCAGATCGACAAGACGGGCCACTACACGGTGCAACTGGGGTCAAGCAAACCGGATGGTCTTCCTCTGGATGTGTTCGCCTCGGCGCAGGCGCAGTGGCTGGGCGTGCAGGTGCAAGGGCAGGCGGAGCAACCGCGGGTCATGCTGCTCAGCGTGCCCTACGCTCTGAAAGCTGCCGACGCGGAGACATTCGGCGGCATGCCTCCATCCGCATATGTGGCTGCGCGGCAATCGGAGAGCAGCGTCGGCACTCCGTCCGCCCTAAATAACAGTCCTGCACCCGACGTACATAGCGATCACCCCCTCTTTATTAGCGGTAGCGGGACGCCGAACTACATCCCGGTCTGGACGTCCGCTTCGAATCTGGCGAGTTCGAACCTGTGGCAAGCCTCCAACGGGTGGCTTACTTGGGGCGACCAGGCACCGATCGCGCCGCTGGCGATTGTCTCGAGTGCGAAGGGTGCTCTTAACGTTGAAGGTACGGTGGGTAACACGTACCCGATTATTTACGCGGATGAGGTGGACACCACATCTCAAAGCCCTGTTATCGAGGCGATTACGAACAGCAGCAGCACCGGCATGGCGGTCTATGGCGTAGCTCAAAACAATGTAGCCAACACTGTTGCGGTTGAGGGTGTTAACGCAAGTTCTAACGGTACTGCTGTTCTTGGGAGCGCAACCGCGACCAGCGGCTTGACGGTCGGAGTCTCGGGGCAGACGGCCAGCCCCGCTGGAGCTGGCGTGGTGGGCATTAACATGGCCACCACCGGCAATGGACCCGGCGTAAACGGACAGGCGTTCAGCGCCGCAGCGACCGCCGTTCTCGCGCACAACAAATCGACGACCGGCAGCCCCTCGCTCGGAGCTATGGGCATAACCGACAGCCCCGGAGGTATCGGAACCTACGGGATCGGCGTAAGCCCAAGTGATGAGGGCGGAGGCGTGACATTTCGTCCCATTGGCGTATGGGGCGACACGAATCAGAGTGCCGGCGTTGGCGTTCTGGCGACGGCTGATTTCGGCATTGCCATCGCCGCCTACAACAACGCCGAGAACATCTCCACCGCGAAGTTCCAGAATGACGAGAGCACCGACGAGACCGGCAATGTGCTGGCGACGCATGGCGGACATTTTGGTGGCATCTGCGTGATGGATGTCGGCGGCAACCTGGGCTGCACGGGCGCCAAGAATGCGGTGGTTCCGGTGGACGGCGGGACGCGCAAGGTCGCGCTCTATGCCGTGGAGGCGCCGGAAAACTGGTTTGAAGACATCGGCTCTGCTCAGCTCTCCAACGGCTCGACCGTGGTGCAACTGGAATCAACCTTTGCCCAGACCGTCAATAGCGAGATGGAATATCACGTCTTTCTGACGCCGAAGGGAGACTGCAAAGGTCTCTACGTCACCAACGAATCCGCCGACAGCTTTGAAGTGCGCGAATTGGGTAGCGGAAAGGCAAACATCGCCTTCGACTATCGCATCGTTGCCCGCCGCAAGGGATACGAAACTATTCGGCTCGCCGATAAGACGAAGCAGTTCGAGAACGCAGCCAACGAACCCGAGCCTCGGCCCGGTAAGAACACGCCTGCAAGACTCCCCGACGTCAAGCTCCCGCCGCAGCTCGCGCAAAGAGCTGAGCACAAGTAGATACAACGGCGAGAACGCTTATGGCGATGGAGAGCAACATGTCACTGCGCCGTTTAGTTTTATCGATTCTTTTTGTCGGCCTCGCGCTGTCGTCAACTGCGAGAGCGTAGACGCTGATTGGGAGTTGCATCTGCATTCATTTCGCTACGTGGGGAGAAGCCAATGAAGATTCGACCGAGCTGTGTCGCTGCGGCACTCGTCTGCCTGACGCTTTCGCTTGTCGCCCAGACCACCAACAGCACCACCACGCCGGCCACTGCAACGGTGCCCCGGCTGATCACGTTCAGCGGAACATTGAGCCATGCGGCTACCGAAGCTGGTGAAAACGGGATCGCTCTCACGCCGGGTGCGGCTCCCACCCAAGTGGTCGCAATTACCTTCTCGCTTTACGCTGAGGAAACAGGCGGTGCGCAGCTGTGGTCGGAGATGCAGAACGTGCATGTCGATGGCGGCGGGCGATACATGGTACAGCTCGGAGCAACCACGGCGGACGGACTGCCGATGGAGATCTTCAGTTCCGCGCAGGCGCAATGGTTGGGGGTGCAGAGGCAGGGCCAGGCGGAGCAGCCCAGAGTGATGGTGGTAAGCGTGCCCTACGCCTTGAAGGCGGCGGATGCCGAAACCTTCGGCGGCTTGCCGCCCTCGGCGTACGCCCTGGCTCCGCCGTCAGAACCGAACCTGCCACCGGGCAACGGATCGTCGGGCCTCGGGAATGGGGGCACGGGACACGATGCGCCTCACTCCTTACCAATAACTGGCAGCGGTA
>Ga0181526_10004426_pt1 | contig 10904 bp, 15 predicted proteins | sample PEATcosm2014_Bin_35_FD_119750 | JGI IMG/M metagenome (GOLD analysis project Ga0181526, IMG submission 119750) | Peatland microbial communities from MTU Mesocosm Facility, Houghton, MI, USA - PEATcosm2014_Bin06_30_metaG | ecosystem: Environmental > Terrestrial > Soil > Wetlands > Peat | place...
GAGTTTTCTGGACAGTGTGGTCCTGGGTCATTTGGGTTTGAAGATCTTTTTGACCCTGGAGGATGGAAGTGACATCGCGCTGAAGTTCGATGATTTCGCGAGCGACGGCGACAGCGGGCTTGGGTCCAACGAGACTGCCGGCAACAGCGCTGAGGAGCATGGTGCCGGCGAAGACGGCAATGTTACGGGTACGCATGAAAGAAGCCTCCAGAAATACAACCGTGGGATAAAGAACTGAGCGAATCCCAATCTTCCAATTTACTGGGAGTGGAGGAATCGAGCAAGTGGTTGTGTGGGTGTGCGGAGAGGAATTTGATAGGAGGAGGCTGGGAGGAGAGAGATTAGGACGATTGGATCGGTTGAGATCCATCGCCGCGAGATGCGCGTGCATCAGGATGACAACGGATTTTTTTAACGGAGGAGGCAGGTGGGGTGCGGCAACCGGAGACGGCGGCGCAAAGCCGTCGCTACACATGGAATAATTGGGATGGGAAGAATGATCCAACATGCCGGCAGGGATGCCGGCGCTACAAAGGAAGACCGCACCCTCGACGAGCGAGGGTGCAGCGTGGAGATGTAGGGATGAATTCCGTTGATTAGGGCTTGTTGAGAGTGAAGTGGCCGCGCCGGTTTTGGGCGTAGCAGGCTTCTGTGGATTCGGTGCAGAAGGGTTTTTCCTTGCCCCAACTGGTGGTGTTGAGATGGTCGGCAGGAATGCCGAGGCTGACCATGTATTCCTTGACGGCGTTGGCGCGGCGTTGGCCGAGAGCAAGGTTGTACTCGGTCGAACCGCGTTCGTCGCAGTGGCCTTCGATGGTGACGCGAGCGTTTGGATAGCCTTTGAGGAAGGCCGCAGACTTTTGCAGGGCTTCGCGCGCATCGGGACGTATGGAGGCGGAATCGTAATCGAAGTAGGCGTCGCGCATTTCCTTGAGGAAGAGATCGTCGAAGCTGGACTTGGGAGCTTCAGCGACAGGAGCGGGAGCGTTGACGGAGATGCGAACGCTGGCGTCGGCAGTGCCACCGGCACCGCTGGCGGTAATGGAGTACGTGGTGGACTCGATGGGAGAGACGGAAGTGGAGCCCTGGGGAGTGACGGCGCCGACTTCGGGAGCGATGGAGACGTTGGTGGCGTCTGTAGTGGACCAAGTGAGCTTGACGGATTCGCCTCGATTAATGGAATTGCGATCGGCACTAATGGTGGCTGTGGGTTTCACAGCCGCCGGTGGAGGCGTGTATGCCGGCGGGGGCGGAGCTGCCGGCTTCTTGTGGCAGCCAGCAACAAAGAGAGCGAGCGCCGAAAACGAAATGAGCAAAGAGCGAACGAGCGGGCGGTGCGAGTGAATCATGCGTGTCCTCCTAAGACACTGAGAAATCCCGTGTTGGGTCCGCTGGACAGAGCGATGGTACCACCAGAGGGCCAGGTTCGGGGGATATGTCGTAACACGATATATTGTATCTGGAATGATGGAGAAATTAAAGAGCTTGTGCGCGAAAAGACACAGGTGCCCTTGGGTCGGAATGACGGGTTGGTGGTAGTAGACATGCTAGCGGGTGGACCAGTTGGGAGATTCGTTGTGGCCGGAGGTAGTGAGTTGATGGGGCGAAGTGCCATCAGCGAGCATGGTCCAGATCTGGCGAGAACCGCCGCGGGTGGATTCGAAGACGATGTGACGACCATCGGGAGCCCAACTGGGACGCTCATTGCGGCCGGAATCGCGCGTGAGCTCGCGGAGTTGGTGAGAGACAACGTCCATGATGTAGATATCGTAATTGCCCGAAGGACGTCGCCAGGAAAAGGCGAGAAGCTGGCCGTTGGGAGACCAGGCGGGATCAATGACGTAGCCCATGTCGGGTAGATCGATTTTGCGCGGATCGGTGCCATCGGAATTCATGAGATAGAGCTGAGGAACGCCGCCGCGATCGCTGACAAAGGCGATGAGTTGGCCGGTTTTGGGATTCCAAGCTGGAGAAGTGTCGGCACCGTTGGAGGCGAAGGTGACACGCTTAGGGCGATTGCCACTGGCGTCCGTGACATAAAGAGCGGGATTGCCTTGCATGGAGGAAGAGAACATCACCTGGGAGCCGTCGGGAGACCAGGTGGGAGAGTTGTTGGTGCCGCGATAGCGAGCGAAGGAGACGAGCTTGTTGGCATCAAAAGAGTACATGCAGATTTGCGCGCTGACAACGCCGCTGACAGGAACAAAGCAGGTGAAGGCGATGCGGGAGGCATCGGGAGACCAGCGAGGGGTGAGAGAGACGGAATGAAGAGAGGTAAGAGGATGCTGGTTGGCGCCGTCATAATCCATGGCCCAGAGTTCCTTCGAACCGACGTTGCCGCGAATGAAAGCAATTTGCGTAGAAGCAATGCTGGGGAGTCCACCAGAAAGTTTGCCTATGATTTCGTCGGCGAATTGGTGAGCGAATTTGCGGACCTGAGGTTCGGTGGGAGCGCCGCGATAGACCTTGCCGACGACAGCCTGGCTGGAGGGGCTGCGGACGTCGTACATCCAAGCGAAGATGGCGACTTCGGAGGAAGTTTCGGAGAGATTGCCGAAGGCGAGGAAATTGGCGTTGACGGGGGGCTGGGACCAATCGAGCATCTGGAGTTCACCGGGCTGGGAAGGCGCTTTGGGAGGATAAAAGTCTGGGCTGGCAAGATCGAGAATGCCGGAGAAGGCTAGATCCTCGCGAACGACACTAGTGAAGAGAATGGAGTGGGATTTGTCGGAGTCGGATTTTGGAGCGAAGTCGGAGACGGCGATGCGAGGCCTTTCGACGCCGAGGCCGGTGCCGGTGCGGAACCAATCCTGAGAAAAGGAGGGAGAGGAAAGAAGAAGGAGAGTGATGAAGCAAAGGAAAATGGGAAGAGTGGATTTTCTTAGGGACAAGCGATCCTCCAGGTCGTAAAGAGATGAAGAGAAAAAGATCGAAGAATCAGGATAGCAGAGATGAGAGGTGGGAGCTGTGCTGTGGGCTGAGAACAAAGAGGGATTCCTAGAATCCCTCGCCCCGAAGACTCCGCTCGGAATGACGGGTTTGAGCCGGGGCTAGAGATAATAGCGGAGTTGAGGGTGTAAGAGTGGCAACAGAGCTGCCGCAGTCCACGCACGAAGGACCCAAGAAGGCGGCGTAAAGCCGCTTCTACAGAAAGAGCGGAGGTCATCGGGTCATGCTCAGGTCGAAGTCGAAGGTGACGTCGACGTAGCGGCCGGAATAGTCGGGAGGAAGAGCGGGGAAGTGATCGATGGAGAGAAGGGCGCGCTGAGCGGAATCGTCCAGAGAGCGATTTCCGCTGGATTCCGCGATGCGAATATTTTTGACAGTGCCGTCACGATTGATGGTGAAGGTAAGAGTGGTTTTGGCGCGACGAGCGGCACGGACGGCGGGGTCAATGGTGTTTTGCATCCAGTTCTGATTGACGGCGCGACGAACGGCCTCGATGTACCAGCCATAGCGTGCGGCAAAATCACCACCGCCCTGGCCCTGAACGGCAACGCCACCATTGAGGGGACCGGGTTGATCAGAATAGCCAGTGGGAACGTTCATCTGGCCGCCCTTGCCGTAAGGGACAGCGTTCGGAGGAGGCGGAGTTTTATTTTCGAGGACCTTGGATTTCTTGCTGGGAGGAAGGGGTTTTTCTTTTTCGAATTTGGGGATGTTGGTGGTGTCCTTAGGTGGCTCGGGCGGTTTGGGTTGTGGCTCTTCGACGTTGAGACCTTTGGTGGGGTCGACGACCTGGGAATCGGTGGGATTGATGGTGGGAGGCATGGGAATGCCGGCGCTGGCGACGAGACTTACTTTTACGCCGGTGTCACCCCCCCCGATGCCGCCCCAGGCATCGCCGGAGCGTTGCAGCCAAATGCTGATCAGGAGAAGGACAGTGAGAGAGATGTGAAAAAAGACGGAATAAGAGAAGTACTTTTTGAGGTTGAAATCGTCGGAGGTGGTGGCGTAAGACATGGCGCAGTCAGTTGTCAGTGGTTGGCCGTTTGCCAATCGAAGAGGGATTTGGCACTCCGCAGACCCTGTTCGAAATGACGGGATGCCGGAATGGGTGCCGCATCGAATTTGGAGAGAGTGGTCATTTGTTGCGGTCGGTGATGGGCTGGGTGACGATGCTGATGTTGGAGATACCGGACTGGCGAAGGGAATCGATGACGGTACAGAAAGCACCGAAGGGAACGGTCTCATCGGCTCGGAGAAAGACGGCGTCGTTAGGGTGTTTGGACTGCTTTCTGATTTTGTCAGGAAGCTGGTGAATGTTGATGGGATCGTTGCCGAGATAGATGCGCTGATTTTTGTCGATGGTAACGACGAGTTTCTGTTCGGTGATTTCCTTGACGGTGTGGGTTTTGGGGACATCGACTTCAATGCCGGATTGAAGAATGGGAGCGGTAATCATGAAGATGATGAGAAGGACGAGGACGACATCGATAAAGGGGACCATATTGATGTCGGAAAGAGAGGTTTGCGTGGATTTGGAAAGTGTAGGCATGGTGACCTCTCAGGGATTTTGGCGAAGGATGCGGATATCAGATGGCTGATATCGGATCACTGAAAACGGTTCTTGGTGGGGCAAGAGTACGCGCTCGTCGGGATGACAAATTAGTCGACTGGTGGGTGAGGTGCACATATTACGTAAAGGTTTTTTCGATTTGGGAGGTGAATTCGTTGGCGAAGGTGTCCAGGCGCTGAGCTAGGTCCCGAATGTCCTGGAGAAAATAGTTGTAAGCGATGAGGGCAGGGATGGCGGCAAACAGGCCTGCGGCGGTGGTGACGAGAGCTTCGGCGATGCCAGGAGCGACCGCGCGAAGGCTGGCGGAGCCGGCAGTGCCAAGGCCGGAGAACGCGTCGATGATGCCCCAGACGGTGCCGAATAGACCGATGAAGGGGGTGACCCCGGCGGTGGTGGCGAGCCAGGACATGCCTTTTTCAACGCGGCGGACTTCGTCGGTGGAAGCGAGTTGCATGCTGACGGTAACGGCCTGAAGGGATTTGAGCTTCTGGGGAGTGGGATTGCCCGTGCCAGTCATTTGGGATTGGAGTTCGCGATAGCCGGCGGCGTAAACGTTGGCGAACGGGGAGCCGGCGGATACGAGTCCTTGTGGATTCGAGACGCCTTTGGTGGCGCGGAAAATTTTGAGGAATTGGTCGCTCTGCCGGCGGACACGGCTGAAGAGACCGAGTTTTTGGAAGATAAGCGCCCAGGAGATCAGGGAAAAGAAGAGCAGGACCGCGAGAACAACGCGCGCGACCCAGCCCGTTTGCGCAAGAATGTCAAAGATATTGCCGATGAAGATTGCGGATAGGAGAGAAATGATGTCAGTCCCTCATTTAGAACAGAATTTAGCTGACAAAAACAGCGTAGCAGACGAGAAGGAATGAAGCAAAGAGGGAAAGAGTAGAAGAAATCGGGGGCATGAGGGGGGAAGCCGTGGTGAATGAAACGGTTGAGATCCTTCGTCGCGAGAAAGGCGCGCTCCTCAGGATGACAGGCGCTTTTTCGAAGTTTGTGTACTGTGTGAGGAAAAAGAAGACGTAGAGTAGGGGCCACGGGAGGAGCCGATGAAATTTGCGAAGATGGTTTTCTGGGTGGCGGGGATATTCGGATTGCTGGTGGTGACGCCGCTGTATTTTATGTTTGATGTGATCGGGAGGAAGGATCCACCGGCGATTACGCATCCGGGATTCTTTTATGGATTCGCGGGGCTGGGATTGGCGTGGCAGATTGCGTTTCTGGTGATTGCGCAGGATCCGGTGCGGTACCGGTTGATGATGATACCGTCGATGGTGGAGAAATTTTCGTGGGGGATTGCGGTAGCGGTGTTGGTTTTTCAGGGGAGGATGCACGGGTCGGATTTCATATTCGGGGGAACGGATTTGATGTTGGGGGTGTTATTTGTTGTGGCGTGGGTGGCGACACGGAAATTGAATGTGGAAACCAGAAATTAGAAGAGCGGTTGACTGGTGCCATCGAGTGGTGTGAGTGGCTGATTGGCAGCCGGGGTCCCTCCGCTGCGTGGCCCGGCGCGCTGAAACCGCGCGGAAGAAAAGGCCGGGCCACTTCGGTCGGGATGACGGATTTGTTTTTGTAGTTGGAGTGGGGAGAGAGTTTGAGAGTGAGAACAAGTACTTGAGTTGAGGCAAAACGGAGAGTGTAGAGATGAGGAAGATTGGAATCGGATTGGCGGCGGTGGTTATTGGATGTGTATTCGTGGGTTGGGGCGCCGGGAGGGACGGGCGTCGGGAAGCCGGCAAGAAGTCAGCGCTGCCAAGATATGAGGCAACGATTGAGTCGTTGAATACGCATCCACTGCCGGAGTGGTATGCGGACGCGAAGCTGGGAATTTTTATTCATTGGGGATTGTATTCGGTGCCTGGGTGGGCGGTGCTGACACCGGAATCGGAGTTGCGAAAACTGACGCCGGAGGAGTATCTCAAGAGGAATCCGTACGCGGAGTGGTATCTCAACACGTTGCGGCTGGAGGGATCGCCGACGCAGGAATATCACAAGGAACATTACGGAGCGAACCACGATTACTACAGTTTTGCGGAGACATTTGATAAGGAGATCCAGAAGTGGAAGCCTGAGGTGATGGCCAAGGCATTCAAGATGGCGGGGGCGCGGTATGTGGTGCTGACGTCAAAGCATCATGAGGGATTTACGCTGTGGCCGAGCGATACGGCGAATCCGATTTTGCCGAAAGAGCGGCAACACGCATCGCGGGACCTCGTGGGGGAGTTGACGGGGGCCGTGCAGGCGCAGGGAATGCGCATGGGACTGTATTACTCGGGCGGATATGACTGGACGTTTATACCAGGACCGATACGGAACTGGGAGCAGGCCAAGAGCGTGGAGCCGCAGAGCGAGGCGTATGGGAAGTACGCGGACGCGCAGATGCGGGAGTTGATTGCGAAATATAAGCCGGCGCTTTTGTGGAATGACATTGACTATCCGAAGTCGGGACATCCACTGGAGATTATGGCGGAGTATTACAACGCCATACCGGATGGTGTGATCGATGACCGGTTCGGGGTGAAGCACTCGGATTTTGTTTCGCCGGAGTACGAGACGTTGTCGAAGATTCAGGAGAAGAAGTGGGAGGAGTGCCGAGGTCTGGGGAGATCGTTTGGGTATAACCGGGCGGAAGGGGAGAAGGAGACAATTGCGAAAGCTGCGTTGATTTATTTACTGGTGGACATCGTGAGTAAGAACGGGAACCTTCTGCTGGATGTGGGACCCGAAGGGGATGGAACGATTCCGGCAGTGCAGATGGATCGATTGAAGGCGTTGGGGACGTGGCTTGATCAGAATGGCGAGGGGATTTATGGGACTCGACCGTGGAAGAGAGCGGAGGGGGAAACGGAGGAAGGGTTGAAGGTGCGGTTCACGCAGAAGGATGGTGCGGTGTATGCGTTTTTGCTGGGGGAGCCGAAGGGAAGGACAGTGAGGGTTAAGGATTTGCGGATGAAGAGTGGAGCAGAGGTGACAGTGCTGGAAGGCGCGCGCATAACAGCCAATGCTACATGGGAACAGGAAGGTGGGGATGTGGTGTTGACGCTGCCGGAGAGGTTGGTGGGGAAGTACGCGTATGGGGTAAAGATGGTGGGGGTGGAGTAGGAGGAGTCTGTTGGCTCAGTCTGGAGGAGGCGTGGAGAATATCCACTCTTGGAACCCGTAGAATAGGATCATTACGAGACGATAAAGAATAAAAAGTCCGAACGCAGACACAGCTGCGGCCCTCGATCGGTGCTCAATTCCGTAAGCTAGGCCGCCGAATATGGCGGCGAGACCAAACAGCAGTAGAGTTTGCGGCTCGAAGAACCTGAAAAGGCCGATGAGGTTGAACAGAAGCATAAATGCGGCGACAAAAATGCACGCCCAGTAACCCTCAAGAATGGCAAATTGTATTTGACGACGAGAGGAAACGTCTGGCCAAAGCCACTGTTTGACGGGTTGTGTCGCGCCGCTGGCGCTGTGGTGGAGAAGCTACGGTTGGAAGAGACGGGCGGTTTGTGGTGGCGGCAGCAGGCTGCCGCTGTGGAGGGCAGCTGAGGAGCGCGCGGAGTGACGGCGGGAGCAGGGCTCCCGCACTCCAAGTAGGCGTGTGGTAGACTGCGAGGATATGGGCGATTTGTTTGATATTGGCGTGGAACAGCTCATGGGCAGGGGTGTGCCTGGTGGCCGCTCGAAAGGCGTTGCGGGCGATCGCGAAGGCATCCTGGCCGGCCTGAAGCAAGGCGCTTACGAAAAAATGACCCAAGAGAGGGAAACCCAAGACGGCGGAGTAAAGCCGCCGCTACAAGGGGAATCGGCAGGCGAGAGCGCGGCGAGTGGGCGAGGGACGTTTTATTTGGAGACGTTTGGGTGCCAGATGAATGAGCATGACTCGGAGAAGGTGGCTGGGGTGCTGCTGGCGCGAGGGTATCGGCAGGTGGAGTCGGTGGATGAGGCGGGAGGGGTTCTGTATAACACTTGGTCGATCCGGGAGCAGGCGGCGCGGAAGGTGTTTTCGAGGTTGGGGGAGTTTCGGCCGGATTTGGTGAGGGCGCGAGAGGAAGAGCGGAGTCTTCAGGGGCTAAAGCCCGATATAACCTGCGATCGAATGTCGGACCTGAAGGTCCGACCTCCTAAAGACGAGAGAACCCAAGAGTCACCCTCACTAGCAGGGGGCGAAGAGAGCGGGGCGGGCGCAAGATCACAAGTGCCGGTCGGTGATTCGCATAGGGATCCTTCGACTCGCGATGCGCGGTCAGGACGAGCACCCTCGTCGGCTGGTCGGATTATTGGGGTGTTGGGGTGCGTTGCGCAGCAGGAGGGGGAGAGAATATTTACCAGGGCGCCGTGGGTTAGTTTGGTGTGCGGGAGCGCGAGTTACCGGAAATTGCCGCAGATGATTGCGGAGTTGGAGGCGGGGAACCGGCGGGTCACGGGGCTCGAGACGGACACCGACGAAACGTTTGAGACGGAAGTGACGCGGCGCGACAATCCCTGGCGGGCGTATCTGACGATTATCGAGGGGTGCGATAAGGCTTGTTCGTATTGCGTGGTGCCGTTTACGCGAGGGCCGGAGCGGAGTCGACGGAGCGCGTCGATATTAGAAGAGGTTCGGAAGTTGGCGGACGCAGGCTATACAGAAGTGCAGTTGTTAGGGCAGACGGTGAATTCGTATGCGGATCCCTCGGCGCGGAAGATGCGATTTTCGGATTTGCTGGTGGCAGTGGCGGAGGTGCGCGGGATTCGCCGGGTGAGATTCACTACTTCGCATCCGCGGGATTTTGGGAAAGATATCGTGGAGGCGATTGAGGCGGTACCAGGGATTTGCGAACACGTGCATCTGCCGGTGCAGAGCGGGTCGACGAAGGTATTGAGGGCAATGGCGCGGACGTATACAAGGGATGAGTACCTGGAAAAGATTGCGATGATGCGAGCGGCGAAACGCGAGATCAGCATTACTTCGGACATAATTGTGGGATTTCCAGGGGAGAGGGAGAAAGATTTTGAGGAGACGCTGTCGCTGCTGGATGCGGCGCAGTATGATGGGGCGTTCTCGTTTAAGTATTCGCCGAGGCCGAATACACCGGCGTTGAAGATGGAGGACGAGATACCAGAAGAAGAGAAGTCGCGGCGGCTGGCGATATTGATGGAGAGGCAGAGAGAGATCCAGCGGGCACACAACGAACGGCTGGTGGGAAAGACTTTTGAGGTGATGGTGGAAGGGAAGTCGCGAAGGGAGCAGCAGTGGTCGGGGCATACGTCGTCAAATAAAGTGATGAATTTCACTTCCCGGGAGGAAGAAAGTCTGGGAGACTACGTGCAGGTGAGGGTGGTTTCGACGACACCGAATAGTTTGGTAGGGGAAGTGGTCGGCTAGGAGCATGCGAAGAGAGATTCCTCGCTTCGCTGGGAATGACGATTTCGGTTATCGGCAGATGCAGTGTAAGGAGGACGCGATGGAAGTAGAAATGAAGATACGCGGCCTGATGATGGATCCGGTTACGCAGATGCCGATTGTGGTGCTGAAGGATGTGCAGGGGCAGGCGATCCTGCCGATCTGGGTGGGGGCGTACGAGGCGAACGCGATTGCGTTGGAAATTGAGAAGGTGCAGACGCCTCGGCCAATGACGCATGATCTGCTTAAGAATGTATTGCAGGGGCTGGAAGTGTCTGTGCAGAAGATTGTGGTGAATGATTTGAGGGACGATACTTTTTACGCGTTGATCTGGGTGGAACGCGATGGGGAGTTGATGAGTATTGATTCGCGGCCGAGCGATGCGTTGGCGCTGGCGCTGCGGATGGACTGCCCGATTTTTGTGGATGAAGTGGTGTTGAAGAATTCGAAGGTAAGTTCGGCGTTGGCGGAGAGGTCAACGAACGAGCAGTTGAGGAATTATCTGGAGGGGCTGAGCGACGAGGATTTGGGAAGATACAAGATGTGAGGAGAGGAATCAGGTAAGGAAGTAAGGAAATAGCAGGATTGGCGGCGCGGCTTCGGTTGCGCCGTTTTTGTTTTTTTAGCGCGAGGACGCAGAGAAGCAGGACAGAGGCTACCCCAAGACGGAAACGTAAAGCCTCCGCTACACGTGGATTTGGAAAGGGAGGCAAGACGCGGAGATTGAGATCCTTCAGCGATGCTTGGCACAGCGCTTCAGGATGACAGATTTGTGGTATTCGACAGGACGGAGTGGAGGAGTTGGCGGGAGCGGCGGCGCCAAAATAGTAGGAGGAGGATGCCGATCAGGATTAGGGAGAGACTTAGACCGATCCAGAGTCCCAGGGCTCCCCAGTGTTGGCGGAAACAGAGGTAGGTGCCCAGAGGGAGGCCCATGAGCCAGTAGGCGGAGAAGTGGCAGAGCATGGGAGTGCGAGTGTCACCTGTGCCGCGGAGAGAGCCCGTGGC
>Ga0181526_10004429_pt1 | contig 10901 bp, 10 predicted proteins | sample PEATcosm2014_Bin_35_FD_119750 | JGI IMG/M metagenome (GOLD analysis project Ga0181526, IMG submission 119750) | Peatland microbial communities from MTU Mesocosm Facility, Houghton, MI, USA - PEATcosm2014_Bin06_30_metaG | ecosystem: Environmental > Terrestrial > Soil > Wetlands > Peat | place...
GCCTCCTTAATTTCTTCAGACGCAGCATCAACACGAAAAGCTACATTGCAACGTTGCACAGACGAACGAAAGTTCACAAACAGGCACTACGATGCTCTATATTTGCGACGGAAAGTAGCTAAGCAGGCTATAAATTTCATTCCCGCTAAATATAACTGAGCCAAGCGTCCCGCCGACGCTGCTTCAACGCCGCAAACCAGCAACACACGGGATACAGCAGCATCACCACAATCACCCACAGCAGGTAAATTGTGGGCAGGCCAAATCCCCAACCGGGTGGCGGTGTGACCGGATAGTTCCCCGGATCGGGCGACTGGAACATCCAGTAGACATGCCCGTAACGTACGTAGCAGATCGCTACAGCCAAACAGTGAATCAGAACAACATGCAGAAAGTAGTAGAAAAGCGGCACGCGCCCATAACACAGCAGCGGACGGAACACACGCGATGGCCACCGCTCGAACGCTCCCAATAACAGCAGCGCCGGGCCCAATGTCATCAGTAGAAACAGCAGCGACGGCGGATATTTAATTGTATTAAGGAACGACAGCACGGTATACAAGCCAGAGTTCTGGTGCGACCAAGGTGCCGGGTCGCCGTAATAGTTGATGCCGCGCAGAATCACGAACGCGGCACACATCCCCAAGCCCAGGCGCAAAAGGAAAGTCTGACGCCGTCCTGCCTCCCACGAAAACACCCGTCCCAGGCAGAATCCCAGACTAGTCACGCCCACCCACGGAATCAGCGGATAGGCCACGAAAATAGAGTGCGCCGGTCCCTGCCACAGAAGCCCCGGTGAATGAAGAATAAAGAAAAACGGAAGTAGCTTTCCGAACGCCGCCTGGGGAATCGTATCGAGCAGGTTGTGCGTCACGATCATGATCACGCTGAAGGCCGCGATCACGCGGAGCGGCAAATACACGAGGACTGCGAGGGTGATCATCGCCCATCCCAGCGCCCAGATCACCACCAGCAGGATCAGGTGAAAATCGAAGTTGAACTGCCACGCGAAGCACCGCAAGACCACGATTTCCAGAAAGATCAGCCACAGCCCGCGCGTCCACAAAAACCGGGATAGTTCCGACTTCGTCTTTCTCCCCAGCGACAGCGCAGCGCCCGTGCCTGTCAGCAGAAAAAACACCGGAGCACAGATGTTGGTAATCCAACGGGTGAAAAACAACGCGGCCGTGGCTTGCGCAAGGTCTATCGGGCTGATTCCGGGCTGACCAAAATAATCGCGCGTGTGATCCAGCGCCATGATTACCATGACCAATCCGCGCAGTAAATCCACGGATTCGATTCGCAGGCGAGCAGAGACTTGCACTGCCATAAACGCGCGACACCTCTTTACGCGGCGATCTCACCCGCGGCTGCCTATCTTATGCCACCTCCTTCCCTTCACGGAATCCGTAATTTATGGGGACCGCCGAATTCCGAAAGACTATGACCTGCCCCTGCGCAAGGAAAACCCACCGTGCCTTCGCCGTACCTCTCGCCGCCGGTGTAGTATTAGTTTCGGTTTTCAATCATTCGCCTGGAAGAGAGCAACCTCGTGTTGAAAAAGCTCTGCGGTCTGGTTTGCACTGTGGGATTTGTACTCATCTCCGTAACTCTGCTTCTCTCCGCGCCTTCTGCGGCCCAACAATGGACGAACAAGAAGCTATCCCTTTCTGTCAGGGCCCAAGACGGCTCGTATCAACTTTCTATGCATGGTGGTCAGCCCATATTCGCTAGCCGTGTAGCCGCTCAGATCAATCATCAGTGGCTGCGTTCTAGCGATTACCCTCGACACCAGGTTTCGGAATCTGCTTTCACTGACGAACTCGGCACAGGCCACGCGGTCTCCGTAGCTTTCACCGGACTGGAAGGCAAGCCCGATCTCATCTATATCGCCCAACTCTATGACCAGCGTCCTTACGCCGCTGTCCAGGTGCAAGTACGCAACACCACGAATAAGCAACTCACCATTCAAGCCATTCGATCAGTTGACGCCTTTGGTGATCCGCTGCTCAATCTAAGTGGTCCAGCATCCTCTGATCGCATCCTCTCCGACAGTTTCAGCGAAGACTGGCCTGAACTTCATCTCTACGACTTGGGAAAAGCGCCCGGCGGGATGCATCGTGGCGCGGGCAGTCAACTCATCTATAACCGCGACAGCAAACAAAGCCTCTTCCTCGGCGCGCTCACTTCCGACCGCTTCCTCACGCTGCTCCATCTGCAAGCTGCCGGTAGGGGCGTGGAAACCAAAATTGCATCCTTCAACGTGGATTCCACCGGCACCACGGAAGTCCAAAAAGATTTCGATCTCAAGAATGCTCCCCCCGAAGACCAGATTGAACTCAGTCTTCCCCTCCCACCCGGAGCCGACATGCACTCCGAGCGCCTGCTCCTTCAAGCCGGCCAGGACTACCACAATCAGCTCTTCACGTACGGCGATGCGATTCGGCGCCTGCATCACGCGCGCGTTTCCGTCGAGACTCCTATCGGCTGGTGGAGCTGGACCGCATTCTACGGCGGCATCAACGAAGGCGTGACCCTTGCCAATGCCGACTGGCAAGCCGAGCATCTGAAATCGCTCGGCTACAAATATTTTCAGATTGATGAAGGCTACCAATATGCCCGTGGGGAGTACGCCACCGGCAACGCCACGCAATTTCCCGATGGCATGCGCTTCGTCGGCCGCCGCATTACTGCCGACGGCTTGACCTTTGGCGTTTGGACCGGCCCCTTCGAAGTCACCACGCGCGCCTGGGTCTACGAGCACCACAAGGACTGGCTAGTCCACAACGCCAAAGGCGAGCCCATCCCCAGCCGCGATGTCTGGGATCAAAAGACCGATTTCCTCTTCACGCTGGATACCACGCATCCCGGCGCGCAGGAATATCTACGTCAGACCTATAAAACCTTGGTCCGCGAATGGGGCGTCCGTTTTATCAAACTCGATTTCATGGATACCACTGCCATTGAAGGTTTTCGTTACAAGTCCGACTCCACCGGTCTGGAAGCCCACCGCCTCGGCATGCAAATCATCCGCGACACTGTCGGTGACGATGTCGTTCTCGACAAGGATGGCAGCCCCATGCTCAACGCCGTTGGAATCGTCGATACGGGCCGCATCTCCACTGACAGCGCCCATTCTTTTGCGGCTACAAAGCGCGCCGCTTCTGGCATTGCCGCCCGTTTTTACATGAACCGCAATTTCTTTGTGGACGATCCGGACGCCTTCAACACTACGGCCCAGCCATTCCCCGACATTCCGCATCTGCCTTCTTCGCTCGAGTTGCCTGCCGCTCAGGCTTCCATCGCTCTTTGCGCTGTTTCCGGCGGGATGTATGAGATTGGCGACGATATGCTTGTCCTGGGATCGCAGAACGATCGTCTCGCCCTGGTGGAAAACACAGACTTGCTCGCCATGGCCAAAATTGGCCGAGCTTCGACTCCACTCGATCTGATGACCTACGACCCCGCGGACGAACAGCCCAGTATCTTCTTCCTCCAGGAGAGTCCGCGCCAAGTCATCCTCACTATCTTTAATTGGACGAAAACCTCGCGCTCGCACACCTTGACGCTAGCTGAACTCGGTCTTCTCCCGCAGCATACGTTTGCAGCATCCGATGTTCTGAACCAGAACGCGCCCTTCCCTCTCGCAGGCGGCAGCGTCGCAATCGACAATCAAGCGGCCGAGTCCGTGAGAGTGATCAAGCTCACCGATATCACCGTCCCTGCCGCTGCGCCAACCGTTACTGCCCAGATCCCCTCAACCGCCAACGTCGGCGATATCATCCATCTATCGGCGCAAACCGATAACACCAGTGTCCCCGCAATCGCCTATCACTGGGATTTCGGAGACGGAATCACGGCGGATGGCTCCAAGGTCTCTCATGCCTACACCCGGTCGACGCAATTCACCATCCGCCTGACGGTTGACGGACTCGATGGCGTGCCGGCCGTCCAGACTTCTTCCATTACCGTGACCGGCGCTTTGAAGGCATTTCCAGAACTGAAAGACAATCGCCGCTTCCAGGATCCCACCGACCACCAATAATCTCGGGAACCATCTTCGCATTTTCGGGAATGAGTAGATAAGGACAATAGGCTGAGGATTAGCATTCTACCCACCAGCTGATCGGACTTCCCGAAAGGGAAAGCGCGGGAGCTGCGCCCCGTCGCCTCTGATCGGTCGCAGCTCCCCTTCCACTCCTTCGCATCAATCTCAACATGCGCCCGAAGCACTGCCCACGACGTCAACGCGTGTCAGCGGCACCGTGGCCGACACATCATCAACCTCATTGACTATCACGGCCAAATAGACAAGCTGAGACGGGTTCAACTTTGTAGACCACGGCGCAGCCAAGCTCCGGCTGCGCGCTCTTCCGCTGCGTGACGTACCACCCATCCGTTCGATTTCCAACGGGGTGTCGTAAGCCCTTGACTGGTAATCCTGACTTGGATTCTGCCAAGCAGGGCACATCGTCTGCATCGCCTTCCTTTACTTCCTCTACCTCCCTCCACTACTCTTCCCAACGGAGCCCTTCATGACCGATACCACAAATCATCAATGGAAACTCACCGCCCGTCCCATCGGCCTTATCACTCCCGACGTTCTCCAACTCACCGAATCTCGTATCCCCTCCGTCGAAGATGGCCAGGCCTTAGGCCGCGTCAAATACCTCTCCCTCGACCCAACAATGCGCATCTGGATGGCCGATATCCCTCAGTACATGCCTCCCGTCCAGCTCGGCGATGTTATGCGTGCCTTCGGCCTCGCCGAGATTATCGAATCCCGCCATCCCGATTTCAAAAAGGGTGACAAGGTCATGGGTCTCACTGGCCTTCAGGAATACGCCGTCATCACCGGCAAGGAAACCCGCGGCTTCCAAAAGCTTCCTTCCATTCCCTTCCTTTCCGACGCCAATTTCCTCGGTACCCTCGGTATCAATGGCCTCACTGCCTATTTTGGTCTTCTGGAAGTCGGCAAACCCCAATCCGGCGAAACTCTCGTCGTCTCCGCCGCGGCCGGTGCCACCGGAAGCATCGCCGGTCAAATCGGCAAAATTCATGGCTGCCGCGTCGTCGGCATTGCCGGTTCCGAGGAAAAATGCAAGTGGATTAAGGACGATCTCGGCTTCGACGCCGCCATCAATTACAAGCTTGCCGATTGGAAGGAAAAGCTAGCCGCCGCCACTCCCAACGGCATCGACATCGACTTTGAAAACGTCGGTGGCCCCGTCATGCAAGCCGTTCTCGATCGCATGAATCTTCATGGCCGGGTTGTTCTCTGCGGCCTGATCTCCGGCTACGCCCGCCAGGATCCTGCCCTCGCCAGCTTCAGCCAGATCATCATCAAGCGCCTTCGCGTAGAAGGCTTCCTCATCCTCGATTACGCCTCCAAATTCATGGACGCGGGCAAACAACTCGGCATGTGGAAAATGATGGGTAAACTCAAAGACAAGCAAACCATCCTCAAAGGCCTGGACAAAGCCCCTGAAGGCATCAACATGCTCTTCCAAGGTTCCAACACCGGCAAACTCCTAATCGAACTCTAACCGCTAAAATTTTCAAAATAACCTGACTTGTCGATCCTTTTTCGAGGCCGCACAACCGCCATCCCTGCTCCAACGTTCCACCTGTAGCGGCGCCATTACACCCCCTCTCTTCCACATCGATTTCCGCGTGTAGCGTCGGCTTTACTCCGCCGTCTTGGGTTTCTTCCCCGTCACCCAAAAACAAAACCGTCATTCGGAGCGAAGTCCGCGAAGCGAGGAATCCCTCTTCGATGCAATCAAAGGCTAGCTCCATCCAATCCCAGCCTTTCACCGATTCATTTGTTTACGTGAATTCGGACCGCAACCGAGAGGTGTGACTCTTCTTTGCTTCTTCACTTGCTCCCTAACTGCTGTCTCTTCCTCTCCGCATCCATCTTCTGCACCATCTGTTCGAACTTCGGCTTCTGCTCCGGCGTCAAATACGCCCTCATCTGATTCCGCGCATTTTCCCGCACCACATCCACATTCGTTTCGGCTTTATCCCGAATCTCCTTCATCTGCTGGTGCGCGCCGCGGATGATGTCATCCATCTTCGCGCTCTGATCCGTGCTCAGCCCCAATTCTTTGGTCATGTCTGCCACGCGTTTCGCGCGCCGCTCTGGCTCGCTCATCGGTGCTGGCGTCACCGTCGCCGCGTAACTCCGCCGCCCGAAACTGTACCCAAACACCACTCCCACCGCCGCTCCCACCAGAAACACCACGGCCAGCCACAGCCGTGCCTTCCTCAAAGAATCCGCATTCATGGCAACCGCTCCTCATATGCGCTTGCGATCACGTCATCGTTTACCGGTGTGCTCGGCAGCGATTCAAAGATTCCTTCTGCCGGACGCAGCTCCGGTCCCCGGCTCCGCGCCGCTCGGTGCTCTTCAAACGCCCACGTCCCGCCCAGCATCAGCAGCAGCGTCGCAAACGCCACCAACCGCGGCGCCAACCGCCTCACGTTGCTCCAGAATCCGCTCTGCTTCTCTTCGAACTCTTCTTCCCGCGCTCCGATGGCTTGCATCACTCGCCGCGTGAACCATGGCCCTGCTTCCGGAAACCCCTCCTCCATCTCTTCCAACGCCCACCGTGTCACCGCAAAATTTTCCAGCGCTTGCCCGCACTCCGCGCATCTCGCCGCGTGCACTCGCGCTTCCTCTGGCAGTCTCGTCCGCAGCGCTTCCGCCGTCGCGCCTCGTGGCCGGTCTGGCGACAATCCTTCTAATTCATTCAAAAACCATTCGCAATTCAATTTTTCATCCTTCGGCAGTTCCTTCATTCTCTACCTCGCTTCTTCCCTGTCCTTAGTTCTCTTCCTTCTCTCACACACCTGCTGCACGTTTCTTCCGCCGAATCTTTTCCGCGATCTTCTGACGCGCTCGGAACAGCCTCACCTTCACCGTGTTCCCGTTAATCTCCATGATCTCCGCGATCTCTTCCACCGTGAATCCTTGCACTTCCTTCAGCACTAGCATCGCGCGGTCGCGTTCTTCCAGGCAGTCCAGCCACCGCTCGATTTGCTGTCTCGTTTCCAACTGCTCGCTTACGTCGGGTGCATACTCTGGCTGGTGCTCCGTCGACTGGTATGCGTGTGCTTGTTCTTCACTCAGCTCCGATTCGAAGACTAGCGGTCTTACCTTCTTCTTCCGCAACAGGTCCCAGCACTCATTCACCGTGATCTTGTACAGCCATGTGCTGAACGCCGACCTCTGATCGAACCGTTTCAACGAAAAGTACGCTTTCAGAAATACCTGCTGGGCAATATCTTCCACGTCCTCACGGTTCCTCAGAATTCCTCCTGCCACCGCAAAGACTCTCCCCTGGTGCTTCGCTACCAACACTTCAAATGCTTCCTTTTCCCCCTGCTGCGCTCTACGCACCAGTTCGCGGTCATCCCCGCGCCGCGCCGTAGTTATACCTTCCTCGGCCTTCCTGGCCTCCGCCGCAACCGGCACGTTGCTCTCCTCTGATTTTGGGACGTTGGCCATCTCTGTTTGGTTACGCTATTTTAATCCCTCTGTCCACTATCCCCCGCCTTTCCCCGTCTTCTCCCGCTACGTTCGTTTCTTCTTCACACCGCTTAGATTTTTGCTCTTGCAATCGTTTACTAACTGTAGAATACTCAATGCATGATTATCGGTGACAGGCTTCGCGCTCTGCGCGAAGAAAAGAAACTCTCCCAGGGTGATATCGAGAAGCGCACCGGCTTACTCCGTTGCTATATTTCCCGCGTTGAAAATGGCCATACCGTCCCCGCCATCGAAACGCTCGAAAAACTGGCGCGCGCTCTCGAATGCCCACTTTATCAACTCTTCTACGACGGCGAGGAGCCGCCTCAACTCCCGAATCTCCCCAAGCGTAAGTCTTCGGACGACATCGCCTGGGGTACCTCCGGCAAAGAGGCTCGCTACCTCAACAAGCTTCGCCGCTTGCTGAGCAAAGCCGACGATGAGGATCGCAAGCTGCTTCTCTATATGGCTCAGAAAATGGCCAATAGGTAGCTGCTTCTTTCGGAGTTGTCCCTCCGAAACAACTATACTCACGATAGAGGCCGCAATGCCCAAATCATGCGGCCTTTTCGCTTTTTTCAACTATCTAAGGGTTTTTAACTATCTCTCCCTCCCCTGTGGATTTCTCCCCTGCTTTTTCTACTCCCACTCGATCGTGCTGGGTGGTTTGCTACTTATGTCGTACACCACCCGCGTCACTCCCGGCACCTCATTGACAATTCGCGTAGACATCCGTTCCAGTACTTCCCCTGGCAGCCTCACCCAGTCCGCTGTCATCGCGTCCTCGGACTGCACCACCCGCACTGCCACCGTCAATCCATATGTCCGCCCGTCTCCCATTACTCCCACACTCCGTACCGGTAACAGTACCGCAAAAGCTTGCCACACTTTCTCATACAGACCGGCCCGCCGGATCTCCTCCGTTACGATGGCGTCCGCCTCCCGCAGGGTGTTCAAATCTTGACGAGTAATCTCGCCTAATAACCTAACTGCCAAGCCCGGCCCCGGAAACGGATGTTTCACGAGTATTTCGTCTGGTAATCCTAAGTCTTTTCCAATACGCCGCACCTCATCCTTGAACAGATCCCTTAGCGGCTCAATCAGCCCAAACGGCATCTTTTCTGGCAAGCCCCCCACATTATGATGCGACTTGATTGTCGCCGACGGCCCCTTAACCGACACGGATTCAATCACATCCGGATAGAGCGTCCCCTGTACCAGAAACCGTATATCCCCCTCCGCCTCGCCCTTCTGCAGCTTCTGCGCCTCCGCTGCAAAAACGTCAATGAACTCGCCGCCGATAATCTTCCTCTTCTTCTCCGGATCGCTCACGCCCTTTAAGTGATTCAAAAACCGGTCGGTTGCATCTACGCCGATCACGTGCAATCCCAGTCGTTCCCGGTACATCTCCAGCGTATGTTCGAACTCGTTTTTCCTCAACAATCCTGTATTCACAAAAACATTCGTCAGTCGTGTTCCCATCGCACGGTGGACCAGTACTGCCGCCACCGTGGAGTCCACTCCCCCACTCAGTCCGCAAATCGCGTGGTGCGTCCCCACCCTCGCCCGTATTGACTCAACGGTCTCCTCAATAAATGCTGCCCCGCTCCATTTCGGTTCCGCCTGACACACCGTAAATAGAAAATTCCGCAATATCTCCGTGCCCCGCTCGGTATGCTTCACCTCAGGGTGGAATTGCACCGTGTAAATCTTTCTCTTTGGATCCTCTGCCGATGCAATCGCATTCGCGGTCTTCCCCGTAGTGTGAAATCCGGGCGGCAGTTCATGAACATTATCCCCGTGGCTATTCCAAATCTTCAGCTTGCTCGGGAAGTTCTTAAACAGATGACTCTCGTATTTCTCCACATTTAATTGTGCCGGCCCGTATTCCCGCCTCTCCGCCGGTTCCACTTTCCCGCCCAAATTCTTCGCCACCCACTGCATCCCATAGCAGATTCCCAACACCGGAATCCCCATCGCCAGCACATCCGGATCGCATTTCGGCGCATCTTTGTCGTACACGGAACTGGGCCCGCCTGACAGAATAATCCCCGCCGGCTCTAATTCCCGTAGCGCTTCCAGCGGAGTAGTGCAAGGCAGAATGGCGCTGAAAACCTGCTGCTCTCGCACCCGGCGCGCAATCAACTGCGTGTACTGGCCCCCAAAGTCCAGCACCACAATCCCGCCCAATTCCGCCTTCATCTTCCCCGCCACTCTCCCGGTTTGCACCTTTGCGGCTCCATCCATTATCCCCCACCTCCCCCAGTAGGCACGCTGCTAGCTGTGTAGAGGCGGTTTTACGCCGCCTTCTTGGGGTTCGCCCTACTTCCCCACAATATTCAAAAGCTTATCCGCCACAAAAATCATCTTCACAATCTTCTTGCCCGCTAGATGTGCTGCGACGCCCGAGTCCGCTTCGGCCAGTTTCAGTACTTCCTCTTGCCCCGTTCCCGCCGCCACCTTCACCCGCCCTCGCACTTTCCCCGACACCTGCACCACGATCTCGACTTCTTCATCCTTCGCCAATTCCACATCGAACGCCGGCCAGCTCACGGTCCACAATCCTCCGCTGTGCCCCAGCATTTCCCACAACTCCTCCGCCAGATGAGGCGTAATCGGCGTCAGCATCAACACCAAGATCTCCAGCACTTCCTTGCACACTTCTGCCCGCACACTGGCATCCGCCGCATACACCGCGTTCGTCAATTCCATAATCTGCGCAATCGACGAATTGAAGTGCCAGCGCGTCTCAAAATCTCCCGTCACCCTTCGCAAGGTCTGGTGCGCCTTCCTCAATAACCCCTTCTCACTCTCGTTAAGACTTCTCTGCTCCCCTGCGCCACTCTTCCCTACTTGCTGTAGGCTGCCGGCGAAGGGCTGTTGGCTACTCGAACTCTTCTCCACCAGCCGGTACACCCGATTCAAAAATCTCCACGCCCCTTCAATCGCTTCCTCACTCCACTCCAAATCCTTCTCCGGCGGCGCCGCGAACAGCGTATAAAGTCTTCCCGTATCCGCCCCGTACTTCTCCGCCATCTCAATCGCGCCCACCACATTTCCCTTCGACTTCGACATCGCCACTCCGCCCTTTTGCACCATCCCCTGCGTGAACAGTCGTGCGGCCGGCTCGCTATGCTGGATCAATCCAATATCCCGCATCACCTTGCACCAGAACCGCGAATAAAGCAGATGCAAAATCGCATGTGTAATCCCGCCAATATACTGGTCAATCGGAAACCAATACCCCACCTTCGCCGAATCGTACGGCGCTTTATCATTTCGAGGGTCGCAATACCGGTAGAAATACCACGACGAATCCACGAACGTATCCATCGTGTCTGTCTCCCGCCTCGCCATCCCTCCGCAC
>Ga0181526_10004434_pt1 | contig 10887 bp, 8 predicted proteins | sample PEATcosm2014_Bin_35_FD_119750 | JGI IMG/M metagenome (GOLD analysis project Ga0181526, IMG submission 119750) | Peatland microbial communities from MTU Mesocosm Facility, Houghton, MI, USA - PEATcosm2014_Bin06_30_metaG | ecosystem: Environmental > Terrestrial > Soil > Wetlands > Peat | place...
GCGTCCGGCCATCCCCAGCGAGGTGGAACACTATCAGCGCTGGCAGCGGCGGCGCTTGCGCATGCGGCCCGGCCTCACCTGCCTGTGGGCCGTTTCAGGCCGGGACAACGTCGATTTCGATAGCTGGATGAAGCTGGACATGCAGTACATCGACAATTGGTCGTTGGCGCTCGATTGGAAGATCCTGCTGCGGACCATCCCCCGCGTGCTCACCGGCCACGGGGCCAACTGAGTCTCGCCCCGCGATTGATTCTGTGAGACTTGTCCGCAGGCGTTCACCGCAATCCTCGCTCCAGCAAACTGGCCCCAAATCGCGGCGCTGCTCTGCCAACTTGCCGGGTTAACAACGCAGTATGAACTAAAGGTGGGATGGATCGCGCCGGAGTCTGACCGTACGATTACAGCGTATGGCGAACTCGACCACGTCCGAGCCGCTCGCCTTGGCTCAGCACAGTGGGCACGCGTCCTTGGACGCCGCGCCGGTCACCGTGGCTGGCCAGGTCGTGGAGGAAGCGATCTCCTCGCCCGACCACCGCCGCGCGGCCCGCGGTGTCCTCATCGGCATCCTTCTCGGCGCGGGCATTTGGGGCGCGATCTGGATCGCTGCGTCGGCCCTTTGGCATCGCGGCTAACGCAACCGAGCTTCGCCCCGATCAACCTGCGACGGTGTCAGGCTGGTCGAGCCGTCGAGCGGGATTACCTCCCACGACAATTCCCGCGGCAACCGGCTTCACCACCACCGCTCCCGCCGCGACTGTGCTTCTGTCACCAACATTCGCCAGCACCACTGCGGAAGCTCCGATCCAGCAGTGCTCGCCGATCACGACTTCCACAAACTCACGGCCTTCGTCGGTCAGCCGGCCCTGCGAGTCCCTTTTGTGTTGCTGGCCTCCGCTGAGGATTTGCACGTTGGGTCCGAGTCGCGTACCCTCCCCAATCGCCGCGCGTCCGATGACGCAATAGGGTCCGATCCCGGCGCCGCGTCCCACCGCAGCCTGCGGGTGGGCAAAGAACGCGCCAAAGCTGATCTCGCAGTCGCGCGAACAACTCCGCAGCGTCATCCGGTAATACGCAACCCGCACGAAGTCGCCAACCAATCCGGGGACCAGAGCGCAAAGATGAGCGAAGAAACTGAAGACGCCAGGCTGGCGCCCAAAACCAGACACCATCGCGCAGGGGAACATGAGCGCGAGGAACACTCCAGAGGCCAGCCTCTTCAATAACTGTCTCCGAGACGGAATTCCCATCTTAGACGGACCTTCCCACTTACACTGTCGGGTACTGTCTCAGTGTACACCTGGCCTTTTTCGTTGATGGATTCCCCGCGCCTCAACCAGCCGCGGGAACCGGCGCGGAGACCGCCGGACGGAGATCTTCGGGCGCCCGTGCCTGGTTTTTCTCCAGCCAGTGACCCAAGACAAGCAGGCGCCACAGTTGGACCGGGATCCACCGCCGGCGCAGCGCATCGCGAAGCGGCGCTTCCAGGGAGCCCTTGCGTACCCACCCGTCCCGCTCCAGCGCCGTGCCTTGCCGTAGACCGTCCAGCATGCCGCTCCAGCGCTCCGCCAGCCAGCGTTCGACGGGCACCGTGAATCCCTGCTTTTCGCGAAACGCCACTTCCTCTCCGACGCGGCGCCGCACGATCTCTCGTAGCACTGCCTTCAGGTTTCCGCCGTGGAACCGAACCTCGGCTGGGAGGGCCGACGCATATTCCCAGATCTTCTGATCGAGGAATGGAGCGCGCGCTTCTAGCGCATAATGCATGGTGCCTCCATCTACCTTGACCATGAACTCACTCACGAAATGCTGGTTGCGGTGATACGAGAAAAACTCCCACAGCAGCCGGCGCGCCGAGCGAAGAGACGCTGGAAGCTGCCGTTGCGGCAGCTCGCGTCCGGCCAGTGCTTCCCCTAGAATCCCACGCTCCCGATAGTACGGCAGCCCGTCGTGTGCCCGGATAAACGGACCGAGCCCGCCGGTCGAGTAATTCAGGAAGTTCTTCGCTCTGCCCAAGGGCCCCAAGCCCGGAATCACGCAGCTGGCCCGGTTCCAGATCGTCGCGGCCGCCTGTGGCAGCCGCCGCGCCAGTTTTTGCGCCATCCAAACATTCCGGAAAAACGGGTATCCGAAGAAAACGTCGTCTCCGCCGTCGCCGGTCAGCAGGACCGTGGCCAGGCGCTTCACCGACCGCGAGACCCACAACATAGCCAGCGCCGACTGGCAACTGAACGGCTCGCTGTAAGCGTCCGTGAGCTCGTCCAGCGAAAAATCGGTGTCGGGCATGTCGACAATCTCGTGCGAAATCCCGAGCCTCCGGGCTGTGTCCGCCGCTGCGGCGCTCTCGTCGGAGTCGCTGCCGGGGGCGCGCACCGTGAATGCTCTGACGTTGGCATTGAGTTGCCGCAGCGCCCAGCACACCAGCGTGGAATCGATCCCGCCACTCAACAGCGCGCCCATGGGCACGTCCGAAATCAGCCGCTGTTTGACCGCCTTGAGTATCAACTGTTCGGTTTGTTCGACGGCCTCGTCGAAAGTGACCGGCGTCGATTCGTCGGTTTCCGGCAGCGACCAGTATTTCCTGCGCTCCAGGTGTCCCTCGTGCCACTCCGCAATCGTAGCCGGGGCGAGTTTCTCGATGCCTTCGAATATGGCGCGCGCCTCGGTTACATACCCGAATTCAAGGAACTCCAGCACCGCTTGCGGGTCGATGCCGCCGCCGAAACCCGCCGTTCGGAGGGCCGCGATGGTGGACGCGAAGGCGATCTCGCCATGCTGCTGGCAAAACACCAGCGGCTTGACGCCCAGCCGGTCGCGCACCAGCGTCAGCACCCGCCGCGGATTGTCCCATACGGCAAAAGCGAACATGCCGCGAAGGCGGCCGGCCAGCGCGTCGATTCCCCATTCCCGGTAGCCGTAGAGCAGCACCTCGGTATCGCATTCCGACCGGAACCGGTTGCCGCGGGCCTCGAGCTCGCGCCGCAGTTCCCGGAAATTATAAATGCAGCCGTTGAAGACAACGCCGATTTGGCGGTCGGCCGAGAGCATTGGCTGGCCCCCTGCCTCGCTCAAATCCAGAATCGCCAGGCGGCGGTGGCCTAGGCTCGCGCCGTCCCAGTTTTCCAAGCCTTCCGAATCGGGGCCGCGCCGTTCCAGTGCCTGTACCATCGCTCTGACGGCCGGCTCCGTTGCCCGGACGCGCGACACTGACGTGTACCCCGCAATTCCGCACATAGCCCCATTGTTTCAGAAAACAAGGCCCGGAGTTTCCTTCGGTTGCGACGCATGCTTCAGCCGTCCCGGGGGATCGTGAGATAGGCTTGGGCTTCAGCTCCTGCGCCCGCAGAAAAGCCTCCGTGACTACGCGCGGACGTAAAGATGTCCCTGCGACGCCGCCGCTGACTTTTCCGGCGTGATCTCGGTCTCCGTCTCCACGTGGAGAATTCGCCGGTAGCCCCGTGCCCAAAGGTGATCCACGATCTCCCGCACACGCCGGCGCTTGTCCTTCGCGTCCGCCCCGTGCATTTCGAGGAAAAGGTCGGGCCCCCGCTCCAGGGTCTTGGCCCCGCCCTTCAGCACCTCGAGTTCAAACCCTTCCACGTCGATCTTGATCAGATCCGGCGGCTCTAACCCCTCTTCTCCGTCGAGCGTCCGCAGTTCGATGGTCTCGTGCTCGGTTCCACCAGCCACGCCGCTATCCACCGTCGCCATGCCCGGCATCAGCGGGTCGAAACTCATTTCGGCCCGCGCGGCTGTCGACGACAGTCCGTAGGGCCGCACAATTACATTGGAAAACCGGTTCACATTCACGTTCTCCATCAAGCGCCGCCGGTTCCGGCTGTTCGGCTCCCAGGCAACCACCGCCTTCGCGGTCCGCGCGTAGAAGATTGTCAAGAGCCCTTGAAAGGCGCCGATGTCGTAAACCACTTTGCCGCGCAGTTCCAGCGATTTCCAGAAGCGTGACTCGGGAGTGTCGTGCTCCATCGGGAGCCATCCTAACCCTCCCTTTCGGCGCAGCCCCTGGTTCAGCCCGTTGCGGACGGTGTAGGTGACGTGATCGAACAGGTTCGCGCTCACCCAGGAGACGATTCGATGCTGGAGTGTGCCTGCCACTTCTCCTTGCTAACACGCCGTTCGAATCCGGCGCAAGTCTACCGCCGCTCGCCGAGAACCTCTGCGAATAGGGTTTCGTAGCGTTCCGCCACCTGATCGGTCGAGTAGTTATCGAGAATGCGCTGCCGCGCGGCCTTGCCCATGCGGCCGCGCAAAGCCGGATCGCGAAACAGCCCGATCAGGGCGTTGGCCATGGCGGGGTCGTCTCCCACCGGCACCAGCAAACCGTGAACCTCGTTCTCGATGAGTTGCGCGTTTGCCGGAATCCGGCTCACCACCGAAGCCAGGCCAGCCGACATCGCTTCGGCGAGCGCGCAGGAGAATCCTTCGTTCGGCGACATTAGCATGAAGACGTCGCTGGCGCCCAGCCACCCCGGAACTTCCGATATGTCCGCCCGCCCGCTGAAGTGCACCTGCGAAGGTCCCAGGCCGAGCTTCGCAGCCATGGCTTCCAGCTCGCTTCGCATCGGCCCATCGCCGACCAGAATCAGCGTCGCTCGCCGTTCCTCGCGCGCCGCCAGCGCAAAGCCGCTCAGCAGCGATTGCAGTCCTTTCTCGCGGGACAGGCGGCCGACATACACAGCCACCAAAGCCCCCGGGGGAATTCCGCGCGCGGCGCGCAGCTTGGCGATCTCCTCCGGCCGAACCGGCCGGAACTGTTCGGTATTCACCGGATTCGGCATCCACAACATCTGTTCGCGAGGGAACCCGTAATCCAGCGCCTCCCGCATCATGCCTTCGTTGAGAATCAGCACTCTCGCGGCCCAGCGCCGCAGCCAGCCTAACTCCAACCGGCCGACGCGCGACTGCCTCACCAGCGGAATCACGCCGCTTCCACCGACCTTCATCACGATCGGTTTCCCGAGCGCGCGCGCCACCGGCAGGCCCGCCGCCAGGTGCAGGCCCTGCATCAGAAAATACACCACCTGGTAGCTGCGGCGCTCCCGCCACATCGTCCAGGCTACGCGGAGCGCAAATACGGCGTCCTTCCATCTGCCTCGCACCTTGCGAGTCAGAATCCGCACCGGCACGCCCGCCGGATCCACCCAGTCCCGCACCGGCGGCATCGGAGACCCGCCCGAAGTCAGTACCAGCACACGATGTCCACGGTGGATCATCTCCGCCGACACCCTCTGCGCCTCGGTCTCGGATCCGCCCACTACCGGCGGATAGGAGTCCGAGATCAGCAGCACCGAAACCGGCTTCATGCCCACACCCCACCGAGTGCCGCATCGACGTCCTGAAGCCGCTCCCGGAGGGTCGTTCGATACGTCCCTTTCGAGGTACGCATGGTGAAGCTGAGGTGCTCGAACGCGCGGATCATCTCTTCACTGGGATTCTCACCTAAGTCCAGCAAACTGTAAGCCGCGTGAGCCCCCGACTGACGGCGGCGTTCCCCCGCTCGCAGATAGCTCTCGTGCGTGCAGAAACCGAATTTGACCATGCTTAGCCAATCTGCTCAATTCTAACATCCGGATTGGTCGCGGCTGAAAGCCGGCCGCCAGAGATCCACGCGCGCTGCTTCGTCACGTCACGCCGCTCGCTGTTTGACGGCGCCGACTCCCGCTATCGGCTCACAGGCCATTCTCTGCAAAGTGTCTTCTAGGGTGTCAATCAAGCAAGGCGGTTTGCGACTGGGCCAGCACATCGCCGCTTTGCGACACGTAGTTCATACGGTACAGGTGGCTTCCCTGCCGATCGTCAACCGTCACTTCGCAAGGCGAAACTGAACACGTGTAGCTGCTCTGCGCGCCCGATGGCGCGGTTACCACAATTTGCACGCTGGCCGCTGAAGCCACGCTGCCCAAATCGAATCCGACGAAGATGGCGCGCGGCCGCGCTGCCTGCACGCCACCCAGCCGCTGTGCCGGCCAGCGCCAGGATGCGCCGATGCCAAAGAAAAAGCCATACCACTTCCCCGCGCCCATGCCCCAAGCGGTGGACGCGCTCAGGTTCCCATTGACGCTATCGCACGTGTTTCCGTCGGATGCTGCATAAACCCCGCCAGTCGTGTACGATGGATTGCCCATGCAGTTTCCATACATCAAATCCCCCCATGCAACCGCCGCAGGACTTCCGCCTTGCGACACATAATAATCAACCAACGACATGGAATTCTCAATCGTGTTGACCCGCTCCGCCGTATAACTATAATTCGCGCCGGGGAGCCCTGTTGGAGGATAGCCACCGTAGCACACAGAGTTGCCCATCGATGCCAGCGTGATCGGATTGCACGCCGCTTGAATTGCGTAATAGCTTGCTCCCGCAACCGGATCAAATGTGTTTCTCTCATAAATGCCGGCCGCATTTCTCAACGTTGCAAACTGAGCCGACACCGATGGTTGGGTCGCCGCCGAGGCTTGTTGTCCCTGTAACCACGCATATTGACGAATCCCCAGCATAAAAGGCTGAACAGCCAGTCCCGTGACGTTCGAAGTGTAAGCGCTGTTCGTACTGTTTGTGCCGTTCCAGGGTCGATTTAGCGTGATCGATGACGGGGAGTTATAAATGCAGGACCATTCGTACTGACTCATCGGGTCAGCTTCGAATGACAGGAACGACGTTACCCCATCGACGTACCCGCCCCGCGCGCTTCCATTGTCGAACATCACGCTCGCGGTGCTGCTCGTGGTTCCAGGCCACGTTGCGCCGAAACTAATCGTGAACTGCGTTGAAGTGTTTGGAGTGGCGTAAACCCAAAGTGTGGGAACCGAGTTGCCATTTCGATCCGTAAGCCCCAGACCGGTGATAGCCACCCTGTTCCATCCCGTCGTCGGAAAGCCCGTTCCCGTCACGACACTCGAGCCGTTTGTCACCGTAACGTCCGATGCTTGGCCTATTCCGAAGCAAAATGTACTTGCCAGACCCGAGCCGGTTCCCGCCGTCGATCCATTGGTAAGCGTCACTGCATTCGCCGATGATTGAGCGGGCCACCCATAATAGGTGGTGCGCCAGGAATTATCTGTGTTGCCGAACTGGTTGGCGCAACTCGCTTCATTGGTCGCATATTGAGACAATGCGTTCTGCCAGTACTGGTGCCAGCTTATCCCCCCGGGCGCATACGAAGAGCTAGTATCTGGGTCGAACTCTGCCGCCAGAGCCAAAAACGCTCCCTGGTACCCCATTTCCCTGGAATCGTCGTTGTTACAATCATGAGCTGCTGAGGCAACTGCAGGATAGCCATTCATGGCGCCAAACACAAACGACCGAATGTCCTTCCATTGCGTGCCATGGCCAGTATCGGAGAGCATCGCGTTCGCTACACCACCAATAACCGGACCGCCATAAAACAAGAGGCTCCCGCTGCCGCCGTTGGCTTTTTGTGGTTGCCTTATCCAAATGTCGCCAATCATCATTGATGAGTCGTGAAACTGCTTAAGTCCCGAGCGGAGCCATCCAGCTAAATTCGCCAGGTCCTCAGAGTAAAAGTCCAGTCCTCCGGTGCTGGATTGGTTGTACCACCCGCCGCCAATCTGGTAAGTGTACGGCTGTGCCGTGGTAACCGGTGGGGATGCTAACGAACCGGGATCGTAGTAGGGCACGATATATGCCAAGGTATCTGACTCGCAGCCGTAAGATATTGGCCAGTATTTGGTAAACGGTACTGCGGGGTTCAGCCCCTGTGCCACCGTATACCCGAGATCGATAGACAGGTTCGGATTGACAATCGAGTAAGTCAGCCCGCTCGCCGCGTCTGCGTCGGCCGGAAACGGGCGCGCCAGCACCAAATGCGCAAAGTCTGTAAGACTGGCGATCGGCGAGATGAACTGGAACGGCATGCCCGAATGCGTTGCCGAGACCACCATATAGAAAGTCCCGGCCACCGCCGGCGAGATCCAACTGCCTCCGGTCAGGGTGACGTTGGGCGATCCCGCGGTCAGTGACACCGTGCCCGTCGCATAGGAAAGTGTTCCCAGGGGACCGGGTGCGCCGGCAGGGCACAGCGTCTTCGTGAACGCCGTGCCCGTGCCGACTACTGGGTCGTTCCCTACTACGTCCCCCGCGTTCCAGTTCTGCGCCGCTAGCCGCGTGCCGTTACCCGGATCCGCATAACCGCGCCCGTCGTAGCAAAACGTCAGAGTAGCTGGAGCGGTCCCCGATACCGAGCAAACGCGAATTTCCTCGAGCGTGTTATGGTTGCTGGAAGCACCGGAAATGTAAATCCTGGCCGGCAGCGTCGTCAGTTGAAGAGGCGTCGCATCGGCAACAGTGCACGAGCTGTCGCTGCTTCCACATGCGGCAGTCAACGTAGTCTTTGTCCCACCTAAATACGCGGGCGCCATCCCGACGCCGATCCAGTTATAGCTCACCGTCCCCGGCTGCATCACCTCCCAGGTCGCGTAGGGCCACGTCGGCGACAGACCCTGCCCAATATACTGAGCTTCCCTTTCAATGCTCCCTGCAAGATGCCAGTAGTCGCCAAGCCCCCAAGGGTTCTGCCCAAATGCGATCATCGGGCCGAGTATCGCATCGGCGGCGGGATTGGCGTTCACGACCACCCCATTGTCGTCCGTGGCAACCGCGCCTATGTGTGTAACGGATGTTGCCCTGTTGCCCCCTTGATCCGCAACCGTCAACTCCACGGCGTAGTCGCCAAACACGAGCCCGCTAAGGGTAGGTGTCTGAGACCTCTGGTCGCTCCAAAACGGAGCGCTCTGTCCCGGCTGAAGCAGCACCTGCCAAAAGCACGACACGCTCGGGTTGTCCGACTGTGAATAACTGCTGGCGCACGAAAGACTTGCTGGTTGCCCCGCACGCATACTGGGCTGATACCCGGCAATCGACCACGGCGAACTCACGGCCGCATTCGCCACCAATGGCACCACCAGAGACTGTCCCAGTGTGGTAATGTAGTTTGCCGTGCCACTCGTCAATATCCCGGCGTATCCGCCTGGGCCAGAATCGCTAAGGTTGCCGTCGAGCTTCCATTCGAATACCAAACCCTCGGCCGTGTCTGCGGTCACAGGCGGTCGGGAATTGACTCCCACCGTCGCTGAGTAGATGCGCGCATAATTGACGGCATATCCCCCGCCGCTGCCTTCACCGACACTTACGCCGTTCCCATATGCGACTTCTGTTGTATAGGAAAACGTCTCGTTTAGGATTTGGTTCCCGTTTACGTCCCACGCCTGACATACGTCTGTCAAGTGCGAGGGGAAGTGCTGAAGACGGAACGTGACGAAGCCTCCAGGCAGGCCGTATGTTTCTACTTGGAAACAGCTAGCGCTGTGGTCACCCGCACAAATCAACAGTACTTGGTTTGTGCTGCTAAAGCACTCCAGATATATGTTGGCGCCGACGATATTTGGATTGAATGTGTGAAGATAGCCACAACTGGTTGGCAGGTTCTGTAGTGATTCCTCGATCCGGTACGGCGTTCCGGGAGCGAGCGCAGGCACCGAGTTATTGTAGACGTATTGGCCAGGGCCCAGGACGATCCCCTGCCCCGCGAAACAGACCGAACCTACGATTAGCGGTAAGAGTGTTTTCATGTTAGTGATGCACGCTCGCATGATACAGAGTCAACTGAGACTGGTCGCCGGCGCTAAACAGCGTGCAGCCAATGCCCCAGTAGTTAGGGGATGAAACGTCCGCCGTGTCGCTCTCGGAATACAGAAGATTGTAGCCGGAGCCAGAGTTGTAATACCAGCCCCTGTTGGTGCCATCATCCACCATCTCGACGCGGGTAACAGGCTGACTTATTATACCAGGAAGCGAAATGCGCGTCCCCTCGCCTATGCTGTCGAACTGCGAGACAAGCACACTGAGACTCGGAGCCCATATGCCGTTGTTGCTGAAACCCCATCCGATGCCGAAGAACACGGCGGACGCGCTATTCCCATTCGCTACGCCGAATTGACACATCGAGTATTGCCCGGCCGACAGTTCGTCTAGTGTGAAAGCGATCTCGATGGTGTAGGGAGTTGTCATCGCCAGCGGCGTAATCATTCCCTGAAAGTGATAGCCACTGTCCGTTGTGTGGCTCGCGGACAGTTGCACGGCGCCGGCTACGTTGGAGATGGTCGGAGTATCCGGGCCGGCGCCGACCATCGTTGACCACGGAAGCGCCGTCGGCTCAACCACCTGCATCCCGAACGCGATGGGCTGCCACGTTGTTCCGTCACACTGCCATTCTTTGTTCGAAAGCTCCTTGGCGAAAAACCGCATCCCGGTCGCGGCGCCGTTGCAGGCCGGACGGTTCGCATAGGTGCTGAACCCTGGAGCCGAAGCCGCCCCGTTCGAGGTCCCGCCGCCACTCTGCTGCGTCCATGTGTTTGCCGCCGAGCACTCGTAGATCTGCTGCCCAGCCGTCGCGCCGCTGACGAATGCCAGCTCGCCCACCGCACAGGTCGCCGGTAGGCCGCCGGATGAGCTAGCCACGATCGTCGGTCTGGTGTGCGCCGCTCCGGAAAAATCTTGTGTGCCCGCCGTGAACGTGTTGCTCGAGTTCGTCGCCACCGCGTTAGTAACCTGGGACGCGGTGTAATCCCCGCTCGCAGCCGTCACTGCGCCTGTCCGTCCAAACACGCTCTGCACCGGCCCCGCTCCCGTTCCGAGGAACCGGAAATTAATGCCATCATACCAGACCTCGCGCATGCTGCCGGCCACAATGTCCGTCGCCGATGGATCGGTCACGCCGTCTGCCTGCTTGACGCTCTTCGCTCCTAAGGAATCCACGTTCAGCGTCGTGCCTCCCCCCGCTCCGTTCACATCGGGTACCCAATGCAGCACCATACCCACCGTGTAGGCCGTCGCCGTCGGGGTCATCGAGCATCC
>Ga0181526_10004435_pt1 | contig 10886 bp, 8 predicted proteins | sample PEATcosm2014_Bin_35_FD_119750 | JGI IMG/M metagenome (GOLD analysis project Ga0181526, IMG submission 119750) | Peatland microbial communities from MTU Mesocosm Facility, Houghton, MI, USA - PEATcosm2014_Bin06_30_metaG | ecosystem: Environmental > Terrestrial > Soil > Wetlands > Peat | place...
GCTACAACGTCGCCATCCAGGCCCCGCAGTACCGCGTTGACTCGCTGGCCGCGCTCAAGAGCCTGCCCATTACCGGCGCGACCGGGCCGGCGCAGTCCAATGGAGCGGCAGCCACCGGCGCGCCGGGCGCTCAGCGGCCCGTGGAGGTGCTTGGCAACCTGGCGGCTGTCTCGCCCGGAGCGGAGCTGGGTACGGTGAGCCACTATGATGTTCAGCCCGTGATCGATATCTACGCCAACGTGGATGGAACCGACCTGGGCACCGTGACCCGCGCGATAGAGGAAATTGTGGCACGCCACCAGAAGAACAAAGATCTGCCGCAAGGCTCCCACTTCGACCTGCGCGGCCAGAGCGAGACCATGAAAACCTCTTACATGGGCCTGCTCGGCGGCCTGGCGTTTTCCATCCTGCTCGTCTACCTGCTCATCGTGGTCAATTTCCAGTCCTGGCTCGATCCGTTCCTCATCATCTCGGCCTTGCCGGCGGCGCTGGCCGGCATCGTCTGGTTTCTCTTCCTCACCAATACCCGGCTCAGCGTGCCCGCGCTCACCGGAGCCATAATGTGCATGGGCGTGGCCACGGCCAACTCCATCCTGGTGGTCAGCTTTGCCCGCGAGCAGTTGGAGGTTCTGGTGGGCGATGCGCGCCGGGCGGCGCTGAATGCCGGCTTTGTGCGCCTGCGCCCGGTACTGATGACCGCCCTGGCCATGATTATCGGCATGGTGCCCATGGCGCTTGGCCTGGGCGACGGTGGCGAACAGAACGCCCCGCTCGGCCGCGCTGTGATTGGCGGGCTGCTGCTGGCCACCGTGGCCACTTTGTTTTTTGTTCCCGCATTCTTCTCTGTCGTCCACGGCTGGCTCGAAGGCCGCCGCAGATCGGCGCATGGCGCTGCACTGGCCGGGACCTTTGACGAGTTTGACGAGCTTTCGGAGTAGCTTCTCTATGACCAACGAATCCAAACCGAATCCCCAGGCGGCGCCCAGCCACGAGACGGCGCCCGAGCGGAAGCCCATTTCGCCGCGCCTTGCTTTGGCAGGCGTGGCTGTGGTTGTCCTTGTGACTGCGGCTCTGGCGGTTTTCGGGGTTCTTAGCCGCAGGTCCGCCGCAACCGTGCTGGCCGAGCGCACGCGGAGCCTGGCTGCTCCCTCGGTCATCGCCGCTCCGTCCACGCCCGGCGCTCCAGCGGATAGTTTTGTGCTCCCCGGCAACGTGACCGCCTGGACGGATTCGCCCATCTACGCGCGGACTTCCGGCTACCTGACGCGGTGGTACTTCGACATTGGCGCCAGAGTGAAGAAGGGGGCGCTGCTGGCTGAGATCGCCACTCCCGAAGTGGACCAGCAACTGGCCCAGGCCCAGGCCGACCTGAATTCCGCTCAGGCCAACGCCAACAACGCCCGCATCCAGGCTGATCGCTACACGGGACTCGTCGGTTCCAACGCCGTCTCCCGGCAGGACACCGATACGTTTGTAAATCAGGCCACGGCCGCCGCGGCAACCGTGCGCTCCGCCCAGGCCAACGTGCAGCGGCTGCGCGAGTTGCAATCCTTTGAGAAGGTCTATGCGCCCTTCGACGGGGTAATCACAGCCCGCAACGTCGATACCGGCCAGCTGATCGATCCCGGCGCGGGCAGGGAACTCTTCCACCTCCAGGCCATTCAGACCCTGCGCGTCTACGCCAACCTGCCGCAGGCTTACTCGAACAACGTGAAGCGCGGCGCGAAGATTGGCCTGACCTTCGCCGAACACTCCGGCAAAACTTACCAGGGAACCCTCGTGCGTACCGCCGACGCCATCGATCCGGCCAGCCGCACGCTGCTGGTGGAGATCGATGTGGACAATCGCGCCGGCGAGTTGCTCCCAGGTTCGCTGGCCCAGGTCCACTTCAAGACGCCGTCCGCCGGACCGGCTTTCATAGTGCCTGCCGCGGCGCTCATCTTCCGCAAGGAAGGGCTGCGCGTGGGCGTCGTGGTCAACGGGAATACTGCGCATCTGGTTCCGGTAGTGATAGGCGAGGATGACGGCGCCAACGTGCAAATCGTCTCCGGCCTCAGCGCGGCGGATCAGGTGATTCAGGATCCGCCCGATTCGCTGATTGAGGGCGAAAAACTATTTGTGGAGAGCCCCGGTACGCCCACTCCGGCGGGAGGCAAGTAGCGATGCCAGCGTTCCAGGCTCCAGAGAAGCTCGTTGCCATATCACCCGGCGGCAATAATCCGTCAGGGGGGTCCACGGATTTGAAAGGGCACGGCTTTAGCCGTGCCGCAGAAGCGCCAAGGACGGGATCGGCTTTAGCCGCTGAGCAAATTCGGGTTGGAGAGGAAACATTTCCTCAGGGGCTAAAGCCCAGATTCATATTTCGGCTGTTTGCGGCACGACTGAAGTCGTGCCCTTTCAAAGCTTCAAACATTCAAACTCTTACGGGCCTTCTTGTCCTTATTCTGTTCACCGCCTGCAAGCCCGTCGGGCCGAACTACAATCAGCCCGGCTACGAAGCCCCTCCGGCTTACAAGGAAGCAGGAGCATCCGCAGTTCTCGTCCCGCCGCCCAACCCGGCCAATGGCGGTGGCTGGCAGGCGGCCTCGCCGTCCGACAGAATGCTGCGCGGCAAATGGTGGGAGATCTACCATGATCCGCAACTGAACCAACTGGAAGAGCGCATCGCCACCAGCAATCAGAGCCTGCGCCAGGCGCTTGAGACCTATCTGGCGGCGCGCGACCAGGTAGCCGCGGCTCGCTCCGCGCTCTATCCCACGCTCTCCGCCGGGCCGTCGGTCTCGCGCAACGATATTTCGGCGAACGGGCCATCCTATTCAGCCGGCAAACCCACCACCTATACAGACCTTTCGATTGGCGGCCAGGCAAGCTGGGAGCCGGACTTCTGGGGCCGCATCCGCCGCACGGTCGAGGCCGCTCACGCCAGTTCGCAGGCCAGCGCCGCGGATTTGGCGGGCGTGGACCTGAGCCTACACGCCGAAATGGCCGCCGATTACTTCCAGCTTCGCGGCCTGGACTCCGAGATCAAGCTGCTCGACGCCACGGTCGCCGACCTCGAGCGCCAGCTCGACCTGACCCAGCGCCGCCTCGAAGGCGGAGTGGCTACGGACGTGGACGTCGCCCAGGCTAAAACCCAGCTTGAAACGGTGCGCGCGCAACGGATCGACGTGGGCGTGGCGCGCGCCCAACTGGAGCACGCCATCGGCACCATCGCCAACCTGAAGCTCACCGAGTTCAGCATTCCGCCGTCGCCTCTCGATCTGGCCTTGCCCAAGGTTCCGCTCGGTGTTCCTTCGCAGTTGCTTGAGCGCCGCCCGGATATTGCCGCCGCCGAGCGCCGCGCCGCCGCCGCCAACGCGCAGATCGGCATTGCCGTCAGCGCCTTCTATCCCACCATCAATCTGAGTGGCGAGGGCGGCTTTGAGAGCCTGCACTTCGGCACCTGGATTCAGGGCCCCAGCGCGCTGTGGTCGCTGGGCGCGCAGGCCACACAGTTGCTCTTCGACGCCGGCCAGCGCCACGCGCTCACCGACGAAGCCCGCCACAGCTATGAGGCCCAGGCCGCCGCTTACCGGAACACTATCTTCCAGGCCTTCAACGACGTCGAAGATCAGCTCTCCGGCCTGCGGATTCTGGAGCGGGAATCGGACGTGGAGCAGCGTGCGGTCGAATCGGCGCAGCATTCCGTCGATCTATCCAACCAGCGCTACCAGGGCGGCGTGACCAGCTATCTTGAAGTCCTGACCTCCGAGGGCGTGCTGCTCCAGAACCAGCGGACGGCAATCGATCTTCAGACCCGGCAGTTCGTCGCCAGCGTAGGCCTGGTTCGGGCGCTGGGCGGAGGATGGGACACTCGACAGTTGCCCAAATGACGGACGCAGGAAGTAAGTATCCTCCGGCAGAGCCGGAGATTTTATGGTTGCTGGCCCCTCAAAGGGGCCCGTGTAGGAGCGCTCCATGCCGGTGGCAGCCCGTCGCCCGCGCCGTAGGCGCAGTGGTTGTCAGCCCCGCGCTTCAGCGTGGGGTTGGCGAAATCAACAATTCATACGGAGTCCCGAAGGGACGGCGTTCATGTTCCGTGTCCCTCTGACGCTTTTTCGAGCAGAATGAAAAACACGAACCGGGAGCGACTCCCGCAAAGGTCGAACCTCTACTAGCGCCCCGGTAAAGCCGGGGGTTCTCCCAATCGAATAGGGCAGGGAACTGTTCCCTCACCACAAACCAGGGAGTCTATTTCCGTATGAGAATCGGATTCTTTTGGCCGGCTGGCATAGCACTCGCGGCATTTCTGTCAACGGCCTCGGCCGCCAAGGCGCAGCAGTTGCCGCCCATCGAGCCTCCCCTCCCGCTGCCCAGCGCTCACCCCAACGCTCCCACCCTGCGCGTGACGGCCAATGAGGTGCTGGTACCCACCCTGGTTGAAAAGCGAGGCGGCGGCATTGTTTATGGCCTCAAGCCGGACGACTTTGTGCTCGAAGACAATGGCGTGCCGCAGAAGATTCGCGTGCAGGAGGAGATGGATACCGCGCCGGTTTCCCTGGTGGTGGCCGTCGAGCAGGGCGGCGTCAGTGTGCTCGAATTCGACAAGCTGGCCAAGCTCGGCCCGCTGCTCGATCTCTTCCTCGCCGACGGCAGGAGCCAGGCGGCGCTGGTGGGCTTCGACTCCCGGCCACACCTGATTCGCGACTACACGCACTCCAGCGACGAGATCAACCAGGCCCTCAAGCGCCTCGAACCCGGCAACGGCGGCGATGCGATTCTGGATACCGTCAGCTATGCCGTCGATCTGCTGGAGACCCAGCCCAAGGAGTATCGCCGCGTGCTGCTGCTCATCAGCGAGGAGCGCGACCACGGCAGCAAGCACACCAAGCCGGAGCAGTTGGTCGAGAAGATCGGCCGTTCCGACGTGCTGGTGCTGAGCGTCTCCTTCTCTCCCGCCCGCGCCGAGCTGCTCCACGATGTGAAGGATTCGGGCGATGATCGCACCATGAACATCGTCTCCGCTCTGGCCATGATCCTCCAGGCCTTCAAGAAGAACGTGGCCAAAGAGGTCGCAGCCATGAGCGGCGGCGAGCACACCACTTTCACCGGCGACAAGGCCTTCGAGCAGCGCGTGGTGGACGCCGCCAAGCATGCCCGCAACCGCTATCTCATCACTTTCAGCCCCTCCGATCCCACCCCCGGCCTGCACACCATCCGTGTGCGCACCGCAGTAGACTACGGCGCCCGGATAGTGGCGCGGGCCAACTATTGGAAGGAACAACCGTAGCGAAAACCCTGAAATCCGCATAGCGTCCGTATCAATATCTCGTCGAAATCGCTTGCTGTGTTGACTTTCTGAGAGCCCGTCGAAGAATATTCCCACATGGCCAATACGATTCAGTGCGATACTCACTGCGAATCTCAAAAAGCATACGTTTGCACTCATCTTGTGGGAGAAACAGCGGGGCTCGGATTCAACCACAGAAAGCCCACTAAGAAGAATCCTTTTCCTGATGCCTGGTGCAACGACTGCGAACTTATCCGCGCCGCCCACAATGGCTGGAATGAAGAGTCCGAGAAGCTGACCAAGATCGTTTTGATTTGCTCGGGCTGCTATGAGCGCACCCGTATCCGCAATACAAGACCGAATATCACTTTGGACGATCTCGCAGACTTCCGATGGAAATGCAGCAGTTGTGACGAGTGGCATACGGGGCCTTGTTTGGATTTCGGTTTTTCGGAACCCTACTACTGGGAAGAAGAGGTCGAGACTGCAACTCGCTGGACGATTCTTCCATCGGGAAGCATTGAGAAGACGAGTGCAACCTTTCTTGACGAAGACCTCTGCGCCATCAATGACGAATTCTTCTTTGTTCGCGGCATTATCCACCTACCCATTATTGGCACGGCTGAGACCTTCCGTTGGGGCGTGTGGGGTTCGCTTAGTCGAGAGAATTTTGAAACGGTGTTAAGAAGGCACGATGATCCAAAGCGTGTGGAGCTTCCGCCGATGTTCTCCTGGCTAAGCACACAGATTCCTGATTATCCAGATACGCTTGGCCTGAAGATGTATGCGCATATCGAAGAAATTGGATCGCGACCGCATTTCCGGCTGGCACCGGCGGATCACCCTCTCGCGCACGAGTATTACCACGGTATTACCCCAGAACGCATCAAAGAGATCATGCTCCGCCCCCTTCCCGCAAGCCAGCAGTAGAACTAGTCAATTTCGGGTGTTTCTATAGATATGGGACGAAATGCCGCGAAAAGTGCGGCGTAATGTCCTCATGAGCCAAGCCGCCGCCGCTCCTCCCGTTTCTCCGCCTCCCTTCACCTACGATTGGCGGGAGATCGAGCGCGGCCTGCCGCTCTCGACGCTGGAAGAGTTCTCCGCCTACTCCGGCATCGCCGTCAAGGATCTGCTGGAGGTGGTGATTCCCGCTCGCACGCTCAAGCATCGCCGCCAGCGGCACGAGCCGTTCAACCCGGATGAATCCGACAGGCTGGCCCGCGTCGCGCGGCTCTATGAACTCGCCGTCAAGGTATTCGGCGATCCGGAGAAGGCGAAGCGATGGCTGACCAAGCCCAAGCTTCGCTTCGATGAGCGTACGCCTCTCTCCATGATGCGCACGGGTTTGGGCGGTCAAGGCGTGGAAGAGATGCTCTACCAGATCGATGAGGGTGCTTTCGCTTGAAGACCCTGTGGCCCATCAGCAATTACATCGATCTGGGCGGCTGGGGCGGGAGGAAGTTCTCCTCGTGTTGGACCAGTCTGGGCCGTCGTGTGGTCTACTTTGCCGAGTCGCCAACGGCTGCACTTGTTGAAACACTCGTGCATCTTGAAGTGGAGAGCGAAGACACCCCGGATTTCTACACCCTGCTCAAGATCGCCGTTCCCGATGACCTCGCCATTCAGCCGCTCGATCCGCCCGCCGGGAGCGAATGGAAGCAAAACCTGAAATTGACCCGGCGCATCGGCGATGTATGGCTTGCCTCCCTGAAAACGCCTCTTGCTCGCATCCCCTCGGCAATTGCGCCCCGCACCTGGAACTACCTCCTGAATCCCGCACATCCGGACGCAAAACAGGTGCAGGTCGCCGAGGTCATCAAGGAGCGCTTCGACAACCGGCTGTTCCGTTTCGGCGCGCGGTAAAGGGTTGTGCGGGTTTAGAAAGTGCTGGTCTGCGAGCTACTTCGTTCCGTCCCTACGGGACTGAGAGCTGATTGGACGATGCTGACCCAGGACTGCGCCCGGCTTGTCCTGGGCTAATTTCCTTCACTCCCTCCGGGAGTGGCGAACCCCTCATGGCGCAGGGCCGCCCATTCATGGTAATCTCACCTTAGACACTTGAGAGTGGACCTGAGAAGACAAGAGGAGTAACACACGCCGTGCTGGCGACTGCCAAGAAAACAACCCTGATTGAAAGCTTCCGCACCCACGAGAAGGACACCGGTTCGCCGGAGGTCCAGATTGCGATTCTGAGTGCGCGTGTTGCCGAACTGACCGAGCACTTCAAGACGCACAAGAAGGATCACGCCTCCCGGCGTGGATTGTTGCAGCTGGTCAGCAAGCGCCGCCGTCTGCTGGATTACCTGAAGACGCACGATACCGATCGCTACCGCGACGTGATCGGCAAACTCGGTATCCGCAAATAGCCAGAAAGCAAACCTTGAATCCAACGTTGCCCCGGAAGCGCCCAGACCGGTTTTTGGTCACGGCCCCCGTTCCACCCAGGACCTGGGGTCATGGTGTACCTGGCGAATCGAACCCGCTGCCAGGGATTGCGCACAGCCATCGGCTGAGCGCGGCCCCGGCAACCCAGACCCGCCTGCAGGCCGGGAGAATCCGCTCCCCGCGCAATCCCCACTCTTTTGCGCGCCGCCCGCAGCGTGTCAGTTCCTTCGCCGGTGTTCCCGCCCCAGCGGTGTCTTCCCCCCACAAGCTTCCCAAGCGAACAAAAATGAAACGAGGACTCTATGTCTAAGCATGAAGTAGCCGTCGAGCTAGCTGGCGGCAAGCGAATGGTCTTTGAGACCGGCCGCATGGCCAAGCAAGCCTCTGGCGCCGCTCTGGTGACCACCGGCGAAACCGTTGTTCTGGCCACCGCGGTGGCCTCCCCCGACGCCAGGGAGGGTATCGACTTCTTCCCCCTCACCGTCGACTACCGCGAATACACCTACGCCGGCGGGCGCATCCCCGGCGGCTTCATCAAGCGCGAAGGCCGCCCCAGCGAGAAGGAAGTTCTCACCTGCCGCCAGATCGACCGTCCCATCCGTCCGCTCTTCCCTGACGGCTTCCGCAACGAGACCCAGGTCATTGCCCTGGTCTTTTCCGCCGACAAGGAGAACGACCCCGACGTGATCGGCATCAACGCCGCCGCTTGCGCCCTGGCTCTCTCCGACATTCCCTTCAGCGCCACCGTTGGCGCAGTCAGGGTGGGCCGCGTGGAGGGCGAGTTCGTCATCAATCCCACCTACTCCGAGCGCGCCGCCACCACCGTCAACATCATGGTTGTCGGCCACAAGGACGGCATCGTGATGATCGAGTCGGGTGCCAAGGAAGAGTCGGAAGAGACCATCCTGGCCGCCATCGAGTTTGGCCACGCCGAGATCAAGAAGATCGTCGCCGCCATCGACGAGCTGGCCGCCCTGGCCGGTAAGCCCAAGCGGGCCTTTATCGCGCCGGTCTTCGACCAGGCCTTCTACGACGAGTTGAAAGCCAGGGTTGGCGATCGCCTCAAGGATGCCCTGGACACCCATACGCACGGCAAGACGGAAAGCTACGCCCTCATCAAGCAGATTAAGGACGAGCTGGCCGCCGCGCTGCCCGCCGACCAGCCCGATGCCAAGAAGAAGCTGGCTCATTACTACGAGCATCTGCGCGAGCGCATCTTCCGCGAGCAGGTCACCCATGAGCGCATCCGCCCCGATCGCCGCGGATTCGATGAGATTCGTCCGATCACCATCGAGACCAGCGTCCTGCCCCGCACGCACGGCTCGGCGCTCTTCACGCGTGGCGAAACCCAAGCTTTGGTCACGGCCACGCTGGGCACCACCGACGACGGCCAGCGCCTGGAGAGCTATGAGGGCGAGAAGAAGAAGCCCTTCATGCTCCACTACAACTTCCCGCCCTTCTGCGTGGGCGAGACGGGCCGCATGGGCGGCACGGGCCGTCGCGAGATCGGCCACGGAGCACTGGCCGAGCGCGCCATCACAGCGGTTCTGCCCAGCCCCGAGGAGTCGCCCTATACCATCCGCATCGTCAGCGACATTCTCGAATCCAACGGCTCTTCGTCGATGGCCACGGTCTGCGGCGCGAGCCTGGCGCTCTTCGACTCCGGCATCGCGCTCAAGGGCGCGGTGGCCGGAGTGGCCATGGGCTTGGTCAAGGAGGGCGACGACTACGCCATTCTTACCGACATCGCCGGCGCAGAAGACCACTACGGCGACATGGACTTCAAGGTGGCCGGCACCCGCAAGGGCATTACCGCCCTGCAGATGGACATCAAGATCGGCGGCCTGACTCGCCAGATTCTTGAGCAGGCTATGGAGCAGGCGCGCCGCGGCCGCCTCTTCCTGCTCGACAAGATGGACGCCGCCCTCGACGGACCGCGCACCGAGCGCTCGGCCTATGCCCCGCGCATCGAAACCCTGATGATTCCCACCGACAAGATTCGCGATCTCATCGGAAAGGGCGGCGCAACCATCCGCGGCATCATCGAGCAGACCGGCGCCAAGATCGATGTGGACGATACCGGCCGCGTCAGCGTCGCTTCCTGCGACAGCGAGGGCCTGAAGAAGGCGCTCGAATTGATCGGCAACATCACCGCCGTGCCGGAGATCGGCAAGGTCTATCTGGGCAAAGTGGTTCGCCTGGCCGAGTTCGGCGCGTTTGTCGAGCTTTTCCCCGGCACCGATGGCCTGCTGCACATCTCGGAAATTGCGGAACATCGCGTAAAGGAAGTGAAGGACGAACTGCGCGAAGGCGATCAGGTCATGGTCAAGGTGCTGGCCATCGAGGGCAATCGCATCAAGCTCAGCCGCAAGGCGCTCATCCGGGAACAGAAGGCCAAGCTGGCTCCCTCGGCTCCCATTGAGACGGAGGAAGTGGCGATTGCGGCATCCGCGCCTGCATCCGCGCCCGCGGCGCCGGCCAAGCCCCGCCATGAATTTGACGAGCGGCAGCCGAAATCCAACCAGAGCACCATCCTCATCGAGGGCGGAGACGACTTCGACGAAGAGGGCGGCGAGGAGTTCGACGAAGAGAGCGAGCCGAACTTCAATCGCGTCGAGGGTGCGCCGGTTCCGGCCGGGCAGCCTGGTCAGCCGGCAGGCGGGGGCCGTCCTCCCATGAACAACAATCGCCGCCGCCGCCGCCGCCGGCCCGGTGGTCCTGGCGGTGGCCGCGGACCTGGAGGCGGTCAGGGTTGATCGCCGTAATGAAATCCCGTTAGAAGCCGAAGGCCCGGACGCCAACTCCGGGCCTTTCGTTTATGCCCGAATCGCCAGCCGCCCCTTGCCGCCGGGAGCAGGGGCCTTCAGGCCTTGGATGCCTCAGTTGTCTTCAAGAGCCCGAATGGGACAAAACGGCCTTTCGTTAGCCGGGAGCCCCTCGTTGCGATAGGGATCGTTTTCGGGGACTATAGCGAAATCAGAGTGACTGTACCCCGAAATCGCAGGGTCAAGTCGACGCGACCACCAGGGAGCGGCGACCCTGCGCGAAACTCGCCAGGGCACACCTACTCTGGTTTCGCTCTAATCGTGACCAGGGCCTTCGGAATTTCACTTGCTAGCAGTTGTCTCCTGCGCTATAGTCTTGAACAAAGTTCCAAGTGAGTTCAATTGTTCCTGGTGTTCCACCAGCTGGGGTGCGTCATGGGTTCAAAGCATTCCATTCTCATGGA
>Ga0181526_10004436_pt1 | contig 10885 bp, 4 predicted proteins | sample PEATcosm2014_Bin_35_FD_119750 | JGI IMG/M metagenome (GOLD analysis project Ga0181526, IMG submission 119750) | Peatland microbial communities from MTU Mesocosm Facility, Houghton, MI, USA - PEATcosm2014_Bin06_30_metaG | ecosystem: Environmental > Terrestrial > Soil > Wetlands > Peat | place...
GCCACCGCGATCACCAACGCCGCGACCACGAGCGCCAGCAGCGGCGCCGGCACCATCACGGTCGACGGCACGCTGGTGCTCGACGGCACGTCCTCGATCGGGCTCGGCACCGTCACGGTCGACAGCGGCGGGGCGCTGATCGGCGCCGGATCAAGCGCCGTCAACAATGCTATCATCACCAATAATGGGACCCTCGCAACCGGCGGCACGTTCACGCTGGATGGTGATACCATTAATGGTGGCGTTCTCACTGGGACCGGGGCCGCCAATAGCAGCTTCAATCTCGACCATGGCGATAGCCTGACGCTCAATGGCATCACAGTCGTCGGCGGAAACGCAATCATCGCTAAGATCGATAATGCTGGCAGCATCACACTTGAGACTTCGCTGACGCTGGGCACCTCTAACCCGCCGTTCAGCAGCTCGGCGTTCACGCTTGAGCTTACTGGCGCCGGCACAGTAGCGCTCGGCGGCGCAACAATATCAGCTACCGCTGCCGGCGAGACGTTCGAGAACAACGGCAACGCGATCTCCGGTGCGGGCCAGATCGGCGACGGTACCGATACCAATCTAACGTTGGATAACAAGGCCGGAACGATCGAGGCACAGGGCGGCACGCTGACGATCGACACCGGCAACAGCGACACCAATCTTGGCACGCTGACGGCGGCAAGCGGCGCCACGCTAGCGATTGAGAACTCGACCATCGACAACGCCAACCATGCCGGCGCGAATACCGGCGAGGTGTCGGCAGCGTCCGGCGGCTTCATTGCGTTGGACAGCGCCGACATTCTGGCCGGCAGCGTGAGCATCGCCTCGGGCGCCAAACTTTATACGGTTATCGGCAGCACGAACGAGATCAATACCGCGCACGGCCAGGACAATCTGTCGACGCCGACGTTGAGCAATACCGGGACCGTAGTGGTGAACGACGACAGCTCGCTGGCCCTTGCGAGCCCATTCAATATTGAGAATTTCGGCACGATCGATCTCGAATCCACGGGCCACTCCACGATTCTCTATTTCAACCAGCCGTTCCCGATACTTTCGGGTGGCGGCGACATTATTCTGGGCGCTGGCGGCGGTTCGAAAGATGTTATTGCCGGCTTGATAGGCCAGGGCTTTACCACCGTCGCCCTGGCCAACCAGAACAACACCATCTCCGGCGTTGGCGCGATCGGTCAGGGCGATGGCGCCCTGCAACTCCAAGACGATGCGAACGCAACGATCGACGCGAATGTCGCTGGTAAGACGCTTACTATCGACACTGGCAATGCCTTCTCAAATGCTGGCCTGCTCGAAGCGACAAATGGCGGCACGCTGCAGGTCAGCGACAGCCTCGCTAATTCCGGCACGGTGGTAGCGAACGGCGGAACCGTCGACCTCGTCGGCGCCGTCACGGCGGACAACGGCACGAATGGTTCGGCGACGATCGAGGGCGGCGGCACGCTGGAACTCGGCTCGACCGACGCGCAGGCGGTCACATTTAACGGTGCCGGCACATTGTTGCTAGCAGGTGCCTCGGACTTCACCGGGACGGTGAGTGGGCTTGTTGCCGGCAATGTTATCGATCTTGCCAATACGGTCGTGACGACAGCCGTTTTTGACGGCTCTACACTGACCCTGAATGGCACCCCGACCACATTTACAATCTCGGGCGGGCTGCCCACCGGCGATACTTTTGCTTTCGGAAGCGATGGCAGCGGTGGTACCGACCTGACAGTTGAGACTGCGCCGACGGTTACGATCAATGCGATCGACGGTAACGATGTCATCAACAAGGCTGATGCGGCGTCCGGGGTCACCATCAGCGGTACGGCGTCCGACAGCGGCACGGGGGGAGTGAACGGGCACACCGTCACGGTCGATATCGTCAACGCCTCGAATACGGTGGTTGACAGCTACACCCCGACGGTGTCGGGCGGCGGCTGGTCGGCGAGTGTGACCCAGGCCGAGGCCCAGGCGTTGGCCGACGGCACCTACACGGTGACGGCGAACGTGTCCGACTTCGCCATCAATCCGGCGACCGAAACGACGCAGACGGTGACGGTCGACGAGACGACGCCGACGGTTGGGGTGGCGATCAATAACTCGGACGTCAACCTGGCGAACAATTCCTCGACCGTGACGTTCACCTTCAGCGAGGCGCCGACGAGCTTCACGCTGGCCGACACAACGGCGGTAGACGGGACGCTGAGCAACCTCACGGGCTCGGGCACGAGCTATAGCGCGACGTTTACTGGGGCCACGAACACCGACGCGAGCAATGCCTCGGTGAGCGTCAACGCCGGCAGCTGGTCGGAGAACAACAGCAATCCGGGCGCGGGCGGCTCGACCGGCAACTTCACGGTCGACACCGTGACACCGACGGTCACCTCGGTCGCGACAAGCCCCGCCGAGGGCACGGGCAATATCGGTAGCGGTACAACAATCTCGATAACGGTCGGCATGAGCGAAGCGGTGACATTCACCGGCAACAATCCCTCTCTGACGCTGAGCAATGGCGGAATTGCGACCTACTCTAGCGGTTCGGACACGAGCGCTCTGGTATTTACCTACACAGTGCCCAGTGGATCAATTTCCGGGGCGTCCGGGAAGTCTCCGGACCTAACGGTGACAACCGTTAACAACGGGGGGATCACGGACGCGGCTGGAAACACCGCCATTTTGTCGCTCACAACGAGCCAGGAAAATCTGCACCTGGGAATTAAGGAGACCGAGACTGGTCCGGCCGGCGTTGCCGGATCTCCCATCAACCTGGCCTTGACCGATCCATCGGGCGTGGGCGCGCCGACTACCGTCACGATCAGCGGGATGCCGACAGATTGGAGCCTGAACGAGGGCACGAACCTCGGTAATGGCACGTGGACCGTGGGGACGAACGACCTCAGCGCGCTGACTGTGCTGACGGCCGCCGCCTACACCGGAGCAATGACGCTCGGCGTGACCGAGACCTGGATCAACGCGGACGGCAGCACGGCGAGCGCGGCGGTCGCGGACAATGTCGAAGCCTATGCGCCGGGCTCCCCGATCTTCGCCTGGTCGGGCGCCGACACACTGACTGGCGCGGGCGCAATCGACGTCTTCGTTTTCGCGCAGCCGATCGGCAACGACACGATCTTTAATTTCAATGTCGCGACCGACAAGATCGATCTGACGGGCTTCGCCGGCATTGCAAGCTTCGGCGACGTTAAAGGCAATATTGTCGAGGACGGCAGCGACGATGCGGTGATCACGCTCGGCGCCGGCGAGACGATTACGCTGCATGGTGTCGACGCGGCTTCTCTTACTGCAGGCGACTTTGTGTTCAATCTGACGCCGACCGTCGAGAATGCCGGCAATATGGCGGTGAGCGACGGCGCGATGCTGCCGCTTGGCGGCACGGTCGACAACACCGGCACGATCGCGCTGAATTCGAGCGGCGATGAGGCCTACCTTCAGCTCGTCGGCGGCGGCGTGACGTTCGAGGGCGGCGGCCAGGTCATTCTTTCGGACAGCCATGACAACGTAATCTTCGGCATGACGTCAGCCACGACGCTAACGAATGTCGACAACACAATCTCCGGTGCGGGTCAAATCGGCATCGGCGACGGCAACTTGACGCTGGTCAATGAGGCCGCCGGTACGATTGACGCCAATTTTGCCGACGGCGCGCTTACCGTCGATACCGGCAATATGATCATCAACATCGGGCTGCTCGAGGCGACCAACGGCGGCACGTTGCAAATCATCGATAGCGTATCGAATGCCGGCACGTTGGCGGCGAACGGCGGTACGCTCATTGCCGACGGCAACATCACCGGCAGCGGAGAGGCCGTAATCGGTGGCGGTGGCCATGCCGTTTTCGCCGGAGCCTTCGATCAGAATGTTGGGTTCTCGGGATCTGGCACGCTCGAGCTCGATCAGTCCCATAGCTATGGCGGCACCGTGAGCGGTTTTGGCGTAGGCGATGTGATCGACCTGAACGACCTCACGTATTCGGCGAACGAAACCCTGACCTGGACGCAGGGCAGCGGCGGCGGTGTTTTGACGATCGCCGATAACGGGGCGACGGAGAACGTTACGCTGGAAGGGAATTATACCCAAGGTGAGTTTGCACTGACAAACGACGCCACGCCTTCAAGTGGAACCGACCTGGTATCCGTTCCCAGCGTGAATTCGACGGCGGTACCTGGCACGGCTGACGTGGCTGGCAGTATCTCGCTCGCGGAATCGAATGCCAATGACACATTTAGCGCGAGCGTCACGCCCGATGGCTCGAATTATGTGGGGGGCTTGTCGCTCAACCAACCCGCTGACAGCAACGGCCAGGTGGTGGTCGGCTTCGACTTCGTCGCTGATAACGATCATATTAATTTGGCACCGGGCGTGACTTTGACCCAGTCCTATGACGTGACTGTCGCCAATGCACAAAACCCGACCGAGAATTTTAATCAGATGGTGTCGGTATCGATTGGCGGCTCCGGCTACGACAATTTCGTGTTCCATCCGGGTATCGGCGCCGATACCATCGTCAATTTCAATCCGCAGCAAGACACGATTGAGCTCGATCGCTTCGCCAATGTGCAAACCGTTCAGCAGCTGCAATCACTCATCATGACCGACGCGCACGGCGATGCGGTGATCGATCTCGGTCACAATGATAGTATCGCGCTGCCAGGCATGACCGCGACGGAATTGCACCAGGTGCTGGCCAGTGTGGTCCATCTGCATTAGACGGCGGTCCGATTCAATCGGATTGGATCAGGGATTTGCTCGGTGCGGGCATCCATTTCCAAAAGCAGCGGCAGAATGGGCGTGTTAAGTCGGAACGCGGTAGCCGATACATTTGAAATATAAATCAGGATTGGCAGGTCTGAGGTCGATGAACTTCAATGGACTCAAGCGTCAAAACGAGTTCGCAGCAATCTCGCCAGGGCGGAGAAGGCAATGGCGGCCGACGTCGACGACCGCCGGATGTCTCGGATTATTGCTGTCCGCTATCATTGGCGCGGTGGTTCATCCAATAACAGAGACGATTGCGCAGACGCTGCAGACGATAGCTCCAGCAGACTTAAGGCCGTTGTCGCCTGAGGGCGAACGGGCGCTCAAGCCGAAGGACAGCTTCAAAGAATGCGATAATTGTCCCGACATGATCGTGGTGCCGGCCGGCAAATTCGTGATGGGCTCGCCGGCGACTGAAGCCGGTCGCGACGTCGATGAAAGCCCGCAGCACAGTGTCACGATCGCCAATCCCTTCGCGGTTGCTGGGTTCGATCTGACATTCGACGAATGGGATGCGTGCGTCGCCGATGGCGGTTGCGATGGCTACCGACCCCAAGATCAAGCTTGGGGGCGCGGCCGACGACCGGTGATAAATGTGTCGTGGGACAACGCAACGGCCTATGTAGCGTGGTTATCGCGCAAGACCGGCAAGGCCTACCGGCTGCTGACCGAGGCCGAATGGGAGTATGCGGCGCGCGCCGGCAGCTCGACGGCCTATTACTGGGGCAAGGAAATCGGCAAGGGCAACGCCAACTGTGACGGCTGCGGCAGCAAATGGGACGACGTGCAGACCTCGCCGGTCGGTTCGTTTGCCGCCAATGCGTTCGGCCTCTACGACATGGCCGGTAACGTCTGGCAATGGGTGCAGGATTGCTATCGTGTTCGTTACGACGGGGGCCCAAGCGACGGCTTGGCGTGGACCAGCGATAAGTGCACAAGCCGCGTCATTCGGGGAGGTTCCTGGATCAGCACACCGCCGCTGCTGCGCTCCGCCGGCCGCTTTCGTAATAGCCCCGAGGATCGCGGCAACCTCCTGGGCTTTCGGGTCGGAAGGACGATCAGCCCTTGAGCTTTGCTGCTTTTCTTTTTGGGTCCAGGCGGACGATTATACCGGTACCGAGCTAGATGCTGGACACGTCTCACTCGCGGCGGCAACAGGACCGCCTTGCCGTGATCTAACCAATTTTGATGTGATCAGGCGGATGCAACGGCGGCGGAGCGGGTCTTTGTCCCGCGATAAGCGAAGAAGCCAAGACCAACGAAGCCGCTGAGAAGCATGAGCCAAGTCGAAGGCAGGGGAGTGGCGCTCACAGTCGCGAGAACCAGAGTGCCAGATTGAGAAAGGGCCTCAATCGTCTGCGTCGACCCAGATTCGGTGCTTGCCCCTTCGGCGGGGGAGCCAGCACCCCAACAGCTCCCGAGGGAGTCGACACAGTAGAAGGGCCCCTGATCGCCGATAATTGTCTTTTGAAACAAAACCAGACCAGTGTCACCAGAAAAATTAAACGACAGCGCAGTCGGCGTTGCAGTGAGATCGGTCCCCATTACCAGAACCTGGCTATCACTTAGCGTCAGGTCGACCGAGCCGGCGAGATCTGTGATGTTGATGTCCCAGGATGTGATGTCGTTCGTTCCGAGTGGGGTACCGGTGACGCCGTCGGTGGTGATCGATAAGCTGACAGTCGCCCCATCGAAACTGCTAGTTCCAAGATATGTCGTCGCACTAGCGGGCGACGCCAGCACGATTCCCATGCTCAAGCCAGCAGTGGCAGCAAGAACAACATTCCTCACGACATCATTCCTCGAACGAGGCCGCCGACAATCTAAGACTAAATGTTACTCCATAGTTTCAAATGGTTAGCTAAGAGTCAAGCGCTCTACTTCAAGCAATCTGGACTTTTGCTGGTTTTCGTTAAGACAGATCAGGAATGAAATCAGCACGAATTTTGTGCTTTTCTGACCGTTGGCGGGCAAAGGCGCAGTGCGGATAGCGAATTTTGGCCAGCCCGAACGGTGGTGGAGGGAATCCACCGGTGCGGACGGTACCTCGAGGTGAGCCTCAAGTGGCGGCGGTCTCACGCCCCTTGGTTGGGGCTGTGTGAAGCTCGCCGACGATGCCGTACGCGGGAGCATGGGTAGGATATATTCGCAAGTGCTGACTGTGGGCCGGTCAGCGGTGGAATACGCGGCGACGACGTTGGTGGCCACTTGTCTCAGTCGAAGTGAGAATTCAGGCCCTGCACGTAAGACATTGTCGCGCATCGAGACATTGTCGCCCCTCGCAGCGCCGCAATCGAATCGACCGAGACAGCTTTCTTACGCCTCGTGTTGGCAGGATGTTTCGCCCTTGAGCCTTATCGCGCTAAGCTTCGGGCCCAACCCGTTGCCTTCTCGCTCGGGGTATTTGCACGGCAACGCAATTTATCGGCACTCCGTGCATACGGAATTGGGTTTGTCCGGTAACTCGACCGATCTGGCAGAAAATACCAGATCGGGCCTCATCGTTGTTAGCGTCACACGTGCCAAGTGCCCGAAACGTTTTCACGTTAGCGCCACTCAATAGCGGTGGGTTGAATTGATCCACCTGGCTTGCAAACAAGTGTCGGTGTCGCGGCGTAATGACGTCATAACTTCCGGTACAATTATAAAACTTATTATCTCGGTAACCGGTGATCCATGCGTGATAATTCACTATCGGGGGGAAACCTGCCTTGCTGCCATGTCCCGGGAACAGTTCGTAATTAACCTGCGCCCTGGCCGGGCCGAGAAACAAAACATGCTCACGGGGATCAGTATGGTGGCTACGTTTCGCATCGCAAACCCTCCATATCATCGCTATCGTCTTGTTTACGCTGGCGACCCGATCGATCGCTGCCCTATGATTATAAACTGCGCTTGGCCGATAAAGCAGCGCGATACAGCTAGAGGTAGGCGCAAACCTACGTCTTGCGGTGACCGCGAACAGCCACGTCGGTCGCCATGACGATGCTGTTGACGGCGCTCCGTATCGTTGTTTCGCTGCCGCCAAGAAAAATATGATCGGTAGTCGTTTCCTGGACATCGTAATGCCGATACGCTTGGCGTTTCTCTGCATTCTGCAACTTCTTCTGAGCAGCACCGCGTTTGCGCAAGTATCTCCGATCACCGATTGCGACAGATATGCCGCGTCGGATCTCGATCCGCAGTATCAGGCCATGGGCGTTCCGCTTGACAAAATAAATCCCACTTTCGCCATTCCCGCATGTGAAGCTGCTCTCCGAGAGTTTCCGAACAATGCGCGTTTTCTGTTTCAGCTCGGCCGCGCCAATCAGGCTGCCCATAATCTGAGAGCGGCAATTCTGCAATTTCGCAGGGCTGCAGACCAAGACTATGTGCCGGCGCAGTTCAGTCTCGGCGGGCTGTTTGGGAACGGCGACGGCGTTCCTCAAAACGATGAGGAATACATCTTCTGGACGCGCAAAGCCGCCGATCAGGGCTACGCCGCTGCGCAGGATGCTCTCGGCTACGTCTATTTGGAGGGCCGAGGCGTTGCCGAAGATGATCAGCAAGCGGCCGCATGGTTCCGCAAAGCTGCCGAGCAGGGGTACGCCGTTTCGCAAAACAAGCTCGGGTTCATGTACCAGAACGGCGATGGAGTTGCCAAAGATGATCGGCAAGCGATCGCCTGGTTCCGCAGGGCTGCTGATCAAGGATACCTGCCCGCGCAGGACAGGCTTGGTTTCATATACCAGACCGGTGAGGGCGTCCCGGAAGACGATCAGCAGGCTGTCGCATGGTACCGCAAAGCCGCCGATCAGGGATACGTGGCGTCGCAAGACACGCTCGGTCTTATGTACCAGACCGGTTCAGGGGTCCCTCGAGACTATCGGCAAGCCGCAGCGTGGTTCCGAAAGGCGGCTGACCAAGGTTACGCATTTGCAGAGAATAGCCTTGGGGCGATGTATGCGAATGGTGAAGGGGTTCCCCAAGACGATCAGCAAGCGGTCGGTTGGTATCGCAAGGCCGCAGAACACGGACTCGCGGAAGCCCGATACAGCCTTGGCCTTGCCTACGAGAACGGTCGAGGCGTTCCGCAAGACGAGAACCAAGCCATTGCCTGGTTCCGCAAGGCCGCCGAACAAGGGAACAAAGAGGCGAAAACAAAGCTCGAACAATTTGAGCCCCGCCGAAACGGCGGCGGGAAGCCCTGAACTGTCTTCGTGATGGCTGAATGTCGACGGTGAAGCCTCAACGACTAATGGGAACGCACGCGCGCTGATATCTGTGATTGTCAGGAGCATGCGCTCCAGTCGAAGGCCTGGTGCATTGATGCAAGAGCCTCACCACCAACCTGACGAAGCTCTCTTGCTCCGCACCGCCGCACCATACATAGGCCATGAGCGGGCTCACGCGCCGCATAAGAGCGGCGAGCCTTCGCGTAGAGACTAGAATGAGGAGCGACTAGCCGGACGTGCTGCATCGCTAATGCGTACCAAATTCATTGTACGGCGTAGCCCCCACGGCGCCGCAGTAAATTTCCAGCAGCGCCTAACGGTTCTTGTGGACGTCCATGTACCGAAATTCCACTTTACGGATGAACTCCGTGGCCTTCATGGATGCGACAGCGACCGCTGGGATGCCCAATAAGCCGGCGCGACTGCTCCCCTCGCGATATGTCCGCTGGGCCTGTCGGAATTTGGCAGCAAAGCCAGGAGAGCAGGACTAAGCGGTCGTATTGCCCGAAAAAGCCAAGAATTATCGGATTCCTGCTGCCGTTGCCCTAAATCCCTGCAGTTTTCTGGCATTTTGTGCGCGGCCGCTGACATTAACGACTGCGGACGAGTTCATCATTTATTTACATTCTTATTGCTCGACCGCCGCGGATGTATTTTAATTTTAGCCTGCGGTCGATGGGGATTGCTTTAGGGCGGCCGCGAATTGCTGGGACGTTGGGAACTATTTTTTGTCGCTCTGGTGGGGGCGGGGAATGGCTGCCGCGTTTTCGAGGGAGGGTGCTTACGGCGCTCCGGCTTCCGTACTTGAAATCGATTCGTCCCATCCCGATCACCTCATCGTCGCCGATGCGCAGCTATTGTTCACCGCTGCTTTTCACCGCGCTGGACCCGACCTCATACTGATCGGCCAAGACGGTCGTCATCATATTATTCCAGGTTATTTTTCGACCGAGCAGCGGCCGGCTTTGGCCGCGCCAAACGGCGCGACCTTGTCGCCCGATCTCGTCGCCCTCTTGGCCGGTTCGCCGGCGCCTAACGAATACGCCCAAGCGCAGCCACCGACCCCGCCAAATCCGATCGGCGAAGTCGAAAAGGTGATCGGCACCGCCACCGTAGTGCGTAATGGCGTCGCCGTTGCGCTGAATGTCGGCGACAAAGTTTACCAGAGCGACGTTGTCGAAACTGGCAACGGCTCGCAGGTCGGCATCAGCTTTCCCGACGGCACCGCGCTCAATCTCGTCGCTAATACGCGGATGGCGTTCAACGACTTCATTTACGACGAGAACGTGGCCTCGGGTAATAGCGCGTTGATGAGTCTGGTTGAGGGCTCATTCTCATTTGTCGCCGGCAAGGTCGCCCATACCGGCGACTTTAGAATTGACACGCCAGTTGCGTACGTGGGCATTCGCGGCACTACCGGCTGGGTGGCAGAGGTCAACGCGACCGTCGGCAATGAGACTTACACGTTTGCTGTCGTGCCAGACTATGGCAGCAGCCAAGTTGGCCATTATGATCTGATCGACAAAGCGACAGGCAACGTCATCGTGACGGTGTCACAGCCGGGCTTCGTGACGCAGCTGAGTGCACAAGGCGTTGGTGTCGCGCCGGTGGTGACGGTCACGCAGCCGACGCCTCAGCAGGTTCAGTTCCAACAGGCTATCATTCAGGGGGTTTTCCAGACGCTAACCGCGCCGACTAATCCGGCCAATCCGAACAATCAGAACAACCAGCAGAATAATAATCAACAAAACAACAATCAGGGCCAGCAGGGACAACAAGGCCAACAGGGACAGCAGAACGATCAAAATAACAATCAGAATAACGATCAGAATAACAATCAGAATAACGATCAGAATAACAATCAGAATAACAATCAGAATAACAATCAGAATAACAATCAGAATAAC
>Ga0181526_10004437_pt1 | contig 10884 bp, 10 predicted proteins | sample PEATcosm2014_Bin_35_FD_119750 | JGI IMG/M metagenome (GOLD analysis project Ga0181526, IMG submission 119750) | Peatland microbial communities from MTU Mesocosm Facility, Houghton, MI, USA - PEATcosm2014_Bin06_30_metaG | ecosystem: Environmental > Terrestrial > Soil > Wetlands > Peat | place...
AGCTCTTGGAGCTGCAGGCGAGGGCAGAGATGTCTGCTTGCGAGTGGGCGATCAAATCGAACTTGCGGAAGGACTTGGCCCAGCCGGCGGCCGTGGTGACACCGTGGGACACGGCGATGCGAGCGGCCCCGGTGCCGGCGTCGCTGTTGATGGCGACGACGCAGATGCCCGGTGCGCCGCAGGCAATGCGGTCCAGCTCGTTGCCCCCGAGGCCGGCGACGGAGGCGGTGGTCCACTTGCCGGCCGACGGATCGGTCGACCAGCCGACGGAGTGGGCCGAGTTCTGGTCGACGGCGGCGCAGAAGATGTTGGGCTGTCCAGTGACGTAAGGGGCGCATCCGATCGACCAGATGCCGGAGTAGCCGTCGTCTTCCGGAAAGAGGGCGGTCAGGCTGGTGACGGTGGCTCCGGCTGTGGTTAGGACGTTGCCGGCGTCATCGAGCTCGGCGCAGCTGGGGCCGCTCCAGCAGGACACAGCGCCAAGGTCTCCGTTCGTCTGGGTATCGACGAGGGCAGCCCCCCAGTTGTGGGCTGTCGGGTTGCCCGACTGGAACAGGGAGCCGCCGTAGGACTCAGTGGGGTTGCCCTTGATCGGCGCGAAACCGGCGAGGGCACAGTCGACATGCACGCCCGCCTGGTCGCACGAGAGATCCTGGCCGCTGCCGCCGCCGCTGAACGCCTCGCTCCAGGCCACGAACTTCCAGGTCTTGCCGCCACCAGCCGGGTCGGTGGTGTAGAAGATGCCCTCGCTCTTCCCGCGGTAGCCGTCGGCCACGCACAAATGGACCGACGGGCAGCTCATCCCGCCGAGGGCGACACCCTTGCCCGGGATGGCCACGAACTTCGACCACTTCCAGGCTGCCGCCGCCGTCCCGGCGGTCGCCGCCCCGGCCGGCAGGGTCGTCAGGGCGGCTGCGAGCGCCACTGCCCCGGCAACGGCTACGAACGACCAACGGCTGCGCTTTCCCACGTTTCCCCCTCGCGTTGCGTCCATTTCAAAGCCGAGGTCTGTGACTTTACCTGCTCGCAGTCGCCACGCTTGGGCGACGTGACGACCGGAGCTCGGCCGGCCAGGCGCGGCAAGGGCACGGCTGAGGGCGGCCGGCGGGGACTTCCGGGGCGATCCAGACGCCGAACCATCTGAGATCAGGATGTCATCCCACCGGGGCGCCCGCGGCCAAAGCCTTCACGTCGGCGGTCGTGAGGGGATTCCCTCCGATACCCCACTCGCCGCTTCCCACCTCCTCGACGACAACCCAAGTGACCGGACGCATGTTCTCGCCCTCGATCTCGACCATGGTGTCCGTGAGCCGTCTCCGGAGTCTCGCTTGACGCTATCCACCGCGCCGAGCGGCGATCCTTCTGGAGGGACGTCCTCCCTCCTCGGCAGCGATCCCGGGCACGAATGATTGCTGGGATCGCGCCCCGTCGGCCCTCCGACACGAGCCCCGAGCTGGAATTATGTGTTGAGACTCGGGTCCTCGGGTTTCGCGTATGGGAGAGGACGGGATGCCGTCGCCATCACAGCAGTCAGGCGAACCAGCTCACAAACCAGGGCCAGCTCGGGCGTCGGCCCCTGTGACGGTGGCGGAAGACTGCCACGAGCAAGCCAAGACCACCGAGCATGACAGCCATGATCTCTACAACAGCCAGCGCCGCCAGCACCAAGCCAAATGCCGCCAACCCCCAACCAAGGCTGTGCTGTGAGAGACCAACGGCCAAGCCAACGCCGAGCGGGACGTAGAACCAGACCACGACGACGATCGCCAGCGCGCGACCATCGACCTTCCTCCGTCGCTCGCGCTCTTCGGCCAGCACCTCGACCGGATCAGCTCCTGTTCCAACGTGAGACGACCGAGCGGGCGCATGCCTACCAGCGGCAGCTCCATGTTCCAAGTGCGACCGGCCGACCCACAGGCCACGAACGATCTCGGCAACCGAACGACGCGGCACCGCCGCGATGGTACGGGCACGACCCGGGCCGCTACAAGGCGGTCGGCATGTCGCCCCGCCGGACTCCCGAGGGCGCTTGGAGGACGAGGGACACTGCCGGATGAACGTGAAGGTTGAACCCTGGCTCTGCTCCTGGATGCGGGCGAGGCCGAGGGCTCAGAGTCTTCAGAATCATGACGCCGCCCGCTTGAGGTGGGCCTCGTGAGCGAGCTTGATGATGTCCTCTGACACGGATCGCTTGTTGCCTTCATGTGCCGGGTGGTGCGCGGGGCACGCAAGATATGGGGTGCCTTCGACCGGCTTCCCAAGTCGGAGACATCCCTTGACGTGGCAGTTGTGGTGGCGGTAGACGGTGATGATGCTGCCAAGGATGAGGAAGTCAGGAATCGCACCACCGAACCCAGACCAGAACCCGTACCAGGTACCCGACTCGGCATCCGCACCGGTGTAGCGCAGGAACCAATGCGCAGAGTCAGTCCAGAAGACGACGACGAGTATTAAGAAACCAACGAGGACGAGCAGCAAACCAATAGTGAGACCTCGTTTCATAGCCCTTCCCGACCTCTCGCTTAGCCTTCGCTTCAGAAGGCTCTTCGCAACCACCCTGATTCATCAGCCCAGCTCCCTCACCGTCTGGGAAGTATCACACGGGATTCCTGGAACGTCATTGATATGGAAACGCCGGCTCCGTGCGTCGATCTCCTTTCGAGGAGCCTCGTGGCGGCGGAGCAACATCAGAACGATTCCGACGATGTCCGTGGGCCGAGTGCCGACGCTCACGGATCTGGTTCGACCGGCCCGTTCGCCGCAGCCTCGGCGTCTGCCACGGCATCCACCGCCGCCACCTCAGCAGGCGTGGCGCCGAGCCGGCGTTCGACGTCAGCCAGCCGGTCGCTGATCACCGATAGCTGCTGGCCCAGGTCGGCGTGGCCCTTCTTGAACTCTTCCTTGTTGTCGTCGGTGTGTTCCTTGATGAACACGGAGGCAACCGTCGCCGTGAGCACACCGATGAGGCCGATTCCAACCAGCATCAGGATCACGGCCACGACCCGTCCACCTTCGGTGACGGGATACCGGTCTCCGTAACCCACGGTGGTGACAGTGACGATGGCCCACCACAGCGCGTCGGGGTAAGCGTGGATGTTGCTCCCTTTGGCCTTCTCCTCAAAGAGAAGAACGAGCCAGGCCCCGAGGAAGAGGACTGCGACGACGGCGATGAGCACCCGAAAGAGGCTGTGGTGCTTCAGGATGGACTCCACCCGCAGCTCCCCCTCATGCAACAGGAGGCTCATCTTCTCGATTCCTACGACGTGCCAGCCCTGGAGGGCAGGCAACAACACGGTCGCCGGCTCTACCCACCGCCGCCTCAGATAGCCGGGCGTGTCAGGGGTGACAACCAGGCGCACGAGGTACTCCGCCAGCATGACGACCCAGAGCACGAAAAGGCCGCCGACGAGGACCTCGGAGGCAGAACCGTTGAGGTCAGCGCTGAGCACGACGATGGCGAGGACGAGCCAGGCGACCCCCAGGACAGTCATCGGGAACTTCGTGATTCGTTCGATTCGATCGACGAGATCGTGGCGCCCGCCCGACGGTTTCGCCCCGGCGATCACCTGGTGCCGTCGTTCTTCCTTGCGCGCCTTCTCTTCGAGGCGCTCTTGCTCAAGCTTTTCCAACCGCTGAATGCGTTCGATGCTGGACGGCTTCTTCGCCGTGGTGGTGGCTTGACGGGTTGTCACATCAGCCGAATCCTCCACAATCAGAAAAAGTTAGTGCGTGGGCTCCCCAGCGACCGGTCATTGCTATCGGGCCAACCCACCCGATTGACCCAAGAGAGTTCGATTGACGAATTGCAGAAGGTGATCGCGTCACGTCAGCACCGGCCAAAGTATCGAACACACGTTCGTGCTCCACCAGGGTAGGCTCCTGCACATGTGGGAGTACCTAGCCCTCAGTGAGAAGGACATGCGGACGGATGACAGCGGTGGCCCGCTGACCGTGCAGCAGAAGCTAGAGGTCCTCGGCAAGGACGGTTGGGAGTTGGTCGCCTTCCACCCGGAGGAGTTCTGGGTGTTCAAGAAGCCGGCTGAACCTGAGAAGGCAAGGGCGAGAGCGATCGAGCTCCAGCAAGAGGCGGAGCGAGCGCACCTCGCCAGAAAAGACCCCGCATCCTGGGAGCCGCCGGTCTTTTGACCGCACGCCGCAGCTCCGGCCACCTTCTCGTGAATGACCCGGGGCTCGAGGACTATTCGCTCGCGCCCCCGACGTCGTTGCCGGCAGGCGTGCCGGTGTCGACGTCGTCGAGGAAGGAGTCGGCCCTGTCCACCTCGAACCGCCAGATGGAGGAGATCCAGGTCGGTTCGTCGAGCCCGACGCGGGCGAAGGCACGCTTCAGCGGGCTGGTCCGTGCAGGGCCGAGCCTCGTCTCCCGTCGAAGGCGCTTGGTCACCGACGTCGGCTCGTAGCGCCGCCGCGCTTCGACGACCACCACCGCTCGGTCGGTCGCGACGATTACCACCTTGCGGTCCAACGTAGACAAGGCACCCGCGAGCATGCTGCCGCCCGGGTTGAGGCCGATCTTGGCGGGGAATATCGCCTGTATCTCCTCACCTTCCTCGAGCAGGGGCTGGGCGCGCTCGCGCAGGAGCTCGCACAAGTCCTCCACCATCTTGGCCGTCCTCGCGGGCAGCGGACGCTGAGGGTCGTACGGAGACATTCGCGCGGGAGCGTAGCAGCGCCGCCGCGGCGGCTCGGGTGCCCCAGTCCGGTGGCCAGCGGGAGGGGCCGAGCGCGATCCCACCTCCCCGGGGCTGCGAGTGCTGCGGAGCGATCCGCGAGGAGGGCCGCTTTGCACCTCCGGCTGTGGTGCCGCCGGGTTACGCTTCGGGCTTCTGTGCCGTCGAGTTCTAGCCGAGGCGAGCGATGCCGAAGGGCGCTGTTGTCGGGGTTCAAGGCTCCCTCAAGGGGAAGCGGTTTGCGGTGCCGGCCGGAGAGCCGATCACGTTCGGTCGCAGCGATGAGAACGCCGTGGTCCTCCACGGCGAGAGCGCGTCGCGCCTCCATGCCGAGGTTCGGCAGCAGGATGACGCTTTCGTTCTGGAGGACCGCGGCAGCAGCAACGGAACGTGGGTCAACGGACGTCGCGTCACCGTTCACCGACTGCAGTCGGGGGACCAGATCGCGATGGGCGACGACGTCTTCCGCTTCGAAACGCCGGAGGCGGACGGCGCCGCCCCGGAACCTCCCACCATGCTCACCTCAGCGCGGACGTTGCGCGCGATCGTCACAGGGGGCGGTCCGGTCGGCCTGAGCTTCGCTCTGCTCTTGGAGGATCTGCTGGGGTCGCGCGTTGACATCACGATCTACGACGGCCGCTGGACCCGGGCCGGTGGCCAGGTCGTTTGGAAGAGTCCTGACCAGGGCAATGTGCGCCGGCAGCAGGTCGTGACCGTTCAGAGCCGCCAGTATCTGAGGCTCCCTCTCGAGGTGCAGGAGCGTCTGTTCAGCCCGGGCAACTACTCAGAGATGTGGCCGGCGGGTCCGGACTCGATCGAGGACCTCGGCCCGCGCAATATCCGCATTTCCTACGTCGAGGATCAGTTGCTCGCCCTCGCCAACGAGAAGTCTGAGCACATCCATCTCATCCCCGAGGTCTTCGATCCAGCCGGTGCGGACTACGACGTCGCCACGAGGCACGTGCTCGCTATCTGCGAGGGCAGCCGCTCGGGCACGCTGGAACACTTCGCCGACAGGTTCGGGGTCGGGGACCCATCGATGTACGCGCTCGACGGCAAGCACGTGCAGGACATGGTGCTGGGGCTGCGGGTGAAGTCCGAGCTGCCCGACCCGATGTCGGTGCTGCTGACCGTGGCCCAGAACCGGTTCCTCCTGAACTCCTTGCGGGGGGACGGCTTCCTCAACATGCGGTTGACGGATCAAGAGGCGCAGGAGGCGGTGGGGATCGACCCGCTCCAGCGGGTCTTCACGCCCTGCATCCAGTCGGAGCCATGCGTTCTGGAGCTGCGGGGAGACCGGGAGTTCTACTGTGCCGGACATCGCGCCATCTTCCTGCCAGCGCTGTTGAAAGGCTCGCCGCTCTGGCAGCGGGTGCAAGAGGGACTGGAGCTCTTCGGGGTTCCGCCGGAGAACCTGACGGCGGTGACTGGCTTCCGACTGGACATGGTGCAGCGGGCCCGTTTCACGGCGCCCTTGTTTCCCAGGACTGCGACGACTCCCGGCACGTTCGGGTTCCTGCTCGGCGATGCGGCCAATGCGATTCACTTCTGGCCCGGGCGTGGGCTCAACAGCGGCCTGGCGTCGGTCATCTCGCTGTCTCGGTGCCTCGCGTCCACTTGGAGGGAAGCCGGCCTGCGGGACGCTGACTTCCTCCGACACGAAGCGGTCATGGCGATGCTGCAATACCGGCACAAGAGCCGGGCGTGGCGGCAGATGGTCACTACCGACGCGGCTGGGAACGTTCGGGCCATCAAGGACCAGATTGCACTGGGGATCGCTGAGGGTGACCAAGGCGCCTACGACAGGGACGCAGACCTTGATGCCATGATGCAACGCTTACAACAGATTCGCCGCCGGCTGGAATCACGGCTCGCCGGCTTGCCGGATGACACGACCCTGCAGAGCCACCTTGGGCGGGTTCTAGGACCAACGTTGCACACGCTTCTTGTCAGCGAGCCCTGGGACACGGGCAGCGTCGGGGGAGAGGAGGTCGACGTCGAGTGGCTTCTCAAGGCGGCAGCAGCGGTCGACCTGGCCTAGCACCGGTTCGGCTGAAACGTAGACTCGCGCCGACGGCACAAGTCAGGACGGCACAGGGACGGTGCGATGAAGGCGACCGCGCGGCGTAGAGGGGGCTTCACCCATCGGATCGCGATCCGCGACCATGAGCTGACCGTTGACGAACCCACCGACCATGGTGGCAGCGACCAGGGTCCAAGCCCACAGGAGCTGTTGGCTGCGAGCGTCGCCTCCTGCACCGCGATCACGATGGAGATGTATGCCGACCGCAAGGGCTGGGACATCGGCGAGCTCGAGGTCGAGTGCGAATACGAGACGCCGCCACGAGGTTCTCCCGCGACGTTCAAGATCGTGCTGCGGCTTCCGGCGAGCTGCACCCAGGAACAGCTCGATACGTTGAGCATCGTCGCCGCCAAGTGTCCGGTCCATCGCATGTTGCAAGGCGAGTCGGTCTTCGAGGAACGGATCGAGCTCGTGACTACGGAGCGGGCCTAGCCGCCAACAACCCAGCCGAGTCTTCAGCGGCGAACCCGTCGGCCGTCGGTCGGGGGGGCTCTCGTGGATGGCCCTCGTTCGAAGGACTCGTAGGGCTGCCGGCGGCTCCGGCCCGGCGGGGCGACACCGAGCCAGTCGCAAAGATGGCGACCTCGGCCCTCTGACGCTCAGGTGGCGTTCTCTCTCATGGCGTACGGTGCCTGGTAGGCGGCCATCCGCTCCATGAAGGGATCGGGGTCGAAGGCTTCCGGCCCGAGGACGCCGGCACCCGACCAGAGGCCCTCGGCGAGCAGCTCCATGGCGATGACGGGACCGACGGCGGTCTGCCACACGACGGCTTGCACGCCGAAGTCGCGCATCGTCTCGGCGTTGTCGGCCACCTGGTAGAGGTACACGTCGCGTGGTTGCCCGTTCTTCCGGCCACGCACCCAGGTGCCGGCGCAGGTCTTGCCGGTCATAACGGGACCGAGACCGGCGGGATCGGGCAGGCAGGCCGCGACCACGTCCCGTGGCGCCACGGCGACGCCCTTCACGTCGATCGCCGCCGGATTGTCCAGGCCGAGCATGTGCAGCGTCTTCAGCACCTCGATGAACTGCCGACCCAATCCGTACTTGAACGTCACGCGGTCGCACGGGATCCAGCGGGGGACGAGGACGACTTCCTCGTGCTCGACGTTGACGCACTCGAGGGGTCCGATGCCCTCCGGGAACTCGAAGATCTCGGGCTCGGAGAAGTTCTCGGTCTCGAACAAGCCCCGACCGCGCTCGTAGACGATCGGTGGGTCGAGGCACTCCTCGATCGTCGTCCAGATCGAGAAGTTGGGCGTGAACTCCCGGCCGGCCACCTCGAGGTTGGCGCCGTCGCGGACTCCGATCTCGTCGATCGTGTCGAACAGGTGCTTGGCCGCGTAGGCGGCGAAGACGTCGGAGATCCCCGGCTCGACGCCCATGCCCACGAGCGCGAGGAGCCCGCGTTCCTCCCAGGCGGCGGACAGCTCGAGCTGGTGGCGGCCGAGAAGGACACCACAGTCCCCGTCGAGGGCCATGTCCATGTACGTGCGCCCGAGCAGGAAGGCGGCCTCGAAGACGGCCGAGTTGAACACCGGGTCGACGGCGTTCATGACGAGGTCTACGCCGTACTTCTTTCCCAGCTCGATGACCTGGTCCCGGTTGGCGGCGTCGATGGACTCCACGGGGAAGCGTTCGGTTGCCCCCACCTTCGCCTGCACCGCGCGCGCACGCTCGAGGTTGACGTCACAGAGCACCATCTGCTCGAGCCAGGAACGCCGTGCAGCAAGGACGGCGATCGACTCGCCGACCCCTCCCGTACCCACCAGCAGCACCTTCATTGCGACTCCCTTCCCTGACCGCCCGACGTGTCCTGCGCCGTGCTTCGCCGCCGGCCCGCTAAATGACGTGGCTTTCGATGTCGCCCTCGCCGAGGACTGCCCCGGGCGCCGATCCCTCCTCGAGCGTCTCGGCCACCTCGAGCTTGCGCTCGAAGAACTCGTGTGTGGCTCGCCGTTGCCAGAACATGAGGGGAATGCCGAGCAGGAGGATCCCGATCCCGATGACGAAGGGCGCACCAACGCCGCTGAAGCTGCCGAACTTGAACCACGGAGGCGAGTAGGCGTTGGCGGGATTCCAGTAGACGAAGGCCGACTTCACGAAGACCCACGTGAGGGCGGCGGATCCGAGGATCGGCGCAACGCCCATACAGACGAAGTTCTTCGTGCTCCTCAGGAGAAAGCGGCGGAAATACACGGGGCAGGCGAAGCCGGTGACGGCGTAGTAGAAGCAGATCGAGAACCCGAGCCCGGAGATGGAGTCGAACAGGACGGCCTCGTCGTGGTTGACGACGACGAGGAAGATGTACCAGACGATCGACGCCACGCCCATCCAGATCGTTGACCACGTCGGCGTGAGGTACTTCTCATGGGTGGCGGCGAAGCTGCGTGGCAGGGCGCCGTGGGCCGCCATGGACAGCGTCGTGCGGGCGGTGGGAAGGATCGTCGTCTGTGCGGACGCCGCCGCCGAGGTCAGCACGGCGAGGATGAGCAGCTTGTCCCACGGTGACCCGAGGACGGCCTTCGCCATGGCGCTGAGGACGTCGTCGGAGTGGGCGCCGAGGAACTGGGTGCCCGCGAAGGCCGTGGCAGCAACCGAGATGATGACGTAGATGGCGAGGAGCACCACCGTGGACAGCACCATGGCGACGCCAGGCGTCCTCGTGGAGCCCGCCGTCTCCTCGTTCACGCTCCCGGAGGTGTCCCAGCCCCAGTAGATGAACACGGCCAACAGCACGCCTGCTGACAACGACGACCACGACTTGACCGAGAAGGGGTTGACCCAGGACCACGCCGGCGTGACGGAGCCTGCGTGGTGCAGCGCGAGGACCTTCACGAGGGCGACGACGGCGAAGACGGCGAGTACGACGATCTCCGCCGCCAGCAGGACGAACTGCGTCCTGGCGTTGAGCTCGATCCCGAGATAGCAGATGACCGTCATGCCCACGATGAACCCGCAACCGAGCACTGTGACCCACAGCACGCTGTTGGCCAGGCCGTTCGCGTCGAAAAGCAAGAACGTGTACTTGGCGGCGATCAGGGCCAGGCTCGGCATGACCACGACGTCGCTCGCGATCGTCGCCCAGCCGTTCATCCACCCCTGCAGCGGGCCGAAGGCACGCGTCACCCACGAGAACGTGGTCCCGCAGTCAGGGTCGACCCGGTTGAAGTAGTACATCGACCCCGCGATGAAGAGCATCGGGACGAAGGAGATGAGCATGATGGCGGCCGACTGATAGCCGACCACGAGGGCGACGAGTCCCAGCGTGGCGGCGATGCTGTAGGCGGGCGCGGTCGACGCCACACCGATGACGGTGGAAGCCACCAAGCCGAGGGCTCCCGGCTTGAGGCCCTTGTCCAGCACGCTCGACGGCAGTTCGCTCGACTGGGCCATGGTCGAACCCTTTCCGAAGACATGCTGCACCGATGTCTCGACCGCAGGTAGGGGAGAAGGTCCCAAAGGCGGCCCACGCCGCAGCTGAAGGAAGAGGCCGTCGCCTGCAATAGGCTCCTCGACGTGCCTCCCGCGGCGTCCTCGGCCCGCTCGCCGGCGCAAGACGGGTTCCGGATGCCTGCGGAGACGTCCCCACACGAGCGCACGCTCATGGCCTGGCCGTGCCGAGCAGAGCTGTGGGGCCCCCATCTCGGGGCTGCAAGGGACGAGTACGCCGGCGTTGCCAACAGTGTCGCCGCCTTCGAGCCCGTCACGATGGTGGTCGCCGACGCAGAGGCGGCAGCGGAGGCTCGGGCGCGATTGACCGTCCGGGTCGAGGTGGTCACGCTTCCCCTCGACGACTCCTGGATGCGCGACAACGGCGCGATCTTCGTGCTCGACGATGCCGGCAGGCGGGCGGGGGTGCACTTCCGCTTCAACGCCTGGGGCGAGAAGTTCGCCGGGTGGGACCGGGATGAGGCGGCCGGCGGCGTGCTCGCAGGCACCTACGGGGACCTCACCTACGAGGTGCCGATCGTCCTCGAAGGCGGGTCGATCCTCATTGACGCGGGTGGCCGGCTCGTCACAACCGAGCAGTGCCTGCTCTCGCCCAACCGCAACCCGCACCTCGACAGGGCCGCCATCGAAGCGGCGCTCTGCAGCAACCTCGGCGCCACCGAG
>Ga0181526_10004440_pt1 | contig 10881 bp, 7 predicted proteins | sample PEATcosm2014_Bin_35_FD_119750 | JGI IMG/M metagenome (GOLD analysis project Ga0181526, IMG submission 119750) | Peatland microbial communities from MTU Mesocosm Facility, Houghton, MI, USA - PEATcosm2014_Bin06_30_metaG | ecosystem: Environmental > Terrestrial > Soil > Wetlands > Peat | place...
ATCGCCATCACAGCGTCGATTTCAGCTTCAGAAGATCGAGCCGGTTGATCGACCTCACGTCGAGGCGGCGGGTGCCGTCGCCGTGTCGCACGTCGAGCCCGATGCTCGCGCCCGCGGCTCCCTGCATCCAGATCCGTCGATAGAGGTCGGCCAGGCTCTTGGCGGTCTCGCCGTTGACGCCGACGAGGACATCGCCGGAGTGCAGGCCGGCCTTTTCGGCCGGACCTCCCGGCGTCACGCGGCTGACCACCAGACGCCCGTGCGTCTCCTCGGTGTACATGCCGAGCCACGGGTGCGCCGGTCCGGAGGCGCGGCCGTCCGCGATCAGGTCGCCGAGGATGGGCGGCAGCAGGTCGATCGGGACGAACATGTTGCCGGGTTTCTTGTCATTGTCTCCGGTGGAGTCCTCGACGATCAGCGAGCCGACCCCGACGAGCTTGCGGTCGCGGCTGATCAGGGCGGCGCCGCTCCATTCCGGATGCGGTGGTGCCGTGAAGATCGCCTGGTCGAGCAAATATTCCCAGCCGCCCGCGAACGCGCGCCGCGAGACCACACGGGCCGGCATCACCATGCCGGCGCCGCCGGCGCTCGCGACCAGGACCGGATCGCCCTCGCGCAGCGCCGCCGACTTGCCGAGCCCGATCGGCTCGATCTTCGGCGCCTCGCTCGTCCGCAACAGCCCGAAACCGCTCTGCGGATCGTACCCGACCACCTCAGCCGACAAGGTCCGGCCCGCATTGGTGCTCACCTCGATCGATTCGGCCTCGACCATCAGGTAGCCGATGGTGAGCACGAGGCCGCCGGCATCGATGATGATGCCCGACCCTTCGCGCTCGGGGCCGAGCGTCTGTACCGTCGATCCGTCGCGGTTGATCGTCGCCTTGATGTGCACGACGGCCGAGGTGAGTTCGTCCAGCGATGACGACTGGGCATCGGCAGGCGCGGCGCCGGCGATCGCCAGCACGGCCGCGGCGAACGCCGCGCAGAGCCATCCGCCGCCTCGTCCCCACCGCGCTGCGGGTCGTGCGTGGGTCGCCCGCAACGGCCTCGGCATGCGGCGCGTCCTCCGACATTCACGCATGAAGCGTCTCCGTCTGCCAGAAATCGAGTGTGCAGCGCCCGGCCGCGTCGAATCAACTCTTTCCTCCGGATGGCGGCGGGCTACAGCGCTTCCGAGGGCAGGCTTTCGCCGGGACATGCCCTAATGTCGCGAGACTCGGCGGCCACGATGGAACAGACCGCGATGCAATCATTCGACGCAATCGTGCTGGGTTTGGGAGCCATGGGCTCGGCGACCGTCTGGCAGCTGGCGAAACGTGGGAGCAAGGTGCTGGGAATCGACCGCTTCGCCCCGCCGCATGTGTACGGGTCGACGCACGGCGAGACCCGGATCACGCGGCTCGCGTGCGGCGAAGGGCCGATGTACACCCAGTTCGCCCGGCGGTCCCACGAGATCTGGCGTGAGCTCGAGGCCATGACCGGACGTGAGCTCCTCACCCAGAACGGCTTGATTGTCATTTCAGGCGAAGGGCCGCGGGCCGCCAATCACGAAAAGCCGGACTTCCTCGAGGTGACGATCGACATCGCCCGGCAAAACCGCATCGCCCACGACGTCATGAGCGGCCGCCGCGCCCGGCAGCGTTTCCCGGCCTTCAATCTGAACGACGACGACGTGGTCTATCACGAGCCGGGCGCCGGCTTCGTGCGGCCCGAAGCCTGCGTCGCCGCGCAATTGGAGGTGGCGGGGCGGCTCGGCGCGCGGCTGCATACCGGCGAGACCGTCCTGTCGTTCGCGCCGGCCTGCGGACACGTCACCGTGGTCACCGACAAGAGCACCTATCTGACGGACCGGCTGGTGATCACCGCGGGTCCCTGGCTGCCGGGTCTGATCGGCGAGCCCCATGCGTCGAAGTTCACGATCAGGCGGCAGGTCCTGTTCTGGTATCGCGGGAAGGCCGACAGTTCCGCCTATCTGCATGCCGGCTATCGGCCGGACAGATTTCCGGTGTTCATCTGGCAGGTTCCGGCGCCACAGGCGATCTACGGCTTTCCGGCGATCGACGGACCGGAGCAGGGCGTCAAGATCGCGACCGAGCAGTATGTGCGGGAGACGACGGCGGAAGCGGTCGACCGGACCGTGTCCGACGCCGAGGTCCGTTACATGTACGCGACCTATGTCGGGCCGTTCTTTCCCGGGCTGAGCGCCACCTGCGTCAGGACGGCCGTCTGTCCCTATACGTGCGTCGATCGCGCCCGCTTCATCATCGACGTCCTTCCGGCGTCGCCGCGGGTCGTCGTCGCCTCGCCATGCTCCGGCCACGGCTTCAAGCATTCGGCGGCGATCGGCGAAGCGCTCGCCGAGCTTGCGATCGCCGGCAAGACCCGGTTCGATCTCGCCGGCTTCGCGTTCGATGGTCAGGCGGTCGCGCCGGGCGGAGCCACCGCCATGCCCTTCGGCCGGTAGACCAGCATCGTCTTGAAGCGCTCGGGATTGAGCCGATGCTGCTCCGCGATGTGCATCACCGTCGGGAAATAGTTGGCGAAGTGCGCCATCGCGGGATTCGGCACCCGCAGCGTCGACGGCATGCGGTCGAGCAGGTCCTCCCAGATCGCCATGCAGCGGAAGTGGCGGGTCCGTCCCCTGATCAGGTCGCAGGTCAGAATGATCCGATACTTGAAGATGTCCATCGGCACCCGGCCGACGTCGAAGGCGAACGAGCCGTTGGCGAGCGCGCTCATCTTCTTGGTGAGGTGAATGTAGACGTCGTCGCGGACGTTAGGGCGCTTGGGCAGCACGTGCTCCCTCCGGCTCCCGCGCAAGGCGCGGCCGCGGGTCAGCAGCCGGCGGAAGAAGCGCCGGACTCTTCTGACTTGATGGACCAGCCACGAATCGGCGATCCACGACAGCTTCTCCTCGAGCTTGGCGGCGGGGTCGCCGCGGAAGCTCGGAAGCGGATTCTCGTCCGTGATGGTGTTCGCCGAGCGCCGGACCTGATGGGCCAGAAAGGTGTCGTCGAACACCTCGATCAGCGAAAAGTCCTTCTCGGGAGCGACCAGGTGCAACTCACCGTCGATGACCGCCATGCACAGGAAGCTGATGCGATTGCGGTTGTCGGCGCGCCGGTGGAAGAACCAGGCGATCCAGTAGCGCGCATAGAACAGAAAGCCCGCGGAGCTCGCATTGGCGGCCACCCGCACCAGCGCCGCGGATGCGATCGCGATGATGATCGCCTTGGTCGGCGTGATGTGCCCGAACAGCGAGAGCAGCCAGTGGGTGAAGCGCCGCATCAGGTGGCTGATCGAGTCGTAGAATTCCATGAAACCGACCTCACTGGCAGATCCGGAAGCGATCGCTCGGTCCGTGCTGCATGATATCGACGTGCATGTGATCGGTGTGGGCGGCATCCGATCCCGGCCCCAGCACCGTGGTGAACCATCCGCACGCGGCGCTGCGGATCGCGCCGACCGCCGCCTGCATCGCCTCGTCGCCGTCCGGCTTGACCAGCATGGTCTTGCCGTTCGACAGCTCGAAGGCGGCGACGTCGACCGCCTGGCCGACCGCGTGAGCGCTCAGCTTTCCGGTGGTCGCGCGATTGCGGTTGCGACATTCATAGCCGGGGCCGGTGCGCACCGCCGCCACTTCGGCCGACAGGCGCCCGGCGATCAGCGGGGCCACGAGCTCGCCGAGCCAGCCGGACAAATGCTCGGCGAATCGGCACGACACCACCGGCTGATCGGACAGCCGGATATCGGCGCCTCCGCGTGCGTGCGATCTGACCGACTGGAGGCGCACCGGGACCTCGATGGCGCAGGCCGCGTTGGAGGCCGCCGGCACGGCCGGAATGTCGAACCGGATGCCGGCTGCCCGCAGCCGGTCGAGGCAGGCTGCACCCTCGTCGGGGACACCGCTGGCTTCCTTCTCGTCCGGCCTCTCCGGGGTCGTCGCTGCGGCCGGTGGCGATCCGCTTGATCCGTCCGGTGCCGGGCGCGGACGCGGCAGGGGCACTGCATTCTGCGCCATGGCCTGCGCCAGGCAGCTCAGCAGTGCCGTCGCCACGATGACCACGCGGGCTGCGCGTCGAGGCCGATGGGGTTGTTCGTGCGACCGCATGGCAGGTCCGATGTCGACGATCCGCCGGGATAGGCCGTGCACCGCGACCGGAGCAAGCGCCGGCCCACCGCGCCGGTCCCTGCGCGTTGACAAACCCCCGAGCCGCGCCTCTATTGCGGCGATCGACGGTCTCTTTCATGATCGGAAGAGCCAACAGGGAATGCGGTGCGGGATCTCGATCCCAATGCCGCAGCTGCCCCCGCAACTGTATGCGGCGAGCCCGAACCCACAATGCCACTGCGCCGCAAGGCACGGGAAGGCGGTGACGGGCAACGACCCGCGAGCCAGGAGACCTACCGTCGATTCGGTCGCGCGCCGGGCGGGGTGCCTCGGCGACGGTCGGGATTCGTTGCGGATTGGAACTCCGCTCATGCACCCGGATCGAGGGCAGCGCGTGCTCCGGCGAAGTGGACGCCGGAGCGCGGTTGGATGCCCTTGCAAGGAGGTTGCGGGTGACCATCACCGACATTGCGCCCGGCGCCGAGCCGGCGCTAGCGGCGGCGACGACCATCGTGGTCTGCACCACCTGCCGCCGTCCCGGCGATCCGGACGATGCGCCGCGCCCCGGAGCAGCGCTCGCAAGCAGCACCGCGCAGGCGGCCGACCACGCCGGACTGACGGTCCGCCGGGTCAAATGTCTGGCCAACTGCAAGCGCGGCTGCAGCGCCGCGATCGTCCGCGCCGGCGGCTGGGCCTATGTGTTCGGCGATCTCGATGCCGCGAGCGCGGCCACCGCGCTGGTCGAAGGCGCCCGGCTGTTGTCCGGCTCGGCCGACGGGCTGATGCCCTGGCGCGGGCGGCCGGAGCCGCTCAAGCGTGGCATGATCGCCCGCGTCCCGCCACTCGCCTATGAGGATGCCGAATGACGTCGCTCGCTCGCGTGCCCTGCACCATCGTCACCGGTTTCCTCGGCGCCGGAAAGACCACCCTGATCCGCCATGTGCTCGGCAACGTGTCGGGGCGCCGGCTCGCCGTGATCGTCAACGAGTTCGGCGACGTCGGCATCGACGGCGAGCTGCTCAAGGGCTGCGGCGACGCATCGTGTCCCGAGGAAAACATCGTCGAGCTCGCCAATGGCTGCCTGTGCTGCACGGTGGCGGACGAGTTCGTGCCGGCGCTCGACGCGATCCTGTCGCGCCAGCCGCGGGTCGAGCACATCGTCATCGAGACCTCGGGGCTGGCGCTGCCGAAGCCGCTGGTCCAGGCATTCCACTGGCCGGCGATCCGCAGCCGGGTCACCGTCGACGGGGTGATCGCGGTGGTCGACGGCGCCGCGCTCGCGGACGGCCGCGTCGCCGCCGATCTCGATGCGCTGGCGCGCCAGCGCGCCGGCGACGACGCGCTCGATCACGATGATCCGATCGAGGAGGTGTTTTCCGACCAGATAGCCTGCGCGGATCTGGTCGTGCTCAACAAGCGCGATCTGCTCGACCCGGCCGGGCTGGAGAAGGCGATCGCTGCGGTGGGCGCCGCCATGCCGCGCGCCGTGAAGGTCATCACCGCCGCCGACGGCAAGGTCGATCCGGTCGCGCTGCTCGGGCTCGGCGTCGGCACCGAGGACGACATCCTCAATCGCCGCACCCTGCACGATGCCGAGCTGGATCACGACCACGACGATTTCGACAGCTTCGTGGTGACGCTGGCGGAGATTTCCGATCCGGCGGCGCTCGCCCGCAAGGTCGCGGCCGTCGCCGAGGATCATCAGGTGCTGCGGATGAAGGGCTTCGTCGCGGTCGCCGGCAAGCCGATGCGCCTCCTGGTGCAGGCGGTCGGCGCGCGCGTGGCCCAGCAGTACGATCGCGCCTGGACCTCCGCCGAGACGCGCGACGGCCACCTGGTGGTGATCGGCCTGAAGGGGCTCGATCGCGCCGCCGTCACCCGCTCGTTGACCGGCTGAGCGATGCATCTGCTCGCCACCACGTCGGCAACCCTCGACGAGATCGTCGAGCCGATCGATCTCGGGCAGCCGCCGGGCGACGTGGCGGTGCTGTCGTTCGCCGACAGCGATCTCGCCGGGCTGGCAGCGGCGTGGGAGCTCGATCGCCACCGGCTGCCGACCATGCGGTTCGCCCGGCTGCGCGACTTGCGCCATCCGCTGTCGGTCGACCTATGGATCGATGGCGTGGCGGCCCACGCCAAGGTGATCCTGGTGCGCCTGCTCGGCGGCCAGGAGTGGTGGAGCTACGGCGTCGAGCGGCTCTCCGTGCTGGCGCGCCAGAACGGAATCGCGCTGGCGCTGCTGCCCGGCGAGGACCGCGACGACCCGCGGCTCGCCGAGGCCTCCACCTTGCCGGCGCAGGAGCTCGACGCGCTGCTGGCGTTCTTCCGCGAGGGCGGACGCGAGAACCTGCGCGGCCTGCTGCGCCGGCTGGCGCGCCACGCCGGCGTCGCGCTCGACGTCGCCGAGCCGCGGCCGGTGCCGCGGCTCGCCGCCTACTGGCCGGGCGCGGGTGCAGTCGACCTCGAGACGCTCGTCGCGCGGCTGTCCGACGAAGCGGACGCCGCCCCGGTGGTGCCGATCGTATTCTACCGCTCGGTGCTGCTCGCCGCCGACACGGCGCCGATCGATGCGCTGTGCGCGGCGCTCGCGGCGCGACGGCTTGCTGCGGCGCCGCTGGTGATCACCAGCCTGAAGGACCCCGCGGCCGCGGCGTTCGTTCGTGACGCACTGGCGCGATTGCGTCCCGCCGTGGTGGTCACCACCACGGCGTTCGCGGCGGCCGGCGCGCCCGGCGAGCCGACGCCGCTCGACGCCGCCGGGGTACCGGTGCTGCAGGCCGTGATCGCCACCACCAGACGCGCCGCCTGGACCGAGAGTGCGCGCGGTCTGGGCGCCTCCGATCTCGCCATGCACGTGGTGCTGCCCGAGCTCGACGGCCGGGTGCTCGCCGGCGCCATCTCGTTCAAGGATCCGCTGCCGCCACAGGCCGGTCTCGCCTTCACGGCGTTGGCCAACCGGCCGGAGCCGCATTGCATCGAGGCCCTCGCCGATCGGGTGGCCGCCGTGGTCCGCCTTCAGCAGACGCCCCGCGCCGATCGGCGCGTCGCAGTTTTGATGCCCGACTACCCCGGAGCCCCCGGCCGCACCGGCTACGCCGTCGGCCTCGATGTGCCGGCCAGCGTTCTGGCGCTGCTCGATGATCTGTCCGCCGCCGGCTACACGATCTCCGACGCACCGCCGACCGCGCGCGATCTGATCGAGTTGCTCTGCGCCGACGCGCCTGGCGAGGGCTCATATCTGCTTGGTCCGATAGGCGAGCCGGTTGAACGCACTCGGCCGGACTCCCTCTCCCCATTTGGGGAGAGGGCTGGGGTGAGGGGGTTACCGGCCGTCAAGCTCTATAACCCCTCATCCGGCGCTGCCGCGCGCCCCTTCTCCCTCAGGGAGAAGGGGCTGGCGCCGCTTCACGGCCTGGATCAACGACCAAACAACGGTGCCGCAACGCTTTCCCTCGATCACTACGCTCAGCTGATTGCTACGTCGCCGCCTGAGGCCGTCGAAAAGGTCCGTGCCGCCTGGGGCGAGCCTGGCGAAGACGCGGCCGTCAGCGACGGCACGTTCCGCTTCCGCGTCGCATGGTTCGGCAACGTCGCGGTCGCGCTCGCGCCGGACCGTGGCGGCAGCGACAGTCGGCGCGCCGACTATCACGACGCCGGCCTGCCGCCGCGCCACGCATTGATCGCCTTCGGCCTGTGGCTGCGGCACGTCGCGCGTGTCGATGCCCTGGTCCACATGGGGGCGCACGGCACGCTCGAATGGCTGCCCGGCAAGGCAGTGGCGCTCGGCGACACCTGCTTTCCCGGGATCGTGACCGGCGCGCTGCCGGTGATCTACCCGTTCATCGTCAGCAATCCGGGCGAGGCCGCCCAGGCCAAGCGGCGGATCGCGGCGGTCACCATCGGCCACGTCCCTCCGCCCATCGGGACCAGCGCGCTGTCCGGCGCCGCGCGCGCGCTCGAACAGCTGGTCGACGAGTACGCGCAGGCCGATGGGCTCGACCGCCGCCGCCGCCAGCGCCTGGCGCGCCTCATCGTCGAGACCGCACGGCGCGACGGACTTGCCGGCGAGGCCGGGCTGGCGAATGACGTCGAGGGCGACGAAGCCTTGCGCCGCATCGATGCCTGGCTGTGCGACCTCAAGGATCTGCGCATCAAGGACGGCCTGCACGTGTTCGGCCGGGTGACCGGCACGGAGGCTGGCGATGCCGACTGGCGGCTGAGCGCGGAGGCCGAGCGCGCGGCGCTGATCGCTGCGCTCGACGGCCGTCGCGTTGCGCCCGGCCCGGCTGGCAGTCCGGCGCGCGGCCGGCGCGACGTCCTGCCCACCGGCCGCAACGTCTACAGCGCCGATCCGCGCACCTTGCCGACGCCGACGGCGACCGAGCTCGCGCGGATGTCAGCCGACGAGGTGATCCGCCTCTATCTGCAGCGGCACGGCGAGATGCCGCGCGCGCTGATCATCGATCTGTGGGGCAGCGCGACCCTGCGGACCGGCGGCGAGGAGATCGCGCACGGCCTGGCGCTGATGGGTTGCCGGCCGCTGTGGGATCAGTCGACCGGTCGCGTCACCGGCGTCGAGGTGCTGCCGCCGGCCGCCGTCGGGCGCCCGCGCATCGACGTGACGTGGCGGATCTCCGGGCTGTTTCGCGATCTCTTCCCGGCGCAGATTGCGCTGATCGACGCCGCCGTGAATGCGGTCGCGGCGCGCAACGAGACCGATGACGAGAACCCGCTCGCTGCCGCGCGTCGGCGCGCCGGCCCGAGCGGGCCGCACACGCTTGCCCGCATCTTCGGCACCTCGCCCGGCGCCTATGGGGCCGGCATCGAGGACGCGATGGGCCGCGAGAGCGATCGCGTGGCACTCGGCGCCGCGTATCTGGCGGCCGCCTCCCACGCCTACGGCGGCGCCGACGGAACCGGCACGCCGGTGCCCGGCGCATTCGCCGCCCGTGTGGCGGATGCAGACCTGCTGGTGCACCCGGGCGACGATCCGGGCCGCGACCTGCTGGAGGGCTCCGCCGACGCCGGGTTCGTCGGCGGATTCGCGTCCGCCGCCGCGGTGCTCGGAACGCGCCCGGATCTGGTGATGCTCGACACCACCGATCCGGCAAGGCCGCGTGCACGCCCGCTCACGGACGCGATCGCCAGGATCGTCCGCCAGCGTGCCGTCAACCCAAGCTTCATCACCGGCCAGATGCGCCACGGCCCGCGCGGCGCCGCCGAGCTTGCCGAGACGGTCGACCGCCTGGTCGCTTTCGCCCAGACGACCGATGCGGTGCCGGGATATTTGTTCGACCTGATCTACGACGCCTACCTGGCAGACGCCGAGGTGCGCGCCTTCCTCGAGCAAGAGAATCTTTCTGCCGCGCGGGCGATCGCCGAGCGGCTCGCTGCCGCGCGCCGCGCCGGCCTGTGGCATCCGCGCCGCAACGACGTCGACGGCGACCTCGCGGGGCTCACCGCGAAGGCCACGTCATGAACGCGCCGATTCGCCGTGGCGCCTGTCCGCGCCTCGCAGCACCGATGCCGACCGGCGACGGTTTTTTGGCACGGCTGCTGATTGCCGGAACCGTCGGGCTCGACGCGATGGCGGGACTGTGTCGGTCGGCGCGCCGTCACGGCAACGGCATCCTCGAAATCACCAGCCGCGGCAGCTTGCAGATTCGCGGGCTGACGGCGACCTCCGCGGCCGTGCTGGCCGATGATGTCGCCGTGCTCGATATCGACGCGGTTGACGGCGTACCGGTCGTCACCGATCCGTTGTCCGGTCTCGATCCCACGGAGGCCGCCGATGCCGGCGAACTCGCCGCCACGCTGCGCGCCGCGCTCGCCGCCGAGCCCCTGAGGCTCGATCATAAGATCACGGTCGCGATCGACGGCGGCGGCACGCTCGGTCTCGATTTGCTGAGATCCGAAGTGCGTCTTCGTGCAGTGGCGGATCGTGGTGCGATCCTCTGGCATGTCGCGGTGGGCGGGACGGCTGACAAGTCATGCGCGCTCGGGGTCGCGCAGCCCCGCCATGCCGTCGAGGTGGTGACGAGGTTGTTGAGGACCGTCGCGGCGTACGGGCCCGCGGCGCGTGCGGTTGATCTCATGCGGAGCAAGGACGACAGTCTGCGTCGGGCGGTGGCCGGACTTGTCGCTGCGGCGCCATCTCCGCCGCTGCGGAGACCGGTTGATGCCGTTGCGCTCCATGTGGTGCGCGACGGACGCGTGGTGCTCGGCCTCGGGCTGCCGTTCGGCCACGCGCGCGCGGCCGAGCTCGAAGGCCTGATCGATGCGGCGCGAGCGGCCGGCGCGAGCGGCGTTCGCACGGCGCCGGGGCGTGTGCTGCTGTTCGTCGGCCTCGCGCCGACGGCGGCCGAGGATCTGCGCGCGGCTGCGGCGCGGCTGGGATTCGTCATCCGTCCCGATGATCCGCGGCGCTTCGTCGTCGCCTGCGCGGGGGCGCCGATCTGCGGATCGGCAACCGTTCCGGCACGCGAGATCGCGGCGGCGGTCGCCGCGACTGCGGCGCCGCTGCTCGATGGCTCGGTGACGGTTCATCTGTCCGGTTGCCCCAAAGGCTGCGCGCATCCCAATGCCGCCACGCTGACGTTCGTCGGCACCGATGACGGCTGCGGCCTGGTGGTCGGCGGCTCCGCGCGCGATCGACCGGCAGGCGCTGTTGCGGCCGACGCCGTGCCGGCGGCTGTCGGCCATGTCGCGGCCGAGATGGTGCGCGCGCGCCGGCCCGGCGAGACCTCGGCGGACGTGCTGGCCCGCATCGG
>Ga0181526_10004444_pt1 | contig 10879 bp, 7 predicted proteins | sample PEATcosm2014_Bin_35_FD_119750 | JGI IMG/M metagenome (GOLD analysis project Ga0181526, IMG submission 119750) | Peatland microbial communities from MTU Mesocosm Facility, Houghton, MI, USA - PEATcosm2014_Bin06_30_metaG | ecosystem: Environmental > Terrestrial > Soil > Wetlands > Peat | place...
GACAACATCAGCATGGAGGTGGAGCTCATCGCCCCCATCGCCATGGACGAGGGCCTGCGCTTCGCCATCCGCGAGGGCGGCCACACCGTGGGCGCCGGCGTCGTCGCCAAGATCATTAAATAAAGGCGGATAAAGGAGTATTTTGCGCGGGTTGGTGCCCTTATAGGAGCGTAGCTCAACTGGTAGAGCACCGGTCTCCAAAACCGGGGGTTGGGGGTTCGAGCCCCTCCGCTCCTGCCAGCCCGTTCGTTATAGGCATATAAAGGCTGGCTAAATCCGAAGCCTGACGCTATATAAGGCAACCTCCCCAACGGCATAGTCATGGCAAGCATCTCCCCGCTGGAATTTCTGCGGCAAGTCCGCCAGGAAGTGAGCAAAGTCACCTGGCCCTCGCGCAAGGAGACTGGCGTCACCACCGCCATGGTTTTCGCCATGGTGGTGCTGGCCGCGACGTTCTTTTTTCTCGTCGACCAATTGCTCGCCACCGGCGTGCGTTTCTTTCTCGGGCTCGGAGCTTGATGTCATGACGTCCCGCTGGTACGTGGTCCATGTCTATTCGGGCTTCGAGAAGAAGGTCGCCGAATCGATCAAGGAACAGGCGAAGCAGAAGGGCCTGGGCGAGAAATTCGAGGAAGTGCTGGTGCCCACCGAGGAAGTGGTCGAGGTCAAGCGCGGCGCCAAGGTCAGCGCCGAGCGCAAGTTTTTTCCCGGCTACGTGCTGGTGAAGATGGACCTGACCGACGAGAGCTGGCATCTGGTCAAGAACACGCCCAAGGTCACGGGCTTCCTGGGCGGCAAGGGAAGGCCGGTTCCGATCACCGAGACCGAGGCGACGCGCATCATCCGCCAGGTCCAGGAAGGCATCGAGCGGCCGAAGCCGTCCATCACCTACGAGATCGGCGAGCAGGTCCGCGTCTGCGACGGCCCCTTCACCTCCTTCAACGGCTTGGTCGAAGAGGTGGATGAAGAGAAAGCCAGGCTCAAGGTGGCGGTGTCGATCTTCGGCCGCGCCACGCCGGTCGAGCTCGAATACTCGCAGGTCGAAAAACTTTAGCTTTTGTTAAAAGGACAAGAAAAGAGACCAACATGGCCAAGAAGGTCGTCGGATTCATCAAGCTGCAAGTGCCGGCCGGCAAGGCCAATCCCTCGCCGCCGATCGGCCCCGCCTTGGGCCAGCGCGGCTTGAACATCATGGAGTTCTGCAAGGCCTTCAACGCCCAGACCCAGGGCCTCGAGCCCGGCATGCCGGTGCCGGTGATCATCACCGCCTACCAGGACCGCAGCTTCACCTTCATCACCAAATCGCCGCCCAATTCCTATTTCCTGCTGAAGGCGGCGGGGATCGAAAAGGGCTCGGGCACGACCGGCAAGGGCTTCGTCGGCAAGGTTACGATGAAGCAGATTCGCGAGATCGCGAAAAAGAAGATGAACGACTTGAACGCCAAGGACGAAGAGGGCGCCTGCCGCATGCTGGTGGGATCGGCCCGGTCCATGGGCCTCGAAGTGGTGGAGTAGCAAATGGCACATGTCGGCAAGCGCCTGAAGAAGGCCTATGAGGGCATCGACCGCGCCGCGTTCTATCCGCCGGCCGAGGCGGTGAAACTCATCAAGTCGCGCGCCAACGCCAAATTCGACGAGACCATCGAAGTGGCGATGAACCTCAACATCGACCCCAAGAAGTCGGAGCAGAACGTGCGCGGTTCGGTGGTGCTGCCGCACGGCACCGGCAAGACCCTGAAGGTGGCCGTGTTCGCCAAGGGCGCCCGCGCCGAGGAGGCCAAGGCCGCCGGCGCCGATATCGTCGGCGCCGAGGATCTGGCCGAACAGGTGCAGGCCGGCAAGATCGCGTTCGACCGCTGCATCGCCACGCCCGACATGATGGGTATCGTGGGCCGGCTCGGTAAGGTTTTGGGGCCGCGCGGCCTGATGCCCAATCCGAAGCTCGGCACCGTGACAGCCAATGTCGCCGAGGCCGTCAAGGCGGCCAAGGGCGGCCAGGTCGAGTTCAACACCGCCAAGGCCAGCATCATCCAGGTCGGCCTCGGCAAGGCGAGTTTTACGGAAGAGGCGCTGCTGGGCAACCTCAAGGCCTTCGTCGGCGCGGTCAGCCGCGCCAAGCCCCAGGGCATCAAGGGCTCCTTCATCAAGAAGGTGTCCTTGAGTTCGAGCATGGGGCCGGGCGTCAAGTTGGAGATTTCGGGCCTGACCGCTTAAAACGCGGGGCCCTTCTGAAACGCCGCGGCAAATCGGCCGTGGCGCAACCGGGAAAGAGGTGCTAAATCTCTTTCTCTTCTGTCCGAGACTGCGGGTGCCGGGCGACCGGCTTAAGGGGCTTCTAGGGGCCCGCCGGCATGAGACAGGGGTTTTAGGCCAAGACGCGGTTTACGCGTCCGGCCGAACTTCTGGGACAGGTCAACCGGGTGCCGGGGATTTTCCTCTTGGAAATCTCGCCGGCGCCCTTGTGCAACCGATCCGTCGGGGCGTGAAGCCGTGGCGGGTCAACGGCCGGAGACGATAGCCAGTGGACCGGGATCACAAGAAGAAGCTGGTCGATACGCTGCACGACGCGCTCGCCGATACCACGGTTGTCGTGGTCACGCACCAGACCGGCATGACGGTCCAGGAAGTGACCGAACTGCGGCGGCAGATGCGTGCGGCGGGCGCCAATTTCCGCGTGACCAAGAACCGGCTCGCCCAGCGCGCGCTCGCCGGCACCAAATTCGAGCAACTGAAGTCGCTGTTCAAGGGGCCGACCGCGATCGCGTTTTCGCGCGATCCGGTGGCGGCGGCCAAGGTGGCTGTCGCCTATGCCGAAAAGAACCAGAAGCTGAAGGTCATCGCCGGTTCCTTGAACGATCGTCCGCTCGATCTCGCGGGCATCCAGGCGCTGGCGACGTTGCCGTCGCTCGATCAGCTGCGTGGCAAGATGATTGGGCTCCTCCAGGCGCCGGCGACCAAGATCGCGGGCGTGCTCCAGGCTCCGGCCGCGCAACTGGCCCGTCTGCTCAGTGCCCATGCGAGCAAGGCCGACAAGGCCGCCTAACCCCGAACCTCAAAACGACTTTCATACCCAGGAGTGACCGATGGCTGATTTGAACGCGATTGTCGAAGAACTCTCGAAGCTCTCCGTGTTGGAGGCGGCCGAGCTGGCCAAAAAGCTCGAGGAGAAGTGGGGCGTCTCGGCGGCGGCCCCGGCGGCCGCGGCGGCGGCGCCCGCCGGCGGAGCCGCGGCCGGCGCCGCGGCGGCGGAAAAGACCGAATTCACCGTCGTCCTGATGGCGGCGGGCGAAAAGAAGATCAATGTCATCAAGGAGGTCCGCGCGATCACGAGTCTCGGCCTCAAGGAAGCCAAGGATCTGGTCGAGGGCGCGCCCAAGACGGTCAAGGAAGGCATCAACAAGGACGAAGCCGCCAAGATCAAGAAACAGCTCGAGGAGGCGGGGGCGACGGTCGAGGTTAAATAAGCCATTAGGGCTTGACCGGCGGGGCGAAGCGGGCGATATATATCCCTACATGCCGATTCATCCTGCCGGTTACCAAACCGGGGCGCGGGGCAACTTGCGCTCGCGGGTTTTTGTCGTTTTAAGAACCGCAGCTTCAGGGTCCGGGTTTTGACGAATCGCCGTCTCTAGAGTTCTGGTCGAGAGTCTAGCCGCATCGCTAGCCAGCGTGGCTGGGCGCGGCATCGGTTAAGGAGCATTCATGACGAAGTCGTTCACGGGCAGAAAGCGCATCCGCAAGAGTTTTGGGCGCATTCCGGAAGTCGCGCCCATGCCCAACCTGATCGAAGTCCAGAAAAGCTCCTACGATCACTTCCTGCAGATGGGTGTCCTGCCCGAGAACCGCACCAGCGTGGGCTTGCAGGAGGTATTCCGCTCGGTCTTCCCGATTCGCGACTTCTCCGACCGCGCCCGGCTCGAATTCGTGCGTTACGATCTCGAGCAGCCGAAATACGACGTCGAGGAATGCCAGCAGCGCGGCATCACCTTCGCCGCGCCCCTGCGCGTCACGCTCCGCTTGGTGGTCTGGGACGTGGACGAGGAAACTAAGTCGCGCTCGATCCGCGACATCAAGGAGCAGGACGTCTACATGGGCGATATGCCGCTCATGACCAAGAACGGCACCTTCATCATCAACGGCACCGAGCGCGTCATCGTCTCGCAGATGCACCGCAGCCCGGGCGTGTTCTTCGACCACGACAAGGGCAAGACCCATTCCTCGGGCAAGTATTTGTTCGCCGCCCGCGTCATCCCCTACCGCGGCTCCTGGCTCGATTTCGAGTTCGACGCCAAGGACCACATGTATGTCCGCATCGACCGGCGCCGCAAGCTGCCGGTGACGACGCTCTTGATGGCGCTCGACGGCGCGGCCACCGAGAAGCTCCGCCGTATGCGCGTGGCCGACGGCAAGACGCTGGCCCCCGCCGAGGCGCAGGGCATGGGGAAAGAGGAAATCCTCGCTTATTTCTACAATCCGACGCCGTTCTCGCGCACCAAGAACAACAAGGGCTGGAAGACGCCGTTCGACCCGAGCCGCTATCGCGGCCACAAGATCACCCATGATCTGATCGACGCGCGCACCGGGCGGGTAAGGCTCGAAGCCGGCGAGAAGCTGCCGCCGATCAAGGCCAAGAAGCTCTATGACGACGGATTGAAGGAAATCCAGGTCAGCCCCGAAGAGATGATCGGCCGCTTCCTCGCCACCGATCTCGTCAACGAACAGACCGGCGAGATCTATGCCGAGGCGGGCGACGAGATCACCGAGGCGCTCTTGAAGACGATCGAGGCCGCGAATCTGCCCGAGGTGCTGGCGATCGCGCTCGATCCCGCCACCGGCGGGCCCTATATCCGCAATACGCTGCTGATGGACAAGAACACGATGCGGGAAGAGGCGCTGATCGACATCTATCGTGTCATGCGCCCGGGCGAGCCGCCGACGCTGGAGACCGCCGAGGCGCTGTTCAACAGCCTGTTCTTCGACGGCGAGCGTTACGATCTCTCGGCGGTCGGCCGCGTCAAGATGAACTCGCGCTTGAACCAGAAGACCGAGGACACGGTTCGCACGCTGCGCAAAGAAGACATCCTCGCCATTCTCAAGGTGCTGGTCGACCTCAAGGACGGCCGCGGCGAGATCGACGACATCGATCATCTCGGCAACCGGCGCGTCCGTTCGGTGGGCGAGCTGATGGAGAATCAATACCGCATCGGCCTGTTGCGCATGGAGCGCGCCATTCGCGAACGCATGAGCTCGGTCGAGATCGACACGGTGATGCCGCACGACCTCATCAACGCCAAGCCGGCGGCGGCGGCGGTGCGCGAGTTTTTTGGCTCCTCGCAGCTCTCGCAGTTCATGGACCAGACCAATCCGCTGTCCGAGATCACCCACAAGCGCCGGCTTTCGGCGCTCGGGCCTGGCGGCTTGACGCGCGAACGCGCCGGCTTCGAGGTTCGCGACGTGCATCCGACCCATTACGGCCGCATCTGCCCGATCGAGACGCCGGAAGGTCCGAATATCGGCCTCATCAACAGCCTGGCGACTTATGCGCGGGTCAATCCCTACGGCTTCATCGAGAGCCCCTACCGCAAGGTGGTGGGCGGCAAGGTGACCGATGAGGTGGTCTATCTCTCCGCCATGGAAGAGGGCCGCTATGCCATCGCCCAAGCCAATGTCGAGGTCGATGGCCATAACCGCATCAAGGCCGACCTGACCAATTGCCGCAAGGGCGGCGACTTCGTCATGGCGCAGCCGCAACACATCGACTTCATCGACGTCTCGCCCAAGCAATTGGTCTCGGTGGCGGCGGCGCTGATCCCGTTCCTCGAAAACGACGACGCCAACCGCGCCCTCATGGGCTCCAACATGCAACGCCAGGCGGTGCCGCTGATCCGCGCCGAGGCGCCGCTGGTCGGAACCGGCATGGAAGAGACGGTGGCGCGCGACAGCGGCGTCACCATCATCGCCCGGCGCTCGGGCGTGGTGGACCAGGTCGACGGCATGCGCATCGTCATCCGCGCGACCGAGGAAACCTCGGCCGCGGCACCCGGCGTCGACATCTACAATCTTCTCAAGTTCCAGCGTTCCAACCAGAACACCTGCATCACCCAACGGCCGCTGGTGCGCGTGGGCGACGAGGTCAAGGTCGGCGACGTGATCGGCGACGGGCCTTCGACCCAGCTTGGCGAATTGGCCTTGGGCCGCAACGTGCTCTGCGCCTTCATGCCGTGGAACGGCTACAATTTCGAGGATTCAATCCTGATCTCCGAACGCATCGTCTCCGACGACGTGTTCACCTCGATCCATATCGAGGAATTCGAGGTCATGGCCCGGGACACCAAGCTCGGCCAGGAGGAAATCACCCGCGATATCCCGAACGTCGGCGAAGAGGCGCTTAAGAACCTCGACGAGGCCGGGATCGTCTATATCGGCGCGGAAGTGAAGCCCGGCGATATTCTCGTCGGCAAGGTGACCCCCAAGGGCGAATCGCCGATGACGCCCGAGGAAAAGTTGTTGCGCGCCATCTTCGGCGAGAAGGCCTCCGATGTACGCGACACCTCGCTCCGGCTGCCGCCGGGCGTGTCGGGCACCATCGTCGAGGTTCGCGTCTTCTCCCGCCGCGGCGTCGACAAGGACGAACGCGCGCTGGCCATCGAGCGCGCGGAAATCGAACGCCTGGCCAAGGACCGCGACGACGAGCGCACCATCCTGGAACGCAGCTTCTTCTCGCGCCTGAAGCAGTTGCTGATCGGCCAGGAAGCGACCGGCGGGCCCAAGGGGCTGAAATCGGGCACGCGCCTCAGCGAGACCGTGCTGTCCGAACTGACGCAGGGGCAATGGAAGCAGGTCACGGTCAAGAGCGACAAGCGCATGGCCGATGTCGAATCGCTCAAGAAGCTGATGGAGGATTCCATCGGCGCTCTTCAGGCGCGTTTCGAGAGCAAGGTCGAGAAGCTGCAACGCGGCGACGAACTGCCGCCCGGCGTGATGAAGATGGTCAAGGTCTTCGTCGCGGTGAAGCGCAAGCTGCAACCCGGCGACAAGATGGCCGGCCGCCACGGCAACAAGGGCGTGATCTCGCGCATCATGCCGGTGGAGGACATGCCTTATCTCCAGGACGGCCAGCCGGTCGATATCGTGCTCAATCCGCTGGGCGTGCCGAGCCGCATGAATGTGGGCCAGATTCTCGAGACCCATCTCGGCTGGGCCTCGGCCGGCCTTGGCCGCCAGATCGGCGACATCGTCGACAAGGCGCGGCGTTCGGGCAACCAGACGCGCGAATTGCGCCGGGTCTTGAACGGCATCTACACCGACAAGACCGACCGCGACGACGTCAAGGACATGGACGATCAGCAGGTCATGGAACTGGGCGAGAATTTGCGCCCCGGCGTGCCGATGTCGAGCCCGGTGTTCGACGGCGCGCGCGAGGACGACATCGTCGCCATGCTCCAGGAGGCGGGACTGGACTCCTCCGGACAGGTGACGCTGGTCGACGGCCGCACCGGCGAGCAGTTCGACCGCAAGGTGACGGTGGGCTACATCTACATGCTCAAGCTCCATCACTTGGTCGACGACAAGATCCACGCGCGTTCCATCGGTCCCTACAGCCTCGTCACCCAGCAGCCGCTGGGCGGCAAGGCGCAGTTCGGCGGCCAGCGCTTCGGCGAAATGGAAGTGTGGGCGCTCGAGGCCTATGGCGCCGCCTATACCCTCCAGGAAATGCTCACGGTGAAGTCCGACGACGTGTCGGGCCGCACCAAGGTCTACGAGGCGATCGTCCGCGGCGACGACAACTTCGAGGCCGGTATTCCGGAATCCTTCAACGTGCTGGTCAAGGAGCTGCGTTCGCTCGGGCTCAATGTCGAGCTCGAGAACCGCAGCTACTGAACCGCCGTCCGCGACCCAAGATAAGGACCGTTCAATGAACGAGTTGATGAACGTCTTCGGGCAAGTCAGCGCCCCGCAGAACTTCGATCAGATCCGCATCTCGATCGCCAGCCCGGAGCGCATCCGCTCCTGGTCCTTCGGCGAGATCAAGAAGCCGGAGACGATCAACTACCGGACTTTCAAGCCCGAGCGCGACGGCCTGTTCTGCGCGCGCATCTTCGGGCCGATCAAGGATTACGAGTGCCTGTGCGGCAAGTACAAGCGCATGAAGTATCGCGGCATCGTCTGCGAGAAATGCGGCGTCGAGGTGACGCTGTCGAAGGTGCGGCGCGAGCGCATGGGGCATATCGAGCTGGCCTCGCCGGTCGCGCACATCTGGTTCCTCAAGTCGCTGCCCTCGCGCATCGGCCTGCTGCTCGACATGACGCTCAAGGATCTCGAGAAGGTGCTCTATTTCGAGAGCTATGTCGTCACCGAGCCGGGCCTGACGCCCCTCAAACTGCATCAGATCCTCAACGAAGAGGATTTCATGAAGGCGCAGGAGGAGCACGGCGACGAATCCTTCCAGGCGTCGATCGGCGCCGAGGCGTTGCAGAAGATGCTCTCCGCCATCAATCTCGAAGAGGATCAGACCCGGCTCCGCGAGGAGTTGCGCGACACCGCGTCCGAGGCCAAGCGCAAGAAGCTGGTGAAGCGCCTCAAGATCATCGAGGCCTTCGTCCAGTCGAACAGCCGGCCGGAATGGATGATTCTCGAAGTCGTGCCGGTGATCCCGCCCGAGCTGCGGCCGCTGGTGCCGTTGGACGGCGGCCGTTTCGCCACGTCCGATTTGAACGACCTGTACCGCCGCGTCATCAACCGCAACAACCGGCTGAAGCGCCTCATCGAGCTTCGCGCGCCCGACATCATCGTGCGCAACGAGAAGCGCATGTTGCAGGAAGCGGTGGACGCGTTGTTCGACAACGGCCGCCGCGGCCGCATCATCACCGGCGCCAACAAGCGGCCGCTGAAGTCGCTCTCCGACATGCTCAAGGGCAAGCAGGGCCGGTTCCGCCAGAACCTGTTGGGTAAGCGCGTCGATTATTCCGGCCGCTCGGTCATCGTGGTGGGCCCCGAACTCAAGCTCCATCAATGCGGCCTGCCGAAGAAGATGGCCTTGGAGCTGTTCAAGCCCTTCATCTATTCCAAGCTCGAACTCTACGGCCTCGCCAGCACGATCAAGGCGGCCAAGCGCATGGTCGAGAAGGAACGTCCCGAGGTTTGGGACATCCTCGAGGAAGTCATCCGCGAACATCCGGTGCTCTTGAATCGCGCGCCGACGCTCCACCGCCTCGGCATCCAGGCCTTCGAGCCGCTGCTGATCGAGGGCAAGGCGATCCAGCTTCATCCGCTGGTCTGCACCGCCTTCAACGCCGATTTCGACGGCGACCAAATGGCGGTTCACATACCGCTGTCGCTCGAAGCGCAGCTCGAAGCCCGCGTGCTGATGATGTCGACCAACAACATCCTCTCGCCCGCCAACGGCAAGCCGATCATCGTGCCCTCGCAGGACATCGTCCTGGGGCTTTATTACATCACGCTCGAACGCGCCGATTGGGTCGGGCCCGAGGTCAAGTTCCGCACCATCGAGGAACTGCGGACGGCGGTCGAGGCGAATCACGTCTTGGCCTTCGACCGCAGCGACGCGCATGACCCGCTGAAGTCGGGCAAGCTCCCCAATTTCGAGCAGATCCGGAAGAAGGACGGCGTCACCTTCCACCGCATACCGTATTTCAGCGACACGGCGGAGATCGAGCGCGCGCTCGATTCCAAGTCGGTTGCGCTCTCGGCCCGCATCCGCGCGCGCCGCCCGACGCGCGACGCAAATGGCGACTGGACCTATCAGACGGTGCTGACCACGCCGGGCCGCATGATGCTGTCGGAAATCCTGCCGGAAAATCCGAACATCAGCTTCGATCTGGTGAATCGTCTCCTCACCAAGAAGGAGATCACCAACGTCATCGATCAGGTTTACCGCCACTGCGGCCAGAAGGAGACGGTGATCTTCTGCGACCGGCTGATGGCTTTGGGATTCCAGCAGGCCTGCAAGGCCGGCATCTCCTTCGGCAAGGACGATCTGATCGTGCCGGAGGCCAAGATCAAGCTGGTCGATACCGCCCGCGCCAAGGTGAAGGAATACGAGCAGCAATATCTCGACGGCCTCATCACCCAAGGCGAGAAATACAACAAGGTGGTCGACGTGTGGTCGAGCTGCACCGAGAAGGTGGCCGAGGAGATGATGAAGGTCATCCGCTCGGCCGAACCTGGCGTGCCGATCAATGCGGTCTGGATGATGGCCGATTCCGGCGCTCGCGGCTCGGCGGCGCAGATCAAGCAATTGGCCGGCATGCGCGGCCTGATGGCCAAGCCCTCGGGCGAGATCATCGAGACGCCGATCATCTCGAACTTCAAGGAAGGCCTGACCGTGCTCGAATACTTCAATTCGACGCATGGCGCGCGCAAGGGCCTGGCCGATACCGCCTTGAAGACGGCGAATTCGGGCTATCTGACCCGCCGCCTGGTCGACGTGGCGCAGGACGCCATCATCACCCAGGTCGATTGCGGCACCACCAAGGGCCTCACCATGCGCGCCGTGGTCGAAGGCGGCGAGGTGATCTCGCCCCTGGCCGACCGCATCCTGGGACGGACCGCCGCGGTCAACATACACGATCCCTTGAATGGCAAGGTGCTGGTCAAGGCCGGCGGCCTGGTCGACGAGGAGGCGGTCGAGTTGATCGACCGCTCCGGCATCGACGCGGTGGTCATCCGTTCGGTGCTGACCTGCGAAGCCCCGGTCGGGTTGTGCGGCAAGTGCTATGGCCGCGATCTGGCGCGCGGCACCGTGGTCAATATCGGCGAGGCGGTCGGCGTAATCGCCGCCCAGTCGATCGGCGAGCCGGGCACCCAGCTCACCATGCGCACCTTCCACATCGGCGGCGCGGTGCAGCGCGGCGCCGAA
>Ga0181526_10004446_pt1 | contig 10876 bp, 10 predicted proteins | sample PEATcosm2014_Bin_35_FD_119750 | JGI IMG/M metagenome (GOLD analysis project Ga0181526, IMG submission 119750) | Peatland microbial communities from MTU Mesocosm Facility, Houghton, MI, USA - PEATcosm2014_Bin06_30_metaG | ecosystem: Environmental > Terrestrial > Soil > Wetlands > Peat | place...
AAAGGCATCATGTAGTTTTCGCGGGACTGGCAATGCTCGCGGCATCGGCCGTAGCGATTGCCAGACCGGCACCGGCAGGCGGCACAGTCAGCGGCAAGGTGACCTACGAAGGGACACCCGCCAAGATGAAGCCCATCGATATGTCCAAAGAACCGTCGTGCGCAAAGATGTACACGACGCCACAGTTGGCCGAAACGGTGGTGACCGGTTCGGGCAACAGCCTGGAAAACGTGGTTGTGTATATCTCCACAGGAGCGCCGGATGATCCGGCTCCTTCAACCGCAGCGGTATTTACCCAGAAGGGCTGCCGCTACATTCCGCACATTCTGGCGTTCCAGGTGAATCAGGAACTGAAAATTCAGAACGAGGACCAGACCTCCCACAACATCCACCCGTTGCCAAAGCTGAACCGGGAATGGAACAAGTCGCAGCCACCAGGAACGCCGCCGATTAGCGAGAAGTATGACAAGGCGGAAATTTTTCCCGTGAAGTGCAACGTTCATCCCTGGATGCACGGCACCTTCGCGGTGCTGAAGAACTCGCACTATGCGGTGACAGGAGACGGCGGCGGATTTACTCTGGCGAATCTGCCCCCGGGCAAATACACGATCACGGCGTATCACGAGTCCTACGGGGATCAGTCGCAGGATGTGACCATCGCAGGATCGGAAACCAAGACCGTCAATTTCGTATTTAAGGCCAAGCCCTACTAGGAAGGGCTTGGCTCTTTCGTTGGTTCAGAGTTAGCGCGAACAACCACAAGACCTAATCATGGTGTCGCCCCCGATTTGGGGCGGAGGCGAGGATCGATGGGGAAATTGCTAGCGGTCGTATTGGTGATTATTGCTTTAGCGTCCGCGTACCCGATTGTGACGCACATGTTCCCGTTGCCGGAGGACATTTCCACGCACGGCCATGCAATTGACGAACAATTGAACGACACCATGTGGGAAGCGGGCATCTCTTTCGTGGCCGCCCAATTGGTTCTCGCCTTTTTTGTCTGGTCGTTTACGGGCCGCAAAGAAGGCAGCCCACTGAAGAATTTCCCCGGTGGGGCGCGTGTGATGGTCCTTGGGGCGTTCCTGCTGGTCGGAACGGAAATTCTGGCGCTGGGTGTGCTGGGACAGAAGGCGTGGGCGACTGTGTACTTTGCTCCGTCCAAGCCCGGTGCCATCCAGATTCAGGCACAGGCGGAACAGTTCGCCTTTTACTTTCGGTATCCCGGTGCGGACGGAAAGTTCGGCGCTGTTCATCCGGACAAGATTGATGAAGGCAACCAGAACTATTTCGGACTGGATCCGGCCAACGACGTGGATGCGCGGGATGACATTGTGTCCGGCGAGCTGGTCGTTCCGGTGGATCATGAAGTGCAACTCCTGATGCACGCAAAGGACGTGGGGCACTCGTTTTATGTGCGAGAACTGCGCATCCAACAGGATTTCGTTCCGGGACTGGACCTTTCGGTGCATTTCACGGCGACGAAAATCGGCAGATACGAAATTGTGTGTACGCAGTTGTGCGGCTTGGGTCATTACAACATGAAGGCCTATCTCAACGTAGTCTCTGAAGCCGACTACGAAAAGTGGCTGAAGGATCAGGCGGCGCAGTAGAGGGAAGATTCTCCGCGCTGCCGCGAGGGAAGTCAATTGCGGGGAGCGCGGCTGTTTTCGAGCGAGGTGAGGCGATGGAAGAAGGTTCCGTGCAACAGGCTCACGTACACGCACCGCCGGAAGGGTTTCTCCGGAAGCATGTTTTCAGCCTGGACCACAAGGTAATCGGAAAGCAGTACTACGGCTTGGCATTGGTGGCTGTTTTCACCGGAATGATTCTCTCCTGGCTTATGCGCATCCATATGGTTTGGCCGACGGCGAAAATTCCCTTGCTGGAACACCTCTCGAGCGCCGGCGCTCCAGGCGGAGTGATCACTCCGGAATACTATCTTTCGCTGATGACCATGCACGGCACGCTGATGGTTTTCTTCGTCTTGACGAACGCGCCTTTCGCGGCGTTCGGCAATTATTTCCTGCCGATCCAGATCGGCGCGGAAGACATGGCATTCCCGCGATTCAACATGATGTCCTTCTGGGTCACTTTTACCGCGTGGGTGGTGTTAATGCTGGCGTTCTTCATCCCCGACGGGCCGCCGATCTCCGGTTGGACCAGTTATGCGCCGCTGAGTGCCGTGGGTAAAGACGCAGGACCTGGAATGCAATACGGGATGAGCCTGTGGGGCCTGTCCATCGCCATATTTTGCATTGGCTCGCTGCTCGGCGCGCTCAATTTTATCGCCACGACGCTGGATCTGCGCGCCAAGGGCATGACGCTGATGCGCATGCCACTGTGCACATGGGCGTGGTTCATCACCTCCTGCATCGCCTTGCTGGCGTTCGCCGTGCTTCTTCCCGCCTGCATTCTGCTGATTCTCGATCGTCACGCCGGCACAAGCTTCTACGTACCCGGGGGCTTGGTGATCAGCGACCGGCTGCAACCGCATTCCGGAGGCTCGCCGTTATTGTGGCAACACCTTTTCTGGTTCTTTGGCCATCCGGAAGTGTACATCGCGATCCTGCCGTCGATGGGCATCGTGTCGCACATCCTGGTCAATAGCATGCGCAAGCCGCTGCTGAGTTCGAAGGTAGTCATCTATTCGATGATGTCGATTGGGTTCCTGAGCTACATGGTGTGGGGCCACCACATGTTCCTGAGCGGAATGAATCCGATCTCTGCATTGGCATTCTCGTTCCCGACGCTGACGATCACGATTCCCGCAACGGTGTTGACACTGATCTGGCTGGGCAGTTTGTACGGCGCCAATATACAGATCAATTCGGCATCGCTTTTCGCGTTGGGCTTCATCTCGATGTTCGTGGCCGGTGGCGTGAGCGGCTTCTTCCTGGCGCAGCCCTCGATTGACATTTATTTGCATGCTACGTACTTCGTGGTCGGGCACTTCCACATGGTGATGGGCGTGGCATCGTTATTCGGCGTGTTCGCAGGAACGTATTTCTGGTTCCCAAAGATGAGCGGGCGAATGATGAGCGAGCCTTTGGGCAAGCTGCACTTCTGGATTACGTTCATCGGCACGTATTGCATTTTCATGCCGTTCCACTATCTGGGATTGATTGGCAACGTGCGCCGCTACCAGTCCTTTGTGGACGACTTCATGGCGCCGTACCTCGGGGTGCATAAATTCGTCACAGTAGTTGCGCTCATTACCGGGGCGGCGCAGTTCCTCTTTCTTTACAACTTGATTTACAGCCGCTTCAAGGGCAAGCCCGCTCCGGACAATCCATGGAACGCCACGACCTTGGAGTGGAGCATCCCATCGCCACCACCGTGGAACAATTTCGGCGATAGGCACCCGATCGTGTATCACGATCCCTTCCAGTATGGAGTGAAGGGGTCCAAGGGCGACTACGTGATGCAGGACTCTCCCGAGCAAGTCGTGCCAGCGAGTGGTGATTAGCGGAGGGGGGCGCGGCGCGGGGTCCGCCATGTCTCTCGCGCCGCGAGAAAAGGCTGAGGAATAGGAGAGTATGTCTTCCACGATCGCTTCGGTGAATTCGCAAACGAATGCACTCCCCCCGCCAAAGCGCGCCTCCGCCCAGGCCGCCCTCGTGTACGAACGGCAGGAGCGAGTATCGAGCAGCGGCATATGGGTGGGCGTCTTCGCCATCACTATGAGCTTCGCTGCGTTCACCAGCGCATTGTTTGTGCGCGAGGGCACGACCGATTGGGGCCATCTCGAGTTGCCATCGGTGCTGTACATAAACACCCTGGTACTTCTGATGAGCACCCTTACGCTGGAAAGTGCGCGACGTGCGCTGGCAGCGGGCCCGTTCGGCAATATCGAAGGGACACGCAAGGCAAGCGCCTGGGTGATGATCACTTTACTGCTGGGCCTGGCGTTTTGTGCGGGACAATTCCATGCCTGGCAGGAACTTCGTGCCGAGGGCATCTACCTGGCGACGAATCCGAACAGCTCTTTCTTTTATCTACTGACCTTTCTGCATGCACTGCACGTTTTCGTGGGCATTCTGGTGCTGGTCTATCTCGCGGGGCGGTTGATGGCCAGCCACACAACATTTCGGCGAAGCTTGTTCGATAACACGGCGATTTACTGGCATTTCATGGGTGGGCTGTGGGTCTATCTGCTTTTGTTGTGCCGCATGAAGCTGTAACCGGAACGTAGGGAGAGAAACAGTGAGCGAATCCGAAGCGGCAGTACACGGGCACGGTGATTTTCTGGAAGAATCGCCGTACGCAATCCCATCGCGCAAATTCACGATGTGGTTGTTTATCATTTCGGATGCGGTGACGTTTGGTGCGTTTCTGATGGCCTATGGCTATCTACGCGTGGGCACGCCGAACTGGGTGCGCCCATTTGAGTCCAACAGCGTACTCAACGTAATCATCATGACTGTCGTGCTGATCACCAGCAGCCTGACGATGCTGGGAGCGGTGGATGCGGCCAAGGTCGGGGATAAGGGCAAGGCGATGAAGTTTCTATTTTCCACCATGGCGCTAGGGGCGATTTTCGCAGCCCTTCATCTGCGCGAGTGGTTCGAGCTATTCGGCCGTGGGATTACCATCGGTTCCGGCCTGTTTGGCCAAACCTTTTTCACTATCACCGGCTTGCACCTGCTTCACGTCATCAGCGGTGTGATCGCGCTGCTGGTGGTTGCTGTCAAGTACTCGCGTGGGCGGCTCACGCCGAGTCACGTGGAGACCACCGGCCTGTACTGGCATTTCGTCGATCTGGTCTGGATGTTCGTGGTGCCGCTGGTTTACTTAACCAATATCGCGCACTGAGTTTGAGTGACATAAGGAGAGACGATGAGCGCTGCTTCTGTTTCGGGGAATGTCATTCGGAAATATCTTCCGGTGTACTTCGTGCTGATTGGAATCTTTCTGGTGGAAGTGTTCCTGTCGTTCCGGATCGCCGCTACGAGCACACTTGTGGTTGTGCTTCTTTTGCTGGCGATCTGCAGTGCGGGGCTGGGGTTGATGTATTTCATGCACCTTGCGCAGGAACGCCGCAGCCTGTTTCTAACGTTGATTCCAGCGACCATTTTCGTTCTACTGATGATGAACATGTTTTGGGGCGACAGCGTACGGCTGTTGCATCTTCGGAGCATGGGACAGTAGGCTCTACTGGTAGAGGCTTAAGAGATACGTGCTGAGAGTAAATCGAATAATGAAAAAAGCGCGTTGGCGTGTTCTCTCCGCTTGCCTAGCAAGCCCGTTGTTTACCCCCACGCTGGCATTTGCGCAAAGTTGCGCTCTTTGTTACACGCAGGCCGCAGGGTCCGGTTCGCGGATGATCGCCGCGCTGCGAAGTGGCATCCTAATTCTGGCGATTCCGCCCATGTTGATTTGCATTGGCATCACTTGGATGGCTTATAAGAAGCGAAACCAGTTCAACGATTACGGCAGCACGAATACGCCGGAAGACAAAGAGCCATAACCTCACCCGAAGCAGTCCACGTTTTCTACCATGAGTTGATGCCCCACCGTCAGCGCCTTCTCTGCGACAGGCCGCGCGGGGCACGGTTTCGATGAAAGAGCGTTCTAGCTTGCACCAGATCCCATTCCGCCAGCCCCGAAGGAATGTGTAGCCGCGGTTTCGTCCGAATGAATGTCGAAGACTTTGTGCATGCCGGTGGCGTGAAGTAGCTCGCTTACCATTTTGCTTAGGTTGCTGAGCTTTAACTGGCCGCCTTGCTTCTTCATCGCCATGTGGCTGCGCACAATTTCGCCCATGCCGGAGCTGTCGACATAATCGACCTCCTTTAGGTTGAGCACGACCTTCTTGGCGCCGCTGGCGACCAGGTTAGCGACAGCCTCTCTCAATTTCGTAACCCCTTCGCCAAAAGCGATTCTTCCTCTGGCATCGATGATGGCCACGTCGCCGGACTTACGTACGGCGGTTTCCGACTTGGAAGCAGTGGGAGCCTGCTTGCCGAGACCCAGTTTGTCGAGCACGCCGCACGCCGCCGCAGCCACTTCCTTAAAGTCCGTGCGAACGACGATGACGGAGCGCCCTTGTTTCAGTACCTCCAAAAGGTGAGCCCCTTCTTCGCCGGCCATCAGTGGGGAAGCCGTCTTGGGCGCGCTGGGGTCCTCTGAAATGCCCTTGGCGAGTGTGCCGCCAGCCTTGGACCCTAAATAGCCGAGCAGCGCCGCTCCTCCCACGCCAAGAGCAAAGACCTGCCCAAAGCCTGGAATCAGGGCCAAGGTGGCACCCACCACTGCAGCCGTGGTCCCTACCGCCCCACCGATGAAGCCACCAGCGTAGCTACCAATCTCCTTGCCAAAACTCATCGCTTCACTTTCCGAAAGGGTCAAAAACACAATGGATTCCTGCGGGACATGCTTCTGGAGCAATTCCTTCACTGCTGCTTCAGCATTTTCGCGGGAATCGAACACACCAATCGCAGTTTCCATGCGATCCTCCTCTGAACCTGAGTCTAATGGCACCCACGCAAGTCCCCGTCACGGGCTTGCGTCCCCAAAGTTTTGCGACGCAAAATCTGGCCCAAAATGCATCGTTTGTCAAGGAAAAAGGGGCTATTGGGCGGTCTTTTGTGTGAATTTTGGGTAGGGATTTCGCAGCATTCCCGACCCGTGCTACGGGCTTCAGGAATGACGGAAATTGCCTTCTGTCTTCTCTGAGCGGCACAGGGGAATCGTTGACTTGGCGAGTATCCCTCAATAGCATACGGCTCAATGAAACTTTCCCTTGAACCTTTCTGCGTGCGCTGAATGCCCACACTCGCGCGCAAACTAAGCCTGTGGAACTATTTCGCACTTGGCTTTGGCACCATGATCGGCACGGGCTGGGTTGTGGTGATGGACGATTGGCTGGGACGCGGTGGACCGCTCGGAGCGATGCTCGGCTTTGCCCTCGGCGGAATTCTCCTGTTGCCGGTGAGCTACATCTATGGCGAATGGGTGAAGCGATTGCCTGACGCCTCTGGCGAGGCGGCGTACACCGCGCAGGTATTTCCCCCGTTCGTGAGCTACATCACCGGTTGGATCATGTTCCTTGCGTATTTCATTGTGTGCCCATGGGAAGCAGTGGCCGTGGGAAAATTGGTAGCCTTCCTTTTTCCGCGATTGGACACCTGGGAGTTGTATCGCGTTGCAGGTCAGCCCGTGTTTCTTCCGCGTCTGTTGCTTGGGGCGGCGCTAACGATTTTTCTGGCGTGGCTGAATTATCGAGGTATCCGCGCCAGCGCTACGTTTCAAAACTGGGCGACGACTGCGGTGATAGGAGTGTTCCTCTGTCTGGTGGCCATCAGTGGGCATGGCGGCCACGCCGTAAACCTGAAGCCGTATTTCAGCCAAGCCCCTTTGCTCTCCATTCTCCTGACATTGCAGATCGTGCCCTATTTCATTACTGGATTCGAATCCGTGCCCAAGGTGGCGGAAGAAGCGCATCCAGGATTTCCCCCAGGCGATTTTTTCAAGGCGATTGCCATGGCGCTGCTGGTGGGCGCCGGTTTTTATACGCTTGCGGTGGGGGCGGTCTCTTACATCACGCCGTGGCAGAGCCTGGTCGGCAAGCGCTTTGCCACAGCCATTGCTTTTGGGCAGGGCACGCATTCCGCCTGGATCGTGCGATTGATCTTGGGCATTACTCTGGTTGGGCTGCTGCAAGTGTTTAATGGCAATTTCGTGGCGGCCACGAGGCTTCTATATGCGTTCGGCCGCCGCCGTACGATTCCCACAGCGTTTGCCAAAATTGACCCTGTGCACCTGACGCCGAGCGTGGCGATCGCCGGAGTGACGGTAGCGACGCTGGTAGGTTTGCTCGTGGGAGATGCTCTGCTTGTGCCGGTCACGGAGGTGGGTTCGATGGCTTCGGCGTTTGGCTGGCTGGCCACCTGCGTATCCTTCTATCTAGTGGAGCGGGGAGCGCGGCTCCGCATGGTGGCCGCGGCAGGCATTGTGGTGTCTTTGCTGCTGGTGCTGATGAAGTGGGTCCCTGGCGTGCCCGGGCATTTCACGCCGGCAGAATGGATCGCGCTGAGCGTGTGGTTGGGGCTGGGGTGGTTGTTTCACCTGCGATCCCGGACGGCTTGAAGAGCAGCGTCGTGTATACTTTTGAAGAGTTTGGCGGATACTGACGAATGTTTCCTTACCTACATCTGGGACCGCTGACAATACCGACATTTGGATTAATGGTCGCGCTGGCCTTGATAAGCGCAGCCTATATCTTGCAGGCGGATTTCAACCGGCGCGCGATGATGGCGGACGCTTTCATGATGATTACCGTCGCCGGGTTGGTGGGGATTGTTGGCGCGAAACTGTATCACCTGTTGGAAGAACCGAGCGTTTTTTTTGCGGATCCCTGGCCATTGCTCTTCAGCCGCTATGGTTTCGCTTGGTTTGGCGGGTTTCTCGGCGGTTTTGGAGCGATGTTGCTGTTGGGCTGGCGCGCCAAGCTGCCGCTGCTGCAATTTCTGGACGCCTGTTCGCCGGCGGCTGCGTTTGGCTATGGCATCGGCCGCATTGGATGCTTTCTTTCGGGAGATGGGGATTACGGCAAGCCGACGTCGTTGCCCTGGGGCATGAGTTTTCCGAGTGGCGTGGTGCCGACGACGCAGCGCGTGCATCCGGCGCCGCTTTACGAACTTATTCTCTGGTGTGCGATCGGGGCGTTTCTGTGGCACATGGGCACGAAGGCGCTGAAGGGCCCGAAGGCCAAGGGCGAAATTTTCTGCACTTATCTGATCCTCACGGGCGTCGCGCGCTTTCTGGTGGAGATCATCCGTATCAATCCGCCTTGGATACTCGGCATGTCCAATGCGCAAGTCGCGAGCCTGGCGTCCATCCTTGCCGGCGCGGTGCTTCTTTGGCGTATCAAAAGCCAATACCACGCGCTGAAAAAAGAGCACCGCATTGTCGAACACATTGTTTCCAACGGAGATGTGCTGCAGGCTGAGTATCATCGTGCAACACCCGAATGTCCGCATCCGGAACGGTGGCATATGTATGATTCGATGAGTGCGGAAGTGGAAGTTCTGGATTTCCTGAAGGCATTGGTTACCACAATCAAGCCGGAACTGGTGGTGGAAACCGGCACGTTTTCCGGTTTGAGCACGTTGCGCATTGCAGAAGGCTTGAAAGGGAATGGTGTGGGCCGCGTGATTACCTGCGAGTGGGACAAAAAGGTTTATGAAGCGGCCATGAAACGCTTCGCGGAATCCGGCCTGGGCAAATGGATCGACGCGCGCAACGAATCCAGCCTGGAGATGAAGGTGGACGGCAGGATCGACATGCTGTTCTGCGATAGCGACGTGCCTCTGCGCGAGCAGGAGGTCCGCCGCTTCCTCCCGCAGATCAGTCCTTACGGGCTGATCCTGATGCACGACGCGAGTTCGGCAATGAAGAGTGTACGCGAAGGCGCGCTGCGGCTCGAGGCCGAAGGCCTCATCTCTGTTCTGCTTCTGCCCACCCCGCGCGGCCTTGTCCTTGCCCAGAAGCGCGAAGGCCGCAGCTGATTCACGTCGTCCATGCCACGCACGGAGTATTCGCTCTGAGCGGCCGTGCGGATGACTTCTAGTTTCCTGCTGAGGCTGCCCACGGACTCCCGGCGTCGTGGCGAGTCCAGTGCCTGTCTTACCCATTCCGCAACGGACAAAGGGCGAGACCGGCCCATGCGCTGGATTTCACGGAACTCGGAATCTTGGAGAATTACCTGCAGGCGCTTGGTCATATATTGGGTCAGGTCTACTCCACCATTTGGCGCAGAACGTATTGCAGGATGCCGCCGTGACGGTAGTAGGAGACTTCTTCGGGTGTATCGACACGGATGCGCGCTTGGAAGGTTTTCACTTTGCCGTCTGCGGATTTTGCGTGGACGGTAGCTTCCTTGCGCGGTGCCAATGTGGCCACGCCTTCGACGCTGAAAACTTCGTGACCGGTCAGGCCCAGCGATTCGCGATTCTCTCCGGGCATGAATTCCAGCGGCAGGACGCCCATGCCGACCAGATTGCTGCGATGAATGCGCTCGTAGCTTTCGGCGAGGACGGCGCGGATGCCGAGCAGGCGCGTGCCTTTCGCAGCCCAGTCGCGCGATGAGCCGGAGCCATACTCTTTTCCGGCGATGACCAGCAGCGGGACGCCATCTTCGCGATACTTCACGGATGCATCGTAGATGAACTGTTTCTCACCATCGGGCAAGTGCAGCGTCCAACTTCCTTCGGTGCCGGGAGCGAGTTGGTTGCGCAAGCGGATGTTGGCAAAGGTGCCGCGCATCATGACTTCATGGTTGCCGCGGCGGGCGCCGTAGGAATTGAACTCGTGCGGTTTCACGCCGTGAGCAATCAGGTACTTTCCCGCGGGTGAATCTGCGGCGATGGAGCCGGCGGGAGAAATGTGATCCGTAGTGACGCTATCGCCGAGAACAGCCAGGACCCGCGCGCCCTGGATATCCGCGAGCGCCGCGGGATTCTTGGGCATGTTTTCGAAGTACGGGGGCAACTTGATATACGTAGAGTTGGCATCCCACTGATACAAATCGCCTTCGGGAACTTGCATGCCTTTCCAATGGGCGTCGCCTTCAAATACTTCGCTGTACTCTTTGCGGTATTGCTCGGTGGTTACGGAAGCGCGGACGGTGGCTTCCACTTCCTGGGGCGTGGGCCAGATTTCGCGGAGGTAAACGGGCTTGCCAGCGGAATCCGTTCCCAGCGATTCAGTGGTCAGGTCCATATCCATGCGGCCGGCGAGGGCGTAGGCCACGACGAGCGGCGGAGAAGCCAGATAGTTCGCACGCACCAAGGGATGAACGCGCCCTTCGAAGTTGCGATTGCCGCTCAGCACGGCGACCGCGACCATATTGTTTTCCTTGATTGCCGCACCAATC
>Ga0181526_10004447_pt1 | contig 10876 bp, 7 predicted proteins | sample PEATcosm2014_Bin_35_FD_119750 | JGI IMG/M metagenome (GOLD analysis project Ga0181526, IMG submission 119750) | Peatland microbial communities from MTU Mesocosm Facility, Houghton, MI, USA - PEATcosm2014_Bin06_30_metaG | ecosystem: Environmental > Terrestrial > Soil > Wetlands > Peat | place...
AGAGCAAGATGTACCACCAGGGCGTCACCTGCTCCGACTGCCATGATCCGCACAGCGCGAAGCTGCCACCGGTGAATCTGAACGCGGTATGCGGAAAGTGTCACTCGCTCGCCAAATTTGGCACAGAGCAGCATCATCACCACAAAACGGACAGCGCGGGAGCGCTGTGCGTCAACTGCCATATGCCAACCCACACCTACATGGTCGTAGACGTCCGGCGCGACCACAGCTTCCGCGTGCCTCGTCCCGACTTGTCCATCGCCTACGGAACGCCGAACGCCTGCAACCAATGCCACAAGGGCAAGTCGGACAGTTGGACCGCCGAGACGGTCGCGAAATGGTACGGCCCGAACCGCCGGCAGGAGCCTCAGTTCGTCGCTGCTCTTGACGCCGGCCGTCGCGGACTGCCGAGCGCCGAGAAGTCTCTGACTACTCTAATCACCGACTCCGCGCAGCCCGGCATCGCGCGCGCCACTGCCCTGAACCTACTTTCAGAATACCTCACTCCTTCGTCGGTTCCCGCAGTGCACTCCGCGCTCGGCGACGGCGACGCACTGGTTCGCCGCGAGGCCGTGAGGGCGCTGGAGCCGCTTCCTCCACAGGACCGGGTTTCCCTGGCCGCTCCGCTGCTGACCGATCCCATTCGCTCCGTCCGCATCGAAGCCGCTCGCCTCCTGGCTGGAACGCAGCCTGAACTCCTACAGGGAAGCCAGAAGACGGCACTCGATCGCGCTATCTCGGAACTCATTACCAGCGAGATGGCTGCGGCCGAGCGTCCTGAGAGCCATGTCAACCTCGCGCTGCTCTATGTCCAGATGGGCCGCCCGAACGACGCTGAAAATGAGTTGCATACCGCCCTCCGTCTCAATCCCATCTACGTTCCCGCCATGGTCAACCTTGCCGACCTCTACCGCGCAGAGAACCGCGACGACGAAGGTCAGCGCTGGCTGGAGAAGGCGGTCGCCGCGGCACCCAGCGCTGCCGAGCCCATTCATGCTCTCGGGCTGCTGAAGGTTCGGCAAAAGCAATATGGCGAGGCGCTCGGACTGCTGGCGAAGGCGGCAATACTGCAGCCTGCCAACGTTCGTTATAGCTATGTCTATGCGGTAGCTCTAAACTCCACTGGACAGCCCGACCAGGCAATCGCGATCTTGCAGCAAGCCCACCAGCGGCGCCCCGCCGACCGACAGGTGCTGCAGGGGCTAATCGCCTTCGAGCGGGATAAAGGCGACCTGCCGTCGGCGGTCGCTTACGCGCAGCAGCTGGTGCAGCTCACGCCCGACGACCCCAACGCCAAGGCGCTGCTCTCCAGTCTGCAGGCACAAGCACGTTGAGTGTCAGGCTTGGAGTGCGTCGCGGTGGGTGGCTAGTCTGGCGCGATGAAGCGGTGCTTCATTAAGCAACCAGTAAGAACGGGAGTTTCAATCGGGGTTTTCCTTTAATGAAAAAAAGCCGGAGCATTATGCTCCGGCTTTGTGGTTATTGGGGGTGACTAAAATCAGATGCCGAGCTTGCGGCGTGCAAAGCCCGCCACAGCAATAACTCCCAGCCCAAGCATGCTCAAGGTACTGGGTTCAGGGGTTGTTCCTGCTTCTGAGAAGTTGTTCGACACCAGAGACAGCGAGGCGTCTCCATTCGTGCCGGCCTGTAGCGTTATGCCTTCCTGCAGATCGACTTCGCTCACTCCTGCGAAACTGGCGCTGTCATTCAGCTTAGACCCGGAACTGCCGTCGAAGACGCTCAGGGTCAGGACTTGTCCACCGCTGCACGTTGGCAGCATCGCTCCCAAACAAGCGGTTTCGGAGACTCCGATGAAACCAGTCCCATTAAACGACAAAGCCCCAATCGAAAGGCTGAGGTCGTTGATCAGCGCCCCGCCCGGATTGACGTTCACGGAATATTGGATCGTGGAGTTCTCTTCCAAAATTCCCGAACTGGTTGACGCAAACCACCCGGCGCTGAACTGAAATCCCGGATTTCCCGATGTGGTAATTGGGGTTACCGCTACCCCCCCGGCAGGAATCCCAAAACCCGGTGGATTGGAAGTTGCCGAATACATGAAATTAGCGAAGGTCTTGTCCCCGATTCCGCAATCGAATCCAGAAACGATGTAGACATCGTAAGTTGATGTCGGACAAGGGTTAACGTCTGCGAACCCGGCCAGCGTAGCCCCCAGGACCACGAATAGCGCAAACACGGCTTTTTTCATATTCTCTTTTCACCCATACGTGAAACGTGTTGACCTTCTACCGCGAGTGCAAGACAAGCCTAGCCTTGGGACGCAACACGTCCGGAGCTATGGCACGCCTAGGAAGTGCAATTCTCCTTCCAGACTACTAGAATGTAATCTGCTCATAACAAAGGGCCAAATCTCAACTGGCGGACTTGAAGTTGCAAGTCATTGCACTATGTGAGTAAGTCATTTCTCCTTAGCTAGTTAGGGCTGCACCACAACGCAGTCAGCTTCCACAGACAAATAATCCCCGTCTTCCGTAACCGAGCAGGGACGGAACTGCACTTGCTATTGGGCTTAACGGTGTAAATCCCCGGATGCATGATGCATTGCCCCTCTCGGGATCCCCGCACCCCCGGGAGAAATCGATTGGAGCATCCTCACTATGCAACTGCAGCCTGAGCAGTTGTAGTTTTCAGCTGCGAAGCGGAACGGCGTGCCATGCCAATTGCAGCGAGGTGCGCTTGCTAAATTCCTTACTTGACGGGAATGCCACGAAAGGGTTACGTATGTGTTAACTATCTGCCGTTGAGGTGGCATGCAACGCCTTTGACCAAAGAGTCCTTAGCTGCCGATGTTTTCGACCGTCTGCAGAAAGCGACCGGCGCTCCTGCAGAGTTGGCTGGCCTGTGCAGGGATTATCTTGCCGAAGCTCGCAGCACTCTGGGGCAGTTGCGCGGCGCGCTGGCCCAGGAAGATGCAGGGTGGTTCCGCGATCGGGCGCACTATTTGCGAGGCAGCAGTCTTGTACTTGGAGCGACCGCGGTTGCTCGATGTTGCGCGGACTTGGAACGGATGGGCCGCGAATCTGATTTACGCGATGCTTCGCCCCTGCTGGACCAGGCCTCAGCGGCGCTCGATGAATTACAAGTCGAATTGACAAGGCGGCTCGGACCGTCCGTGGTTCCGGTCGAAGGCTCAGCAGCGTAGCAAGCACACTTTGTTGGAGTGGGGGACTCGTATTGGCCGCGCCCATTAAAGTACTGATCGCCGACGACCATCCCGTGGTCCGTGTTGGACTGCGCAACATGCTGCAGTCCGATAGCCGGGTGAAGGTCATCGCCGAAGCCAAAGATGGCATTGAAGCGCTGCACATGGTCCGCACTCTCCGTCCCGACATCCTGCTCCTCGATCTCGCCATGCCGAGATTGCCGGGTATGGATGCCTTGCGCGAGCTGACCAGCGAAACCACGACCACACGCACTATTGTCCTCACGGCTTTCATCGACAAGCGTCAGGTTCTGGAGGCTTTGCAACTCGGCGCCCGTGGCGTCGTTCTGAAGGATGCCATTGTCGATCACCTCTCCGCCTGCATTGGTGCCGTGATGCAGGGGCAGTACTGGCTGGAAGGCCGCCCCGTGCAGAACCTTGTCCAGGTGCTGCGCGACCTCGCTGCGCAAACTGCTCAGCCTCCCCGCAAGACCTTTGGTCTGACGGGGCGCGAGCTCGAGGTCGTGGGCTTGATTACCGAAGGAAGCACCAACAAGCACATCGCCCAAACCTTCGGCATTAGCGAAGAAACCGTCAAGCGCCACCTGACCAATATCTTCAACAAGCTGGGGGTCGGCAACCGCCTGGAGCTGGCACTGTTCGCTCTGAACCATAATCTCCTGCCGCCCGAGGTAGCCAGCGAACCGGGCCAGTAACTTCGACACCACACATATTCAAGTCCCGGCCAGTTACTCTTCTGCTTCTGGCACCATAAGGCACTTCCCTGCGCAGCCCCGGCCAGCTACCGTAAGGTAGAGCAATCTCTATGGATGACGCGCACAAGTGGGGCACCGAACTGAATTCGCTTCGCCTGCTGGAAGCGGTGCTGTGTGCTGACTGCGAAATCATCAGCAACAGCGCTGGCGACAGGTGCGAGATTTGCGGCAGCCCTTCGTTGCTGAGCTTGGGGCGCGTACTCGGCGGGAGCGTTGAAGGCCAGCGCGCTGTCTTGGTCCAAAGCGACAGCAATCACGTGCGTAACGGATTCACCGTGCTGGTAAATCCGGGCGCAACCAGCATTCTGCAGCAGCGCCGGCGACGCCGCGGTTAGGGAGTCCTGTCACGGACCCGGAATTAGCGTCCATCATCCCAGCGGCTACATCTCATATCTGACACTCGAGGCATGAGGTTCGTATGAGCCATGATGAGGCGCTTCGTCAACAACTTGCGAAGGTAGTTGACTGGGGTGAGGCGCATGCCGATTTTCACGCGGCGGTTGACAGCTTCCCTGCCAAACTGCGCGGTCGCGTGCCGGACGGATTTCCCTATTCGGCGTGGCAGTTGCTGGAGCACATCCGGCTCGCGCTGTGGGACATTCTGGAGTTCAGCCGCAATGCCCGGCACAAGTCGCCCAAGTGGCCGGAAGGGTACTGGCCTAAAACGAAGGCGCCGCCGAGCGACGACGCCTGGGACCAGAGCGTGGAAGCAGTCGCCGACCATCTTGAGGCAATGCGCAAGCTGGTCATCGATCCTTCTCGCGACCTGTTTGCACCGCTGCCTCACGGAACAGGCCAGACGCTGCTGCGGGAAGCGCTCCTCGTTGGCGACCACAATGCGTATCACCTGGGACAGCTGGTGCTGCTGCGGAAGGCGCTGGACGCCTGGCCGGGATAGGCGACACCGCTTCGCTTGGGCTACTTTCTCTGCTCCAGTTTCACGCTGGCGGTAATAGGCTGGCCGTCGCGTAGAACCTTCACCTCTACCACCTGGCCCACTTTGCTCCGGCGTAGTGCGTCCGTAAAGTCGTACAGGTTGTGAATGGGCTTGTTGTCGAACTGCACCAGGATGTCGCCGGCCTTCAGGCCAGCTTTGGCAGCGGGTGACCCTGGGCGCACGTCGGAGAAGCGCACTCCGTCCTTGACCTCACCGAAATCCGGTATCGAGCCGAAGTAGGGACCATAACCTCCTCCGCCGCCGGAAATCCCGCCGACCGGTTTGTCTTCAACCACGGTGATGAACGCCGGAGGTCCCGGTGCCGAGACCAACTGCAACGCCACGTCGGCTACCATGTCAAGCAGTTGCGCCGCCGAGGGCGCATTGATCTTGTCCCAGGTATCGGACGGCTTGTGATAGTCCGCATGCAGGCCAGAAAAGAAGAACAGCACCGGAATTTTTCTCGCGACAAACGAGGTGTGATCGCTGGCCGAATATCCGCCCGCGGAGTATTCAATCTTGAAGTCCGACCTGGATTGCTTCTGCGCCTGCTCCAGGACCGACTTGAACGTCGAGCCTGTTCCCACTCCGCCGATGTAAACCTTGTTGTCCTTGATGCGGCCAATCATGTCCATGTTCAGCATGGCGATGCATTTGTCCAGCGGGAGCGTCGGCTCTTTCACCCACTCCGCCGAACCCAGCAGTCCGAGCTCTTCTCCGGAGAACGACGCGAACAGAATGCCGCGATCAAGCCGCCCCTTCAGTGGCGCGAACATGCGCGCCAGCTCCAGCACGCCGGCAGTTCCCGACGCATTGTCGTCGGCGCCGGGATGGATTTGCCCGATTTGCGAAGGCGCCAGCGAGTTGGAATCGCCCCGGCCGAGGTGGTCGTAGTGCGCGCCGATAATGATGTATTCGTTGGTCTTGCCGGGGAGATACGCTAGCACGTTATTCACACGGGCATGAGTCGCCTCGATGTCAACTTTCAGCGCTAGTCGCAGCGTCTGCGGAAAAGCAAACGATGCCGGCTTGCCCAGGTGGTTGATTTGTTGTTGGATCTCGGCCAGCGACTTGCCGGCAGCCTGAAACCAGCTTTCGGCGACCGCGTTCTTCACTTGCAGCAACATAATGCCAACATCTTGCGGACCGCTTACGCTGCCGAAGCGCATCAGCAAATCTTCTTCGCCCTCGCCTAGCTTTCCATTAATGAACACGACCGCCTTGGCACCGTGGTTGCGTGCGTTGATCGCCTTGGTAACGAGCTGCGAATGTTGCGTCAGCCCCTGGTGACCGCTCTTTTCCCCGAATATGTCGGGTTCATAACGGAGCACCAGCACGATCTTGTCCTTCACATCCACGCCGGAATAATCGTCATACTGAAATTCGTCGGCCGAAGCGCCGTACCCCACGAATACGACGGGGCCAGTAACCGTGCCCGAGGACGAAAAGCTTGTCGGAACAAAGTCCGTGTTGAGCACCAGCGTCTGCTTCTTGCCGCCGATTTCCTCGGTCAGGCTGTTGTCCGATTTCAGCTTCGCCCCAGTCGTGACTGTGAACGGCTGGAAATATCCGTTGGTGCCCGCCGGTTGCAGTCCGAGTGTCTTGTAGCGGTGCTCGAGGTACTTCGAGGCCTTCTCCAGTCCCTTGGTTCCTGCGCCGCGTCCTTCCATGTCAGGAGCAGCGAGCGTCTTGATGTCGTTGAGATAGAGCTGAGGATTGGCTGGGCCGACTGAGGTGGTCGTCGCCGTCGCCAGCAGAGCGAAGGCCAGCACCAGTGCCAGCACGCTACGGCGGATTCGTGCTGCGTCAGACTTCGACACGCGGGAGCGCGCCAGGAGTGCAATCATCTTGACCATCGGTAAACGAATCGTATTGATGAGGAAACAAGCCTGTCAACGGGCGGCGACTGGTCGGGTATGGACTTTCCGATTCCGGTTCGTGCCCCTAAGCACGGCACCGCCTCCCGCCCCATCTAGCACCATCCTGCATACCCTCTCCACATAACTCTCACTCAGCTCGGCGTGACGAATGAGAAAACGCATGTAGATTGAGCCATACAGAATATCTAGTACGAGATCGAGGTCGAGGTTGCGGGGCAGTTCGCCGCGCTCGATCCCACGGCGAAGGGTCTTGTAGGCTTCCTGACGTCGCGGCCACAGGAAACCTTCGCGAAAGGCTTCCAGCAGCTCGGGGTCAGACTGGCCGCCGCCTAACAACGCAGCCACGATACGCCCTCGCCGGCCCCGGAAGATGGTGATGACCTGCTTCATCTGCAGGCTCATGTCGTGATAGACCGACCCGGTATCGGGAAAGTGGAGCTTGTGTTCGGTACTGGAGGCGAAGGCATCAACCACCAGCGCGCCTTTGTTGGGCCACCAGCGGTAGACGGTCGCTTTACCGACGCCGGCATCCCCAGCAATCGCTTCGATCGTGAGTTCAGGAAACCCGGTGTGCTGCAGCAGCTTCAGCGTACTGCGAAGAATAGCCCGGCGGGCATCCTCGCTTCGCGGGCGACCCGGCGAGCGCTTTGCCCCGTTGTTCTGCGACTCGTGCACAGAAACCATTTGCCGCATGGCTTTACCATAGCATATATTGAATCCAATACGTACCGTATCGAATCGAAGGAATTTTACCGTTTCCTCGGCGGTACGTGCGAACGGGGCACTGATGTGGCCCCGAGTGGAGTTGTCCCCGACCGATGTGGATTGTTGCCCTCGCTCTTCGGCGTCCTTATACCTTCGTCGTGATGGCGCTGGTCCTTATCATCTTGACGCCCATCGTCATTCTGCGCACTCCGATTGACATCTTCCCTGACATCAATATTCCCGTCATCAGCGTTATCTGGTTCTACGGCGGTTTTGCGCCCGCCGAGATGGCCGACCGCATCATCACTAATGCGGAGCGCGGCATCACCATCACCGTCAACGACATCGAGCACATCGAATCACAGTCGGTCAATGGAGTTGGCGTCATCAAGATCTTCTTCCGGCAGGGGGCGAACATCCAGACGGCGCTGGCGGAAACGACGGGCATGATGCAGGTCACACTGCGGGGCCTGCCGCCGGGGACAACGCCGCCGCTGATCATCACCTACTCCGCCAACTCCACGCCCATCGTCCAACTCGGCCTCAGCAGCAAGACCCTGGCTGAGCAACAACTGTTTGATCTGGGGCAGAACTTCCTGCGCACCCAGTTGGCAACCGTGCACGGCGCCGCCACGCCCTATCCCTACGGCGGCAAGATACGGCAGGTGCAGGTGGACCTGGACGTACCGAGGTTACAGGCCAACGGGCTGTCTCCCACTGACATCGTCAATGCCATCGGGGCGCAGAACCTCATTACGCCCTCGGGTTCGGCCAAGGTTGGACCACTCGAATATCAAGTGGAGATGAACAGCTCGCCGCGGACGATTGCCGAGCTTAATGACCTGCCGGTCAAGACGGTAAACGGCTCTACCATCTACATGCGGGACGTCGCTCACATCCGCGACGGATTTGCGCCGCAAACCAACATCGTGCGCCAGGATGGCGTGCGCGGCACGCTCATGTCAATTTACAAAATCGGTAGCGCCTCCACGCTTGACATTGTGCAGGCTGTGAGAAACATGATACCGATCGCGGCGCAGTCGCTCCCCAAAGACGTCACCATCAAACCGCTGTTCGATCAATCGCTGTTCGTCCGAGCCTCCATCAACGGTGTGATCCGCGAGGCTTTGATTGCTGCCGCGCTGACCGCGACCATGATCCTTCTATTCCTCGGTGACTGGCGGCCTACCATCGTGATCTCCATCTCGATTCCGCTCTCGATCTTCGTCTCGGTGATCACCCTGAGCGCGCTGGGCGAAACCATTAACATCATGACTCTGGGAGGCCTGGCCCTGGCAGTTGGCATTCTGGTGGATGATGCGACCGTGGAGATTGAAAACATCGAGCGAAACCTCGCTCAGGGCAAGGAGATGAAACAGGCCATCCTGGACGGCGCATCCCAGATCGCTGTTCCTGCGTTCGTCTCGACGCTCTCTATCTGCATTGTGTTTGTGCCCATGTTCTTCCTTACCGGCGTGGCGCGCTATCTGTTTGTGCCGCTGGCGGAAGCCGTGGTGTTCGCCATGCTGGCTTCGTACTTCCTGTCGCGCACCCTGATTCCGACGCTGGTGATGTACATCATGCGCGGACACGAACATCGGGCGGCAGGCCCAAAGACCATCTTCGGGCGCTATCAGCGCGGCTTTGAGCGCGGCTTCGACAAATTCCGCAATGGCTACTACCAACTTCTCGAGACCACGCTTGGACATCGCAAACTGTTCGCGGCCTGCTTTCTCGCGTTCTGCATTCTCTCGATGGGGTTGGTGTTTTTCCTGGGCGAAGACTTCTTCCCTTCCGTTGACGCTGGCCTAATGCGGCTTCACATGCGGGCCCGCGCCGGGCTGCGCGTCGAAGAAACGGCCCGCCTGACCGATGATGTCGAGAAGTATCTGCGGCAGCAGATCCCCAAAGACGAGCTGGTGACCATCCTTGACAATATCGGCCTGCCTAATTCAGGTATCAATCTGTCCTACAGTAATTCCGGTGTGATCGGCAGCAGCGACGCCGAAATCCTGGTGGGATTGAATGAGGAGCATCACCATCCGACTGGTCAGTACATCCGCAAACTGCGCGAGGAGCTGCCCCGCCGCTTCCCCGGAGTGGAGTTCTTCTTCCAGCCTGCCGACATCGTCACCCAGATCCTGAACTTCGGTCTGCCGGCGCCCATCGACATCCAAATCACAGGCGCTGACATGCAAACCAACTATTTCATCGCTCATCAGATCGCCAACCGCGTGCGGCAGATCCCCGGCACCGCCGACGTTCACGTGCAGCAGCTGCTGACCTTGCCTACGCTCGACCTCAACATTGATCGCACCAAGGTCGCGCAGGTTGGCATGACCGCTCGCGATGTGGCGCAGAGCGTGCTGGTGTCGCTGAGTGGCAGTTTCCAGACCACTCCCAACTTCTGGCTGAATCCCAGAAACGGCGTCACCTACCAAGTCGCGGTACAGACTCCGCAGTACCACATGACTTCAATTCAGGATCTGATGGGGATGCCTATTAACAACTCCAACGTCCGGAATTATCAGGTGCTGAGCAACCTGGTAGACCTGACGCCTACAGCCACGCCAGCGGTGGTTTCGCATTACAATGTGCAGCCCGTGATTGACGTTTACATCAGCACTCAGGGCCGCGACCTGGGCGCTGTGGCCAAGGACACCTTCAAGGCCCTCAAACCTTTTGAGGAGCACCTGCCGCGTGGCACGCGCATTCTGGTGCGCGGGCAGGTCGAGACCATGCGCTCGTCGTTCGTGGGACTGGGAATCGGGCTGGTCATGGCCATAGTGCTCGTCTATTTTCTGATCGTCATAAACTTCCAGTCGTGGCTTGACCCGTTCATCATCATCACGGCGCTGCCCGGCGCGCTGGCGGGCATCTGCTGGATTCTGCTGCTGACCCACACTCGGCTCAGCGTTCCATCGCTCACCGGCGCAGTCATGTGCATGGGAGTAGCCACCGCCAACTCCATTCTGATGATCTCCTTTGCGCGCGACCGCATGAGGGCCGGGATTCCTGCAGTGCAGTCCGCGCTGGAGGCCGGCTACACGCGTATCCGGCCGGTCCTGATGACGGCGCTGGCCATGATCATCGGCATGTTGCCCATGTCGCTAGGTTTAGGCGAGGGCGGTGAGCAAAACGCTCCCCTCGGGCGGGCCGTGATAGGCGGTCTGGTGTTCGCCACCGTGGCGACCCTGTTCTTCGTGCCGTCTATCTTTGCCATGATTCACGGCCACCGGGAAGCAAAACAAGCGGAGCTGAAACAGTCATAGAATGTTACGAACCGCAGAAGAACCGACTTATATGGACTCACATTCAAACCCGGGGGCGTTGGACGATGAGCGTCAAGCGGCGGAAATTACCCCGCCGCCAGCGCTTCCACCCGCCACACCACGCAAGGCGCTGTTGTTGATCG
>Ga0181526_10004451_pt1 | contig 10872 bp, 11 predicted proteins | sample PEATcosm2014_Bin_35_FD_119750 | JGI IMG/M metagenome (GOLD analysis project Ga0181526, IMG submission 119750) | Peatland microbial communities from MTU Mesocosm Facility, Houghton, MI, USA - PEATcosm2014_Bin06_30_metaG | ecosystem: Environmental > Terrestrial > Soil > Wetlands > Peat | place...
CGGCAACGGGCACGACGTTCCCCGCATTGCGCGTAATAAAAAGATCGCCAGGACCCGTGCCAAGAATCAAATCCGGCACAATACGCGAATCGGAACAAGTGATAAAGAGACACTCCGGGGCCTGCGAATCGGCGAGCAGATGGAATTCCTTCCGCCGGCGAGGGAAGACTCTTGCCAGGAACTTCTTGTGTCCTTCTATCAGCCGATCCACCTTGTCCTCCGTTGGCCCAACCTCTGAAAGATCGAGATCTCCTGCACCAGCCTACAGCAGCGACGGTCGAAATATTATCCTGTTGTGAGATGCCTCCGCAGTGCCGCAAAGGAGATCCGTTCCTGTGAAACCTCTCGCTGTATTCCTCGGCAGCACGCTGCTGACAGCGTCATTGTTTGTGTTTAATGCGGGGGCACAAGGCCCGGGGCAATCAGCCACCCAAACAGTTGACACGATCGCTCCCGCCTTGCGTCAGCGTATCGACCAGATTGCGAATCAGGTGCTGGAACTGCGTGGGGTTCCATCGGCAAGTATCGCAGTGGTCGAGGGCGGAAAGCTGGCATACACGCAAGCGTATGGCCTCGCGCACCTTGATCCGGCTGAGCATGCGACGCCGGCAATGCGCTACTCGGTTGGCTCGATTTCGAAGCAGTTTACGGCCGCAGCAATTCTCCTCCTGCTTGAACAGGGCAAACTGCGCCTCGACGATCCGGTCGGCAAGTATGTGCCCGGCCTGACGCGGGGAGATGAGGTAACGATTCGCCAGATTCTGTCGCATACATCGGGCTACCAGGACTACTGGCCTGAGGATTACCTGATGACGCCGATGATGAAGCCGACATCGGCGCAGCAGATTCTGGATACCTGGGCCAAGAAGCCGCTCGATTTTGAGCCCGGAACTCAGTGGCAGTATTCGAACACGAATTATGTGATTGCCGGTTTGATCGTGGAAAAGGTAAGCGGCGAGAAGCTCATGGATTTCCTCGAAGAGCACATTTTTCACCCGCTGGGGATGACTTCCGTTTGGGACTCCGATGAGGCGAAACTGACCTCGACCGATGCCACGGCTTATGTGCGAGCGGCGTTGGGACCGCCGCGTCCTGCGCCGAAAGAGGGGCGCGGGTGGATGTTCGCCGCCGGCGAGTTGGCGATGACTCCTCATGACCTGGCGCTGTGGGATGAAAGCTTAATCGCACAAACGATTCTGAAGCCCGAAAGCTATAAAGCAATGTTCACCGAGGTGAAGCTGAAGGACGGCAGGGGCACAAAGTATGGGCTCGGCGTTGAAGTTACTGAGGAAAGCGGACACCGCGCCATCGAACATTCAGGCGAAGTTACGGGGTTTGTCTCGGATAATGTCGTTCTGCCCGACGACGGGGTGGCAGTGGCCGTGCTCACCAACCACATGGCAGGCGGCGCCAGCCAGATCGCCGACCTGGTCGTCACGGCGGTTGCCGGCGACAAGAACCAGAGCGACGCGGAGAAACAGGCGCTTTCCATTTACCGCGATCTGCAGAAAGGCAACATCGATCGCAGCCTGCTGGCACCGAATCTGAGCGACTACTTTTCGGCTCAGACCGTCGACGACTTCAAGAACAGCCTTGCGGGTCTGGGCGAGCCGCTGACGCTTCACCAGACGGCGACGGAATTACGCGGCGGCATGACGTTTCGCGCTTTCGAGATTGTGTATCCAAGCAGGAAGCTGCGACTGACCACGTACACCTATTCCGATGGGAAGCTGGAGCAGTATCTGGTTGAACCGGCGAACTGAGGACGGCAAAGATGTAGGCCGCGGCTACTGCGCCGCCACTCGCGCGCAAGGTACACTTAGAGATGAACTATGTTTGAGACCCTTACAGATAAACTGCAACGCGCGTTCAAGAACCTGCGCGGCCAGGGTACGCTCACCGAAGAGCACATTGCCGAAGCTCTGAGCGAGATTCGTGTGGCGCTGCTCGAAGCCGACGTCAACCTGAACGTGGTGCGCGACCTGATCGAGCACATTCGGGCCAAAGCTGTCGGAACTGAGGTGCTGACAGCGCTATCGCCCTCCGAACAGGTCATCAAGATTGTTCGCGACGAGTTGATTGAACTGCTGGGCAAAGATACGGCCCGGTTCAAATTTGCTTCGCAGCCGCCTACCGTGATTTTGATGGCTGGGCTGCAAGGATCCGGCAAAACGACGACCAGCGGCAAGCTTGCGGCTTGGCTGAAGAAGGGCGGACATCGACCCATTCTCGTTTCAGTCGACGTGTATCGCCCAGCGGCGCGCGAGCAGTTGAAGGTTGTGGCGAAGTCGATCGACGCGAAGATTTACGAGGGCGATTTGAAGGGCGAAGCGCCTGGATCGGCGCTGGTCGAGCGCCTTGCCGCAGAGGCGCGGCGCGAGGCGCGCAACTTTGGCTTCGACACGCTCATCGTCGATACGGCAGGCCGCTTGCACATCGACGAGGATTTGATGGGCGAGATGGAGCGGCTGAAAAAGCTACTCAACCCGCAGGAGATTCTCTTCGTCGCCGACGCGATGACCGGGCAGGACGCCGTCAATTCGGCGCAGGATTTTCACTCGCGTCTCGGGCTCACAGGCGTAGTGCTGACCAAGATGGACGGCGATGCGCGCGGCGGTGCGGCGTTGTCAATTCGGCACGTGACGGGTCAGCCAATCAAGTTCATTGGCGTGGGCGAAAAGCCGGACGCCTTTGAGCCGTTTCATCCGGATCGGATTGTCGGGCGGATTCTCGGCATGGGCGACATGCTTTCGCTCATCGAAAAGGCTGAGTCCACGCTTGACCGGAAAAAGTCCGAAGAGTTCGCGAAGAAGGCGCTGCTCGGCGATGGCTTCACGCTCGAGGATTTCCGCGATCAGCTGAAGCAGATCAAGAAGCTCGGTTCGATGGAATCGATTCTCAAGATGCTGCCGTCGGTCGGGCCATTTGCCGGCATGCAGCAGGCCGCGGGCCAGGTGGACGAGAAGCAATTCGTGCGCCTCGAAGCAATTATCAACTCGATGACGCCGCATGAGCGCCGCAACCACGAGATCATCTCTGGCTCGCGGCGCAAGCGCATCGCGATCGGCTCCGGCACCAGCGTGCAGGACGTGAACCAGCTGCTGCGGCAATATGCGCAGATGAGCAAGGTCTTCAAGCAGATGGGCAAAGGCGGCCTGGCGAGGAACATGATGCGCGGCGGCCTTGGCGCGATGGGGCTTGGCGGCCGGCAGAAGTTCGGGAGGTAGGGTGAGATACGTCGATGCCACCTGGCATTCTGGACAGACTCCGCGGTTGCGACAAGTGGCCATTCACAACGGCCACTGTCACTGCGACTGAACAAGTCGGTGAGGGTGGCAGAACAGGGCTCACTCGGAAAATCTATTTCAAATACAGCAGTGGAACGGCAATTCAAGAAGGCAAGTTTTTTGTCGATTCCAATTCCTCGATCTACGAACTGGCAAATGGCGACGAGTTTGACATCCAGGTCGATCCATTACATCCTTCTCGGTATTACTCCTCGGAAGCTTCGTCCCTGTCGCGAACCATCCGTAGAATAATCATGTTTGTTGGAGCGACCATTCTTTTTATCGTCTATGGTTCGGCGATCCTCGGATGGCTGAGAAAGTGACCAGCGCAATGCCCCCTCTGCAGGACCAGCTAGACGAGATCACCGCGAACACGCGAAACCTTGTGCAACCGGAGCGGCTGGCCGTCGGTGAGCGGGCGGTTGAAGAATTGTTCGCAACCGGCATCGAAGAGAGCATCCTTCCTGTCGGCGCCATCGCTCCGGAGTTCGCGCTGAAAGATTCCAATGGCAAAGTGCTGCGGTCGGCGGACCTGCTTGCCAGCGGACCACTGGTGATCAAGTTTTTCCGCGGGCGGTGGTGCCCTTACTGCATGACTGAGCTCGAGGCGTGGCGCGATCTCTACGGCCAGTTGCGCGAGCGCGAGATTCTGATGGTCGCGATTGGGCCGCAGATCCAGCGGCAGAGTGACTTCATGGCGGGCCAGCATGGACTTCCCTTCCCGGTACTGACGGACACGAACAATTTAGTGGCCGAGCAGTTTGGGCTGGTCTACACGGTGCCCGAGTATTACCGCAATTACTACCTCTCGATCCTGGTGAACATTCCGTTCGTTAATGGCGAGAAGAGCTGGCGGCTTCCTTTGCCCGCTACCTATGTGATCGCGAAGGATCGGATGGTCCTCTTCGCCGAGGCGCATGCCGACTTTCGCGTGAGGCCGGAGCCGGAAGAGGCACTCGCTGCGGCGTTCGCTGCGCAGAGCCGCTAAAGGTCAGCAGCAATTCAGGTGTCTCATCCACAGATGGGCGCAATGTTCTGCAAAATCGCTGCCCTTTCCATCTTGTGAACTACTGTGCTGGCTATTAGGGTGTTGGCGAAGTAGCACATCCCCATAAGGGGGTGGGGTGCCCCGGGGGGCAAGACTCATCCCGGTCGCGCCTGGCTACTCTTCCCTCTACCTTTTATTCTGCGCCGAAGCGCTGAGATTCTTCGCAAGGGGTGGACTCGCGTCCCTTTCTATTTGTCAGGAAGGAATGCGGCGAGCTTTGTTCTCGCAGTTTCGAGTGTGATTCCTCGAAGCAGGAAGACTTTGCTGCGCGCGAGCTGGCCGGAGATTAGCTCGACGGAGCTTTTGGACAGGCTGAAGGTGTCGGCGACGAAGGCAATCAGCGCCTCGTTGGCGCGGCCTTCGATCGGTGGCGCGTGTACGGCGATTTTGAGTTGAGCCGTGGCTCCTTCGCCGTAGATGCTGGTGATCTCGGTTCTCTTCGCGCCGGGCTGGGCGCGCACGGCGAGTGTGATGCCGCCGTCCGTGGAGCGTAAGAAGGGATAGACAGGAGACATCGGACGTTTCCTTTCGAGGCCACCATCGAGATACCCTCTCCCCCGGACTCTGGGAGCAAGTTCCTCTGCTGTTAGTCACAGAGTCATCTGCAGAAAGGACTTAGGTACTTCCCGAACGGCGGGTTCCTGTACCGATTCAACGATAGCGCTTTTTGCAGAAATTCCCTGCAAAGCCGTGGGGCGAGGCCGACTAGTCAGGACTAATCTGCCGTTGATGAGGTTATCGAGATTTGGTATCCACCGACATGCTCGGAGACGCGATTGCAAGACTTTCTGATGTTGACCCTTGCGTAATTCTTATTTATTCGCTATTTTAGAATAAATGAGAAAGCATACCTATCTCGGTGAGTTCGAATGCATGATTCTCCTTACGATCCTTCGCTTAGGAGAAGAGGTGTATGGAGTCCCGCTGGCACGAGAATTGTCAACAATTCGGGGTGCAGATGTGGCCGTCGGAAGCGTCTATGCAGCGCTCGACAGGCTGGAACTGAAAGGGCTCATTACCTCCAGCCTTGGTGATCCATCGCCGGAGCGGGGAGGTAGGGCAAAGCGATACTTCCGTGTAACGGAACTGGGCCTCAGATCGGTTCGCGAGACGCGAAAGACACTCACCAGACTATGGAAATCACTTCCAGCCACCGGAGGGGACATCGCATGAAAGATACCTGCTTCGTAGAGCTCGCGGCCTGGATGGTTGAGCACTTGACCTTCGGACCCACGAACGAGGCGCTTTCCGGTGACTTGCAGGAAGAGCTTCACCTCGGGCGCTCTGCAACCTGGTACTGGCGTCAGGTTCTAATGGCAATTGCAATCGGAGCTTCGAAGTTGGCGCAGGCACTGGCGTTACCAGTCATCTTTGCTGCGGGATGGAGCATGCTTTATCCCGCGTGGAGATGGGGAGCCAGAGACCTGCTGTATCACCCTCCTGCTGGCCGGTGGGATGCTCTTCCCTGGCCCAACTCCGCGCTTCTTGAAGTTAGCATTGGACTCACACCCGCTCTCACTTTCATATGGGCTGGGTACATGGTTTATCTCTTGTGCCGCAGCGAACTGATGAGAGACGTGCACCCGCCCCACATCGTTCATGGTTTATCGACGAGCCTTACGGTATTGCTTTTCCTCACGGTGGGGATGGTTAATCATTTTAGGCATCCGAACGTTGATCTCAGCTCCATATCACCCACGAGGATTTCTACTCCCGCTTTCACCTGCTCAATGTCAGTGTTCCACTCACGCTGAGCCTGCTGGCAGCCCTGATGTTCACCCTCCCGCAGAAGACTGGATCAGGCCGCAGACGGTACTACTCACGTGGGCAAAAGTCATGGAGGATCGCGCGTGTCATCCGATCTATCGGTCTCGCATTTTTGGTGTCTGCCTCATCCGTAGCTCAAGCACCGCCGCCTTCAGACGCGACCCCAACACATGGCACTGACGACGAACTCGTTGCTGCTGTACGCAAGCGTCTTAACGATTTCACCGACGCCCAAAAATTCTCCGGAGATGTCCTTATTGCCAAGGACGGCAAGCCTATCTTTGAGCAAGCTTACGGACTTGCAGACCGGGAAGGTCACATCTCCAACACTCTCGGAACGCGTTTCCGCATAGGGTCAATGAACAAGATGTTTACGGCCGTGGCAGTCTTGCAGCTTGCGCAGGCTGACAAGCTAAGTCTCGACGATCCGGTCGGAAAAGTCTTGAACGACTATCCAAATAGAGAAGTGGCTGAAAAGGTGACCATCCGTGAGTTGCTCAGTCATACCGGCGGAACGGGAGATATTTTCGATGGGACACCCGGGCATCCTTTCGGTCCGTTGTTCATGACTCATCGACTCGAACTGCGGTCCCTCCAGGATTACATCAATCTATACGGAATTAGGGGGCTCAGATTCGAACCCGGCAGTCGTTTCGAGTACAGCAATTACGGCTACATTTTACTGGGGCGCATCATCGAGAAAGTCAGCGGTGAAAATTATTACGACTACGTTCAGAAACACGTTTATGAGCCCGCTGGTATGGCGTCGACCGGTTCTGATCCGGAAGGGAAGATCGCTGACCTGAGTGTCGGTTACACGAGATTCGGCGGAGGCGACTTGCATCCGGATACGGACCTGCTGCCGTATCGCGGAGCCTCTGCGGGCGGCGGCTATTCCACCGTTCGGGACCTTTTGGCATTTGCGACTGCCATTCGGGATAACAGACTGCTCGACGCGCACTACACAGAGTTACTAACGACCGGCAAGGTTGACATGCCCCACGATGGACAGTACGCGTATGGGTTCATCGTTCACCCGCTAAATGGCTCTCGGTGCATGGGGCACGCAGGAGATTTTCCTGGAGTCAATGGTGATCTTGAGCTATGTCTCGACTCCCGTTACATCTTTGTCGTGCTGTCTAATATGGATCCGCCGGTTGCTCAGCAAACGGGTTTCTTCATAGGTAACTGGCTGACAATGTCTCACCAGGCGCCATAAATCGCGCGACATCCGGCTGTTCTTTCGAACCCGCGTATACACGATTACCTGCTGCCCGATGCGCACATCCAAGATGGGTTATCCCCGCGAAGGACGGATCGGTCCTGAAAAACGCCCATGCGACCAGGATTATCGTTCACGGACCATCGGCGATCCGCTCCTCAGTATCTGCAGCTTGTGAAGAACCGCTGATCATTTTGTGCAGTTTCGGCATGCGCATTCAAGGGGCTGAAGCCCCGATCATTTTGCGATTCTTGCGGCACGACTGAAGTCGTGTCCTGACACAGTTTGTTCGTGGCTTGAACCCGCATTCGCGACATATGAGCGTGACCTGCTGGGGCTGAAGCCCTATTCTCCCTGTGTGCCTGGAATTCAGGGGCCTGACGGCCTGCTCCCTCCGCGCCTTGCGGGGTTTATTCCGGAGGGCCGGTGTAGGGAGCGCGCTTACCGAAAAGGGCAGTGCCGATGCGGATGCGGGTGGCGCCTTCTTCGATGGCCAAGGGAAAATCGCCGCTCATGCCCATCGACAGCGTGCCGAGGTTCAGTTTTGGATACGCTGCGGCCCATTTGTCGCGCCATGTGCGCAGGCTGCGGAAGCAGGCGCGGGTTACGTCTTCGGCCACACCCCACGGGGCGATGGTCATCAACCCACGGACCTCGAGGTGGTGGAAGCCCGGGAGGGCTTCGAGCAGCTGGGCTGCTTCGGCGGACTCGGGGTCCAAGCCTGCCTTGGTCTCTTCGGGGCTCAGCTTGACCTCGAGCAACACGGGCAGGTGCTTGCGGAGTTTGCCGGCCGCCTCATTCAGGCGCTCGGCGAGGCGCAGGGAATCGACGGAATCGATAGCGTCAAAAAGCTCCACGGCGCGGGCAGCTTTGTTCGATTGCAGATGGCCGATGAGGTGAACGAGGATGGGCGTGTCGGAGGCGGCAAGGGCGCCGTCGACGCGGAGGGGAGCCAATTCGGGAGCCTTGGCCGCGAACTCCTGCACGCGATTTTCGCCGAAGACCTTGAGGCCGAGCGCAGCGGCCTCCGCAATGATCCAAGCCGGATAGGTCTTGGAGACGGCCATCAGCTCGACGGTTTTGCGCGCGCGGCCGGCGCGGCGGCAGGCTTGGTGGATTGCTTCTTCGAGTTTTTCGAGGTTTTCTTTCAGCGCTGTCATTGCGATTGGCTGATGCGGGAGCGCGCGCTGTCGAGGCGGCCGGTCACTCCGACGTGTTCTGTCGCACGGGCCAGGCCAAAGTGAGGCATGTTGGCATAGATGGCCTCAAACTGTCCTCGGGCCACGAGGTAGGTTTCATGCCAGATGCCCACGGAGCCATCGGCGCCGATGCGGCGATTGAACTCCGCCCAGGCGGGGAGATGGTTTGCATTACGAGCATGCGCATAGGCGTGGAGGTGATCGAAGGTGCGCCAGTACTGGAGTATGCCCACACCGCGCCAATAGAGGACTGGCTCGAAATGCAGCAGGCCCAGGTCTGGGGTCCGCTTGAGGTCGGCCAGCATGGGCGGCATGGCGCGGGCGACGCGCAGCCAGCGCAGGTCATAAATTCGGTTGACGCGCATGCCGATGAGGAAGACGACAAACGGCTCGTCGTATTGTGCGGTGAAGCGACCCGGAAATACTTTGGCCATTGTCCTCCTTCGTCGGCAGGCATTCACCGCCCGTGTCCTTCGAGATATTTTTCCACCTCGAGGGCGGCCATGCAGCCGGTGCCTGCAGCCGTGATGGCCTGGCGGTAGCGTCGGTCCTGCACATCGCCGCAAGCGTAGATGCCGGGAAGGTCGACACCATGATGTGTGGTAAAGACGTTGTTCCGAGTGCGAATGTAGCCTTCTTCGTCGAGGTCGAGCTGGCCGGTAAACATTTTGGCGTTGGGCACGTGGCCGATACCGAGGAACATGCCTTCGACTTCAAGCTCGCTGGTGGCTCCGTTGGTCACGTCGCGTAAGCGCAGGCCTTTCACGGTGAGGTCTTCGACGCCGAGGACCTCGTCGACGACGGTGTTGGTGCGCAGTTCGATATTCGGGTGCGCTATGGCGCGTTCCAGCATGATCTTCGAAGCGCGGAAGGCATCGCGCCGGTGCAGCAATGTCACCTTCGATGCGAAACGGGTGAGGAAGAGCGCTTCTTCCATGGCGGAATCGCCGCCACCGATGACGGCGATGGGCTTGCCGCGAAAGAAGAATCCGTCGCAAGTGGCGCAACTGGAGACTCCGTGCCCGATGAGAGCTTGCTCACTCGGAAGGCCAAGCCAGCGTGCGCTTGCACCGGAGGCGATGATCAGGGTGCGTGCATGAATGTCGCCTGCTGTCGTGTTCAACCGGAAGGGGCGCGCTTTGAGCTCGACCGAATTGAGATGCGCCAGCTGGAACGTGGCACCGAAGCGAAATGCCTGCTTCTTCATGTTTTCGATCAGTTCCGGTCCCTGGATGCCTTCGGGCCACCCCGGAAAGTTCTCCACCAGAGTAGTGATGGAAAGCTGGCCGCCCGGTTCGTGGCCTTCGAGAACGAGCGGATTCAAACCGGCGCGCGCGGTATAGATTGCCGCAGTAAGGCCTGCACAGCCGGAGCCAAGGATTACGGTATCGCGAGTGTCTGTCATGAGGTTTCCTAAGTGATTGTAGATGGGCGCGCCGACCGATTCGGCTCGGGCGAGGAGCCGGTTCCGGACGGGATTCCCACAATTTCACAATCCTATGTAAAGATGACGGACATGGCGAATCTGACTCTTGTGTATGGAATGCGGCTGCTGCCGGAGGGCGAAGTGAAGGAGATTCACGACGCTACGCTCAAGCTGGCGAATGGGCACGAGGCGCATGTGACGATGCATGTTCTGGAGGGATCGAGGGAGCAGATCGAGACCCAGCTCAAGCAGAGCCTCGATGCGTTCTTTGACTTTTATCCGGAGATTTGAACGGGTCCAGTTCCTTGGTATTCGATGAATTGAGGTTCGAGGTTTCCCATGTCTCAAAAGCGAGACATGGGGCACCCAGGGTCGTGCGGGATTAACCGTTCGCGGCTCTAGTAGTCCAAAATGCTGGCCATGGTGAGCTCTTTCTTGGCGGCATCGCTACGTTTCACGCGGAGATTGTCGAGGGCGTAGTCGATGTAGCGCGGCTCAAAGTGCGACGGCTGACCCATAAACCGGCAGGTAGCCACGATCTGGTCAATGATGAACTTGGGCTGGTAGGCGGCGAATTCCATCTCCTTCTCGTCGCGGATTTTGCGCACGATCGATCGGAAGACTTCGTCGGGGAGAATCATCCCCTGCTTCTCGCTCTCTTTTTTGAAGATGGTTTTGAAGTTCTCCAGGGTTGGTGCGCCGACTTCGATCTTGTAGGGAAGACGGCGGAGAAATGCAGGGTCCATCAGGTCTTCGGGCTCGAGGTTGGTGGAGAACATGATCAGTTCTTCAAACGGGATGCTGAAGCTTTTACCGGTGTGCAGCTTGAGGTAGTCGACGCGGCTTTCGAGCGGTACGATCCAGCGGTTGAGCAGGTGCGTGGGGCTGACGAGCTGGCGGCCAAAGTCATCGATGATGAAGCA
>Ga0181526_10004452_pt1 | contig 10869 bp, 6 predicted proteins | sample PEATcosm2014_Bin_35_FD_119750 | JGI IMG/M metagenome (GOLD analysis project Ga0181526, IMG submission 119750) | Peatland microbial communities from MTU Mesocosm Facility, Houghton, MI, USA - PEATcosm2014_Bin06_30_metaG | ecosystem: Environmental > Terrestrial > Soil > Wetlands > Peat | place...
CAAGGAGGGTGCCGCGCGCGACGCGCGCGTCCACGTCGGCCACGCCGATGAGCACCCGGATTCGGCCGTCGGCAAGCTGCTCAGCCCACTCGATCTGGTCGAGGTCCTTCGAGGTGTCGTTATCGATGGAGGACCAGAGCAGGCCGGTCAGATCCTTGATGCCTGGGACCGCCGGCGGGGCGGGATGGGCCTCAATCGCGGCCAGTTCCGCGCCGGTTGCGGCGGGAAAGTCAGGCTGAAAACCGTGCTCGATCATGGCGGCGTGGGCCGCGGCAACAAGATTGAAATGGATGGGCTGGCTGGAATGCATGGCGAATGAAGCTCCTTGAAGGTGAAAAGCCAGCCTACCACGCCTGCGCCCTTCGAACAAAAGCGCTCGAAGGCAGGGCACCCAGCTTCTCACCCTTTTCGCAAAAGGCGCGAAAAGGATGGGGCACCCCAAATTTGCAGGAGCAGCTGGACTACCCTATTGAATGCCGAGATCGGCGAGCACCTTGGGCTTCGTTTCGTCCACGGCCAGCAGGTTATGGCATGTCGCGCAATCCTGAGGGATGCTGGCGCCGTCTTTGGCCGCGTGGTCGCCGTCGTGGCAGCGGAAGCACCCCGGATAGCTCATGTGGCCGATGTGGTTGGGATGGGTTCCCCAGGTCACTTTCATGTAAGGAAAGACGTTCTGACTATAGAGGGTCGCCAGCTGCTCGCCAGCTTGCTTGACGAGCGCGGCCTTGGCCGGCAGGACCTCGGGATGCTGGGTGCGATAGAACTCGGCAAGCTGCTCGGGAATCTTCGTGCGCGCTTCGGCGTCGCTGGCGTAGGTGGCTTTGAGCAGCTCCAGGCCCTCCTTGTGGACCCAGGGCAGATCGGGGCTGACCGCACCCTCTGCCATGGCCCGGTCGATCGCTTCTTCCGCGGTCACAAAGGTGTGGGCCGCGCGATTGTGGCAATCGATGCAATCCATCACCCGGCGTTCGCCCTGGGGCACGGCGCCGCCCGTTGCGGAGGCGGCAAAGACGGTCTGCGAGCCGTCGGCGTTTTGCCTCTGGACCCAGGGAATGGTGGTGCGAGTGGGGTCGGTGGCGATGTACTCGATGTGGCCCAGGTGTACGCCGTGAATGCCGGTCAGGTGCGAAAGGCCATCGAGGCCGCCCAGGTGGAGCACCAGCACGGTCTGGGTCTCGGTGTTCCTTTCGTCATCGGCAAAGGTGGACTTGACCAGCAGCTTTTCACCCACGAAGCGGGCCGGCGTGTGGCAGCCCTCGCAGATATACCGGGCCGGGCGCAGGCTCTCAACTGGCGACGGAATGGGAGTGGGATAGCGATCGAAGGTGACCTCAAGAACCTGCTTGGTGCCGTTCACCTTGGCGGCAAAGTACGAGGAAGCGCCCGAGCCGATGTGACAGGCCACGCAATCCACATGGGAGTGCGCCGAGATCTTGTAGGCCGTGTACTCGGGATGCATCACGTGGCAGGACTGGCCGCAGAACTGCGGCGAATCCATGTATGCAGCGCCGCGATAGCTGGCCATGGCTACCACCAGCAGATTGACGATGGTGGCCACCAGAACGATGTCCAGCCCGTGGCGGAAGATGCGGTCGTTGAGATCGATCTTGGGGAATTCGGCCGGAATCTGGCCGGCTTTCTGGAGCTTCTTGCGGCGCGCCAGCAGGCCTACAGGGATCAGCAGCAGGCCGGCGATAAACAAAGCCGGCAGGAGCAGGAAGAAGATGATGCCGAGGTAGGGATTGTCGTTGGGGCGGCCGAAGAGCTCCACCAGCCAATAGCCGATCATGGTGACGCCGGATGCGCTGGTAAGTGCGCCGCCGGCCAGGCTGATGGGATTGTTGCCGAAGAAGAGCGCCGGCCGCACCCAGCCCTCGCGGAATCTCTGAAGCACTGACACCTTGTCCCCCACGCTCAAAGGAATGGCCCGCCAAGAAGGGCGGAATCGCAACTATGGAGCCCCAACGGGCATTGTACAGGGCGGCTATTTCCAGAGGGAATCGCCGCTGCAACCGCGCCTTGGGTACACCCGTAGTGATTCCGCTCCAGGCGGGCCTGGTTCGACTTGCCGGCTCGATCCTGCCAGCTATTTCAGGCCGCGGTAGAAAGCCACCACGTCCTTGATCTGTGCGTCGGTGAGTCCCGCAATCGGCTTCATTTTGCCCTTGCCGTTCTTCACGGCGGCAGCCATTTGGTCGGCGGTCAGCGCCTTGATCTCCGGATCGGTGGATGCCTTAATCCCCATCGCCTTCGCCATCCCCGCGCTGGGGGCGCCGGTGGCGCCATGGCACATCTGGCACTTGGCTTTGTAAGTCGCTTCACCCGCGGATTGGGCGAAGCCCACGGCGCCGGCAAGAGAGACTGCAGCGGCCAGCACCAGGATGGATCGAATCGTCTTTGTCATGAAAGAAACTCCTAAAGCGTTTTCACGGTCATTGTACGCGGAAACCCCGCAGGCCGTGGGGATTGTCTCCCGTCTTTGGCCTCCAGCAGCAAATGAGGCTCTTGGGACGGCTATACAAAAGCCGAACAGATAGATGGATCTCACCCAGATCGCCGGAATGCCGCAATAGCCACTCAAGCGAAAAAAAGGTGGACTGGCAAAACCCCTAGCCCAGTCCACCCAAATGCGATCCTCGCAGGGATCGCGGTTTCGGTCAGAACTCGTAATGCAATCCGAGAGTTACGTTATTCGCATGGAAGTTCCTTGGCGCCGTCTCACCGGCCGGCGATATGTTCATGCCGGTCTGGTTAGGCAGCGTAGAACAGGCCACGGGCGTTACGGGAGCCGTAGGCGTGGGGTTCGTGGTACTGCACAGTTGCGCGCCGGAAGGACCACCTTCGCCATAGCCGTAGAAGTTGTACTCGGCTTTCCAGGTCAATCCGGGATGAAGGGTCCATGCAACGTTCACGAATGGAGACTGATTTGTAGACACCAGGGAACCCGCGACATCGCGAGGATCGTTGTAGAAGCGGCTGCCGTTCACCGAACTGATGTTATAGCCGATGTTGGATCGGAAGGTTTTGACCGGCGATAAGGCCAAAGCCACCGACCCGGATTGCGTGGGAGCATGGTTGAAGTCCAAAACGGGCCCGAAATCGTAGCCCGACCTGCCCGCGCTGGTGGCTGGGCACGCCGTGCCGCTGGGCGTCGAGGCGGCAACGGGCAAAGCAGTGGAAGCGCCCCCCAGGTAGCAGATGTTGTCTGCCATGTATACGTCGCTGTAGCCGTAGTTGAAGTCGATGCCGTAGCGATCGTTCGGGAACAGTTGCGCGCCCAGGCCCAGGACGCGGCTGTAATCCACGTGATCGAGCGGGCCGGCATACGCAACGTCATTTGCTGCCACGGCAGCCTGATCGTTGTTGGTGTTGTTGTGATGTTCCACGTCGTGATAGGCGCCCGATAGCGTCGCCCAGGGCTTTGGCCTGTACAGGGTATGCACTCTGTATAGTCTGGTTTGGCGCGGGGTCATCGGGGTAAACGCGTTGTCGGCATAAGACGCCTCGACCGTGCCGTTGATATCCCAATTGCTGGCCGGACGCAGGGCGGCGTTGAAGATTCCACCGCTCTCGTCAATCTTTACGGTTCCGTTGTTCGTCGCGTTCACGGCTAACGGGACGTCGCCGGGATTGCCGCCGGGATCGACAGGAGCAGTGGCAGTAGCAGCGCTGTACGCGTTCTCCGCAATCGTATGAGCGCGGTAGCGATAGGTGAGCGAGAGCGTGACGCGCGAAGTCGCGTCCCAGGTTCCAGTCAGGTTGTTGGTCAGATACCGCTGGCCGAAGTAAGCGGGGTTCGGAACGCCGATGGCACCGCTGCCTTCGAATGTGGAGGCAGCGGCGGCGGCTGTCACCGTGGTCAAGGTAGGGTAGTTGACGGTTGCATTTCCTGTAGTCAAGGCGGGCGTCACCTGAGTGATGAGGCTTGTCATGGTGCTCGTTCCCGGCTGGTGAACGTCGGAGAAGTCCAGCTGATCGGAGAGGCTGAACGTCTTCGTCGCCTGCCAGACGATGCCATAATCGGCGGCGACCACGGCCCGGTGCGCCGAGGCATTGCCGGTATACACAGTCGAGCGATTCGTCCCGTTCAGGCCTTGGTAGCTGTCGGAGTAGCTAGGCAGGTTCATGTTCGCATCGGTATAGCGGAGATCGCCGTTCATGGAGATGGTCTTGATGCTGGAGCTTTGCAGCCGGAAGATCTCGGTGGGATAGAGAATGCGGGTTGGCTGCGTGCGCAGATAGCTGGTGGTCACAGCGCAAGCCGCATTCACCACCGGCAAGCCGCCGGGGGTTTGCGGCGGCGAGAGCATAGGGTTGCCGCCCATGCTGGCCGTGTTGCAGGAACTGCTGGCGTAAGGCGTCAGGCTATCGTAGTTGGCCAGAAGGGCCACCTTCGTTCCATTTCCTTCCTGCACGTCGAAGTCGACGGGGGCCAAGGTAAAGTAGGAGTCCGCCTTGTAGTGATCGATTTGTTCTTCGAAGGTCAGCTTGGTGCCATGGACAGGCTTCCAATCGATGGCGCCAGTGAAATCGTCGGTGCTGTTGCGCTGATACTCCTGGAGCAGAACGTCGTGGGAGCTTGCGAACTGATAACCGCTCGGGGTCAAGCTCGGCCCCTGGAAGATACCCTGCGAGTAGCCCGCGCGAAGCGTCACCTTCGAAAGCGGGAGGATGGTGAGGTTGGTATCCGTCATGCGGCGCACGGTGTTGAACAAAAACGGCGATTGGTTCACCAGCGGCCACGCCAGCGGAGTTGTCGAGCCGGTGACGGGAATCGTCTGCCCACTGGGAATATTCGGGTTGCCGAGCAGGTCGTAGTCGAAGTACTGGCGGTCGCGGCGGAACAGTCCCGAGAACTCGTAGACCCTGCCCTTGGAGAAGTCCAGCTTGGCGAAGCTGTTTGGATCGCCGCCGAAGCCGTTGCCGATGGCCCTGAGCTCATCGACGAGGGTATCCTTCTTGCCCGGCAGCGCACGCATCTCAAAGGTCTCGCCAAGCACGCGCGGCCCAGACTGCAAATTGACCAGCGTGTCGTACATGGCCCCGCTGCCCGACTTGCTGGCCATGCGCCCACCCAGATCCACGCTCTGGTGGATCGCGTACCCATTCGGGGCACTCATCTGCGTCTCCGCTGCCGGCAAGGGAGCGGCGGGCGTCGGATTTTGGGCCACAGAGATGCCCGCCATCGTCAGTAGTAGAACGGCGGCTCCAATGCCCCCAGCGCTGCGCAGGACCATCGCCAAAGAGGGCTGTTGCTTGGACAGCCGGGAAAACCAGCCAATCTTCTTCATATGAAGCCTCACTTGAAAAAACATGTTGCTGAAATCGAAACCTTGAACTCGTGTACCACCCTGGTGCGGAATCGGGCCGCGCCTTCCAATAGGTCGGGAGGGCGCGGCGCAAATCCGTGACTCCTATCTGAGGAACGCCGCATTGATGTTGGACCCATGAATGTAGGTGTGGCAGCTGGTGCAGGGCTGTAGCTCGTCCGATCCAGCGCCCATTCCGTGAACCGTGGCGTTCGCTACCCGGCTGTGGCACTGGTTGCACAATGTGTTGATGCTGGGCATGTTCAACAGCCTTGCGTTCTGAGATCCATGCGGAGTGTGGCACCCCATGCATCCCTCCGCCTTGACCGCCGCGTGCTCGAAAACGTAAGGCCCGCGCGTCTCCGCGTGGCACTTGGTGCAGATCGCATTCTGATCGGCCGTGGACTTCAGGTTGTTGTTCCCGAAAGTGCCGTGAGCGTCATGACAGTCGCTGCACTTGACCAGACCCTCATTCACCTTGTGATGGAAAGGCATGCTGAACGCCGGCTTCACGTCGGTGTGGCATTGGAAGCAGAGCGTGGGCTGAGGCGCCTTGAGCAGCGATTCTTCCTTGCTGCCGTGGACGTCGTGGCAGCCAACGCAGCTTACGCCGGCCTTGGCATGAGGAGAACGATCGAAGTTGGGATGCACTCCCGCGTGGCAGCCCAGACACGTGGCGTCGACATCCTTGGCCGAAGCCTTGGCGGGATTGAAGATCTTGGTCACGTCCCCTCCGCCGTCAACGTGCGCCTTGCCCGGCCCATGGCAACCTTCGCAGTTCACACCGGCAGCGCCGTGCTGTGCCCCAAGCTTGGTATGCGGATTGCCCTCGAATTTTTTCGACACGTCTTCATGGCAGGTCGCGCAGACATCGCCGCCCACATAGTCCGCGGGCGCGGCGGCTTGATTTTCCGCAGGCGCGGCCTTGGGCGCCGGAGCCCCCAGAGCGGCAGCGCACATTATGCCGGCACCCAGCATCATCAAACAAGCTCGCAGTCCCAGCCATTTGCCCGGGGCCGCACCGATCTGCAATCGCGTTACAGGCCTATCTTCATGCATGAAAAATACCGCCTTGTGTGATCTCATCGCTCCCTCCGAACACAACTTTACCAGCGTCCGGCGATTCAGCCCCACTATTCCTGGTTGGGCAAAATCGGAAATTCCGCGGGTCCGCTGGCGCAACGTCCCGGAAGGAGCTCTTTGTGCGGAGCATCACTTCATTCGCTGAATGGTACGTTGGTCTTGATGCCTCAAACGGTGACGCTCATCACATGCGATGATGGCACCAATTTAGCGTCTGGATTTCCCCTATTAAGGTGACATAGATCCCCTCAACGCTGAAAACAGGCCCTCGGCACCCCTGCCGCAACCCTTCCTCCGACGCTGCCGGAACCCGGCGAGGTACGGTGTTCCACTCGGTAGAGAAGCACGCTGGGGGCTCTTTTTCTGTGCAATACAGGACAGTTTTCTCAAGGGCTTCCGGGGAGACCGGCATTGGCTGGCGCCCGTTGGCCTGGGGGGTGTTCACCGCGGTCTTTGCCGCCCGAGCGGCGTAGAGGCCGGTGGCGGAAAACGGCAGAAAACGGCCCTCAAGACTGGCGCTCGACGAGGAGATTCGAGTGCGCCGTGGCCTCTTAGAGACGTGAGGCCCATCACATCCATGGTGGGGGGCAGTAAGGCAAACTCTGTGGGAGAAAGTGCCCATTCTCCGGGAAGCTTGGGGCATCTTCACCTCGACTCGAGCCTGTGCGGCGGCATGCAAGGTCATGGGGACGGGGGGAGGAGGAGGCGCTTGATCGGCGTCGGGGGAAAACACAATGGCAGACGCAGAGATCGCGGCAGCATCGCACACGCGGCAGAAGCATCTAGCCCGGCAGATTCCGGTTGGGTGCGCGGCCTGCGCCAATCGCCGCCCCGGATGGTTCTGTTCTTTGGGCAGCGCGGTTCTGGCCGATCTCGAGCTGGTAACCAGCACGATTACCTTGCCGGCCCAGGCGTCGCTGTTTACTCAGGGCGAGGATGCCCGCTGCCTTTATCTGATCTGCGGAGGCTATCTCAAGCTCACCGCCGGCCGGCTTGAGGATCGTCAGATGATCGTGCGCGTGGCCGGTCCCGGTTCGATGCTCGGCCTGTACGCGGTTCTCTCCCACGGCGTTTATGAGGTCTCAGCCGAGTCCTTGACTGAAACCCAGCTCCGCCCGGTCGAGCGGGAGCGCTTTCTTGGCTTCCTGCGCAGCCACAAGGAGGCGCAGATGCGCGCCGTGCAATGCATCTGCCAGGAATACCGCTTTGCCCTGCAGGATGCTTGCCGGATCGCCCTGGCCGAGACCGTGGCCGCTCGCCTGGGACGCCTGCTGCTGGAGCTGGCGAATCAGATCGGCGAGCACCTGGAAGGCGGAGGCTTCCGCTTCCCGCTGCTGCTCACCCACGAAGAGATGGCCTCAATGGCCTGCACAACCCGCGAAACCGTCACCCGCACGCTCGGCCAGTTCCGCAAAGACGGCTGGATCTCGATCGAAGACTCGCTAGTCACGCTTCACCACCCGGAGCAATTGCAGACACTGCTTTGAGGGCGGCTCTGCACAAGTGTCCGTCGCGAATCCAGCATCCCCTCAAGGGTCCGCAGCAGCGGACTCAGCGTTTGTTTTGTTGCATTTGCAGCACGGCACACGACCAGAAGGTTCCCGGTGCCGGGTCGCGCCCTGTTACAGGCTTGCCGTGTGCAGAGTTTTCTTAGATTAAGATGCGTCTTTTCCCGCTTTCCCCCGGCCTGCTTCCCGAGTCAAAGAGCTATCATCAGGAGATAGGGGTCAGGGATCAGAAACCCCGAGTTGGGCCGGAACCGCGACTCTGACAACCGGCCGCCGATCTGTGGAAAATCCGTTCAGGTGGGAGTTCATTCTGCGTATGACGCGTTTTCTGGCTTGCTTGTCTTGTGTTCTTTTCTCTTGCTGCGCTGCTGTTGCCCAGGTTTCCATTCCATCTCACGTCGCAGCCTCCGCCCAGCCCAACGTCACCTCCGCCGAGAGCCCGGAGAAACGGGAGTTCCAGAAGCTTGAAGACTCCTGGTCCGACGCCATCAACCTGCGCGACCAGTACGCGTTGGAGCTCGTGCTGTCTCCTGTGTTTGTCGATATTTCCGCCGCCGGCGACATCACCACCCGCAATCAGCAACTGGCCATGATCATTGCCGGCGAGGACAAGACCATCCATATCGATCAGCGGGTGATTACCGTGCGCATGCTGGGAGACACCGCCGTGGCCAACGGAACCTATGTGCTGCACCACAAGGTTGGTTCCAGCGAGACGGACGAGAAGGGCGTCTTTACGCACGTCTTTACGCGGACACATGGCGGCTGGCTGTGCATCAACTCGCAGCGCACAGTGCTGCGCACGGACTCGAACGCCAAGTCCAAGAAGCAGTCCAATGCCGAACTCCCTTTCCACGTTCCGCTCTTCGGCAAGTAGCAACGAGGACAGCCGGCAGCGATGCATAACCTACCCATCAGGGAAGGCCGAGGATCGCAATGGTTTCTGAAACCAACGCCATTCTAGAAACCCATCGGTAAACAGCCATCGAGCATCCAGCTGGTCAGGCCCAGCAAACAGCCAACGGCAGTAAAAAATGAAAGGGGCTCCACGCAATCCAGCGCGGAGCCCTTTGGGTTTCGGTCGCTCGCCGGCCGGGTCATGCGCGCTTGAAGCGCGCCACAGGAGCAGTGGCGCCTTCACGAAGGTGACGGTGCAGCGCGCCTTGATGAACGGGCGCCGCGATATCGTGCATAGAAAACGCCGCCCATCTCCAGGCGGCGTCTTCGTCGATTTACATGACAGAAATCATTTACTGATTGTGGATTCAATCCTCATGCCGTAGAACGATCTCCGCACGAAGAACACCGACACCAGGAAGAATACGACTGCCAGGATGTGTGTGAGCTGCGGATGGCCCGAACTGAGCGTCACGGCAAGCTCGACCGCGAGCAATCCGAACAGGGTCGTGAACTTGATAATCGGGTTCATTGCCACCGACGAGGTGTCTTTGAACGGATCGCCGACGGTGTCTCCGATCACGGTTGCATCGTGCAGAGGCGTCCCCTTCTGTTTCAGGTCAACCTCTACCACCTTCTTCGCGTTGTCCCATGCGCCGCCGGCATTGGCCATGAAGATGGCCTCGTACAGTCCGAAGATCGCAATCGAGAACAGATAGCCGATAAACAGGAAGGGCTCAATGAACGAGAATGCGAGCGTAGAGAAGAAGACGGCGAGAAAGATGTTGAACATTCCCTTCTGCGCGTACTTCGTGCAGATCTCTACTACCCTCTTGCTGTCGGTGACCGATGCCTTCTCCGCGCCTTCCAATTTGATGTTCGCCTTGATGAACTCGACCGCGCGGTAAGCGCCGGTGGTGACCGCCTGCATGGAAGCGCCTGCGAACCAGTAGATCACTGCGCCGCCGCAGATCAACCCAAGCAGGAAGGGCGCGTGCAGCAGAGAGAGCTTCTGCACGTCGTGGGTCAGTCCGCCGGTCAGGGCCATGATGATCGAGAAAGTCATCGTGGTTGCGCCCACCACGGCGGTGCCGATCAGCACCGGTTTGGCCGTAGCCTTGAATGTATTGCCGGCTCCATCGTTGGCTTCCAGCAGGTACTTGGCGCGTTCGAACTTCGCATCGATGTTGAAGTCCTTCTTCAACTCGGCTTCGATGCCGGGAATCGTTTCGATCAGCGACAGCTCGTAGACGGATTGAGCATTGTCGGTGACCGGGCCGTAGGAATCCACGGCAATGGTGACCGGGCCCATGCCCAGGAAGCCGAAGGCGACCAAGCCAAAGGCGAAGACGGCGGGAGCGAGCATCATTCCCGCCGGATTATTCTGTGAATCCGGTATGCCCAAACTGAAGTAATAGCCCAATCCCATGAGCGCGACCATGCTCAGTCCCAGCCAGTAGGCCGAAAAATTGCCGGCCACGAGTCCCGACAAGATCCCCAGGGAAGCTCCGCCTTCTTTCGCCGAGGTTACGACTTCTTGCACGTGACTCGAGTTGGTTGAAGTGAAAACCTTGACCAATTCCGGGATGAGCGCTCCCGCCAGGGTTCCGCACGAGATGATGGAAGCCAGCTTCCACCAGAGCGTTCCGTCACCGAGGTCGGGGATTATCAAGTACGAGACGATGTAGGTCAGGACAATGGAAACGATGGATGTGATCCATACCAGCGAGGTCAATGGCGCCTCAAAGTCCATTTCGTCGGAGTTCGCGTATCTGGCGTGAGCGATTGCGCCATTGAGGAAGTAGGCGCCCGAGCTGGAGAGCAGCATGGCTACGCGCATCACGAAGATCCAAACCAGCAGTTGCACCTGCGTCGCAGGATTCGGGACTGCCAGCAGAATAAAGGTGATCAATGCCACGCCGGTGACGCCGTAGGTTTCAAAGCCATCGGCGCTCGGGCCGACGGAGTCGCCCGCGTTGTCACCCGTGCAGTCGGCGATGACACCGGGGTTGCGCGCATCGTCTTCCTTGATCTTGAAGACGATCTTCATCAGGTCGGAGCCGATGTCGGCG
>Ga0181526_10004453_pt1 | contig 10869 bp, 15 predicted proteins | sample PEATcosm2014_Bin_35_FD_119750 | JGI IMG/M metagenome (GOLD analysis project Ga0181526, IMG submission 119750) | Peatland microbial communities from MTU Mesocosm Facility, Houghton, MI, USA - PEATcosm2014_Bin06_30_metaG | ecosystem: Environmental > Terrestrial > Soil > Wetlands > Peat | place...
CACATTCGCAGGTTTAATGTCCTTGTGGATCAACCCTCGTCCGTGTAGATGACCGATTGCGCCAGACAAACTCACCGCAATGCGGAGGAATTGTCCGACTTCCATCGGCTCCCGAACGAGGCGTTCGAGCGGCTCGCCGCCTGTGTAATCGACTACGAGCAACGTTTGTCCGCGCTCGCGAACAAGCTCAAGAGGCATCAATGCCCACGTACTATCCAAATGGCGTCTGAGTTCGTGCTCGTGCGCAAGTCGATTGACGCTTTCCGGAGTGGGGCGCTCTGCAGCGGCAGGGATGGGCACGAACACGTGCTTCTCACCCTTGGCATTATGCTGGCGTAGCCGGCAAAAGACGCGACCGGCATCGCGCCATAGCACCTCTACGGAATCGTTTTCCCAGCCCGCCCCGAACAAGACGGATGCCTTCATCTGTCCTGTCTCCTTCTTCCCTGGTCCAAACCGCACTCTGGTTTGCGCTTGCGGATTTGCCACATTTAGCAGACGATGCAGTTCGACGGAGCCCCGCCAGACCTCGCCGTGCTATGAACTCTAGATTTTCTCGTTCAACGGGATTCGCGTTCAGGAACCACGTTATTTTTACACCCGGTGCCAATCGATATTCGAACGGCAGCCCGGCCACAAAGCGCAAGCGATAGAACCCAAGACACAGGTAAGGCCAACCGGGATTGCGACGTCGGGAACAGATTTCCCACGGCTCTAAACACATCAAGTGAGAGCAACTTGTCTCCCAGGGAATGTTCGCCCGATGTGAAAAGAGCGGGGAAGCCTTGTGAGAATGATCTCACAACCCGAAAGATTTGTGGACACATTTCACGCCTCGAGCGCACGCGCAAGTGTGCTTCCAAGGTCAGTGACTTGATCCAGAGCTTTCTGTATCGGAGGCAGGCCTCACGCCGCTGGACCGCGTCGACGTGGTTCCAGAGGAGGAGGAGTGATGGCGTTCAGGCCCATAATCACCGCTCCTGAACTTGGGATGCATGATCGCCCGCCGCGTCGAAGGCCTGGACGTCCTTTTAGGACGGCTCAACGGAGTTGTTTATGCATACGAGAATCGCTGCGCACATCAGGGCGTGGCCTTGAGCGAAGGGCGGCTGGAGGGAAACGTACTTACCTGCCGCGCCCACAATTGGCAGTATGTTGTCCGTTTCGGCAGCGGCATCAACCCCGCGACGGCCTGCCTCAGGTGTTTCGCAGTGAAGGTCGAGGATGGCACAGTCTTCGTGGATGTCAACGCGCCCAGCCCTGATCTCCCAGACAGTGAAGATGTCGGTGATGGCGTGGGACCGGTTTTGATCGGCCGGCCTGGCGGCCACGCCGTGCTCGATGCGATTCGCCGGCTCACTCCCGGAGGACAGATTTCCATTGTGACGCGTTCAGGAACCAACAGCTTTCACTGAATATTTCAGAAACAATGTCCTGGACGCCAACGACTGGCTTGCAGGCTATGACCACCTTCCGGAACCGGAAGAGAGGCAAAATGACTTCGGTTGTGTATTCGGCGGCCCAATCTTCAAAGACAAAACATTTCTCTACGGCGTAAGTCGTCAGGTCCTTCCATCGACACTGAAATACGGGCTCTCGCCGGACTTTAGCCGTGAGCGTCTCCTGCTTCAATTTGGCGCCGCGAGATACAACCGGCTGCCGCGAAGAAGCCTCCACAAAAGGGGGGCAGCCGCAAACCTTCGGACGCTCCGAAGACGCGGGTCATAGTCGAACTGCGGTCGGGTGCTAATTCGGGCGTTCCCCTTGTTGCCTATCTGGTCGGGAATCACTCATCTCCGGTGCTCCTTAGAAACCGAAGTGGATTACCATTGCGGCGGCAATTACACCTGCTGCGACAAAGGCCGCAAACATGACGAGCGCATAGAAGACAAAAATGCCGGGCTCGTCGTCAGGATGGCTTTTCATTCGATTTCCTCCTCGATGGTATCCGAGCAGTGCCGCGAAAAGGTGACCCATCAGCAACGGCTTCTCAGGTCGTTTTCTCAATGCCGCTACAAATTGTGAGGACATCGTTGACAATTTAGTGCGAATTGTTGGCGTGCGTGGTGAATTGCCGCAGAAGAAACTCCTGGATGAGACCGTTGGTCGCGCGAGCCCCGGCGTCGATGAGAGCCGTGCCGAACACGAGCCTCGGGCCACGATTCGAAGTGGGATAATACAGATTCGAGATCGCTCCAGATATCAGGTCGCCTCCCACGCTTGAATAGTTCGGCTGCTGGTGTCCGTCGTCGCCCCGGCATAGGACCGGCGCAGCGATGGCATGAAGGATTCGAGACCGGACTGAGCCGGTGCCCTGGTAAAAGTACCGAGGATCCTGATGCAGGAGCGATGGTAGCAGCGCCCCTCCGGTCATGATGTCGGAAAAGCCGTTTGCATAGTTCGCTCCGAGGCGCTGTGCGTAACCTCTTGCTCCCTCGCGATAGTCGGGAGTGTTTCCGGCCTGGTCGGTTGCGGCGACCAAAGCAGCGCCGGCCAACTTCACCGGGTCAACAGATGCTCTCAGGGCGAGCTCGAACTTCAGCTTGCTCGTAAGTGGAGCGGCTTGCGAATCGTAAGAGATATAAAAGTTCGGGATAACACCCCACACACGCTGCTGCTCTTCAGCATGCACTTCCTCAGTTGCAATATCGTCGGGAGGAAGTGAAGCAGTTACCGTGGTTTGAACCATCCCTGGGTGCAGTCGAATATCCGTCAGGTAAATGAATTGGCCCGGATTGAGGACTATGGGAGGCGACGTCCACTCAGCAAAGCCGGGGACAGAGACATGGACCCGCCACGGAATGCCGGACTCCAGGTCGTGGAATTCAAAAAATCCGCTGTCGTTCGCCTGCAGGCTCTGACGCTCTCCAGAGTTTTGGCCTTCGACAGAGACAACGGCTCGGGAGATGACACTGTCGTTCACAGTCATGACGGTGCCGTTGATACTGCCTGGCATACGCCGGGGGGCGTCAATCTGCTGAGCCGATACTCTTGTGGAGACAATACCGGCGATTACCAAAACCGCAAGAGACAGTTTGATCTTCATAACCACGAACTCCGGTCGGCGCCTGCCGTCTAGTGGGCGAGCCAAGAAACGCTCAGACACAGCCGGCGCTTCTCCACATCTGATTGGGAATCCTGAATTCTCGCTAAACAACTTCCTGGCTCCGCCTTCGCTTTTCAGCAACCGATGTGCGAGTCTGACAATCCACATTGCCTGCCTCCGAGATTACATATCTTCCTAATCCTTTGGCCGATAATGCCACACTGTCTGTTAGGCGCCCACCCGCAGCCAACAGCCGCGGTGCGTCCGCGTTGCGTCGCGACAGTCGTCCCGGGTCACCGCAAATGAAGCGCGAGCGCGTTCATGCGAGGATTGCGGCTCTGCGCCGCTGTCTGCTCATAGTGTTTAACCAAGAGTTGTCGCCGTGCTCTATATATGCGGGTCTTGACAGCCGGCTCAGAGATATTCAGCGCTCGACTAATCTCCTTGATCGACCATCCGTGCGTTAGCTGCATCCGAATTGGTTCGCGCAGATGCGGACGAAGGCCGCAGATTGCGCGCAAGACCCTGAATTGATGTTGATGCTGGATACACAACTCCTCGGGATTCGGCGCAGGGTCCCTAACTTCCAAGGTGATCGCATCACATCGGTCGTTGGATCGGGGGTCAGAAAGAACTTCGGGACGAACACGTTGTTTGCGAAGGACCATCAAAGCAGAGTTGATGGCGATCCGCGTGAGCCAGGAGTAAATACTTGATCGACCTTCGAAACTCTCGCGAGCCAAGTAGGCCCGTAGGAACGTATCTTGCAGAGCATCCTTGGCATCTTCCGGATTCTTTGTGATCGCAACAATTGTTCTATAAAGGCGCCGGGCATAGATCGCATGAAGATCTTCGAATGCCACTTGCCGGTCCGCATAGGGTGCCGCAACGATCTTGTGAGATTTCAAGGAATCGTTCTGTGTTGCGCTATTCATAGTTGAACTCCTTGTTCCCACTTCGATCGGTCTCGGACTTCGTCACGGATTGCGTATTGTTCGTCGGAAAAGACGCAGAAATCAGAGGTCGATGGTTTGCCCTTAACGAACTAGCCACTCGACTCTCCTCGGTCCGAAAGACTTTCCGAGTCGGAATGCGACTGGGAATGCAATCCGAATGCCATCTCAACTTATCTGATTTACGGCGTGGAGAAGGCGGACTTATGATAGAAGGCTTTGGGGGCTCCGCTGAATTGCAATGGTTGTTTTTGCAAATGGAGGATATCCATTTGTTTGTGCCAATTGCAAAGGAGCGGCGGAACTCACATGTGGCTGTAATTAGAGGGAAGTGTGTTCGAGTCTTACCGAGTGCAGCCGCACAGCCGCCGAAAGAACGTGTATGGGAGGAGCTACAGTTTGGCTCGACACTTTGTACGAGGATTCGTCACCTTTCTCGAATGAAGCGCGACCATCGCACGTGGAACGGCTGCTCAGCATGCAGGGCGAAGCCAACGAAGTTGCGAATACCGCGGTTGGTCTTTGCACCAAGCTCAACAATCTCCTCGTTCGCGGGTTTGGAATCACAGTTGCTTCGGATACTGGCATGGGGATGAATGAGCGTTGCGCTCTGCGCGAGGGCACGCGATTTCAGCAATTCAGCATTGGTTGAAAGATGGAGCATATTGAAGGCGGCAGAGTTCGGCGCCCTATCAACACCAGCACTTGCAAATCCGCACCGCAAGAGGAGGTTTCGATGACCACAACACTTGCTTTACAAAAGGAGACCACGCGGTCAACTCCCGCTGGTCCTAGCAAAATGCAGCATCACAACCAGCGCCCATTCTGATTCTGAATCGGATTCGCTAATATTGGTCACGCCCAGCGGTTACGGTGATTCGCTTTTTTACGGAATTAGCCCCACAAAGCGACGCTTCTTGTAGCCGGAGGCACGGCTCAACACGAGAGTGGTTCAGGCCCGATGCAATTGGGCAGAAGTATGCAGGGCAGAGGTCGCAGGTTCAAGAAGGGTCCAAAACGGTTTCCCAAGCTGTCTCAGGGCTCCGAAAGTAGCCATCCGCTGCCCCTGATTTCTATCAGTTACGCCTTTCCAATCGGCTGTCACGGTAGAGGTCAACATTCCACATGGACGAAAAGCCGGCTACTCGTAGAAGTGGCTGGCCCCTCCCTAGAACGGTATGATGGGGAGACGTCACGGTTGTGTTGAGTGGATCCCAGGTTAACCGGGCAACCTGCGTGGTTGAGCTTGTAGGAACTTCCACCAAATCAGAATGCACGCGAGAGTCAGAAATGCGAGGTGCACGTCTGGCCTTTTTTCATACCGCAGGCGAAGGCGGCGAAACTGATTCAGCCATGCGAAAGTGCGTTCCACAACCCATCGCCATCGCCCCAGCCCGCTCCCATGTTTCGTATTGCGGATGGCCAGCCGAGGCAAGATTTGACGAGCACGCAAAGCATAGCGAATGTACTCGGCGTCGTATGCTCGGTCTCCGAGTAGGCTGTCCGGGCGACGTCGCGGCCGACCGCGAGGCCCTTGGAGCGCGGAATGCCATCGACCAAAGGTAAAGCCTGGGTTGAATCGTGACTGTTCGCTCCGGTCAGCCTGATCGCCAAAGGAATACCATGACCATCGCAGATCAAGTGGCGTTTACTTCCCACGCTTAGCCCGATCGGTCGGGTTTGGCCCTGTCAGCCGCCCCCAAAAACGGCGCGTACCGAACAGCTGTCAATAACGGCACGCGACCAGTCAATCTGGCCATCACGGGAAAGATAGTCCAGCAAGGCGAAATGGATCAGATCCCAAATTCCGTCCTGCTGCCAATCTCGCAACCTTCGCCAGCAGGTCATGCCGGAGCCGCAACCTAGTGCTTTTGGCAGCATCCGCCACGGAATACCGCTACGAAGCACCAAAATAACCCCCGCAAGGCAAGCCCGGTCCGCCAGGCGCGGTCGCCCACCTTGCGGCTTGGACGACGGAATTGGCAGAAGAGGTTCAATCAGATTCCACAACGCATCAGGAACGAGCACGCAAGCCATGTGAAGATCCCCTATCAGCAATAGATGCCGGAGCTGCCGCCGCTCCGTAGGGGTTTTGTTACAAGCTCTAAGGCTTCGGCCTAGCGGATGAGCGCCGGCGGTCACTTGAACTCGCCGACGACGTCGTTGAGGATGATGCCGCCGATTGCCAATGCGGGAAAACAGGAATGATCTGCCAAAGCATCCGGTCCGAGAGCCTGAATCGTGTTCCGCAGCGTTGCTGAAAATGCTTGACACGCAGGACTGAGAACGGGTGAAGTGGGTCACGATGGCTGCAGGCTGCTCATGGAAGATTTGGAACTGGAACGATGAAGACGTTACACGGATTTAGCTTGGGGAAGGAGTTGCGGGCATTATCGGATGCTGCAAGGGAGAGATGCTGGATCGTTTCGCCCTACATCGGGAAGTGGCCAGCGGTAACTGCTCTGCCGGGGGACTCGTGGTGGGGCCGAGCCGCATTTGACCTTCGTGTGATTACCGACCTCTCGGAACCATCCAACGTCAGTCTTGGCACGTTGTCGTGGCTATGCGAGCGGGGACAGGTCAGAAGCCTTCCAGGAGTACATGCAAAAATCTACATACTCGACGATAAGGCGCTCGTTACCTCGGCTAATCTCACCGAAACAGCGTTCACGAAACGAAGAGAGATTGGAATGCTCCTATCCCCTCAGGAAGCCGCCGATACGATTTCGACCGTTGCCGGGTGGTGGAGAGATCACGCCCAGCCCGTCACCAATGCTGATCGGAAGGAGTTCGAATCGTATCGTAAGTATTCGGGATTTCCGGAAACTGAGAGCGGCGCGAATTTGAAGCCCCTCTGGGATCTGCCGCCGAAGCCGGACCCTAAGCTGTTCACGAATAAGGAAACAGCAGCAGCGAGCCTCTATGGGCAATTCCTCCAACACTACCGCGAGCTGGCGGAAACCTACGAATCGGAACAAAGACTGTGGAAAGACGCGCCGCTTTATCTTGAAGTCGATGCCTTCCTTAACTTCCTCTACCATGAGGAGGGCCGCCCATCAGAGCCGTTTAGGGGGGCATCCGTCCGCCACATAACGGCGGGGGAACGAGACAAAGATTTGCGCCACTACGCTAGAGCTTTTGCGGCATGGCTAAAAAGCAATCCGGGCGAAAAAGCATGGAGGATGGAGCGGCTCGAAACGGTTAAACACTTGCTCGCAAAGGACCGAATCGAGGAACTTGATAGAACTGGAGTGGTCGCAGTCCTTGACTGCATTCATGCAATGGGCGCGCTACCGTGGCCCAAGGCCCAGTTCTTGGATTCGCCGCAGAATAAGCTAGGGGTTATCCGGCGCGCTTGGAAGGAACTTCTTTTCGGTAATGGGAACGAGGACGAACGCATTCAGCGATGCCAAGACTTGCTATACAACTTTGGTCCATCCAGTACCCAAGAGCTACTGGGCTGCTTCTACCCGGAGAAATACCCCCTGAAGAATACCAACACCGATGCGGGCCTCAGGTTTTTTGGGTATTCAGCATAGAACCCGCCGTTGTGATTCAGACTGAGCGGAGAACCTTGACGGGTTCCGACCGCCTCTGCCATCAAGCCGTCTGAAGCGGGGGCACCTCATGAAAGAAGAAATTTAGGACCCATTCCGAATTGCATTGCGCGCTTTAGGGTCGGGCGTTGCGGGGCAGGAACAGGCCCCGCTGAGGTGGGTGCTGGAAGACGCGGAACGCGGCTGGAGGCAGGGGGGAAACTTCCTCCCGGGAGAGGAAAGTTGGACGGCCTCATTACAATCAGTCTTAACAATGGGTACGGAAACAAAAGGCGGTTTGTGTCCGAATCTCGAAGATCTGCTGCGCTCGGACTTGTTACCTAAGCTGGTTGCATTGCTCGATTCGTTTCCAAGCCTGAAGCCGCTCTTTCCGAAACTGCTGCAGCTCCGATTGGTGGCGGATGCGAACCGTGTCCGTGCTGAACTCTACTGGCGTTTGAGAAAGAGACGGAATCCAGCTAACCGCAGTTCTCTTCACGAGTCTATCGATGCCGGAGTCGTGGTTTTCTTTGTGCCGGAACATGCGAAGTGGGAGATTGAAAAACACTACGAAGACATTGCGAGGCAGGCTCGGACCACGATAGCCGAAGTGAAACAGGAATGGGCGCAATTTCAGAAATCCTTGCGCTTTTACGCTCCGAAGATGCGGCCTTCGACTACACAAACCTACGCGGACCTGGATGATTTCCCTTATTTGGCAACGTGCCTGGAACTCGATGCCCAGGCCATTTACACGATGGACCGACACCTTGCGGCGATGGGAGCCCCGGTGGTATCGGTGCTGATTGACACGCATCTCCGGGATTATGCCCGTGCAAGCGCTGTTCAAATCGCGGTGGGAATCGGATCCTCGGTCTCGTTCGTTGTGGGACGGGACTTTCTCCAGGGCCTGTATAAGCTCCTGGTGCGTTGCGTCAAAGCCATTCGCAGACTTCCGCCTGCGGCCCAGATCGGTTTGGCGGCTGCCGGCGTGATCTGTGTCGCGCATCCGAAGAGCAGGGCGAGATTGAAGAAGGGTTGGAATACCCTCAAGAATTCCGAGGTGCTGCTGGCGCTCGGCGATGCGCTTGCCGATTTCGCGGTCCAAGTGACCGACTCAGCAGAAAAGGCGGAGATCAATTATCAAATTCTGCAAGCGACGCTACCAGGAAAAGAAAAGCGACCGTTGCTGATGCATGCACGCGCTGTCTGCACCGCGGCAGCTTCTCCGTTGACTCTTGTGGAGATGGAGAGGCAGATTCGGCTCGGCGGTTATGTGAGCCGGTCGCAGACCTTCCGGCAATATTTACGTCGCGTGCTGCGGACTGACAGGTCATTTGTGGAAGTGAGGCCGGGACGGTGGGCGATACATACTGCAATAACTTCCAGCTAACCGAATGGTCCGGCCTTTCATAAGTTGCCAGTTACACTCGACCTATGTGCTCCGAAAAGCTCTTTGTTCGTGATCCGCGTGAAGTCCCGTTTCTGCACGGCCAGGTTAAGAACGCGCTCGCTCTGTGGATCTTGCCGAATCCGCCAGTGATGTCCTGCTGCAGCGTTTCCTTCGCTTGCTCCCCGAAATTGGACTGTATAAACGCGAGGTTGGTGTTCAACTGCATCGCCCATTCATCGCGGGCCTCGCGATTGCCTTGGCGCTCCTGACCAGCCTCTGCCATGGAATGCGCGCTCTCCAATTTCCAGGCCAGTTGTCGCATTTTGAGAAGCCGTTTATCCATCACTGAGCTTTGCAACACCCGTGGTGCGGGTATCTCGCGCAGTTTCGCAGACCTGAACCAGATTTACAAGTTCCTGGTATTTCCCGAATAACTTGCTGTTCGGCTGTTTGTTGGCGGTCCCGCCCCGCGCTGCGGTGAGTATGCTCGCGTCCACGAGAGATTTGGATCGCAATTCTTCCGTCGCGTCGAGAATCGCCTGAAGACGCCCGGGGGACGCTGCTTCCTCTTGGTCCTTGAAACACGGCGGTGGCGTCGAAAAGGGCGTCAATGGCGGCATCTTTCGGGAACACGACGGCCATGGAGTGGGCTTCCCGGATCTTGAACATGAGTTTGTTCCAGTCCTGCTGCCACTCATTGGTTCCCCAGTTGGGTTCCGCCGGGCTGCCGTAGGTCTTCTGGAAATAGTCAAGGAAATCGTAAGCCTCAGTCGCCTTGAAATACAGCTCAAACCATTTTCGCTGCTGCCAGTCCCGCTTTATCGCACTCGGCGACCTGCTCGGCCTGTGACAGGGAGCTTTTCGCAATCAGGGCCGCAGCAACGGATGCGATGAGCGATGCGATAGCAACAGTCAGGGAAACGGAGTCATAGGAATTCGCAGAGCCAGCCATGAACACTATCCCTCCCCGACAAACCGTCGTTGCTTGCATTGCCGCGCGCTGAAATTATAGGTGAGGAGCCTTTGGTGCCTGCGATGCCCCTAATAAGGGCGATAGCAACAGTTTCTTCAATCCGGATCAGGCGCGGATGCGCGGGCGAATTTGCAGGTCGGTCGCCGCCCAACCCAGCTTGTTCATCTGGACGACCATTTCGTTGTAAACCGCCGCGCTCTTTTCGGGGTCGGAGACGGTGATGATGAGGACGGCACGCTCCGGTGCTATCGAAGCATGTGCTGCGCGGTGCGTGACGGAGAGATCAAGACGCCATGTCTCGCCGCGCACTCCTCTTACCATTTCTCGCCGGTAGACTTTGACGGGCGACCACTTGAACCCGTGTTCCACGAGATCCTGCTCATAGGCACTCCCGGCGAGCTTCGGGTCTTCCGGCACCTGCTTCTTCTGGTGACGCTTGCCGTCTTTGCCGGGGTCGAAGGTTCCGAGGGACACTTCGATATTGCTCCGGCAGTACTCCGATCCGAAGGAAGCATCGAGGTCAGGCTCATGCACCAGTGTCATCAGGATATTGGCCTTCACCGTATCTTCATCGAGGTACAGGCAGCGCGGCATCGGAAAGCTGGCCTTCTCGTAAGCAACAGTTGGCCGGATTTCGAGTTCGAAGATGAGCGTGCATTGCCAGGGGTCACACCCGAGTACGACATCGAGATCTGCGGGGATCCCAAATCCCTGGTAGCGCAAGAGCGTTGGGTCAATCTTGCCGGATCGCAGGGCTGCGGAATGCACAAGCAACGCGCGACTGAGAAGCCGGGAGCCTCCCCCTTGAATCCGGTGACCGACATTGGCGATCAGTGTGGAGACAAGCGGGGCTGCGAAGCTGGTACCAATGTCTTCGGCGACATTGCCCTTGCCATCGAGTGAGAGAACGCCGATTTGAGAGCTGGTTCCCGCCGCATTACAGTTACCCCCGACATGGGAGAGCTCAG
>Ga0181526_10004456_pt1 | contig 10866 bp, 9 predicted proteins | sample PEATcosm2014_Bin_35_FD_119750 | JGI IMG/M metagenome (GOLD analysis project Ga0181526, IMG submission 119750) | Peatland microbial communities from MTU Mesocosm Facility, Houghton, MI, USA - PEATcosm2014_Bin06_30_metaG | ecosystem: Environmental > Terrestrial > Soil > Wetlands > Peat | place...
AGCTTGGAGGTGTGCACCGCCTTCTCCACCGACTGGTGCCTCTTTTCCGGCGGCGCCAGCTCGGACTCGATCTTGGCGGCGGCCGACGAGGCGAGCACACCGAAGGCTGCGAGGACGCAGAGGGTAGCCGGTGTTATGTGCCTCGCCGTCTTCATTCGATCAGGCCCAGCAGCTCAAGGTTGATGGTTATCGTGAGCGGCCCGCCCCTTTCGTCCGCGATCGGCTTGAGGTTGCACGTGGTCACGCGGCAGTAGTGCTCGCCTATCTCAAGGCGCCTGAGGAGGTCCAACAGCTTGGGGTAGTCCCCCTGGGCCGTAACGACGAAGGCAACGGGGGTGAAGTTCAGCTTCGCGGCGTTCCTGGCGGGAGGGGTCCACTGGAGCTGCCGGAGGTCCAGCAGCTTCGTGCCCGTCTCGCTCTCGAGCCTGTAGAAATACTGGAGGTTCTCGGCCAGCTGCCCGACATGGATCATCCGGTCGGCGATCACCTGGTTGGCGGTGCTCATCTCGGCGCTCTGCTCCTTCAGCTGGTTCGCATCCTCGATGTTGGCGGCCAGGAGCTCGCCCTCCTTCGTCTTGTCCGCCAGGACCTTCTCGGCCTCGGGAAGGGCGTCGGTGCGGTAGTAGATCACGAACCCCAGCGCCAGGGTCACCACCGCGCAGACCACGACGATCAGGTTCTTCCGGACAAAGGCTATGAGTTCCTCTCCAGTCATGTCTTTTTCGGGGCCTTCTTGTACTCGCAGAAGATGTCTATCACCAGGCGGCCGTTCGTCGTGTTGCGCTTCATCGAAAGCAGGTTGACCGCACCGAACATGGGCCCGAGCTTCTTGTCGGTGCGAAGCTGCCTCTCGTACGCGGACGCGTCGCCGCTCGCCCTGTCAGGCGCCCCCTTGACGGTCGCCCTCACGGTGATCCCGGTGTCCTTGAACTCCAGGCTGTCGAACGCGATCCTCTTCGTGGTGATCTGGGCGAGCCTGAGGATGATCTCCGAGATGACGGGCTTGGACGCCACAAAGTCAGCGACCTCGTCGGCCTTCGCCTCCTCCGCCTTGAACTCCCCGTAGAGCGCAACGGCCTCCTCGCTCTGCTTCCTGTCGCGGTCGATGTCGTGCTGCCACGTGGCAACCTGCTTGTTCACCTCGTAGAGCTTCCATTCGCCGTAGCCAAAGTAGAGGGCCACCGATATGGCGACCAGCATCGCTGCGCCGTTGATGAAGAAGGCCGTGCGCACGACCTTCGTGTCGGGCAGAAGGGCGGCGTTGCGCAGGTTCGGGTGCCATGCCGGCACCACGACCACGGCGTCACTTTTTTTCGTCGTTGGGGCCGCCATTTTGCGAGTTGTACTGGACCATGAGGCTCATGAGCCCGAACCAACGGAAATCCCCCGCCGCCTTCGCGAGGGCCTCGGGCACCGTCACGTGGCGCGAACGGAGCCAGGGAAGCGGGTCGAATTTCAGGGTCGCAATGCCAAGCGACGACGCGAGCGCGCCCTCCAGCCACGCCAGCTTCGGCGAAAGCTGGATGCAGATGACCTGGCCGACGGACTGGCCCGTCTGGACCTCGTAGAACCCGATCGAGGACTGCAGCTCCTTCAGAAGGCGCTTGGTCAGCAGCGGGCCCATCCCCGTGAAGTCGAACGTGTTCGACCTGAAGAGCTTCCTGGCCGACTCCTCGTCCTTGAGCCCCAGCTCCTTCTGGACGACGGGAACCATCGCGTCCAGGCCCTGGGGGATCGGCCGCGAGGCCTCGACGCCGCCCGCGGACACGATGAAGCTGTGCGTCGTGTCGTTGCCGACATCCAGGACGAGCGTCGGCGTCTTGGACCTCTCAAAGGCCAGGCAGTCGACGAGCGCGCCCAGGGTCGCGACGGTGCCGAGCTCAAGGCGCTCGGGAAAGATCCCCATGCCGAGGAGGCTCTCCTGCGCCGAGTTTATGTCCTCGTTTGGCACGCCGCAGAAGATCACCTCCTTCTGGTTCGACTTGACGAGGTCGTAGTCCGCCCCGTCGGAAGCGTTGAGCATGGCCAGGGTGAACTTGTCCTGCTCGATGCGCAGCTGGGAGGTGAAGACGTCGGCAAGGTATCCCGCCTCCTTCATCTTCTTCAGCTCGAGCGTGTGTTTCCGGATCAGGCGCTTGGCGGGGTAGACTCCCACGACGGAATGGAGGTATCCGCTGGGAGCCTTCTTGGGCTGGATCTGCCTGATGACCTCCGCGACCGCGGCCTCGTCGCCAAGCGCGCACTCCTTCAGCTCCTCGATCTCCATGGGAATCGAAGCCGAGGTCGTGCGGGCAACGAGCACCGAGCTCTCGTTTACTTCGACAAAAAAACCCTTGGTTTTCTTGGAGAAAAACATGCGGGCGCGATGGTGGTATTAGGGTGCGAAACTGGGCATCCCCCGCGGGTTATGAAACCGGTTTGCGACGAGGGACGGGGAGCACATCACGTTCCAAGACCGCTGACAAGGCGAAACACGCATTAATGCCCCGCCCGTAACCATTTACCCTTTATTCAACGAATTGCCGCCCACAGGCCGCGGCGGGCACCCTATTTCTGCCACGTGCGCTTCTTGTGGCGGTTCGACTTCAAGCGCTTGCGGCGCTTGTGCTTGTTCATCTTCAGGCGGCGCTTCTTCTTGAGATTTCCCATGGCGTTTCGGTGCGGCAACGGTGGGTTTCGCCCCGCGGGCTGTCGAGTGCAATCGCTTGGCCCGCACTGCGCACCGCATCAGTCCGGCCTGCCGCACGCGATCCAGGCCCCGGCGACCGTCGAGTAGACCCACAGTTTCACCGCCGAGCCGGGGAAGAACCCGGACGCGCAGGAGCCGTACGCCGACAGCTGCCCCTCGTAGTCGGCGGAAAGCCGCGCCAGGAGCGACCGGTCGTCCTCCCGGCCGGCCCTGCGGTTCGTCTTCCAGTCCACGATCCACAGCTCATCCGCGGCCGGATCGCGCAGCACCAGGTCGATCACGCCGTCGATCCATCCCGCCGTCCCAAGCGGCGCGAAGACCCCGACCTCGGCCAGCCGGGTCCACCGCGGGCTGCGCATCAGCCGCCAGGGTTCGCTCCCGAGAAGGCGCCCCCATTCCTCCCCCGCCCGCCCCCCGAAGCCGAGTTGCGCGGCCCGCTCAAGCGCGGCCGCGCCGTGCGCCGCCACGGCGGCCTCGCCGCCCGTCCACGGCACGAACTCGAGGGTCTCATGCCACCAGACCCCGTAGTCGAGCGGATCGGCGCCGTCGTTGCCGGGACGGGCCTCGTCCAGGGCCGACTCGTGGAGCGCGGCGCGGGTCGCGTCGGGCGCGCGGGCCAGCCGGTGCGGGAGTATCCTGGCCGGCAACTCGGGCGCCCGCGGAGCGGGAGGAAGCGGGGCCCATGGGGTGGAGAAGCCGCCCATTCCCGTGAACGAGGTCGCCTGCCCCGCGGGCGACGCCAGGCCGGGCGCGGGCAGAGGCGCAAGCCGGCCCGGATCAAAGCCCCAGAGCTCCGCGAGGCTGTTCTTCTGCGGCGTCGCCCCGTCCGGCCACGGCACGACGACCGCGCCAAGCGCGCGGGTTAGCGTCACGTAGAGGAGCCTGACGGTTTCACGGAGCCGCCCGCGCTCCCTCGAGATCCTCGTTTCCGCGCCGAGCCCGTCGCTGTCGAGGACCACGCGCGGGTCCCCTTCCCCCTCCGGGACCAGCCTCAGCCCGGCGGGTTCCCGCCAGCGAATGGGGCGCCATAGGCCCATGGGGATGACGACGGGCCATTCCAGGCCCTTGGCGGAATGCGACGTGATGAGGTTGATGGCGTCCGGGGCCGGCCTGCCCGCGGCCCGGAACTCCTCGAGCGACCCAAGGAGCTCGCGCAGCCATTCGCGGGGGCCGGCCCCGGACAGCCCCAGCTCGGCCGCCCGGGCCAGGAGCCGCTCCAGCTCGTCCCCGAGGCCGCCCTCGGGATCGACAAGCCGCGCCTTGGCCGCAAGGCCGGAGGCCGCGACAAGGTCGGTCGCGAAGCTCTCGAGCGACTCCCCCTCCGCATCGACGCGGTCGATGAAGGGAGCCATGGCCCCGACGGCGGCGCGCACCGGATCGGGGAGGCCGTCGGGCTCATCCCACCCGAGGCTCCCCGCCCCCCGGAGGCAGCCCGCGATCACCGCGTCGCTGACCGCGAACACCTCGCGGAGCACGCCCACCCATTCGAACGTGTTGTCCGGGTCGCACGCCACCGCCAGGAGGCCGCTCGTCCAGGCGTAGACGGGGTTGTCGCCGCTGCGGCTGCGGCGCAGCTGCAGCGCGGTCTTCAGGCCCGCCGCCTCGAACTGGTCGCGGATGATGGGAAGCCATGAGCGGCGGGGCGCGAGGACGCAGATGTCGCCCCAGTCCCGGGCGCCGACCGAGGCCGCGCCCCCCGAGGAGAGCAGCCCCGCGACGCGGCGGGCCTCCTCCGCTAGCCTCAGGTCGTCGACCCGCCGCCCGCCGGAGCCGGGCGCGGCGCTGTACGGCAGCCTCCATGCCCCGCCCTCGGCGTTGCCCCGGAAAGGCACGAGCGGCTCATAGGGCACCTGCAGGAGCGGCGCGGGCGCGCCCTCCGAGGCGGGAAGCCCCATGTTGTGGGGGCGCCCGGGCCCGAATGCCCCGGGCAGCGTCTCGTTCAGCAGCCTCGCCAGCACGCGCGGGGTGCGGAACGTCACGTCAAAGGTGAGCCTCTCTCCGGCGCCCCCGCCCCCGAACGCGGCGACGTGCCTCTGGAAATTGCGTATGTCGGCGCGGCTGGAGTAGATTCCCTGCTGGGCGTCGCCGACCATGCAGAAGTGGCCGGGCCTCGGGCCCTCGCCCGCTCCGGGCCAGGTGCCGGGCTGCGCGCCCGGCGGGCGCACGATCTCGACAAGGACGCCGAACTGTTTCTCGTCCGTGTCCTGGGCCTCGTCCAGGATGACCCTCCAGCCCTCCGAGCGGATCCGCTCGAGCATCCGGGTTTCGTCAAGCACGGCGAGCGCGGTCTCCACCTGGTCGGCGTGGGTCTGAAGCCCGTGCTCGGTCCTCCACGCCGCGTAGCGCAGCGAGAGCTCGGCCGCGAGAGCGCCGCCGGCGTCGGCGAGCCACTGCTTGAGCGGCGCGAAGAACCGGCGGTAGAGCTCCGCTATCCCGGCCGCGCCCCCCTGCGCGACGGGGACCGGGAGCGGGCCCGTCTCCCCGGAGAAGCGCCGCAGCCATTCCCGGGCGGTCTCCTTGTTGCGCTCAAGCGCCTCGGCCCCGGGCCCCTTCCGCGCCTTGGCCGACAGGATCTCGTCGAGCACCCCGGCCGGCGGCGCGGGCGGGGCCGCCGGAACGGGGCGGCCGACGAGCCGGCGGGCCGTCGCGGGGTCGAGGTCCCTGGCGAGGCCGAACACGTCGTCAAGGGAGGCGTGCCGAAGGAAGGCCGCGACCTGCTGGGTCCCGAGCGAGCTGAACGTCATCGGGTCCTGCTCGAGGAATTCCTCCCAGGGCCGCTCGTCGCCCTCCTCGATCAGCGCGGGGTTGATGTTGATCCCAAGCGTGCTGCCGTGCCTGCGCGCAAGCAGCAGGCAGAAGCTGTGTATGGTCCCGAAGAACACCCGCTCGAGGCGCGAAAGGGGCTCCATGTCCGCCCTTCCCGACTCCGCCAGCCGGCGCAGGAGCACCGAGCGGGCGCGCTGCTCGATCTGCGCCGCCGCCTTTTTCGTGTAGGTGACGACCGCCGTCCACCGGAGCGCCTCGGCCGTCCCTTCGGAGAGCGCCATCGCAGCCAGGCGCTCGGAGATCGCCGTCGTCTTCCCCGAGCCCGCGTTCGCGACAACGGCGAAATTGACCGCCCAGTCGTTGGTGAAACGCTCGCGCGCCTCCTGGTCGCTCGGCGGCTCACTCATCGGCGTCCTCCCCCCTCTCTCCGGCGGACGCGGTCCCGAACGTCGCGGCAAACTTGGCCTCGAGGATCGCCGACGCGATCGGGGCGCAGGCAAGGGGCCACTCGAACCCGTGGGTGTGCTCTCCCCTGTCCGGCGTCCGCGCGCCGTAGATTCCGGAGCCCAGGTGCTCCCCGAGGACCCGGAGCTTGGCGCAGGCCTGTCCGAGCTCCCCCGTCGCCAGGCCCGCGGGCGTCTCCTCGGGCTTCAGCATCCAGACCGTGCCCTCCGCTCCGACCGAGAGCGCGGCCTGAAGGTACACCCCCAGCTGGAGGGAGGCGCCGGTCGACTCCATCCGCCTGGCCGACAGCTTTGCGTCGCCCCCGGTCTTGAAGTCGACGATCTCGACATGCGCCCCGGCCCAGCCCGGCCGGTCCGAGAGCACGAGGTCCATCCGCCCGTGGACGGACAACCTCCGCGGGCCTCCCAGCGGGATTGTCGCGTCCCCGGGCAGGCGCACCTCGACCGCCGCAAACGGCGCGGGCGCCAGGTCATAGGCCCGCGCCAGGAGTTCCCGCGCGGCGCGGCTCACATCCAGGTGGAACGAATCCCAGTAGCAGTCCGCCGGCCAACGGGCGCGAAGCTCCGTGAGCGCCGCCTCGAGCGACGATCCTGCGTGCCTCCGCGAAGGGCGGCGAAAGAACTCCCCCTCGGCCGGCGCACCCCTCATCGCCTCGGCGAGGACCCGGTGGACCGCCGTCCCGATCGACTTCCTGCGGGCGCGCGAGAACGGCCCCCATCCGACCCTCGCGACACCAAGGACAGCGTCGAACCAGAGCCGGGCCGGGTCCTCGATCCCGCGCTCTATCTGGATGGCGGAGAGCCGTGCCGGCCGGCTCCCGCCCCCCGGGTCCGCGAGGAAGAACTCGTCGAACGGGGCGGCGGGATCGCGGCGGCGCAGCCATATGTCGAACCATGCGCTGGGCTCCGGCCGGGCGGCTGCGGGGGCCGGCTCACCCAGGGGCCCGAACCCGTCCGCGGCCGAGCCCGCCGAGGACACGAGGCCCTTGCTCCACATGACCCGCTCAAGCCAGGCGTTCGGGCCGAGCTTCACCTCGGGATCCTCGTCGCTGAAACGGGCCGCGCTGAAGATGATCCTGCGGCGCGTGTCCCTCGCCACCGCGCACAGGAGCCTGCGCTCCTGGCTTGCCCGGTCTTCGCCCGTCGGGACGCCGAGCGAGAACCGTCCCGACAGGTTGAGCACCCTCCTGCCGTCGTCGCCGATCCAGCAGCTGGGCTCCCGCGGCTCGGGCCAGACGCCCGAGTTGGACTCGACAAGGATGGCGTCGGACCACGCGACCCCCGCCGCACGGCGGCACGTGGTCAGCGTGACCCGGGCGAACCCGCCGGCGCCGGGGGACTGCGGCGCGGGCCCCCTCTCCGGAAGAAAGGACCGGATGGCCTCGAGGAGGGCCCCCGCCGGCATGGGCTCCTTCGCGCGGGCTGCGAACTCGCGCAGGGCGGGCCATCCCGCCGGCTCGGAAAGCATCAGGCGGTCGCGCACGGCCTCAAACCGCATGAGCGCGTCCGCGGGGGCCAGCTCCCGCGGCCATCCGGGTAGGAGGAGCCGGGCCACGCGCGCGGCCTCGCGCCCGCCCTCCCCTCCCAGGCCCTCGAGGAGACCGACGTTGGGCTCGATCGAGTGCGACTGCACCTCGTCAAAGAGCCGCTGGCAGGCCGCCCTCGCCTGCGCCAGGGTGGCCCTGGCGTGGCCGAGCGAGCGCAGGAGGGGCCACAGCGCGAGAAGCTCCTCGACCCGGCACCCGCGCTCGTAGAAGTCGACCAGGGCCCGCTGGATGCGGGTGTCAACGGGCGGCGTCCCCGAGGCGCCGATCAGGTCGGCGAATCCCACTCCCCGATCGCCGAGTAGGCGGACAAGCCTCGCATGCGCCGCGCCGGGCCCGGGGAAGATGACCGCGATGTTGTCGGCGCCCTCGTCGAGGAGCCCCTGGACCGCCGAGGCGACGCGCTCCATCTCGTCGGAGCGGGTCCTGCCGACGATCACCTCCGCGCGCTCCGCGCTTCCCCCGGCGCCCGCCCAGAGCTCGGCGACCGCGCCGCATCCCTGCGCCGGGTCCGCCGCCCCGACGAGGCGCGCCTCGGCCCCGAGGAGCGCCTGCCAGACCTCGACCCATTCCTCGCCCAGGGCGCCGCGGCCGGCGAAATCCGGCTCGGCGAGGACAACGGTGGCCGACGCGCACCGGCGGACGAGCGCCGCAAGCCCGAAAAAGTCGCCCCACCCCTCGGCGCCGCCCGCGAGGATGAGGAGGCGGTCGGCGACGGGCGCGACGCCGGGCGGCGCCGGCGAGAGCCCCGCCTCCACGTCCTGGCGGGGCCCGAGCGCGTATCCGTTTCGCTCCACCCATTCAGCCATCGCGCCGAACACCTCGCGCAATTGCGCCATCGGGAAATCCCCGGCCTGGAAGCCGCCGCGGACAAGCTCCTCGAAGTCGGAGAGCGCCGCCTCGAGGTCGCTCGAGAGGCTCGTCCAGACGCCGCGGGCGGGGTCGCCGGGGGCGAGCGGCGCGAGGCGCGCCTCGATGAGCGTCCTTAGGACGAGGATCTGGAGGCTGCGCCCGATCCCCGCCGGCTGGGCGCGCTTCCGGCGCGCGAGGCCCGGGGTCAGGAACTCGACCCCGAGGAGCGCCACGCCCTCGGCGAGGCACCGCTGCTTGAGCGCATGCGTCTGCCCCCGGGTGGGGGCGACGACAATTGCGCGCTCGAGGCCGCCGCGGCCCCCCTCAAGCCACGGGCGGACGACGCCGAGCCACTCGCTTTCGGCGAAGCGCGAGAGGAACAGGTCGACGCCAGGGGGTGGATTCAATTTGGGACGGCACGCAGCCATCCCAAAATCGCGGTCACTTCGCGAGCACGTACTTCGCGGCGCGCGACTTGGCGCGCGACGCCGCGTTGCGATGGACGACACCCGACTTCACGGCCTTGTCGACCGCGGAGAGGTAGGCCCGGCCCGCGGACTTTGCCAACGCGGCGTCGCCCGACTTGACCGCGGCGTCGAACCCCTTGTGAAGGGTCTTGAGACGGGTGTTGACGGCCTTGTTGCGGAGCGCGAGCCGGACGGCTTTGCGCGCTGCCTTGATGGCGGAGTGGGTGTTGGCCATGGTCGATGTGAAGTTCGGAGCCGTCCAAGGACTAAGACTCCCGGGCGGTAGTCAACGGTATTGTGGGCGGGGTGGCACCCGAATCCCGAGCCCCGGCGCGCTGAACGGCTTCGTGGTTGGAAACGGCCGGAATTTGCGCAATCCTGGGCGAACCCAGGAGTCCAGTCCGATGATCACCAGCATCCACACCCTGATTTATTCCGACGACGCCCCCGCAACGCGCGCATTCCTTCGCGACGTCCTCGGCTGGCCCCATGTCGAGGATGTGCAGGGCGGAGGCGCGGGCTGGCTGATCTTCAAGGCCGGGCGGAGCGAAATGGGCGTGCACCCGACCCACAGCGTCCACGGCGGCAAGACATACGAATCGCCGCGGCACCATCTGATCTCCCTGATGTGCGACGACATCTCGCGCACGGTCGCTGAACTGAGGGACAAGGGAGCCGAGTTCCGCGGCGAGGTTCAGGATCACGGGTACGGACTCGTGGTCATGATGGCCGTGCCTGGCGCGGACGACATCATGCTTTACGAGCCCAGGCACCCGCTGGCGTATAACCTGTGACCCATTGAAGGGGCAACGGGCTCACCCCCTCCCTTCGCAAGGCATCGTCAGAATTGGGGCGCTACCGCGGGCGGGGTCGCGTCGGCCTGGAACCCGGACTCACCTCCTGTACTGTTCGCCGCTGACGTGCTCCATCCAGTCCACCACCCTGCCGTCCTGCCGCTCCTGAATGGCGATGTGGGTCATGGCGGTTGTCGGCGCGGCCCCGTGCCAATGCTTCTCCCCCGGCGCGAACCAGACCACGTCGCCCGGGTGAACCTCCTCCACCGCGCCGCCGTCGCGCTGGACCCACCCGCAGCCCGAAGTGACAATCAATGTCTGCCCAAGTGGGTGGGTGTGCCAGGCGGTGCGCGCTCCCGCCTCGAACGTGACGCTGGCGCCGGCGACGAGGGCCGGGTCGGGCGCCTGGAAAAGCGGGTCGATCCGCACCGTTCCTGTGAACCAGTCGGCGGGACCCTTGCCGGACGGCTGCGAGCCGACGCGCTTGATCTCCATGTCCCACTTCCCTGGGGCAATGATGGGAAAGTGTCAATTTAGCCCCATGCCGCGAGGCGCCCGGCCCGCACGGTTGACGGCGCGGGCGCATTCCCGCAGTCTGGGGCGTGGTCGGCTTCCGGCATGTTCCAGCAGCACCGCGCGAGCGGCGTCAATTCGGCGCCCTGATACCCCTCTCCTCCATCTCCTTGCTGACGCTTGCCGACTCGTCCTGGGACTATTTCGCGGCCGCCGGCCACTATGCGGGGTTCAGGCTGGCCATCTCAATTTTCGGGCTCGTGTGCATGGGGATTCCGTGGCTCCTGGTCCTGGCGGCTGGCAGGAGCCGCCCGCTTCCAGGTTAGGCCACCGCGGGTCGCGAGCCTGATGGGGGACGGTAGTACCCGGGCGCGGGCGCGAATGCGGAGTTGGCCTGCTAGGTCCCGCCGGACGCCGCCACCTCGGCCTTGACCGCGGCAAGGTCCTGTTGGAATGCGGGGTCCCGCAGGAAAGCCTGCGCAAGGGCCTGGCCGAGGACGCGGCCCGCGTAGATGTCCATCGGGGTGTGGACGCCGATCTCCACCCGCGTCCATCCGATCAGCCTTCCCTTCTCAAGGATGGCCTCGCGCTGGCCGGGGAAAATTTCCGCAAGAACGATGGCAAAGAGCGTGCCGCGCGTGGAATGGCCGCTGGGATACCCGGGGGACTTCTCGGGATCGCCGGGATCCGAGAACCGCGCCGGGTCGTCCACATTCGGGCGGGGGCGCCCCCAGTGGCTCTTTCCCCCGTCGATGACCGGCTTCGCCTCCTCGTCCA